>JABAOG010000004.1_pt1 | contig 17061 bp, 14 predicted proteins | sample 7062131 | NCBI WGS metagenome assembly JABAOG01 (sample SAMN14538629, study PRJNA623070) | marine sediment metagenome | biome: marine biome [ENVO:00000428]; feature: marine pelagic biome [ENVO:01000023]; material: deep marine sediment [ENVO:00002113] | place: India: Arabian Sea | collected...
AGACCGCTTATTGACATTTACACATGGCTTGGCATTTGTGCTCGGTTTTAGCGTAGTCTTCATTCTGCTGGGTGTGGCAACATCCGCTTTGAGTATGCTCTTGTATGATTTGCGCAACTGGATTGCCCGGATCGGCGGTATAGTCATCGTGGTGTTTGGATTGCATATGGCGCATATTATCCGCATCCCGTTTTTGGAATACGATCTGCGACCACAGTCACAGCCGCATCGAAAACGCGGATATTTTTCTTCGGCGTTAATGGGTGTATTCTTCTCTGCCGGTTGGTCACCTTGTGTAGGACCGGTCCTGGGATCAATTTTAACCCTATCCCTGTCTGGTGGTTCTCCATATCTGGGTGTAACTCTATTGTCTGCCTATTCTGTTGGTCTGGCGATCCCTTTCTTGATCGCTGCCCTGGGAGTTGGTTGGGTCACGACTATTTTGCGGAAATATGGCAAGGTGATGCATTATGCCGAGATCGCCATGGGGGTGCTTCTGATCGTTATCGGCATTTTACTTTTCCTAGGGGTCTACGAACAACTGGCCAGCCTTCCGGTATGGATTGATTTTGGAATCTAACTTGGCATATCGAGTGGTGGAATTTCAGTTGTGAGCAGAATCAAGACGATTGCTGGTGGGTTAATCGGCATTGGTATTGGTGTGATCATCGCGTTTGTGCTGCTAGGAATTAACCTTCTTCCACGTACGGCTCAGCCCTCCAACACTTTGGTCGGAAACCATGCACTGCAGATAGGAGAACCAGCACCAGAGTTTGAGCTTCAATCATCAGATGGTGAAAGTATTTCTCTTGGGGATTACAGCGGTAGTGTAGTTTTGATCAACTTTTGGGCAACCTGGTGCGCACCATGCGAATTGGAAATGCCGGATATTGAGGAAAAATATAAAGAATATAATCCTGAATTTAAAGTAATTGCAGTCAATTTCGATGAACCAGCGAAGGATGTTGATGCTTTTGTTGACGAATTAGGGTTGACATTCGATGTGGTGCTAGATCCTGGGAGTGTTGTCCAAGAATTATATCGAGTACGAGGGTATCCAACTTCATATTTTGTGGACCAGGACGGAATTTTACGTTTTCAACACATTGGCATCATGACAATGGGGCAATTGGAAGAGTATTTGGATAAGCTTGGGTTACAATAAAGACCACATCGCGAATAGTTCATTACTGGAGAAAACAATATTGTTGAATGTCACATTACTTATACGTGAAAACTGCCATCTGTGTGATGATGTAGAGGAAACCCTACATCGATTGAAGGATGAATATCCACATAACCTTATCGTTATCGATATTGATGAAGATGAGAGTCTGAAGAACAAGTATGATGCTGAAATTCCGGTGGTTGTTGTTGGACCGTATGAATTGAAAGCTCCAATAGATGAGAAAAGGTTAAGGGTATCACTAGGTGCTGCTCGCGACCGGAGGAATCAGCTGGATGATATCGGAGATGCTGAACACAAAGCCAGACTTGAAAGAGCTAAAAAACTGACAAGATCCGATCGATTTACATACTGGTTTTCACGAAACTATATTTGGGTATTTAATTTACTGGTATTGATCTATGTTGGTCTGCCATTCTTGGCACCTGTGATGATGAAATCCAATCTGGAACGACCAGCAAATGTGATTTATAAAATATATGGGTCTTTATGCCACCAGCTGGCTTTCCGTTCATTCTTTGTTTTCGGAGAGCAGGCTGTCTATCCGAGGGAGGCAGCTGGATTAGAGGGTTTGATACCTTATGGTCAGATATCTGGATTGGACGAAGCGGATGTCTGGGCGGCACGCTCATTCGTTGGCAATGAACAAATGGGATATAAAATTGCACTGTGCCAGAGGGATGTGGCAATTTATGGGGCAATCCTTGGATTTGGTATTATTTTTGGGCTTACCGGAAAAAAAATCAGACCGCTGCACCTTGCTTTGTGGATTTTACTAGGCATGGTTCCGATCGGTTTGGATGGTGTCAGCCAGCTGGTGAGCCAGCCACCGTTAAATTTGATCCCTTATCGAGAAAGTATTCCTCTTTTTAGGGTGTTAACAGGTGGGCTTTTTGGACTGACAACTGCCTGGTTTGGTTACCCACTGGTGGAAGAAGCTATGGCAGATGCCAGGGAAATGACTGCAAGAAAGAAAGCAGTTGTATATCAATTGGAATCCTGAACCAATATAACGAAATATCTATATGCCTTTTATTTATTCTAACGGACTTCGAATTTTTCAATTCGAGACTTTTCTCTCGCGCAACCTGATCCATGGAATATTCACGCGTCAGGGAGGAGTCAGTCCAGAACCATGGGATACATTGAATGTTGGCAGCCTTGTTGGGGATGATCCAAAGAATGTCCTTATCAACCGTGATCGCTCACTTGCAGCTTTTAACAGAAAAACAGAGTCTTTATACGAAGTCTGGCAGGTACACAGCCGTAATGTTGTAGTTGCTCAAAATCCGCGCGACCCTCAGGATGAACATCTCAAAGCCGATGCGATCATAACTGCTAACCCGATGGTCACAGTTTTTATGCGCTTTGCTGACTGTGTTCCGATACTGTTATATGATACCGAAAATCATATCTGCAGTATGGTGCATTCAGGATGGGAGGGGACAGTAAAGCAAATCGTTGTACGGACGATCGAAAAGTTGAAAGATCAATTTGGCAGCAAACCCAACAACATTATTGCCGGAATAGGCCCTTCGATTGGCCCCGGAATGTATGAAATTGGCCAGAATGTCATCGAGAAGGTAAAATCAAATTTCGATACGGCACAGAATCGTGTGTTAATCTACAGAAATGGATCGGTATATTTTGATTTATGGGAGTCAAATAAAATACTATTGCATAAATCAGGTGTAGAATCAATTGAAGTCGCTGGTATTTGCACTGCTTCAAATCCCGTTGATTGGTTTTCCTACAGGGGTGAAAAAGGGAAAACTGGTCGGTTTGGTGCTTTAGTTGGACTAAAATAGAAGATTATGGATGGATCACTAAGAGTTGCTGATAAATATCACGACGTAAAACAGCGTATTGAACAAACTGCCGTGCAATGCGGCAGGGATCCCGATGATATTCAATTGCTTGTCGTAACAAAAGGTCACCGACCTGGACTTGTAAGAGAGGTGATCAGTGCAGGGGCAGGAATGCTCGGAGAAAATTATGTCCAGGAAGCTCTAGAAAAAATGGAATTTATCGAAGAATCAGGATTTGTTGAGTGGCATATGATCGGTCACATACAGAGCAGAAAAGCGAAAGATGTAATCGAACATTTTGATTTTGTCCATTCTTTGGACCGAGTTAAAATTGCTAAACGACTCAGCCGGTATGCTGTAGAGCGCGATACGAGAATCCCGTGTTTATTGGAGTGCAATGTTACGGGAGAAGAATCTAAATATGGCTGGTCTCTGTGGGTTAAAAATTCCTGGGAAAGTGTTTTCGAGAAATTTTCCGAGATATTCGAATTAGAAGGAATTGATATCCAGGGATTAATGACGATGCCCCCTTATCATCCTGATCCTGAACACAGCCGTCCTGTCTTCCGAAAACTGGTAGAGTTGCAGGAAGTATTATCACAAAAGTTCCCTGATCAAAATTTTAAACATCTGTCTATGGGTATGAGTGATGATTACATGATAGCAATCGAAGAAGGAGCAACATTTTTGCGCATAGGGACAGCAATTATGGGGCCTCGAATATAATTAATTACTTGGAGAAAATCAATGCTNNGGGGCCTCGAACTTAAAATAATACTTGGAGATAATCAATGCTGATTATTGTACAGATCATTAACATTACTGCTCAAGTGCTTTCTTTGCTCGTTTTAGCACATGTAATTCTCTCATATTTTATGTCTCCATTTCATCCGATCCGCCAAACAATTGACAGCATAGTGAATCCCCTATTAAACCCAATTCGCAAAGTCATCCCATTGGTGGGTATGCTGGATTTCAGCCCGATAGTGCTTCTAATACTCATCCAGGTCCTGGCGAATGTACTGACTTCCCTGTTGCTTTCGTTATGACCCATAATTCCATTATTATTCGCAATTGTTGGGATTTTGTTGAGATATAATGTTGTTTATGAATGTTTCAAGGAAAGTAAGGATAGCCTAATGAAAAAATCCAGAGAGTACCGACTTCACGATGGCAAAAAAGGAGCAGCCATTGCGATCCGGGTAACTCCTCGAGCGCCTAAAAACGAAATAGTCCAGGTGATGGGGGATGGAACGATCAAAATTCGTCTCACAGCACCTCCCGTTGATGGGAAAGCAAATAAGGAACTTATAAAATTTTTATCGGAAGTTCTCGATGTACCAAAATCTAAAATTGAGATAATTGCAGGTCAAACAAGTAGGGATAAACTCATCTCCATCATGGATGAAGATGCAAATGTGGTGCAGAAAAAAATTCTTAAGAGTATAAATTAGTAGGGATTTCGGGCAAAGCCGTACCGTTTAGAAGTTGGAATTTCGATTCCGTAGCGTTGTAAATGCCAGATAACATTTGCAGCAGTTTCGCTTAATTCAAAATCTGATCCAAAGAGATATTCAAATATTTCAGGGAAGATTTCCTGATCTGCCCTTCGCCATAAATGTTCTAACGCAGCGATCTTCTGTACTGGAGTTCCCATGCGAAAAGCTGTTAATAACATTTCTCTAGCGGATTCTTGAGTGCTGATCCCCTGTCCATATTCACTCGCAAAAGCAATAAGCCAGGGAAGATTCACAAGATCCTCTGGTGGTTCTGGAAGACCTGGATCAGGTTCCTTTATGGCACTCAAAGCCTGTTCTGCCGCGTCCCTTACAACCCACTCGCTTTCTTCAATTTGAACTTCTCTGAGTTTATCAATTGCCCATTCTTCTCTTGTCCTGCGGAGTCCAAATACTACAGCTCGTCGGACGAGGATATCATCCACCTGGGTTCCGTCAATCAATACAGGGTAACCTTCATCCTCATGATTTGCGAGAGCTTCCGCTGCTGCACGCCTCATATCCTCACTGGACTCTAACAATACCCTGATCACTCCTTCTAAAGCATCTTCCGTTCCAATTTGAACCAGAGCCAGGCACGCAGATTTTGCGATTACCGGGACATCATCCAGCAAATAGATCAGCGCGGGGACAGCATTTGGATTTCGAAGAACCCCTGTACCCAGCGCAGCGAGCTGCCGAATTTCTGGATTACTTGAACCCCGGAGATACCTCAATATACTTTCGATGTTCCGATTATTCAGTGTGAGAATTGAAGCGAAAAGTCTAGCTTTCACCCCAAAGGGTATGTGTTCTTGTTGAATCGCAAATACAATACTCTCTATAATGGTGGATAATCTCTTTGATTGATCGGGTATATAGCGGATGGATCTCGCTAAAACCACTAAATCTGTTTGAAGAGGATCCGCATTCTGTTGAACCTCGCTGATGATGAATTGCGATGTATCCTGATAGAAGCTCAGGTAATTTGTAGTCAAACGCTTCAATGCCCAATCGGGCTTTTGCATTAAGGATGTTGGTGTGTTTGTTTTTATATGTTGTGAGGCTAAATAAGCCAGGATAGATGGATTGCGGAAACCGTATGTGTTTTTCGCTCGGTTGATCAGCAAGCGGGCAGAACGCAATCTGGATTCTCCAATTTTACGTATTTCTATACCAGTATCAGTATCAACATCTGTTTTGGAGAGATGATTTTCTTCAGCATTTTCATCAGGTAGGTCACTGTTTGATTTTGTTGGTTCTTCGTATTCCGCTTTAATCGAGATCAGTTCTGGACCGGTTTCAGCATTCACTAGTGGGCTACCAGCTAAAACGGAATTATATGCAGCCTGTTCCAATGCTACCTGAAGGTCAATATCGCTTCCAGTCATCCTGGCAATATAGTTTGACATAATGTCCAACGGATGAGAACCGATCAAATCATTCGCATAGGATCCCCATACTTTCAAGGTAAATTCCAAAGGAGAATAGGTGTGGGCGTCCATCAGAAGCCAATGGTTTAGGAGTATCGGTTCAAGGCTTTGTGGGTCGAGTTGCTGCGGACCAGTGATCCACCTCTGCCACAATTTCCCCCATTGATTGAGGAAGTCTCTATGTTCGTAATATCCCCAACCGCGCAGTGCAACAGGTTGGGCTTCAATTTCACTCAAGTTACCGAAATACTGTGTATCCACCGTAAGTACAATCTGCACATCGGAAAATTGGGATTTCAGGAGCTGTAAATTTTTAATCATCTCATCGACGACCGGTGGTGGAAGTTCGTCGATACCATCGACTAACAAGACCGCCCTTCCTTGTCGAAAAGTTGCCTGAACGAAATCACGGAAGCGAGCATGCGTAAGTGCACTTATGTAAGAAGAGATTGCGTTGATCAATTTCTCAATTGGTGAGTTACCTGCCTCTTCAAAATAATCAGGTGCATACAGGAAGAACGGTACTTTTCTAGCAATCTCTTGATCTTCAAAATTTGATTTAGCCAGAACAGAGGTCAAATATGCCAGCGCAGTCGTTTTGCCATAACCGGCAGGTGAGATGATTGCCACGTTTGTGCCTAGAGGTAGCAGATCCACCAATGAGAATGATTTGTAGTTGTAGTGGGCAGCCAATTCGGGCCAATCAGGAGTGTAAGGAATTGTTTCAGATGCGACATCCAGGTGAGGTGGAATCTGACCCGGGATGATATTGGTTGGCAGGGTTAGAATTTGTGGTTCAATAATGATCTCATCCAGGGAAAACAATTCTGAGGCGATATGCAGTCCTTGGGCATATTTAAAAACATCCGTACGATACCGGACTTCAGTATCCGCCTTCAAGATTTCCCCCGCACCCTGGATTAATTCCTTTAATTTTATGAATGCAGATTTTAATTGCGATGAAAAACGACGGATCAACCACCAAAATAGTGACGCGGCAATGAAACCGAGCCAAAATGAGATCACTTCTAACTGAAAATTTCGCAAAAATCTCATCTCATGAGCTCATCAAGACCTTAGATACCAGCGAAAAGTATTCTCCCACAGGTTGTACATTTGGTGATTTTTGATGGTGATCGACTGGACTGGTAGAGCGCGGCTGATAATGTTGTTCCACAAGCACCACAAGCTTTATTGACCACCTTGACAACTGCTACACCAGCTCTTTGTGAACGGATTTTTTCATAAATACTCAAATCATCCGTTGGGATATCGGATACGACTGATTTTCTTTCACTATTTAAACTGAAAATCTTATCCTCCAGTTTCCTTTTTTCCACATTAAGTGCCTCGATCTTGGACTGGTGACTTTCCCGAGCCTGACTCAACCGTTCTTCTGCAGATTTTAATTCCAACTCCGTTTCTTCCATACTGATCATAGCTTCGAGCTGGCGATCTTCAAGTGTAGACAGGAAGCGTTTCAATGCGGCAGATTCTTGCTGTAAATCCTGCAGATCTTTGGGATTGCGGACTGAACCTCCATAGAGTTTTGCATCTGTTTGTTCTATCTTTATTTTCTGGGATTGGACAGCACGTTCAGCTTTCGACAGAGTTTTACGTTTCGTTTCAAACTCATCTTCTTTTCGTTTATGATGCTCTTGTGCAGATACGACCTCTTGATTGTCAGAAAGTTCATTGGCGATTTGTTTCAGCCTGATATGGGCTTCATCCAGCTGTTTGTCAACTTGTTGTAATTTATAGAGGTCCTGTGGTCTGCTCATATCTTGGTCCAGAGTTTTGGCTGTAAACATTATAGATGCGTATTATTTGTATGACAAGGTACCCGATCATAACTAAAGAAGGTTCTTCTCGATTACAATTACCCTATGAACCGAAACGATCGCTTTGCTATCATATTGGGTTTTATAATCATTCTAATTATCTCGGTTCCATATATTTTGGGTGAATTGAACAGTGGGGATGAATTATTTTTTACTGGATTTTTATTAAATCCGTTAGATGGAAATTCGTATTATGCCAAAATGCAAATAGGTGTAAGTGGTGGATGGAAATTTCACCTCCCCTATACACCTGAAGTTGGGGATGGGGCCTATTTATTCATATTCTATATCTTTCTCGGGCATATCAGTCGGATAACTGGCTTAGGGATACGATTAGTTTTTCATATCGCCAGGCTGGGTGGTGCTGTATTCTTATTGTTTGTACTCTATCGATTTGTCCAATGGAGTTTGGGGAACCGCGACGGTGTCAGATTGAGCTTTGCCGTACTGGTTGCAGGCTCCGGTCTTGGATGGATCGCTGCATTATTCGGGGGATTCACACCAGATTTCTGGGTTGCAGAAGGATTTCCTTTCCTGTCAATGTATTCTAATCCTCATTTCCCGATTGGGCTTGCGTTGGTTTTGTTGCTTATCTTGATGATCGACGAGAAATGGGAGAAGAAAACAACAACTAGGTCTTTCTTGGCAGTTCTTTTTTCACTTCTTCTAAGCATCATAAATCCATTTGGCATTGTGATCGTGTTGATGGTTTATTGGGGATTGATCCTTATTGAACTTATTATTCAATTATCAGGGAGCGAGAATCCACTGAGATCGAGTTCATTCCTGTCCCTTCTCCTGCTAGACTTATCAATTACCATTGGTGGATTACCATTTTTAATTTATGATCTGATCGTTTCAAATACAGATCCATTACTACGAATCTGGAATCAACAAAACCTAACTGAAACTCCTGGTGTGTTTAGCACGTTACTTGCACTATCTCCATTAATTGTCCTGGCAGTTTACTACTGCGTAAAGATTTTCAAGAGGCATGGATGGAACCTGCAGGAAAAAATTCTTATCGCCTGGTTTGTGCTGGGCTTGATTTTGCTCTACATCCCCTTAACCTTACAGCGCCGCTTTATGATGGGTATCTATATACCGATCGGGATCCTCGGAGGAATGGCATTTATGGAGTTAAATGCATCAAAAAAGCCTCTTTGGAGTGGTTTATTATTCCTGACAATACTCCCGACAAATCTGATCATTTTGATGAGTTCAATCTTTGGAGTCATGACAAAAGATCCTATACTGTACCTCACTCGTGATGAGATCCAGGTGATGGAAATTCTTCGTCAAGAAGAATCGATCAATGTGGTGCTGAGCGGTCCGGAAAGTGGTTTATTTATCCCGGCGTTCAGTGGCAAAAAAGTAATTTATGGACATCCTTATGAATCCATTTATTCAGAAGAACGCCAGGAACTGGTTACAGATTTTTTTAAAGGTGAGTATTCATTAGAGGAAGAGTTGAAAATTTTTGAAGATTACCAGATTGACCGGGTATATTTTGGACCTCGGGAGCAGGTACTGGGGCAACCGAATTTCATTGATCCAGAGTTACTAGTTGATCGTTCAGGTAGCGTTAGGTTGTACCAACATCCAGGAGATTGAATTAGGCTGAATATGCTGAAGAAATATTGCTATTTATCTCTGATCATATTTCTTGTTCCAGCGGTTCTGATCCTTCGGGGAGGTAATGGCTTCCCATTTCCATCTGCTGAAGCTGAATATTCAGACATAGCTATATCTCACTATCCCAACGCATTATTGATCCAGCGAACAATCATCGAAGATAGGGAAGTACCACTTTGGTCACCTAATATATTGAGCGGATATCCTTTTGCTGCAAATCCGCTCTCCGGTTTGTGGTATCCACCGGGATGGATCGCCCTGTTATTTCCCCTACCTTTCGGTTTCAACCTGGTTGCGACTCTGCACCTGTTGTGGGGAGGTTATTGGTTATTCCGGTTGCTCAAATTAGAAGGTCTATCGGATCTTGCTTCATTTTTTGGAGCCTATGTCTTCATGATGGCACCGAAGCTTGCGGCTCATTATGGTGCCGGGCACCTGACATTATTCTATGCTGTAAATCACACTCCGGTTTTACTGTACCTGGTTGCGGATTTCTTCACAGATCGGCATAGATCAAATAAAACAATTCGAGCCGGTCTTCTCAGTGGTCTGATATTCGGATTGATCATCCTTGCAGATGTCCGCTGGTCTGTATATGGATTACTGGCATGGGGGATTTTTACATTATTCAAGTTTGTACAGGTACAGCAAAGACAGATCGTGTCAGTTGTGGTATATGCTGGTGTTTCTTTATTCACCGGATTAATATTATGTGCTAGCCTTTTGATACCCTTTTCTGAATATCTCTCCATGTCTACCCGTGCCCGGCTGGATTTATCGGATTCCTTGATCCAATCATTACCATTATCCAGAATATTTGGATGGATTATACCCACTTATGGGGGAAATCATGAATGGATAGTGTACTCGGGTATTATCCCAATAGTTTTTCTGATTGTTCTTCTTTTTAGCAAAAGCAAAAATTCCAATCACTGGTTCTGGTTTATTTTGTTGGTGGTGAGTGGTCTAATATCCTTCGGTGACAATTTGCCATTTGTTGGGTGGTTATATACGCTGCCTGGTTTTAATTTACTGCGCGTACCTCCTCGATCAATTTTTTTGACATATCTTTGTCTTGCTGCTATTTTTTTCCTACGGAATTGACCAAGTTCTCTTAGATCGGGACGCAGTTCGATGGCGCTGGATAAATATATCTTTGATGGGTATTGTTGGTTTTTTGTTTTTCCTTGGTGTTGGTCTCAGCGTGTTGTCAAAGTCAATCTATTGGGAAATTCTATGGGCATTTGGGCTTTTAATCCTTACCTGGTACTTGTTGAGGGGAAGCACCAAATTGAGTAATGGCAAACAGTTTGCCTGGATAATAACCTTATTGGTGGTCTTAACTATTGATTTGGGCTTGGTGGATCTATCACTATTGAGTTTTAAATCAAAAAACGATGTAATAAAAGCTGATCAGGACTTGTTTTCTCTTATTCGTAATGACGACGACAGAATTAGGACTTATTCACCCTCATACAGTATCCTGCAAGAGACTGCTGCATTCTACGGATTTCAGCTGGCAGATGGGATAGATCCTCTTCAGCTAACAACTTATGTAGAATTTATGGAGAAGGCTACTGGTGTTCCTTACGATGAATACAGTGTTACGATACCTCCATTCCAAACTGGGAATCCCAGAATTGATAACCGTCAATCCAACCCAGATCCAGTTTTGCTCGGATATTTGAACGTCAAATATGTAGTCTCCGAGTTCTGGATTTCTGATCTCGATTTTACTCTTGTTGATAATGATCGGGGTACATTTATCTATGAAAATGAAAAATACCTGCCACGTGCTGTGGTTTACAGAAGTGAGAGTAGATCGGGTGATTATCGTACAGCACAAATTGTTGATTACACACCGAACAGGATTTATTTAGCCACAGAGGGATCAGGTCTTCTGGTTTTGTCAGAAATCAATTACCCGGGCTGGATCGTCACAATAGATGGAGACCCTGCTTCAATAGTGACAGTAGATGGTTTGTTTCGAGCGGTGGAATTGCCCGAAGGCAACCATTTGGTTGAGTTCATATTTCACCCCATGAGTGTTTATACCGGGATTGGAATCTCCCTAGTCAGCTTAGTAATCATTTTGGGCATATTATTAATTACACATAGGCATGGATCAGATACATAGCTACCCAAAAAACAATCCAACGCCAAGCGAACGGCATTGGGTTTTGATATTCGCTATCATCGTGATGGTGATTACAACCTTTCCGTATGTTGTTGGGTATCAGAATTCCACTGAGGACTGGGAATTTAGCGGGTTTGTTTTCAACCTGGAGGACAACAACGATTATCTGGCAAAAATGCTTCGTGGTAGTAACGGTGAATGGCTTTTTCGAAATCCATATTCAGCACCTCCTCAAGAAGGTGTGCTGGCATTTAGTTTCTATATCTGGTTAGGGAAATTAGCATCTGCACCTGCAGTCCACGAACAATTGATCGGGATATTTCATCTTTCCCGGTTTATTGCAGGTGTTTTCGCTGTTATTTTCATGTATGAATTTGTATCGATTTTTATTGAGTCTATCCGCTATCGTCGATTTTCAATAATGATGATAGGGGTCGGTGGAGGTTTTGGTTGGTTTTTGGGTTTGATTGGACAACCGTTGTTGTTCGGTTCTCTTCCGCTCGATTTTTATTCACCGGAAAGTTTTTCGTTCCTGATGCTGTTTGGAATACCCCATCTTATCATGGCCAGAGCTCTATTTTTCTGGGGTTTAGTGATTTATTTACGTCATATTTATCCATCAAATACATTTATAGTTCAGAAATCGATCTATACAGGATTGATTTGGCTTTTAATGGGACTGGTCCAACCGATTATTGTGATCCTGGCATGGAGTTTGATCAGTCTGCATTTTTTCATAAATTTTTTTATTAGCATTATTCGAAAACAAGAATATTTTGAACGACAACTTCAGTTTCAAAAGACTCGGGCAGCTAGCATTTTTATTATCACCCTGGTTTCCTCACCTATAGTGATATACATGGTGTTATTGTATTCATTCCCAGAAATGGGAGCTCAATGGTTCTCGAAGATATGGCGATCTCAGGTAAATCTCTTGTCTCCCCATCCACTTCATTACCTGATTGCGTTTGGATTACCGTTGATTTTTATCATCTACTATTTGGTTCATGGAAATTACAAATTTCATAGTATTATAACTTTCGCATATTATTGGGTAATTGCCCTGCCATTTCTGGTGTACTCACCGTTGAATATCCAGAGAAGATTAGCTGAAGGGGTTTGGGTTGTGCTGGTCGTTTTAATTTATATGGGAATGGAAAATTCTAATGCAAAATCTAGCAGAACCCTACCAGCAACCGTAGTAGCGATATCCCTTCCAACGACTTTATTATTGGTGATTGGGGGGGTTCAAGTAGGTCTTAATCCAAGTGAACCTGCATTTATTCCAAAGGATAATGTCTCAGCATATAAATTCCTGGCAGACGTGAGTGACAGCGAGAAGGTTGTAATGTCTTCCTATCCGGTTGGAAACTCTCTACCTGCCTGGAGTCCTAATTTTGTTGTCATCGGTCATGGTGCTGACACGATCGATTTTTATCAAACCATGGAAGACGCGAAATCTTTCTATCAAGATGCGACCCATGAGGATATCCGCATCAATCTAATCGACAGGTATTCCATTGATTATGTTATCTGGGGAGAAAATGAGCGCAATTATGGAAATTGGTTCCCCGGGGATGCTGATTATCTTGTGGAAATATATTCGAACGAGACAACCAGTATATTTGAAGTAAGATTACCATGATGAAGAAGTATTTCCCCCAATTTGTATTGACGATATCAATTCTCATTCTATTTTCTCCGCTGTTGCTTACAGATAGAGTGGTTTTTTGGGGGACACCGAGTATGCAGTTTGTTCCCTGGTGGACCTTTGCCTGGGAGAGTATTTTCTCAGGTGAGTTTCCACTGTGGAATCCATTACTTGGAATGGGCGCGCCATTAATGGCAAACTATCAATCTGCACTTTTTTACCCGATTAATTGGCTCTTTGGGGTCGGTTACTTGATTAATGGATCAGCCGGGATTGCCCAGATAATCGAAGTGACCATCGTTGTCCATCTAATAATTTCAGGTTTTGGAATGATCGCTCTACTGCGTCGTTTAGGTGTCAAATGCATTGGACAAACGATTGGAGGACTCGCATTCGCCTTATCTGGTTATCTGGTATCCAGGGCAAGTTTCTTGAGCATGAATGCTGTTCTGGCATGGATGCCGTGGGTGATGGTTTTTTCCACTGATACCATATCCAGAAATAATAAACAAAAATCACTAATCAAATTAAGTTTGGTGATTGGTTTAATGCTGCTGGCTGGGCATGCTCAATTGAGCTGGTACACACTATTATTGGCCGGGGCATGGCTGCTCTTCCTTTCCTGGAAACCGAAAAACGAGGTAAAGCAGAATTTTCTCCAGATAATAAACCATGGGTGGCGTTTTTGTTTAGCTGTTTTGATTGGAGTATTGATTTCTGCAGTTCAACTGCTGCCAACAGCACAGTACTTGATGCAATCACATCGATCCAAAGCGGTTGAAGTCGACTTTGCGATGACTTATTCATTCTGGCCATATCGTTTTTTGACTTTATTTGCTCCGAACATATTTGGTAATCCAGCTCACGGCGATTTTTGGGGATATGCTAATTATTGGGAAGATGCGATTTACATCGGTTTATTTCCCATTTTGGTCGTTCTCGGAATACTTATTCGCATGCCGTTCAGGGAGTGGAAAAGAAAAATATCCGATCAAAGTGCGATGCCAGATTGGTTGCCCAGCAGATATTCCATCTTCGCTTTCTTTTTGATAATATCAGGGGTCTCATTGTTATTAGCACTGGGCAAGAATACCCCGGTATTCCCATTCCTGTATCGCTATGTACCAACATTTGACATGTTCCAGGCACCGACGCGTATTTCGATTTGGGCTGTATTTTCAATGGCGGTCCTGGCTGGTCTCGGAATCGAAACCTGGTGTAAGCCTGAAGGACGTACACTCTACTGGACCCGATTGGGGTTAATGGGATCCATCGCGATATCGATTGGATTGATAATTGGTTGGATGGTTTTGTCCGAGGTTGAACTGACTGCAATTCGTTCCCTGGCGATGACCAGCATTCTTGCGACGGGTTTTTGTATAATCCGGTTATTTACCCCAGCTAACGATTGGACTGATCATGGTTTCAATACCTGGTGGAAGCTGGCAGTTGTAAGTCTGGTGTCTGCTGACTTGATCATCATTGGTTGGGGTTTGATACCGGCAAATGACGTGGAATTCTACAAAGCGGATAATGCCGTTTCTGCTGAGATCCGGGAAAATATCGGAATGGGGCGCCTATACATTCCAATAGAGGATGAGACATATATCAAGTATCAGCAATTCTTTACGTTCGATGATTTCAATTCTCACAATGATTGGCTTGATTTACGCTATTATTCTATTCCTAATGCCAATTTATATGATGATATTCCATTGGTAAATAACTATGATCCACTCCTTCCAGGAAGATACCAGTCATGGGTGACCTCACTTGAAGAACTACCTGAGGATCAACGCTCAAGGTTGCTCGATTTGATGAATGTCACCATCATCGAAACCGCTACCGAAGGTGAACAGCTTGAAGTTGAAATTCAACAAAACCTGACAAAGGGTCGTGTGAGATATTTACCTTGCGCAATTGCTGTTGAAAATGGAGATGAAGCGTTAGACCAGATGGTTTCTGGAGATCTTGATCTTGATAATTATTTGATCCTTGAAGCTGTCAGCCTTTCATCATCTTCAGAGGATTGCTCTGAATTTTCGAGGGATGTTGAGATTCAAGGAAGTAGCAATAATCGTATACGAATTTATTTGGAAGAAGGTGAACCTGGATATGTTCTATTGTCGGATGTCTGGTATCCCGGTTGGAAAGCGATAGCACATAATGAAGAACTCAGGATCTATCGCGGAGATTATTTATTTAAAGCGATTGAAGTGAATGCTGAGGAACAATCGATTGAGCTGCATTACGCCCCGGTAGTCTTTATTTATGGGATGATTATCAGTATAATCGCACTCGTTATAGTGGTGGCAATTTTGATTTTTTAGGAGTTAGGCATGGATAAAATAGAACTACGTGAGAAAATCGAATCGGATGAGGTGAAATTTCTATCACTTCAGTTCACCGATGTTACTGGGTCAGTGAAGAGTGTTGACATTCATCCATCCCGTTTAGAGGATGCACTGGAGGATGGTATCTGGTTTGATGGTTCTTCAGTCGAAGGCTTTGCCCGCATCCAGGAGAGTGATATGCGGCTTGTCATCGACCCGGATACTTACACACTTTTACCTTGGAGCCCGCCGGATTTACGCCGGGCAAGAGTATTTTGTGATATCTACCAACCCACCGGTGAACCTTTCGCTGGTGACCCAAGGGGAACCTTGAAACGATTTCTGAAGAAGGTCGAAGAAAGAGGCTGGAAATATAATATTGGTCCAGAACCCGAATTCTTCTTATTCCGAAAAAATGGTGTTGAAACAATTCATCCCGTTCCTCATGATGTTGGCGGCTATTTTGATTTTTCTGCAGATGATGAAGCCGTTCGCGTCCGGACGAAACTGATGGATGCCCTTGATCAGATGGGACTTGAAGTGGAATTCGGGCATCATGAAGTTGCCTTAGGTCAGCATGAGATTGATTTCCGCTACAGCGACGCATTACGAACTGCTGATAATGTCCTGACGATGAAATATACGGTTAAAGCCATTGCCGCTCAGCAGGGATTGGTCGCTTCCTTCATGCCTAAGCCGATTTATGGTATCAACGGATCCGGGATGCACTGCCATGAATCGATTTTTGACCTGGAAGATAACAACCTGTTTTTCGATTCGGATGATGAATATAATTTATCTGAACTGGCATATAAGTTTATTGCGGGACAATTAAAACATGCCCGGGCTTTATCCGCTGTAGTTGCACCAACGACGAATTCATATAAACGATTGGTGCCAGGATATGAGGCTCCGGTGTATATCGGGTGGGCGCAAATCAATCGGTCTGCCTTGATCCGTCAACCTAGATATACCATAGGAAGAGATAAATCCGTTCGTATTGAACTCCGATTTCCAGATCCTTCTGCAAATCCATATCTGGCATTTATTGCCATGCTTGCTGCCGGGTTGGATGGGGTTGACAACAAATTAGATTGTCCACCGCCATTGAACAATATCAACATCTATGAATTGGATAAGGTAGAAAGAGAGGAGCAAGGGATAGGTGAGCTGCCCGGATCGCTGGCTGAAGCCTTGCATGAACTTGAAGGTGATCAAGTGCTTCAGGATGCAATGGGTCCATTACTTTATGAGACCTTCATGCGAGCGAAATGGGCAGAAGTCGAGGAATACCGGACGCGTGTTACCGATTGGGAAATTGAGCGATATTTGGAAACCGCCTGATCTGGGGTATGAATGGATCAGAGATGATTAGGCAGCCCATCGAGGCTGCCTTTTTTAATCATTGAATCTGGAATCTGATATCGAACCCACGCTGAGCGAATTCATCCATAAATATTCCTGCATCCACAGCGATTTCGACAGGATTTGCACCAGGTTTTACTTGCCCATGTACCTGCAGATGAAGCATCACTGAACAA
>JABAOG010001612.1_pt4 | contig 17059 bp, 19 predicted proteins | sample 7062131 | NCBI WGS metagenome assembly JABAOG01 (sample SAMN14538629, study PRJNA623070) | marine sediment metagenome | biome: marine biome [ENVO:00000428]; feature: marine pelagic biome [ENVO:01000023]; material: deep marine sediment [ENVO:00002113] | place: India: Arabian Sea | collected...
TCATCGTCATCGACAATAAACACCGTGCTCTGGCGGTCATTCACTTTTCTACTCCCCGCTATCTGTCGGCAGGACAATATGCAGGCGCGTGCCACGATGACTGGAGTGTTCAAGCTGCAGTCGGCCGCCATGCTCCTCAATGATACCCCTACTGATGGATAAGCCCAGCCCCATCCCCTGCTTCTTTGTGGTAACAAAGGGGTCGAAAATTTTCTCGGTCAATGCTTCGTCAATTCCGTGGCCACTATCCTCGACGATTAAGTCCACACCCTTCTCAGTCGATGAGGTTTGAATCAACAAAACGCGCTCCGATGCGCTGACATCCTGCATTGCTTCGATAGCATTGCGCGTAAGATTGAGTAGCACCTGTTCGAGCTGGATATCATGTGCCCACAAAACCGGCAGTTCTTCCTGTAGCTGTAGCTTCAGTTTGACATTTGCCTTGCGGAGCTCAGGTTTCAAAAAAGCCACCAGTTCGCGAATCAGACGATTGAGATCGACCCACCGGCGCTCCGGCTCCTCCTTACGGATAAAACGCCGCAGCTGACGAATGATCTCACCGGCCCGCTCGGCCTGTGAGGCGACCCGCTCCATCACTTCAATAAGCTGACTGCGAATTCCATTTTTGTCACTCTGCAGCATGCGGATGGAGCCACGGGTGTAGTTACTGATGGCCGACAACGGCTGGTTGAGTTCATGAGCAATCCCCGAGGCCATTTCACCCATGGTGGTGAGGCGTGCCACATGGGCCATCTCGATTTGCCGTTGCCGCGACTCCTCGGCAGCATTTTTACGCTCGGTGATGTCACGAAACACCACGACAGCGCCGGTAACCTTACCCTGTTCATCCCGAATCGGATTGCTTGAATACTCCACCGGGATACTGCGCCCGTCCTTGCACCAAAAAAGATCATCGTCCACATAGCTTGTTTTGTTGTCACGAAAGCTATGATAAACCGGGCATTGTTCCCCAGGGTAAGGAGTGCCATCGGCACGTGTATGGTGTAGCAGGTAGTGCTGATTCTTACCGATGATCTCTTCGGCCTTCCAGCCGGTGATCTCTTCCATCGCACGATTAACAAAGGTGGAGTTACCATGAAGGTCAACACCGTAAATACCATCGGCGACTGAATCCAGAATTAATGCGTTCTGCGCCTCCAAGTGCTTTTTGGCATGAGACAGGGCCCGGTTGAGCCGCCATACCCAGGTACTCATTCCGCCCATGAACAGCAGCAACAACAACCCACCGAGTAGCCATGCCCAGTACCTCAATAACACATCAATCAGCGTAAAACGCTGATGCTGATACGGCGGCAGCTGCAATTCGCGCAAAAGATTGTGCACCGGCTGATAATCCAGCGGGATGGTCCAGCCGGCATAATTGCCGATAACGGCTGCTGGATCGTCTTCAGGCATCTCGGCCAAAACGATGGACACCTGATGAGCCAGTTCGTTGGAGGTGAAGCGGACCTTGCTGAAAGGCCACTCAGGATAAAGACGGGTACTGTGGAGCAAAGGAAAATCAGCATAGTGTTGCTGGTTGATGATGCGGAACTCATTAAGCCGGATTCGTCCCTCACCGGCCATCCGCTCCAGGATGTCGCTGCGTACCGTACCGGCATCGACCTTACCCTCTCGTACCGCCATCACTACCGCATCGTGGGTGCCCATGAACTTAAGGTCAACAAAGTCCCGGTAGGGGTTTATCCCTTCCGTTTTGAGCTCGCGCAAGGTCATCTGGAAGCCGCCGAGGGAGGTTTCATCAACCGCTGCGAAAGTACTATCGTGCAGGTCTTCCAACGTATTGAGGTCGTAGCGCTCTGCACGGGCGAAGATGACGCTGGCAAAAATGTTGAACACTTCATTGCCCCAGCGATTCTTCATTGTCGCAATACGCGAAACGCGGTGGCGCGTCTCGAGATTTACGTATATCGCGGGGTTGACGAGGATGAAGTCCACCAAACCTGCACCCACCGCCTCATCCACTTCATCGAAATCGAGGGGGTCGATATAAAAACGGTACTCAGGTAAAGCCCGGCTCAGGTAATCGGCGGTTTTCGACCAGTGGTGGAGAGTAACTTCGTCTCCACGATGACTGAGAACGCCGATACTAACCGGTTGCGTGGCCTGTACTGCCGAAGCAAGCCCCAGCAGGCAAAAGGCGCTCAGCCACCACACAAGCTGAGGCCAGTGACGATAGTTCATCTCTTCACAGCAGATTCCAGAGCGGCCAGGCCAGAGCGCTACCGGCAAACAACAGCGCCAGCCATGCCCGAAAAGGAGAGGCGCCTTCTTTCACTGGTAGTAGATAACTGTCGCGGGCAGGATCTATCGAGCGGGCATGCCGGCCGATCTCTTCCCATGCCTGTTGGTAGGGTGCGGCCAATGGTTGAGTATGATCGATGTTTCCGGCCTTTTGCAGGTCTTCCAGTGTCCATACTCCTTCCGGTTTACCTTTGGGGAAACTGCAACTCCCCATAAACACCACATGGCCGCTCACCGCTATTTTTGGCAAATAATAACGAAGCGTCGTGAGTTGGTTCTCGATGTGATAGAGCGGGTTGGTAAAGCGCGTGGTACGTTTACCCTGGACCTGGGCCCAGGTATCCATGCGCTCTCCGGCAAAAATAATTCCGTCTCGATAATTGGAGAACAACACTAAAATGCCGTTTGGGGTCAGCAACACTCTTTCAAAGAAGCTTTGCCCCCCCATACCGTCATCCATCAATACATTCTTCAGCTGTTCAGTGCCGACGGCTGCAAGGCGTTTTTCCATGCGGCGCTGTTCCAGCCATTGCCGAAAAAGTGGCAGCACAAGCACCAGCGCTGCCAGCAGTAGCACCAGAGAAATGCCCCAGATCATAAGTTGTGCCTGCATCGATATACCCTTCTACTTATTCACGGCGCCAGGTGGTGCCCTGTGGACCGTCTTCAAGCACGATCCCCTGGGACTTAAGTTCATCCCGGATTCGATCCGATTCTGCATAGTCTTTGTTTGCACGTGCCTCCAAACGGGCCGCAATTAGATTCTCTATGGCGGCATCGTCCAGTCCACCCTCGGCCGCTCCGCCTTTGAGGAAAGCTTCCGGATCACGCTGCAACATCCCCAACAAGCCACCCAGGTGACGAAGTTGCGCTGCATAACCAAGTGCCCTAACAGGCTCCTCGTTACTACAACGATTTATTTCACGTGCCAACTCGAACAGTACGGCAAGGGCTTCTGAGGTATTAAAGTCATCATCCATGGCGGTATAGAAACGATCGCTATATTCGTTCTCATTTACCGTGACCGTCGCCACATCCAGCCCACGGAGAGCATTATAAAGCGTGGTCAGGGCCGCCTTGGCCCCGTCCAGATGCTGGTCCGAGTAGTTCAACGGGCTGCGATAGTGGCTGGTGAGAATGAAGTAGCGAATCACCTCCGGGTCGTACTGCTTCATCACCTCACGAATGGTGAAGAAGTTGCCGAGCGACTTGGACATCTTCTCGTTGTCGACGCGCACGAAGCCGTTATGCAGCCAGTAGTTGACGAAAGTGCAGCCGCAGGCCCCTTCGCTCTGGGCAATTTCATTCTCATGGTGCGGGAACTGCAGATCCAGACCGCCGCCATGGATATCAAAGTGTTCGCCGAATGCCTCGACCGACATCGCCGAGCACTCGATGTGCCAGCCGGGACGACCTGGGCCCCAGGGGGAATCCCAACTCGGCTCCCCCGGTTTGCTTGCCTTCCACAGCACAAAATCAAGCGGGTCATCCTTGGCTTCATCCACTGCCACGCGTTCGCCGGCACGCAGATCTTCCGGGTTCTTGCCGGAGAGCTTGCCGTAGCCCTCGAACTTCGACACATCGTAGTAAACATCACCATTATTGGCGGCATAAGCGTAACCCTTGGCGATCAGCTTCTCGATCATGGCCAGGATCTCGGGCATGTGCAGGGTGGCGCGCGGCTCGTTGTCCGGCCGTTGCACCCCCAGGGCATCGGCATCCTCGTGCATCGCTTCAATGAAACGGCCGGTCAGGGCATTGAAATCCTCATCCTTTTCGTTCGCCCGGGCGATAATCTTGTCATCGATGTCGGTAATGTTACGGACATAGGTGACAGCGTCATCACCGTAGATGCGGCGCAGATAGCGATTGATCACGTCAAACACCACCAGCACCCGCGCATGGCCGATATGGCAGTAGTCGTAGACCGTCATGCCACAGACATACATACGTACCCGCGTGGGATCGATAGGCACGAAACGCTCTTTCTGCTTGCTTAGATTGTTGTGGACCTTAAGCTCGTGTTGATACGCCATTCGTTCTCATCCAGGTTCAATAGTGCCATCGCATGGCCCAGCCGCGCATGTTAGCCTAAAAGCCCCGATCACGACAAAGGGCCGCGCTAACAACCGGGCAAACCGAGGTTCTGACACAGAGTATTCACCTTCAGAGCCTTTTCTCGCCGTGCTCGAGTCGATATCATGGCGCCTTCAAGTGAGGCACAAATAGGATACCGGTAATGAAAAAGTTGACCTACCTGCTTCTCGCCCTGGTGCTCGGCGCCTGCAGCGATCCTGGCCAGAGCAGTGACACTCCGGCCATGACAGAGCCCCCCAAAGAGAACCCCAAAGTGTTGATGCAGACCAGCATGGGCGACATCGTTATTGAGCTGTATCCGCAAAAGGCGCCGAAAACCGTGGCCAATTTCCTGCATTATGTGGACGATGGCTTCTATAACAACACTGTTTTCCACAGGGTTATTGACGGTTTTATGATTCAGGGTGGCGGTTTCACTCGTGATATGGCAAAAAAGCAGACCCGAGCACCGATCATGAATGAGGCGGACAATGGGCTGCGAAACACCACCGGAACCATCGCCATGGCCCGCACCATGGACCCGCATTCCGCCACCGCCCAATTCTTCATTAACGTGAACAACAACAGCAATCTCGACTTTCGTGAAAAAACCCCTCGCGCATGGGGTTACACGGTATTCGGTCGCGTAGTTGAAGGCATGGAGGTCGTCAGGGCGATAAAGAGTGTCAAAACCGGTACTCGCGGCATGTACCGAGATGTTCCGACGACAGACATCATTATCAAAAAGATTTCACGCCACAGCGGAACACCGACTGCCACTACCAAGGAGTAAAAACATGGTTAAACTGCACACCAACTTCGGCACCATTACCCTGGAATTGAATGCCGAGAAGGCTCCTGAAACGGTAGCTAACTTTCTCAACTATGTCCGGTCCGGTTTCTACAATGGCACCATCTTTCACCGGGTAATTAGCAATTTCATGATCCAGGGTGGCGGCATGGAACCGGGAATGAAAGAGAAATCCACCAACGCCCCAATCAAAAACGAGGCGGACAACGGCCTCTCCAACGAGCGCGGCACCATCGCCATGGCCCGCACCATGGAGCCCCACTCGGCCTCCGCGCAGTTTTTCATCAACGTCAAGGACAACAAATTTCTCGACCACCGCAACCCCACCCCCGATGGCTGGGGGTATGCGGTATTCGGTCGCGTCGTCGATGGCATGGATGTGGTAGACAAAATCAAAGACGTTGCCACAGGTAACGCCGGCTTCCATCAGGATGTCCCGCAGGAAGATGTAATCATCGAATCCGCTGAAGAGATCGAAGGTTAACAAAAGTGACAGCAGACGCCGGCCAGTCACACGGGCCGGCTTTTTTATTCACCGACCTGCGCCAATCATTGTTCTATGGCTACTCTCTTCATCTCTGACCTGCACCTGAACCCCGAGCAGCCCGCTACAATCAGGCTGTTTCTCGACTTCCTTAGCGGCCAGGCGACGCAAGCCGAGGCGCTCTATATCCTTGGCGATCTGTTCGAGGCTTGGCTGGGCGACGACCTGCCGCTGCCCGGTTATGCTCCAGCGCTTGAGGCGATGAAAAAACTCAGCGACCACGGCACACCGATCTATGTCATGCATGGCAACCGTGACTTTCTGCTCGCGGAAGGTTTCGAACAACAGAGCGGCGCGACCCTGATTGACGATCCCACGGTAATTGACCTCTACGGCACCCCTACCCTACTGATGCATGGTGACCTGTTGTGTACCGATGACCTTCCCTACCAGGCGATGCGCCAACAGTTGCGCGATCCGCAATGGATCACCGCCTTTTTGGCCAAAACCGCCGAAGAGCGCATCGACTTCGCCCGCCAGCTGCGCGAACGTAGCAAAAAGGAGACCGGTGAAAAAAATGAAGCCATTATGGACGTTAATGCCGACACCGTCGCCAACACTTTGCGTAAACATCATGTGCGCCAACTTATCCACGGCCACACCCACCGGCCGGCCATCCATCACTTAGAGATTGATGGTGAGCACGCCACACGTTATGTATTGAGTGACTGGTATAACCGTGGCGGTGTTCTGGTATGCGACGAGCAAGGGTGTGAGTTGCAAAAGCTGTCATAATACTCCCGCCAAGCATATTTTTTTCTCTCTCGCAAGGGCTATGGATTAGAACTCCATCACATTATAATGGCCCGATGCGAACGTCTCCTCCCCACAGGTTATTGATCGCGCTGTTGATATCGCTCCTGACAACAACCTGCAGTGAGCCAAAGACCCAGCTTCAGCGCATACAGGAAAAAGGCAAGTTGGTGGTAATCACCCGCAATGCCGCTACGACCTATTTCGAAGGACCGAACGGCCCAACCGGGCTTGAGTACGATCTGGCCAGCGGCTTTGCTGAAGAGATCGGGGTAAAGCTTGAGATGATCGTTGCCGGCAACGTCAGTGAGGTGCTCAGCCTGCTGGCCGAAGGCAAAGGTGATCTAGCCGCAGCCGGTCTCACCATCATCGCACCGCGGCTGCAGTGGGCTCAATTCAGTACGCCCTATCAGGAGATCACCCAGCAGCTGGTCTACCGCAGCGGTACACAGCGACCGCGCAACCTTGCCCAGCTCAACGGACAACTGGAAGTCATCGCAAAGAGCAGCCATGCGGAGCAACTTCGCAAGCTGCAAATCAAATATCCTAACCTTAGCTGGACAGAGAACAGCGAGGCGGAAAGCGAGGAGCTGTTAAACCTGGTGTGGGAGAGGCTCCTCGACTACACCATCGCCGACTCCAATGAAGTGGCGATGAACCGTCGTTTTTATCCCGAGCTGCGGGTCGCCTTCGATATCTCCGAGCCGCAATCACTAGCCTGGGCCTTCCCCAAGAGCAAAGATGACAGCCTGCATGAGGCTGCCAACGCCTATTTCGCCGGCCTTGAGAAGAGTGGCCGTTTGGCCCAGCTCATTGACCGCTATTACGGCCATTTGGGAGACTTCGATTACGTTGGGACTCGCACTTACATGCGCCATATTCAACAACGCCTGCCGGAATACAGGGCCATGTTCGAGTATGCCGGACAGGAGTATGGCATTGACTGGCGGCTGCTCGCCGCCATGGCGTATCAAGAGTCTCACTGGGATCCAATGGCGGTTTCACCCACCGGCGTACGTGGACTTATGATGCTTACCGCAGTCACTGCATCAGAACTCGGCGTCGAACAAAGAACCGATCCGGTACAAAGCATTCGCGGAGGAGCCCTCTATTTCAGCAAACTGTTGAAAAGACTTCCTGACCGCATAACAGACCCGGATCGCTCCTGGCTGGCTGTAGCCGCCTACAATATCGGTTACGGTCACCTTGAAGATGTGCGCATCATCACCGAGCAACAGGAATCCAATCCTGACAGCTGGAAAGAGGTCAGGGAGCGACTGCCGTTGTTGCACAGTCGGAAGTGGTACCGAAAGACACACCATGGATATGCCCGCGGCAACGAAGCAGTTCGCTACGTGGAAAACATCCGGAGTTATTATGACATTCTTGTCTGGCTTACCGAGCGGGAACAAACCAAGAAGCCCCCACCCAAAGCTTTGGAGATTTCCAATCCGGCTTTATAAGGCTATCTACGCCTTGGCGGTCACACCTAATCCGCAAAAGCCTCATTCTGCATCGACAGGTAAACCTGATAGGCATTACGTCGATTGGCCGCCTCGAAGGCGGGCAACTCCCTGAACCTGGACCAGTCAATGGCGTTATAGGCTTCATCAAAAGGCATTAACTCCTCCACTGCCTCCCCCATTTTCTCACGCAGGAAAGCGAGGTAGCGGTATGTCAGGCCTACTGCCGAGACCGGTGCATCCTGATGAGGACCGTGTCCGGGGACCAGGGCGACCAGCTCACTACTGTCCAACTGCTTCAAAGTCTCAAGCCAAAGCCGGGTATTGCTGCTGCCGAGAAACGGTATCCGTCCCTCGAAGATCACATCGCCCGAGTAAAGTACCCGTTCGTTTTCCACATAGATGGTCATATCCGCATTGGAGTGCGCATCCCCTACCACCGTAAGACGAAAGCGCACATCACCCACTTCAACAACCTCGGCACCCTCAACGTAGCGGTCCGGTCGTATTAGGCGGGTCTGATCGTTGACCCAGGGATCAAGCGAAAAGCGGCGCTCCTCCAGCCGCTCCTCGGCAATCGGGGATTCGAGATATTTTTCCGCACCGACGGGGGCGATAATCTCTGCGCCCATCTCCTTGAAATACTGAAGACCGTAGACATGATCGGCGTGATAATGGGTGACGATCACCTTAACCACCGGCTTGTCAGTAACGGTGCGGATTTGCTGCATCAGCAGCTGTGCCAATGAGGGGCTGCCCAGGGCGTCAATCACCACTACACCGGCATCGGTTACCACAACGCCGGCATTGGAAATAAAACCCTCATTATCGATCGCGGTGCCTGCCTCTCCCTGAACGTAGTAACAACTCGGGCTAACGCGGCTGAGCTGCATCGCTACCGTCGAAGGAGGATACTCCGTAGCGAATGCCGTTGTCGCATACAGCCCACCCAGCAGGGAAAGAACAAAAATAAGCGCATATTTCATGGTGAAAAATCTCATTCTCGGCAACTACTGACATCTTAGTCAGGGGGAAATCGAATGACTATTCGGGTTTACCCTCAAAATAACTGCTCCAAAAGCAGAATGAGGGAATATCCCTCTTCAATGAGGGAGAGGGAGGTAACTGTTTGATAGTAAGATTTGTAGCGAGGTTAAGAACCTCTATTGGTCAAACCCTGGCGACGACTGCGAAAAAAATCACGCAAAAGTGTGGCGCTTTCTTCGGCCAGCACCCCTGCGGTGACCTCGCAGCGATGATTCAACTCATTACTTTGCAGGATGTTGTAGACCGATCCGGCCGCACCCGTACGCGGATCGGAGGTAGCATAGACAACCCTTTCGACACGGGCGTGAACAATCGCACCGGCACACATCGGACAGGGCTCAAGGGTGGCGTACAAAGTCGTACCCAGCAGCCGATAGTTATTCATCGCCTTACCGGCGGCACGCAGCGCCTGAATTTCAGCGTGAGCCGTCGGGTCGTTATGACTAATAGGCAGATTCCAGCCTTCGGCGATGAGCTGGCCGTCTTTCACCAGCACCGCGCCGACCGGAACCTCGCCGGCTTGTGCGGCGCGCATCGCCAGGCTCAGAGCGTGCCGCATCCAGTGGATATCGGGAGATTCAAGTTCGGTAATCATCATCCGCTTATTGAATCATATTTCACGCTCCTGCCCTATGGTGATCTCTCCCAAAGACACACGATTCATGTGGGAGCGACAGTCCCTGTCTCGATTCCCGCTGCAACAAATCGTGCCCGGGACGTCCACTCCCACCACAAACTTCTTTGCGCACTCTGCGCTCTGCAGTGAATATTTTTTACTAGGAGAACCAGCGTAAAAACGCTGCAGCCACCAGCGCCGTTACCCCTAACAGAATCAGTCCACTCCAAGCCCGGTGCAACCGTCGCTCAGACCAGCTCCCCTGATACCGCAGAAGCATTGCCGTCAGAAGGAATCCTCCGGCCGCACAGGCTATTTTGAGGTAAAGGGCGATCAGTGCTATGCCATGGATGTCCGGAAATTGTCCGTAATAGGCGTAGCTGATGGCGCCGAAGGCCGCGCCACTAGCTCCCTGCACCACCCAGCCCAGTAAAATCAGCCAGGCCAGGCGACGTCGCACGCGAGGTGACGCGGGCTGGGGCCAGTATCCCAGAACTGCTCCGCCGGTAACCGCCACGGCACCGAGGTTATGGGCGACCTGGGTCAGGGCATAGGCAAGGCTTTGCAGATCCAAATTACTGCATCGTCACGTTAATGCATTTTTCCACGCCGATCGGCGTATGGTTCCTGTTCACCACCTTGATACACAGCTCATGCTGTCCTTCAGCAAGACTTGCCAGTGTGTGGCTGCCGGCAAGCTGGCGAAGAATCGCCGTCTCCTCGCCGTCCACATAAAAGTGAACATGATGGCCATGCGGTCCGGGCACCACTTCATATTCGACCCGATTCTGCTCCATCATATCCAGTGTCGCCCCGTCGGATGGCGAATGGATGGTGACTGACGCATCTGCCGCCACAGCCGTGTTGGTGATCAGCACCCCAAAGAGGGAAAAGAGTAATGTGTTGATGTATTTCATGGTCATCTCCGGCACTCACAGGTCAGGTAAATACACTGTAGCAGTAGCCTGTTAGCCTGCCATTGTTCCACCCACACCGAAAAAAGGTGTCAACCCTTCTGCAATCGGGGACGATTCACCATCGAGACCAGCACGAAGCTGATGAGCATCAACAGGTACCAGGCAACGATCTTTTGCCACCCCACCATCACCCACTCGCCGTTCTGCGAGGGATAGATCCACACCCTGGCATAGGTCGCCAGGTTTTCCGCGATCCAGATAAACAGAGCGACCAGAGAAAAGCCCAGCACCAGTGGCATGCGCCGATATGCCTGCGAAATACGAAATCCGATCCAGACCCGCCCGAACAGCAACAGACTGAAGGCCACCAACCACCAGCGAATGTCGTAAAGGTAGTGATGACTGAAGAAGTTGAGGTAGACCAGCAGCGCCAACAATGCTGTTGTCCAGAGCGGTGGATAAGCGGAGAAACGAAACTCGAAAATACGCCAGATGCGGGCAATATAACTGCCTACGGCGCTATACATGAATCCGGCGAATAAAGGCACATTGCCAATCGCCAACACCGCGTTGCCCGGGTAGTGCCAGGAGTCGATTCCCGGGGAGGTCTTGAAAATCTCCATCGCGGTGGCCACCAGGTGAAATACCACGATGACCAGGGCCTCACGGGGCGTCTCCAGACGAAAGGCGAGTAGCACGAGCTGGATCAATACCGCCACGATAAACAGGAAGTCGTAGCGGTAAAGGGAGTCGAAGGGGTACCAGTATTGGGTTAGCAGGATAAAGAGGAGCAGGATCCCGGCAAACAGGCAGGCCCAGGCCTGCTTCAAGCCGAACAGCCAGAATTCATGGGCAAAACGTTTTACTCTCTCCACAACGATTCCCTGTCATACAAAAGGCGGCTCAGCGGCCGCCTTTTTACCTTATTCCCACTCGATAGTACCCGGTGGCTTACCGGTGACGTCGTAGACCACACGGGAGATACCGTTGATCTCGTTGACGATCCGGCGCGAGACATGGTCGAGGAAATCGTACGGCAGGTGCGCCCAGCGGGCGGTCATGAAGTCGATGGTCTCCACCGCACGCAGCGCCACCACATATTCATAGCGGCGGCCGTCGCCGGTGACCCCCACCGATTTGACCGGCAGGAATACGGAGAAGGCCTGGGAGGTCTTGTCATAGAGATCGTGCTTGCGCAGCTCCTCGATAAAGATGTGGTCGGCCAGGCGCAGCAGGTCGGCATACTCCTTCTTCACCTCGCCGAGGATGCGCACGCCGAGCCCCGGCCCCGGGAAGGGGTGGCGGTAGACCATGTCCGCCGGCAGGCCGAGTTCCACGCCGAGCTTGCGCACCTCGTCCTTGAACAGCTCGCGCAGCGGCTCGACCAGCTTCAGGTTCATGCGCTCGGGCAGGCCGCCGACGTTGTGGTGCGACTTGATCACGTGCGCCTTGCCGGTCTTGGCGCCGGCCGACTCGATCACGTCCGGGTAGATGGTGCCCTGNNAGGTTGCCGATGATCTTGCGCTTCTGCTCCGGGTCGTTCTCTCCCTTGAGTGCATCGAGAAAGCGCTGCTCGGCATCGACCCGAATCACCTTCACCCCCATGTGCTCGGCAAAGGTGGCCATCACCTGGTCACCCTCCTTGTAGCGCAGCAGGCCGTTGTCGACGAACACGCAGGTGAGCTGGTCGCCGATGGCCTTGTGCAGCAGCGCCGCCACCACCGAGGAGTCGACCCCGCCGGAGAGTCCCAGGATCACCTCCTCGTCACCCACCTGTTCGCGTACCGCAGCGATGGCATCGTCAATAATATTGTTCGGGGTCCAGAGTGCCTCACAGCCGCAGATCTCATGCACAAACCGTTCGATGATGCGCTGGCCCTGGGCGGTGTGGGTCACCTCCGGGTGGAACTGCACGCCGTAGAAGCGTCTCGTCTCATCGGCCATCCCGGCCACCGGGGCCGAGTCGGTAGAGGCCATCAGCTTGAATCCCTCTGGCATGTCGATAACGCGGTCGCCGTGACTCATCCACACATCCAGCAGGCCGTAGCCCTCTTCGCTGACGTGATCCTCGATATCCTTGAGCAGTGCGGTATGGCCACGGGCGCGCACCTTCGCGTAGCCGTACTCGTGGTGATCGGCGTTCTCCACCTTGCCGCCCAGCTGCGCCGCCATGGTCTGCATGCCGTAACAGATACCGAATACCGGCACTCCCAGCTCGAATACCACCTGGGGGGCACTCGGTGCCTCGGCGGCGGTGGTGCTTTCCGGACCGCCGGAGAGAATCACCCCATTGGGATTGAAGGCGCGGATATCGGCCTCTTCCATGTCGTAGGGGTGCAGCTCGCAGTAGACTCCGGCCTCGCGCACGCGGCGGGCGATAAGCTGGGTGTACTGGGAACCGAAATCGAGGATCAGGATACGCTGGGCGTGGATATCAGTGGACATGCTTTGGTCTCGATAACCGTGAAAAAGGAGTAATTATACACGCTTGTCAGGGCTAACCGTAGCATCGGATCGGACTATCCCTGAGAAAGCTCAGCAGGGTCAGGACAAACACTTCCCTGCACTGGTATCATCCCGATCCGATTTTCTTCCGGATTAGACAAAGAGGTTCTGTGTTCAGATGAAATATGTTGGAGCGCATGTAAGCGCCAGCGGGGGCGTCGAGAATGCGCCGCTCAATGCCGCAAAGATCGGTGCCAAGGCCTTTGCCTTGTTTACAAAAAACCAGCGCCAATGGGTTGCCAAACCGCTGACCGATAAAAGCATTGCCGCTTTTAGGGAAAACTTGCAGCAGGTCGGTATCGAACCTGCCCAGGTGCTGCCCCATGACAGCTATCTCATCAACCTCGGTCATCCGGAAAAGGAGCCGCTGCAAAAATCCCGCAACGCCTTTCTTGACGAAATGCAGCGCTGTGAACAGCTGGGACTCACCTTGCTCAACTTTCACCCCGGTGCCCACTTGAACAAATGCACGGAAGAAGAGAGCCTGGCGACGGTGGCTGACTCCATCAACTGGACGCTGGATCAAACCGAAGGGGTGACTGCGGTAATTGAAAACACCGCCGGTCAGGGCACCAATCTCGGCTACAGCTTCGAGCACTTGGCCATGATCATCGATAAGGTCGAGGATAAGTCCCGCGTCGGCGTCTGTCTCGATACCTGCCACACCTTCACCGCCGGCTACGACCTGCGCACGGAGGAAGCGTGTGAGGCCACCTTCACCGAGTTCGACCAGGTGGTCGGCTTCAATTACTTGCGCGGCATGCACCTTAACGACTCCAAGCCCGATCTCGGATCCCGAGTTGACCGTCACCACAGCCTGGGCAAGGGCAAACTGGGGCTGGAAGCATTCAACTACATTATGAATGATACCCGCTTCGACGATATCCCGATGGTGCTGGAGACCATAGACGATTCGATCTGGCCGGAAGAGATCCAGCTTCTCTACAGCATGATCAGGGACTAGTGGTCCACTAGATAAAAACACCAGCAGGGAACAGGGCGCGGCAATGATATAATCGCGCCTTATGACTTTGCAGCCATACTCACAGTTGCCGTGACAAAAGACGCCATCTACTCAAAACCGCAGGAACACATTGTCGACTTCGCCTTCGATGAGCGGGTCGCGTCGGTCTTCCCCGATATGATACGGCGGTCGGTACCAGGCTATGGCGATATCATTGCGCTGCTCGGCCTGTTTGCCGAACAGTATGCGCAGGATGGGTCGACCCTTTACGATCTGGGTTGTTCTCTCGGCGCCGCGACCCTTTCTCTGCGCCGCCGAATTCGGGCAGCCAACTGCCGTATCATTGCGGTGGACAACGCCGCGGCCATGGTAGAGCGGTGTCGCGAGAATGTCGCTGCCGATCTTTCGCCCACGCCGGTCGAGGTGAGGTGTGCCGATATCCGTGAGGTGGCTTTTAACAGTGCCTCCGTGGTGGTGCTCAACTTCACCCTGCAATTCCTGGCGCCCGAAGAGCGCCTGGCACTGCTGCAGAAGATCCATGCAGGGATGCTCCCCGGCGGCGTTCTGATACTCTCGGAAAAACTCTGCTTTGCCGATGGAAAGAGCCAGCAATTTCAGGAACAAATGCATCTGGCGTTCAAACGGGCCAATGGTTATTCGGAACTGGAAATTAGCCAAAAGCGCCAGGCATTGGAAAAGGTACTCATCCCCGAGACCCTGACGCAACATTGTGAGCGTCTTAGGGAGGCCGGCTTCAGTCGCGCGGAGCCCTGGTTCCAGGCCTTTAACTTCGGCTCCATCGCCGCCTTCAAATGAATCTTGCCCCCTTCGGTTATGACCACCTCTACCGGTGGCTTGAGGAGTCACCGCTGGCCCACTGGCTGAAGAGTGTGCCGACGCAGGTTGAAGACAAACTGACAGGCCACGGCGACATGCCGCGCTGGCTCGAGGCGCTGGCGCAGCTGCCTGAACTGCATCCCGACGGTCTCGACCTCACCGCCCCCTGCCTGCGTATCGGCTCGGCGGCACAGATCGACGATGAGCTTCGCCGCCAACTCAGTAAAATCCTGATGGCTTTCCATCCCTGGCGCAAAGGGCCCTTTTGCCCTTACGGGATTCACCTGGATACCGAATGGCGCTCGGACTGGAAATGGGCGAGGCTGGAGTCGAAGGTCGTACTCAAGGACAAGCTGGTACTCGATGTCGGCTCGGGTAACGGTTACTACGGCTGGCGGATGCTCGGTGCCGGCGCTAAACGCGTCATCGCCATCGACCCCACCATCAGCTACGTCATGCAATACGCTGCCATGCGCCATTTTATCGGCGAACAGCCGATGCACGTCCTGCCGCTTACCCTGGAAGCCTTGCCTCAAGGTAACGCTGTGTTTGACACGGTTTTTTCCATGGGCGTGATCTATCACCGCCGGGATCACATGGAGCACATTGAGCGGCTCAAACACCACATCAAACCCGGTGGTGAGTTGGTGTTGGAGGGGCTGGTAATTGAAGGGGACACGGGTGAAGTGCTCTTCCCCAAAGGCCGGTATGCCAAAATGAAAAATGTGCATACCATCCCCTCCCCCGGCACCCTGATGCAATGGTTGGAATCGGCAGGATTTGAAGAGATCGAACTCATTGACATCAGTCCCACCACCGTAGAGGAACAGCGGCGTACCGAATGGATGCACTTCGAATCACTTGCCGACTACCTCGATCCGCATAATCCGGCACTGACAGTCGAGGGACACCCGGCTCCGATTCGCGCCGTGGTAAAAGCTCGCCTCCCTGAATAAGCCCGTTGTCTCTCTTTAGAACCTGTCTATGCTTATAGGTCCATGAGCAGTGGAGAGGAAAAGGAGAAGAAGATGAATGTACGTCTTCATGTAGCACATGTCGGCGCCGTCGATCCGGAACGGAAAACCTCCCCGATTGCGGATGAACTCGATGATGAATATGACGTGATCAGCCAGGAAGCCCCTGAGTCCGCCGGCTGCTACTTCAACGATACCTTATACACACACAACGATTACGTCTGCAGCGGCAGTGACCTGCTGCAGTGCAAGCGCGGAATGTGGGTGATGGAAGGAAGCTGCGATCCGGACAATCCTTAGAGTGCAGGAAATCCATCCCTGACAGGCTGAGGGTGAGTCTATCTTGCCGCTACGGCACCACAGGATAGATCCCGCTTAGAGACCAATCAGCTCGCCATGTCCGGCAACATTTTCTACCGCTTTAAGCAGGTCCATCGACTTGGTGGCATCGGGGTTATATTCAACCACGATAAGATGCGGCTCTTCCTTTGGCATATGAACGCTGATAACCCCATCGGTCTCGCGTAACACCTTCTCTACCTCTGCGCGCTTTGCGTCATCGGTATCCTTGTCAATATGAATAGTGACGTCCACCAGTTTAATATCGCCCATGCTCTTCACTCCTGAATTAGCCATTTTGAGATTAATATTGGACGAATTTTGGTATTCCGCAACATAGAAGAGTGATTAAGTTATCCCGCGTACCTTACGCATTTCTGTCTGTTATTCATCGCGACCGCAATTTCCGGCCCAAATGCCATTCCCTGCAGCATTCCCTAAGTGACCTGTGCAAAAAAAACGGCCCCATGATGGGACCGTTTTTCGGGTGATAATCTGCTAAAAACTTACAACCGATAGTTCGGCGCTTCCTTGGTAATTTGCACATCGTGAACGTGCGACTCGGAGAGCCCGGAGTTGGTGATGCGCACAAACCCCGGCTTGGTGCGCATATCCTCGATGGTCTTACAACCGGTATAGCCCATGGAGGAGCGCAAACCGCCAAGCAACTGGTGAATTACAGGATTAAGCGGCCCCTTGAAAGGAACACGCCCCTCAATACCCTCCGGCACCAGCTTATCGGCCTCTGTGCTCTCCTGGAAATAACGGTCGGAAGAGCCCTGTGAACCTCCCATCGCGCCGAGAGAGCCCATACCGCGATATGACTTGTAAGAGCGCCCCTGGAACAACTCCACCTCACCCGGCGCCTCTTCGGTGCCAGCGAACATTGAACCCATCATCACGCTGTATGCACCCGCGACGATCGCCTTGGACATGTCGCCGGAGAAG
>JABAOG010017063.1_pt1 | contig 17042 bp, 13 predicted proteins | sample 7062131 | NCBI WGS metagenome assembly JABAOG01 (sample SAMN14538629, study PRJNA623070) | marine sediment metagenome | biome: marine biome [ENVO:00000428]; feature: marine pelagic biome [ENVO:01000023]; material: deep marine sediment [ENVO:00002113] | place: India: Arabian Sea | collected...
CGCTCCCCGTGGGCGAGATCATCCCGAGCCACGAGATCTTCGACTACGAGTGCAAGTACCAGCCGGGGATGGCCGAGGAGATCTTCCCCGCCGACATCCCCGACGCCGTGGCGGCCGAGGCCCGGCGGCTCTCGCTGCTGACCCACCGGGCCCTCAAGCTGTCCGGATTCAGCCGGGTCGACTTCCGGCTGGACGACGACGGCGGGCTGTGGTGCCTCGAGGTGAACACGCTTCCGGGGATGACGTCGAACAGCCTGGTCCCCAAATCGGCGCGGGCGGCGGGGCTCTCGTTCCCTCGCCTCTGCGAGCGGATCTGCGAGCTCGCGCTCCAGGAACCCCGCGGCACCCCGGGGGGTTGAAGCGCAGGATGGCATACCGCGACGGCACACGAGGCTACTCGTTCGGGTACGGGCTGACGCCCTGGGTGAAGCGACTTCTCATCGCCAACGTCGTCGTGTACCTGGCGGCCATCGCCGTCCCCGCCCTCGACATCTGGCTCGCCTTCGTTCCGGCGCACACCCTCACCCGGCCCTGGACGATCCTGACGTACATGTTCGTCCACGCCGGGTTCTGGCACCTCTTCTTCAACATGATCATCCTCTTCTTCTTCGGGCCGCCGCTGGAGGGGATGTGGGGGAGCCGGGAGTTCCTGAAGTTCTACGTGGTCGCCGGGCTCGGGGGCGCGGTCTTCTCCTATCTGTTCGCCTTCAACGCCGGGGTCGTCGGCGCGTCGGCCGCCATGTACGGCGTCATGCTGGCGTTCGCCATGAACTGGCCGGACATGCCGATCCACATCTGGGGGATCCTCCCGGTGAAGGCCAAGTGGCTGGTCGCGTTCCTCGCCGCGGTCTCCATCCTGAGCCTCGTCGGGGGACGGGAGGACGGGGTGGCCCACTTCGCGCACCTGGGCGGGTTCGTGGCGGGGTTCCTCTACCTGAAGCTCGACGACCAGCTGACCAGTCGGGTCGATCGGCTGAAGACCTTCGTCACCCGCAGGAAGCTCGACGTCGCCGCCGGCGGCGGGTCGCCGGGCTCGGAGCCGGTCGCCGGCTCGCCCCGGTCCCGGCGCCGCGAGGACCGGGTGCTCGACGAGGTCGACCGCGTGCTGGACAAGATCAGCGAGTCGGGGCTCCAGAGCCTCTCCGAGGAGGAGCTCCGGCTTCTCGACCAGGTCAGCAAGAAGTACCGCCAGAACTGAGGGGTCCCGTCGGCGCGACGTGACGCGGCCTGCAAACGAGAGAGCGGCCGGCCCGGGAGAGCCCGGGCCGGCCGCTCGTTCCGGAGGGTTCCGGGTCTACTTGACGCCGAAGCCCACGTAGATGTCGAAGAAGGAGACCGACTTCTCGAACGACCCGGCAGGGTCGTCGTACGAGAACTCCACGTCGCCCAGCGGATAGTACTTCAGACCGGCGTAGATGTTCTCGGTGATCTGGGCTCCACCCCCGAAGTTGAAGCCGAACTCCGTTCCGAGATCCCCGTCCACATCGCCGATGGAAGGCGGCCGCGCGAATATCACCCCCAGCTGCCCGTTGACGAACAGGCCGACCGCGCCGACCGGGATGTCGTATCGGAGGCCCGTCATGAGCGGGAAGTACAGGTAGCCGCCATCAATCGCGTCGTCGTCCACGCTGTGGGCGATGGCGTCGACGGAGGTGTACCAGCTCAGGGCCGGCATCAGGGGGTACCAGAGGTCCAGGCCCCCGGAGAATCCGAGCTCGGCGAAACCGTCGGTCGCGAAATCATCGTTGCCGCCGTAGTCCCCGGTCGGGATGGAGACGCCGGCGTGGGCGCCGAACCCGAAGGTCTGGGCGGCGGTCGGCACCGCCGTGACGACGAACAGCGCGATCGTACAGAGCGCAATCAGCTTCTTCATGTGTAGCTCCGTGTTCCGTTGGAGTGCGACTCCGCGTCACCGCCGTGGCGGCGCTGGAGCCCCGCAGTTGAAGGTACGGGTGCCGCAGGCGAGGGCAAGAATCCTGCCGGGCGCGCCATTGACACTGGTGTCGCGGCAGGCCTACAATCGATGCCCCCGGAGCCCGGGAATCCACGGCCATCTGGAAGGGAGGGGTCATGGCCACCGCGAAGGAATACACCACCGAAAGGATCCGCAACGTCGCCGTGCTTGGGCACGGCGGCTCCGGCAAGACGACGCTGGTGGATGCGCTCTGCTTCGTCGCCGGATCGAGCCGCCGACACGGCAGCGTCGATGACGGGACGGCGCTCACCATGTACACGCCGGAGGAGGTCGATCACGGCCTCTCCATGCAGACGGCGCCGGCGTTCGCCGAGTGGGAGGGGACGAAGATCAACCTGCTGGACACGCCCGGCTACATGGACTTCACGGGCGAGGCCCTGGCGGCGACGAGGGTTACCGATGGGGCTGTAGTCGTCCTCGGCGCCACGACGGGCGTCGAGGTCGGAACCGAAAAAGTCTGGGAGTACTGCGAGGACCGCGGAATTCCCAGACTTTTTTTCGTGTCCATGATGGACAAGGAGAACGCCGACTTCGACNNAGCGGGGAGTACGAGGAGACGGACATCCCCGAGGAGAAGCAGGAGAAGTTCGAGCGGTGGCGGACGGAGCTGATGGAGACCATCGCCACGACGGACGACACGCTGCTGGAGGCCTACCTGGAGGGCGGCGAGATCGGTCGGGACGAGGCGCTGGAGGCCATGAAGAAGGCCATGGCCCGGGGCGAGGTGTTCCCGCTCTTCTGCGGCGCGCCCCAGAAGACCTGGGGGACGCGGGCGCTGATCCGCAAGCTCGTGGAGCTGATGCCGAGCCCGGCCGACGCGGCGGCGGAGCTCGCCCAGCGGCCGAACATCGACCAGGTCGTGGAGCTCCGGGCCGCCGACGACACGCCCTTCGCCGCCCTCGTCTACAAGACGATGAGCGAGCCGCACGTGGGGGAGCTGAGCTTCTTCCGCGTCTTCAGCGGCCGGGTCGAGAACGGCATGGATGTGCTGAACGCGAACCGGGAGAGCGGTGAGAAGCTGGCCCACGTCTCGGTCTCTCAGGGCAAGGAGCGCATCGAGGTCGCGGTGCTCCACGCGGGGGACCTGGGCGTGGTGGCGAAGCTCAAGAACACGCACACGAACGACACGCTGTGTGACCCGTCCCGGCCGCTGGTCATCGAGCCGATCCGGTTCCCGAAGCCCGACATCGCGGTCGCCATCCGGGCGGCCAGTCGGAGCGACGAGGACAAGCTGGGCACGGGGCTGACGCGCCTGCACGAGGAGGACCCCACCTTCGCCAGCGGCTACGACCCCGAGGTGAAGCAGACGATCATCCGGGGCCTGGGCGAGCTGCACCTGGACGTGCAGATGGAGCGGCTGAAGCGGAAGTACGGGGTGGAGGTGACCACGGAGCAGCCGCGGATCCACTACCGGGAGACGATCCGGAAGGAGGCGGAGGCCCAGGGCCGCTACAAGAAGCAGACGGGCGGCCGGGGCCAGTTCGGCGACTGCCACGTCCGGCTCAAGCCGCGGCCCCGGGACGCCGGCTACGAGTTCACCGACTCCATCACCGGCGGGGTGATCCCCAACAAGTTCATCCCGTCGGTGGACAAGGGGATCCGGGAGGCGGCCAGCAAGGGGGTCGTCGCCGGCTACCCGGTGGTGGACTTCGAGGCGGAGTGCTACGACGGCTCGTACCACAGCGTGGACTCGAGCGACGTGGCNNGAGGAGTTCATGGGCGACATCATGGGCGACCTGAACCAGCGGCGGGGCAAGATCCAGGGGATGGACAGCCAGGGATCGAAGACGGTGATCCGGGCGCTGGTCCCGGAGGCGGAGCTCTACAAGTACGCCACGACGCTGCGGTCCATGAGCCACGGGCGGGCGGTCCACACCCGCGCCTTCAAGGGGTACGAGGAGGTGCCCCAGCACGTGGCGCAGAAGATCATCGAGGAGGCGGAGCGCGAGCAGGAGGAAGTGACGGCCTGAGGCGCCGTCGGTCCGCTCGGGACGGAGACGCCGGGAGAGCCCGGTCATCCGGGGCCCCGGTCCGGAGACGGATCGGGGCCCCTCCCGCTCACGAGGCCCTTCCGGACGCCCTCAGTCGGGTCGGCCCCCGTCCCCGCCGTCGCGACCCGAGTCGCCCAGGGTGGAGACGGTCCCTTCCGGCAGCGTGGGGTGGATCGGCAGGGTCAGGGTGAACACGACTCCGCCATCGGCGGGACTGCGGACCTCGATGGTGCCGCCGTGGGCCTCCACGCCGGCGCGGGCGATGGGCAGCCCCAGCCCCGCGCCCAGTCGGCTGGAGCGCGCCCGACCCCGGTAGTACTTGTCGAAGGTGTGGGGCAGGTCTTCGGGCTCGATCCCCGGCCCGGTGTCGGCGATCTCGAAGGTGACCGTGCCCCCGTGGCCGGAGACCCGGACGTCGACGCGCCCCCCGTGCGGCGTGAACCGGAGCGAATTGGCGAGCAGGTTGCCGAGGACCTCGGTCCGCAGGCAGTCGGGGTCGGCGATGAGGAACGACGGCGCGGACCGGTCGACGGAGGCCACGACCCGGATCCCGTGCCGGGTCCCCTCCTCGCCGTGGACCCTCTGGAGCTCCCCCGCCAAGTGGCGAAGGTTGATCTCTTCGAGCCCCAGGCGGAGCCCGGACGCCTCGATCCGGCTGATCTCCAGCAGCTGGTTGACGCGCGCCCCGAGGGTGTGGCTCTGGTCCCGCAGCGCGGTGAGGATGCGCTGGTGGCGGGGCTCCAGCGACGGCTCCAGCTCCTCCGTCATGAGCTCCGCGTAGCCGCTGATGACGCTGATCGGCGTCTTCAGGTCGTGGCTCGCGAGGCCGACGAACTCCGCCTTCATGCGGTCCAGGTCCGCCAGGCGCAGGGCCATGGAGCGAAACGCCCGGAACAGCCCGCCGATCTCGTCAGCGCGCTCGTACGGCAGGTCCTCCGGGGGGTCGAAGCGGCCGTCCGCCACGCTGGACATCGCGGCCGACAGCTGATGCAGCGGGCGAGTCAGGACGCGGGCGGCGACCATGGCCAGCGCCCCGGCGATGAGGAGGGCCACGAAGAGGGCGACCGTCGTCGTGGTGGCCGCGTCGCTGGCGATGCGGTCGGCTTCGGCAAGGCGCTCCGCGGTGAGGCCGTCGATGGCGGCGGCGAGCTCACCGGCCGCCGACTCCGCGACGCTCAGGAGCGGGGCCACGTCGGTCCGCAGGAAGGTCGTCGCCTGCTCCCGGTGCCCGCCCTCCATGAGCAGCATGGTAAGGTCCGTGGTGGCCTGGATCTCCCGTAGCGGGAAGTGGACGGCCTCCACCGCCTCCACGTAGCCGGTCCGTCGGAGTCGCTCCAGGTCCGCTTCCAGGGCCAGCAGCACCAGCCGGCTCCGCCGGCCCAGCGCCTCCTCCCCGGTGGCCACGTGGGCGCGCTGGAACCGGTCCAGCCGCTCGAGCCCCGCCTGGATCCGCCCGACCATGAACGCGGCTTCCGCGGTCCGCTCCCGGAGGTCCAGGGCGATGCGTCGGACCTCGTGGATGTGGCGGACGCCGAAGAGCGCAGGAACCGCCATCACCACGATCACAGCCAGGAGGCTGAGGACGAAGGCGGTGCGGAGTTTCACGGCGGCATGACCACGGAAAGCTGCTCGATTCGCTGGTCCCGAGCGGCGATCTTCTCCTCCAGCTCCCGGACCCGTCGACGGAGGGTGTCCCGCTCGTCCTCGAGGGCGCGGACGCGCGCCGCCACGGGGTCCGGCTGGACATCCGTCCGGAAGAGGTCGCCCTGCTCGCGCCGCGTGGTCCGGTCCACCGCCTCGGCGAGGATCGCCGCCTCCGGGCCGATCCGGAGCATGGCCTCCGCGATCTCGGGATCGAAATAGATCCCCGCGTGGGTTTCGATCTCCTTGAGCGCCTCCTTCACCGACCAGGCGGGCTTGTAGGGACGCTCGTGGGTGAGGGAGTCGAACACGTCCGCCACGGCTACGATCCGTCCCGCCACCGGGATGTCGGCGCCCCGGAGCCCGTCCGGATAGCCTCCGCCGTCCCACCGCTCATGGTGCACCCGGGCGATCTCCTCGGCCATCTGGAGGAGAGGGAACCGGCTACCGGAGAGGATCTCCGCGCCGATCCGCGTATGCTCCTGCATCACGGCCCGCTCCTCCTCGGTCAGCGGCCCGCTCTTGAGCAGGATGGCGTCGGGGACCCCGATCTTGCCGATGTCGTGGAGCGGCGCCGCGCGCCGGATCAGCTCGATCCCGTCCTGCGGCAGCCCCAGCGTGGAGGCGAGCCGGGCCGCGAGCCGACCCACGCGATAGGTGTGCTGGCCGGTGTCGTCGTCCCGGTATTCGGCGGCGCGGGCCAGCCGGTCCAGGATCTCGAGCCGGGCGGCCTCCAGCTCGTGGGTCCGCTCAATGACCCGCTCCTCCAGCAGCGCGTTGTATTGCCGGAGCTGCGCCTGGAGGAACCGGGTCTGGAGGAGGTTGCGGACCCGGAGCCGGACATCGGCCGGGCTCAGCGGCTTGGTCAGGAAGTCCCGGGCCCCCATGGAGAGGGCCCGACGCTGCGCTTCCGCCGAGGTGTCGCCGGTGACGACGAGGATCGGCAGGTAGTCGCCCGGCTGCACGCGCTGCCGGATCCGCGTCATCACCTCGAAGCCGTCCCACTCGGGCATCATCAGGTCGAGGACCACGATGTCCGGGTCGATCTCGTCGAACCGCTCCATCGCCTCCCGCGGGGAGGTCAGCTCCACGACGCTCCCGTATCCCTCCGGCTCCAGGACGTGCCGCAGGAACTCCGCGTTCGCGGGCTCATCGTCGACGATGAGAATGTTCGCGGATTCCCGCGAAAAATCGGGTTCCAGCCCGGTCACCGACTCCCTCTCGCAGCTGTGATCGTGAGTGCCCGAAAAGTGGATGTTACACCGCTGTCGATCAACCGTTGCAAGCGGTACGGATCAATCCCGACCGCGGATCTGGATCTGCGGCACCCCACGGCGCCGGGCCAGCCAGTGATCCACGCTGTAGCGGCCCGGGCCGATGAAGGCGAGGCCGAGGGCCAACCACATGTTCTTGAAGGCGTGCGCGGGCGTGCCCTGCCCCGTCACGACGTGCCGGAACCACGCCACGAACATCGTCGCCGCCAGGACCGCGGCGGCGGGGCGGAACAGGAGGCCCGCGGCGATCATGACGCCGCCCACCGACTCGGCGAGCGCCGCGACGAGGCCGAACGCGGTGTGCCCGAAGCCGATGCCGAGGTGCTCCACCGCGCTGCCCACCGCCGCCCACCGCTCGGGCCCGCCCGTCAGCTTCTCCCAACCGTGGAAGTAGATGAAGCCCAGGCCGAAGCCGAGACGGAGGACCAGGAGTCCGATGTCGGTCCAGCGAGCGCCGTGCGCCACCCGTGTCTCTGCCATCACCTGTTCGCCCTCTCGCGGAGCGTCGTGCCCGGGATCGGGTGAGCCGGCCGCGCCGGACGCGGGCTCATTCGCCGGCGGCCTCGAGCCGGTTCGCGACCTGCTCCCACTCGGGCATGAGATCGCGGACCTCGTAGCGAGGGCGGATGTCCACGGGTACGTCCTCCAGGCGGGCGACGGCCTCCTCGATCTCCGGCCGCATCCCGCCGTACTCCTCCAGGACCCGGCCGGCCCGCTCGTAATCCCCCTCGGCCTGGAGGGTGAGGAGCTCCGTGGCCAGCGACCGGACCGCCTCCTCCATCCGCTCCAGGTCGGCGGTGATCCGCCCCTCCTCGTCGAAGGAGAGGGCGCCGTTCTCCCACAGCCAGTTGAACTGGATGAGGTTGGCCTGCCCGTGGGCCTCGCTGGCGCCGAACCGGATGGAGCGGAACAGGTCCGGCAGCTCGCCGACGAAGGCGGCCCGGACGAACGCGTCGTCGTAGAGTCCCTGCTCGCGGAGCACCGTGAGGTTGTGGAGCCCGACCACGTCGGCCTTGGCCTCCTCGATGGCGCTGTAGCGATCCTGCAGCGCCTGGTTCACGGTGATGCGCTCGCCGTCCCGCTCGATGAAGCCGGGGCCGAGACCGTGGGCCAGCTCGTGCATGAGCACGCTCGTGAACCACGGCTGGAAGGCGAGCTCCTCGACCATGGCCGGGTCCAGGATCCGCTCGGCGATGGGCCGCAGGATCTGGTCGAACTTGGCCTGGCTGACGTTGCGGAGCATCACCTTCTTCGACCCCTTCGCGCTCCGGACCCGCTCGTCGTTGGGCAGGTTGAAGGCGATGGTCTGCACCCCCGCCCGTGTGTCGCCGGCCGTGTACACCACGTCGACCACCCGCATGGGGCTCTCGAAGCCCCGCTCCAGGTTCTTCAGGGCGTCCGGGATCGGCAGGCGCTCCTCCAGCATCCGGAGCGCGCTCTTGAGCGTGTCCAGCTCCGCGCCGGCGGCGGAGTCCGCCACGGTGACGAAGCTCTCGAACGCCGCCTTCGTCCCCATGAGGTTGTCCTCGTACACCTCGTAGGGCCCGATGGTCGGCTCGATCTTCGTCCCGGCGATGTCCATCCACGCCATGTCGCTCGGGTAGTAGTCGTTCGAGAGGAACGACTGCGCGCGGGAGCGGAGGTACTCGCTGAGCGAGGCGTTCTCCGACAGCTCCGCCGCCTGCTGGAGCAGCTCCGCCGCCCGCTCCAGCTCCGGGCCGAAGGCCTCGGAGTACGGGATGGCCACCAGCGAGTCGCCCTCGCGCTCGATCAGGGTGAACGGGCTGGCGAACGCCTCCCGGTCCTCCGGGTGCCCCTCGATCCAGCCTTCCAGCTCCTGGCGCGTCAGGTCCGCCGGGTAGTACCCGGCCCCGGCCGGCTTCCCGCCCACGTCCAGGAAGGGCGCGTGGTCCGCCTGCCGATCCCACGGGCCGACCATGATCTCGTAGTACGCGGTCGCGGCGTCGTCCTCACCCCGGCGGGCGACCTGCTCGGCCCAGTCCGGGTTCTCCCTGGCGACCTGCCGGGCGAACAGCTCGTGCATGATGTCCGACGCCTCCACCAGCTTGGCCAGCACCGCCTTCTCCCAGTCCGCCAGCGCCGCCTCGTCGAACTCGATGTCCGCCGGAGCGAAATCCGCCACGCGGGCCGCCAGGTCCGCCGTGTCGACCCCCTCCGCCAGCCCCATCTCCACCTCGTTCCGTTCGACCGAGCACCCCGCCGTGGCCACCATGGCCACCACGAAGGCCGTCCGAACCATCCCGTGCCGCATCATTGGTCCCCCGTCCGATCGATCGTCGATTCCGTTTCATCTCCCGGAGCCCGCCGGCGTCCCGGGTCGCCCACCGCGAACGCGAACAGCTCCGGTCGCTGGTAATGGCCACTCACGTCCAGTGTCATGGATTCCTCGATGTTGCGACCGTAGTCCAGCTCCGCCACCAGCAGCCCCGGCTCCTCGTACAACGGGCCCGCCAGATACGATCCGTCCGGCCCGATGATGGCGCTGCCGCCCGCCAGCAGCCACTGGTCCGGCGACTCCACCTTCCCGGGGCTCGGCTCCAGCTCGGCTGGCAGCGCCGATGCCCGCATGAGCTGGCCCGCGGCCAGGACGTGACACCGGCCCTCGAAGGCGTAGCAGCGGCTGGCCTGCTGATGCATCCCGTTCACGCCGACGACCGCCGACCAGACCGCCACGTGGACATCCTCCCCGCTGTCGTGCAGCGCCTGCCGGGCCAACGGGTTCCAGTGCTCCCAGCAGATCAGGCCGCCCACCCGGCCGGCCGGCGTGTCCACGGCCCGCAGGCCCGCCGTGTCCCCGGGGCCCCAGAGCAGTCGCTCCGTGTAGGTGGGCGTGAGCTTGCGGTGATGGTTCAGCAGCCGGCCGTCCGGTCCCCAGGTCAGCAGGGCGTTGTAGAGCGTCGACCGGCCCGGTCCCGCCCCCACGCGCTCACTCACACCGACGACCAGCGTGATCCCCAGATCCCGGGCCACGGAGGCCAGCTCGCCCGCGGCGCTGCCGTCGACCGCCACGCTGTTCTCCACCAGCCGACCGAACACCGCCTTCACCGGCGCGTGATCCCAGAGACCGGCATCCCGGCAGTAGTCGATCCACGCCGGATAGCCCGGCAGCCAGGTCTCCGGGAAGACCACCAGCTCCGCGCCCTCCCGGGACGCCGCCTCGGCCCGCTCCCGCGTCACCGCGAGCCCTTCCGCCAGCGTGGCCGGCCGCTCCGCCTGGACCACCGCCGCCCGCACCCGCCGTCCTGTCGTCACCCGCGCCTCGCCCCTCCTGCCCACGTTGATCCGCTCCGCCACCCACCGGACGCTCCCCGGCCGCCGACCGGCTCTTCGCGCGGACGGCCGGCGGGGAGGCAGGAAACGATGCGCCGCCGCGATCCGGGCGGCAAGTGGTCAGCGGAGCACCACCTCCAGGCCGTCGTGAGCGATCTCGGCCTCCACCCCCCGCTCCTCCGCCATGGCCCGGACCTCCGCTCCCAGCGTGCGCTCGTCCCCCTCCACGATCTCCGCGCCGCAATGCGTGATGATCGCCCGGGGAACCCCCTCCTTCGCGCACCACGTGAGCTGCGTCCGTACGGGCGTGTGCCCGATCAGGGCATCGCCGCGCCTGCGCACGAACGACCGGGTCAGCGTCGCACCATCGCCGATGTAGAGACGACAGCCCGACAGCGCCTCCGACCGGTCCTCGATGTACACCACGTCCGGGGCGTACCAGACCGTGACGCGACCCGCCCGGATGCGGTAGCCCACCGCCGGCGCCCGGATCGAGTGCTCCACCCCGAACGCCTCGAACACGATGTCGCGGATCCGGAACGGCGTCCGGAGCTCCACCGCCCGCCGCTCCGACCGCGGAATGGCGTACCCCTCCATGGCCTCCCAGGCGACCCCGGTGGCCCACACCGGCGCCGGCGCTCCGGTCTCCAGCCCCCACGCATGGTCCGGATGGGCGTGCGTGACGACGATCCCGTGGGGACGGGGACGAAGCTCGTGCACCGCCTCCCGCCAGTCCTCGCCCGCATCCACCATGACCCGCCCGCCCCGGTACTCCACCAGCAGCGACGTGTGCATCCGGTGACGACGCGTACGCGCCTCGATCTCTCCGCGGGTGCCCAGGAAGGTGAGCTTCATGGCAGCAGGGTACGGGGTCCGGCGGACCGGAGCCAGGGCACGGCATGGAAAGGGGACCGCGGTGCGGCGAGTCGATCCCCGGCCCGTGGGTCTCGAGTCGGCCCTTGACTTCGGTTTTTGTTCGGTACATGCTACAGGCCCCCCGCATCGCATCGGTGGCTACGGAGGAGGGGAGTCGAGTGGCGGCGGTTCCGGCGGAGGTCCTGGAGCTTCGAAAGCAGCTGGCGGAGCGGTTCCCCGACGCGCAGCCGGTCCGGTACGGGACCACGGGCGTGGTGGGGACGGGTGTGGCGGCGCTGGACGCGGCGCTGCCGGCCGGGGGTCTGCCCCGGGGGCGAGTGACGGTGTGGCGGGGGAAGGGAGCCACGGCGGTCCTCTGGTCGGCCTGCGAGTCGGTGGTGCGGGGAGGGGAGCGAGCGGCGTGGGTGGATGGATCGGGGGCGCTGACGGGTGCGTACCGGCGGGGCGGGCCGCTCCTGTTCCGTCCGGGGGAGGAGCTGGCGAGCATGGTGGCGGAGGAGCTGCTGCGGTCGGGCGGATTCGCCCTCGTCGTCCTGACGGGTGGTGGGGTGGTGTTGGGGGACGGCGAGGGCGTGCGGCTGGGGCGCAGCGCGCGGGAGGGGGGTGCGGCGCTGGTGGCGGTGGCGGAGGGCGCGTCGGTGTCGCATCTGCGCGTCCGGTCCTCGCTGGACGTGAGCGGATTCCGCTGGAGGGTCGGCCCCTTCGGGGAGCCGGTGGCGTTGGAATCGGTGGTGGTGACGGCACGACTGGAATCGATGGGGCTGGGTCGGCGGGTCCGATTCCGGCTCCCGGTGGAGCATCATGATGTACGTCTGTCTCTGGAGCCCGGACTGGTCGATCGGCGGGGCACGCGCCGCTGAGTCGGGGGAGAGGATCGGGGAGGAGGGCCCGGGCCCCGAAGTCGCGGCGGTCGTAGCGGAGCTGGCCCCCCGGGTCCGGGTGGAGCGGGAAGTGGTCTGGGCGGACGGCCGGGGGCTGGACGCGGGGGCGCTGGCGCGGCGGCTGGTGGAGCGGCTGGCGGAAGCGGGAGTGGAGAGCCGGGCGGGGGTGGCCGCGGTGCCCGTGGCGGCGGAGCTCGCGGCCCGCTGGGGTCCGCTCCCGGACGGAGCATCCGACGGCCCGACGCCGTTCCTGGTGAAGGAGCGGACGGGATGGGGATGGCGGTCGTTTCGCCCCTCGTCCACGGGCTCGCCGGCGGTGTCGGGGACCTCCCGGCGCCCGGCCTCTCCACCCGGCGGGAGGAAGGGGGAGGGGGGAGCGTCGGGTCACCCCGCGAGGGAGCGGAAGGGGGGAGCGCCGGAAGGAGCCCCGGAGGATCTCGTGGGGTCGGCGGCTCGCGTCGTGGAGGTGCCGGTGGGAGGGGAGCGGGAGTGGCTCGGCGGTCTGCCGGTCTCCGCTCTCGACCCGGACGCGCGCGTCGGGGTCCTGCTGGACGGGGTGGGAGTGCAGACGGTCGGGGATCTGGCGGCGCTGGAGCGGGAAGCGGTGGAGGTGCGGTTCGGCGGGGAGGTGGTGGGACTCTGGCGTCTGGCCCGGGCCGATGACCGGCGACTGCTCTTCGAGCGGACTCCCGGGGAGCGCCCGCACGGCTCCATCGATTTCGTGGAGTACGTTCTGACGGATCCGTCCCGTCTGCTGTTCACGGCCAACGCCCTGCTGGGTCCGGTGTGCGACCGGCTCCGGGGTCGGGGGGAGCACGCCCGGTCGCTGCGTATGACGCTGCCGCTGGGGAACGGGGAGACGTGGGAGCGGACGATCCGGCCGGCCCGCCCCACGGCCAGTCGGGACACGTGGCTCCGTCTGCTCCGCGGGGTCCTGGACCGGCTCACGGTTCCCGACGCGGTGGCGGGCATGCGCATCGAGGTACCCTCCACCGAGCCGGCCGCCGTCCGGCAGGGCGACCTCTTCGACCGGGGCTTCGCCACCGCCCCGGCCGTGGAGGCGGCCGTGGCCCGCCTGGCGGAGCGCCAGGTCCGGCCACTGGAGCCCGAGGTGAACGCGCACCCGCTGGTGGAGCGGCGGGCGGAGTGGACGTCGGAGCCGATCACGGGGTCGGGCTCTCCCGCGATCTCGCCGTCGCCGGGCGGGTCGGCGGGGAGCGGAACGGCGATGGCCCTCGGACTGCAGCTGCTGCGGGAGCCCCGGCGTCTGGGAGTGGAGACGGTGCCACGGCGGGACCACGAGGTGCCGGTCCGTCTCCGGGACGGGCGGGGCTGGCGGGAGGTCTTGCTGGCCGCGGGCCCGGACCGGATCTCCGGCGGGCAGTGGGAGGAGGCGGTGTACGCCCGGGAATACTACCGGTGTGTCACCGACGAGGGCGTGCCGCTGTGGATCTACCGGGACGGCCTGGACGGCGGGTGGTACCTCCACGGCTACTGGGACTGATTGGTGCCCACGCGATTGCCGGGGCGCCCGGCAGCCTGCTAGCTTGGGGCCGCGCCCATCCGCACCCGAACTCCTGCATCCCACCGTGTCCCGAGACCGTTGGTCGCCGCGAGACCGGCTGCTGATCGGTGGGGCCGTCTTCGTCCTCGCCCTGGTGGTCCGGCTGCTCCATGTCTGGAGCATCGCCGACGCGCCCTTCTTCGCGCTGCGGGTGGGCGACGCGGCCGACCACCACCAGCTGGGCCTGGCCGCCGCGGCGGGGGACTGGCTCGGGAGCGACGTCTTCTTCCACGCGCCGCTCTACCCCTATTTCCTGGGCGTCGTGTATTCCCTGTTCGGGAGCGAGGCCCTGACGGTCCGGGTCGTCCAGGCCGGGGTCGGCGCCCTCTCGTGCGTCCTGGTCGCCCAGGCGGCCGGGCGGCTGTTCTCCCGCACGGTCGCCATCGCGGCGGGCGTGCTGTTGGCCCTGTACGGTCCCGCCATCTTCTACGACACCGTCTTCCAGGACTCGGTCCTCGACCTGTTCTTCGGGTCGCTCTCGCTCTGGCTCCTGGTGGAAGCGGCGCTGACGCGGCGCCCGGTGGTGCTGCTCGCGGCCGGGGTGGCGCTGGGGGCGTTCCACCTGACGCGGGAGAACGCCATCATCCTGCTGGTTCCGATCCTGGTCTGGGTCGCGCTGCAATACGGCGGGTCCGTCCGTCGCCGGGCGGCGGCGGGGGCGTTCCTGCTGGCGGGTGTCGCCCTGGCGCTGGCGCCCGTGGCGATCCGGAACGCGGCGATCAGCGGCGCGATCCTGCCGGGCCGGCAGCTGCAGCTGGGCATCAACCTCTACATCGGCAACAATCCCGGGGCGGACGGCTACTACCGCCCGCTGCGGGAAGGGCGGGGCAACCCACGGTTCGAGATGCGGGACGCCATCGAGGAGGCCGAGCGCGCGGAGGGCCGGGAGCTGACCCTGGCGGAGGTCTCGGACCACTGGGTCGGTGAGACGGTCGCCTACGTCGTGGACCGCCCGGGAGACTGGCTCGCCCTCATGGCCAGGAAGGCGGCGCTCGCGGTCAACGCCGTGGAGGCGGCCGATACGGAGGACCTGTACACCTACGCGGAGCACTCACCGATCCTGGCGGTGACCGGGTGGCTGCTGAGCTTCGGCGTGCTCCTCGCCCTGGCCGTACTGGGAGCCGCGCTGACCTGGCCCGAGCGTCGGCGCCTCGCCCTCTTCCATGCGCTGCCGGTCGTCTACCTGGCGGGGCTGGTGGCGTTCTTCGTCTTCGGCCGCTACCGCCACCCGGTCACGCCCTTCCTGGTCGTGCTCGCGGCGCCGGGAATCGCCGGACTGCCGGCCCTCCTCCGGGAACGGGGCCGGGCCCGGGTCGCGGGACCGGCCGCCGCGCTGGCCGTCCTCGCCCTCGCCCACGTGCCCGTCGGCTTCTCTCGCGCCGAGCTGCGCGCCCACACCCACGCGAACGTCGGAGCCGCGCTGGAGGAGCGGGGAGACCGGGAGGCAGCGGCCCGCCAGTACATGAGGGCGCTGGAGATCGATCCGCGGAGCGCCCAGGCGAACCAGTTCCTCGGCGACCTGATCCGTCGCTCGGGCCGGCCCGACGCGGCGCTGCCCTACCTCGAGCGAGCCGCCCGGGCCGATCCCCGAAACCCGCGGATCCTCAACGACCACGGCGTGGCGCTGGCCGCCCTGGGGCGGGAAACGGAGGCCGCCGAGCGGCTCCGCCGGGCCGTTGCGCTCGACCCGGCCCTGGCCGCCGCGCACCTGAACCTCGGGCTGCTGGTGTTGCGGTCCGACGCGCCGGGCGACGCCGCCGGCCACTTCCGCCGGGCCGTCGATGCGGACCCGGGAGACGGCCGGGCGAGGCGGCTGCTGGCGGCCGCGTTGCTCCTGGACGACGACGTCGCGGGAGCGCTCGCCCAGGTCGACACCCTGGCCGGCATCACGTCCCCGGAGACGGCGGCCGACGCCCTCCGGCGCCTGTCGTGGGAGCTCGTCACGGAGGGCCCGCCGGCGGGCCGGCGACCGGACCTCGCCCTGGCACTCATCGACCGAGCCCCGGATTTCGTGCCCCGCGACGTCCGCTATCATCGCGTCCGCGCAGCGGCCCTGGCCGCCACGGGCGACTTCGACGGGGCCGCGACCGCCGCGCGCAGGGCGCTGGACCTGCTGGATGGGAGAGCGGCCGGGGAGGAGGCCGCCGCGCGGTCGGCGCTGGAGGCCGAGCTCGCCCGCTACCGCGACCGCCAGCCGTACCCCCGGAACCCTTGACCGCCCGGGGACGACGTCCCTCGCGCCACCCTCCCCCGCGCCACCCTCCCACGGGGGATCCTCCACCCACCGACCGCATTGCACTCGTCACCGGCGCCAGCCGTGGCGTGGACCTCGGCGCCCGCGAGATGGGCACAGCCGGCGCCGACGACCGCTGACCTTCGGAGGGCGGATCGAATCTTCGGGTTGTGTTCGGTCCAACGGGATGCCATCATGGATTTCGGGATTTGTTCGGTTTTCGGGTGCGGCCGCCGCCCTCCGGGGGGGCGGCCGTCGCATCCAGGCGAGAGGGGGGAGGTCGGGAGCGGTCGTGGACTACGTGGAGCTCAGGTCGCACAGCGCGTTCTCGTTCGGGGACGGCGCGAGCACGCCGGAGACGCTGGTGCGGACGGCGGCGGAGCAGGGGCACGGCGCCCTGGGGCTGACGGACCGCTCGGATCTGGGTGGGGCGATCCGGTTCGTGCTGGAGTCCCGGCGAGCGGGGATCCGACCGGTGGTGGGTGCGGAGCTGGTGGTGGACGGTCATCCGCTGGCGCTCCTGGCCCGGAGCGGGGAGGGGTTCCGGAGCCTGGCGGGGCTGGTGACCCGGAGCCGGATGGGGGACTGGGAGGGGTGGCTGGCAGAGAAGGAGCGGTTGGAGGGTGCGTACGTGGAGGGTGCGGGGTCGGCCTTGCGGGTGGATCGGGACGGCAGGGTCCGGACCCGGGCCACGGCGGTGACGTCGCGGAGGAAGCCGGAGCCGGTCGCCGGGTCCACCGGCGGAGCCGCTCCGGGTGGAGGTGGGTGGCTTTCCGGTGCGGTGCGGGGCGGTGGGGAGGAGGTGGTTCCCGCGCGGGGCCAGCCGTCGTTGACGCTGAGCGATCTGGAGGGTCGGACGGAGGGGCTCCAGCTGCTGACGGGACCGCCGTCGGGGGAGCTGGCCTCGTTGATCCGGTCGGGCCGGCCCGAGGAGGCGCTGTTCCTCCTGTCCCGGCTCCGGGAGCTGTTCCCGGACCGGCTGGCGGTGGAGGTGCAGCTCCATCACGTGTCGGGGGAGGAGAGCGCGCTGGCGGGGGCGTTGATCGAGCTGGCGGAGAAGCAGGGGGTGCCGTGGGTGCCGACGAACGACCCTCGCTACGTGGACGGGGGGAGTCGTCTGGTGCACGACCTCCTGACGGCGCACCGGGCGGACCTGGACGTGGACACGGCGGCGAGCTGGGGGGTGCTGCACCCGAACGGGGAGTGGCGGCTGAAGTCGCCGCGGGAGATGGCGCGGCTGTGGCAGGGCCGGGAGGAGGGGCTGGAGGAGTCGGTGCGGATCGCGGAGGCGTGCGCGTTCGACCTGAAGTGGGTGC
>JABAOG010001276.1_pt1 | contig 17008 bp, 15 predicted proteins | sample 7062131 | NCBI WGS metagenome assembly JABAOG01 (sample SAMN14538629, study PRJNA623070) | marine sediment metagenome | biome: marine biome [ENVO:00000428]; feature: marine pelagic biome [ENVO:01000023]; material: deep marine sediment [ENVO:00002113] | place: India: Arabian Sea | collected...
ACCAGCGGCAGCGGACGTCCGGTCTTGCAGCGAAGATCGAGCACCTCGTCGTCGCCCCCGGCGAGCATGCCGCGCTCGAGATGCGCGAGGGTGAGCACCGGGCCGGTCTCGGACATGCCGTAGCCGGAGAAGACGTCGATGCCGCGATCGAGCGCCGCTTTCGCGAGCCCCCTGGGCAGCGCGGAGCCGCCGATGACCACCTTCCAGTTGCTGAGATCCACCTCGTTCGCCTTCGGGCAGGTGAGCAGCATGTGCAGGATTGTCGGCACGCAGTGGGAGTAGGTGACTTTCTCTCTCGCGATGAGATCGAGCAGCTTCTCGGGCTCGTAGCGTCCGGGGTAGACCTGCTTGACGCCCATCAGGGTCGCTATGAACGGCATCCCCCAGGCGTGCACGTGGAACATGGGCGTGATCGGCATGTAGACGTCGTCCCGGCAGAAGCGTCCATGATCACCGGCCATGGCCATGGCGGCGGTGAGGCTGAGGGTATGCAGGACCAGCTGGCGGTGACTGTAGAAGACACCCTTGGGATCGCCGGTGGTGCCGGTGGTGTAGAAGGTGGTCGCGCGGGTCTGCTCGTCGAAGTCGGGGANNAAGAAATCCTCAAAGGAATGATCGTGTCGGGCGTTCTCCACCAGCGACTCGAACTCACCTTCGATCGGGAATGAAGGCGCGGTCACCTCGTCGCCCTCGCGAATGAGGACGAATCGGCACGGCCGCTCGATGCGCTCGCGGATGGCTTCGATGATGGGCAGGAAATCCTCGTGCACGAGGATGACGTCGTCCTCGGCGTGATTGACGGTGTAGAGAATCTGCTCCGGCGACAGGCGCACGTTGATGGTGTGCAGCACCGCGCCCATCATGGGCACGGCGAAGAAGCATTCGAGATAGCGATGACTGTCCCAGTCCATCACCGCCACCGTGTCGCCTGGCCTGATGCCCAGATCGGCGAGCGCGCCCGCGAGACGGCCGATGCGCTCTCGCAGGGTCGCGTAGTCGTAGCGGCGTTTGTCGGCGTAGACGATCTCCTGGTGCGGCGCGGTGGTGAGCGGCGTGTGCAGGAGCTGGCGGATCAGCAACGGATAGGGATAGGCTGAGGCGGCCGGTTGTGCGGGATTCGAGGACACGGAAAGCTCTCCTCTTCGACCTCGTCGGTCACGTCGACAGGATACCCACCACGGCGCCGGTGCAACAGGTGGCCAGCGTTCCGGCGACGATGGAGCGCAGCCCGAGGGCGACGATCTCGTCCCGGCGCTCCGGCACCATGGTCGAGAGTCCGCCGATCAGAATGCCGAGGCTGCCGAAGTTCGCGAAGCCGCAAAGCGCGTAGGTCATGATGAGCTCGCTGCGATCGGAGAGCGTCCCGGCGGGCAGGGCGGCGAGGCGCAGATAGGCGAGAAACTCGTTGAGAATCGTCTTGATGCCCATGAGCGCTCCGGCGGCCGGCGCCTCGCTCCACGGCACCCCCATGAGCCAGCACACCGGCGCCATCACGTAACCGAGCAGGCGCTCGAGCGACAGCGGCGCACCGCCCACCGCGGGCAGCAGGCCGAGCACCGCGTTGACCAGGAACACCAGCGCCACCAGCACCAGCAGCATGGCGATGACAATGAGAAAAAGCTCCAGCCCGCTGCGCGTGCCGCGGGTGATGGCGTCCATGGTGCTGCTCGCGCCGCGCTCCGGGACGAACGCGCCGGCCGTCGACGGCGTGCTCTGCGGGATCATGAGAAGCGCGATGGTGATGGCGGCCGGTGCGCTGATGAGCGACGCCGTCAACAGGTGTCCTACGGCATTGGGAATCACGGGACCGATGACGGTGGCGTAGAGCACCAGCACGGTGCCGGCGATGGTGGCCATGCCCGATACCATGATCACGAACAGCTCGCTGCGACTCAGCGCCGCCAGGTAGGGGCGCACGAACAAAGGCGCCTCCACCATGCCGACGAAGACGTTGGCGGCCGTGCCGAGACCGACGGCGCCGCCGACGCCGAGGAACTTCTGCAGCAGCGCCGCGAAGCCGCGCACGATCCAGGGGAGAACGCGCCAGTAGGTGAGCACCGCGGTCAGCGCGCTCACGACAATGATGAGGGGCAGCGCGCGAAAGGCGAGCACGAAGCTCGCGCCGGGTCGGGTTTCCTCGAAGGGCAGGGGGCCGCCGCCGAGGTAACCGAACACGAACGAGGTGCCCGCGTCGGTAGCTCTCTGCAGCATGAGTATCAGATCGTTCAACGCCTCGAGCGCGGCCTCCAGGGGCGGCAGCTTGAGCAGCAGCGCGGCGAGAATGATCTGTGCGGCGACACCGACGACGGCCACGCGCACGCTGGCGCCACGGCGGTTCTCGCTCATCGCCCAGGCGATGGCGATGAATACCAGCAACCCGAATGCGCTTTGCAGGATCTGCATGGGCCTTCAGGACCTGCGCAGCACGGAGCGCATCTACGGCCGCAGCATGGTGAAGACGTTGTCCACCACGGTGTAGTCCATGTAGCCGAGCCGGGCGATGGGCTTGAACACGCTCATGTCGATCATGCCGTCGCTGATGATGCTCTCGTCGATGTGGATGCCCACCACCTTTCCGAATACCACCAGGGTGGGGTGCTCGGGATCGTTGCCCGGCAGCTGCACCGTCTGCAGATGGGTGCATTCGAGATGCACGGGGCTTTCCTTCACCCGCGGAGGCTTGACCAGCCGGGAGGGCGCCGGCGTGAGTCCTGCGAGCTCGAACTCGTTGACCGAGCGCGGCACGTGCTCGGAGGTCGCGTTCATGGCCTCACGCAGCTCCCAGGTCGCGAGATTGCAGACGAATTCACCGGTGGCTTGCGCATTGGTGGCGGAATCCTTGGAATCGCCCTCCATGTGGGTTCCCTCGCTCGCGAACATCACCATCGGCGGATCGGAGCAGACGCCGTTGAAAAAAGAATAGGGCGCGAGGTTGACGACCCCGTCACGGTCCTGGCTGCTGATCCAGCCGATGGGGCGCGGCACAATCAAAGACTTGAATGGATTGCGCTCGAGCCCGTGATGATTTTTGGTCTCGTAGAACATGCGTGCTGTCACCCCCGGGTAGTCAGCGATTGCACCACCGTTTAACAGATTATCACCGGCGGTCCAAGAACAGGTCGCTGCTCAGGCCGCCAGCAGCAGCGCAACGACGCCTCCTCCTACCAGAATCATCCCGATGAGCTCGAGGCCCGTGGTGCGCTCCCGGAAAAAGAGAGTCGAGATCAGCAGCGCGAACACGAACTCCACCTGGCCGAGCGCCTTCACGTAGGACGCCCGCTCGAGGGTCATGGCGGTGAACCAGCCGATGGAGCCCAGCGCCGAGGTGACGCCCACGAACAGGCACACGCGCCACTGACGGGTGATTATCGGCAACTGCGCCGGCGTCCTGACGGCGACGTAGACGATCATGATGAACGTCTGCAGGATGACCATGATGAGCAGCGTTATCGCCGCGGTGAGCAGAAAGTCGTCGATGCCGAAGGAAAGGCTTGCCTTTCGTATCGACAGCGATGCGAGCGCGAAGCCGAGCCCCGATCCGAGGCCGATGGCGGCGGCCGGATTCCACAATCGTCCCAGAAGCGAGCTGCCGTCGATATGACTGCGGGCGATGGTGAGGGCGACGACGCCGGCGACGCTGACGACGATACCGAGCCATCCCTGAAAGCTCACCCACTCGCCGAACAGCAGCACTCCGATGAAAGCCGTGAGAAAGGCCTCGGTGCGCGCGTAGGTGGTGCCGACTGCGAAGTTGCGCAGCGAGAAGAGGTAGACGAGCAGCACGGTGGCGACGATCTGGGCGACGCCGCCGAGGACGACGAAAGCGAAGAAGGTGGGGTTGAACGGCGGCAGACCCCTGCCGGACCAGGAGACGATGAATCCCAGATAGAGGGCGGCGAAAGGCAGGCCGAAGAGAAATCGCACCAGGGTGACCGCCATCGGGTCCAGATGGCCGGTGAGATGCTTCTGGCCCGCCGTGCGCACGGTCTGCATGACCACGGCGAAAAGCGTGATGGGGATCCAGAGCCAGCCGGCCATCAGCGCCCGCTCCCGCGGACGAGCTTCATTCGGCGACGACTTCGCGGGTCGTCACGAGGTAGATGATGTCGCCGCGATCGTTCTCGACCTCGACGAAGCGCACACGGTACTCGCCGGGTTTGCCCTCGGAGATGGTGACGCTGGTGAGCACCTTTCGCGGCGTGAACGATTCGACGCTCACCGAGCAATTCGCGGATTCGGCCAGCGCTGCGTAACCGGTGCGGGGTCCGTAGCGATGGAAAATTCCGGCGATCTCCTCGACGCCCTCCTGTGATGTGCAGAAGTTCGCCTGCTGCTCCTGCCGGTGCTGGTCGATGGTGTAGTGCCAGGCGCTGTCCGAAGACCAGGCGATGCCCGGCCACGCCATCGTCGCCAGGAGCAGGGCTCGCTTCGTCCACAGAGAGTCGAACACCGTGGATTCCGTCGGCCTAGCGTCTGGCACCGAATTCGTTGCGCAGGACCCACATGAGCTCTGTCTCGCTGCCCGGCGGTGCGACGACCCAAATCCGTTTCAGGTGCCGGAACCTCGCTCGCGACAGGCAACGCGCCAGCCACAGCGCAACGCGCCGCCCTTCGATGTGGCCGTGGCGCGTGCCGAGCAGCGGCATGCCGATGGCCTCGAGCTGACGCCACTCCGCCTCTTCGACGATGCCGTTGATGGCCGAGGCGATCCACGCCTCGCACCATGTGGGCTCGCAGTCGATGTCGTGAACGATGGCGAGGAACTCGAGAGGCTCGGCCTTTCGCACGAGCACGCTACCGGGTGTCTCGGGTTGCCGCTCGGCGGCGGCGCTGACCAGCTCTGCGAACGTCTCCTTGGGCTCATCGATGGCGCCTTCGCTGCTCAGAAGAAGATGGGTATCCTCCTCCACCGCGATGGCATTGATGCTGAACGGCGGCTGGTCCTCGGGTGCCACCACCACGTGCACGCGACCCAGACGCCCGGCGCGGCCGTAATCGTCGGAGATCAGTGAGAGCTTCGATGGCATGTATTGAAGTCGTTGCGGGCTGTGGCTGTTCGAACAGTGTATAGTGCCGGCGGTCGATTATGAATATCGCGATCGCGTGACGCGAGTCTGGTGCACAGCGTAGAAGTGACGGGCGATGCCTACGAGGTAGGCCGCGCACTCGGTGAAGCGGGCGCACACGCGTTTCACGGCATCGTGGTTCATCTCGAGCGCTTTCGGGCACTGAAGCGCACGTGGTCGGGAAGCGATCGGCTCGCGGCGCTCGCAGCAGCGGCGCGCGATGCGTTTCCCGAGCACCTGCGCGAGATCGAGGGTATCGCCGACGGGGCCGGCGCCGACTTCGACGACATCTTCCTGTGGAACTGTCGTGGCGACGTTCCCGGCGGGGGCGATCAGAGTCACGCCGAAGATGCCGGTTGCACGACCGTCATGATCAGCGCGTGCGGGAACGAGCCCGCCATCATCGCTCACAACGAGGACGACCAGGCCGAGCTCGACGGCCACTGCTTCCTCGCGCGCGTGCGCCCGTTCCATGGAATCGGCTTCACGAGCTTCTGCTCTCCGGGCCTGCTGCCCGGGCACACGTTCGCGTTCAACGACGCGGGTCTGGTGCAGACGATCAACCACATCCGACCGCGGGACCAGGTGGTCGGGATCCCGCGCCACATCATTGCGCGGGCGGTGCTGGCAAGCGCCGATCTGGACACGGCCCTGGAGGTGGTCGGGCGGCGCGACCGCGCCAGCGGCTTTCACCACAATCTGGGCCAGGCGGGCCGCGCCACGCTGCTCTCGGTGGAGGCGCCCGCGAGCGTCTGTGTCGTGCATCGCGTCACCGATGTTGCGGTGCACAGTAATCATTTAGTATTCGCCGAATGCGCCGATATACCTCAAGAGGTAGCGGATTCCTCGGCGAGCCGGCAGCGGCGCGGCGAGGCGCTCATCTCGGCCGGGGCCCTGGAGGGCCGTGACGCCTTGGTGGTGCTCGGCGACTGCGCGCAAGCCGATTTGCCGATATGCCGGAAAAGGCGGTGCGGGTCGGATCCAGGCTACACGCTGGCCACCGCTGTCTTCGCGGTGGCCGGCGACCGGGTAGACTGGTGGGTGCACGCGCACCCTCTGGAGGCGCCGGTGGCCGGGGGCGCCTGGCAACGAGCCGGGGCAACCGCGGGCACTTGATCTTGGCACTGTAAGGCACAATCTGTGACAGCATCATGGCCAGTGACGAAAAGACATTGAAATTCCGCATCGGCCAGGTGGTTCGCCACCGGGTATATCCATTCCGAGGCGTGGTCTTCGACGTGGATCCGGAGTTCAACAACACCGAGGAGTGGTGGCAATCGATCCCCGAGGACGTGCGGCCGCGCAAGGACCAGCCGTACTACCACCTGCTCGCCGAGAACGAGGAGACGACCTACGTCGCCTACGTCTCCGAGCAGAACCTGCTCATCGACGACACCGGCGGCCCCGTGAACCATCCGCAGGTGGAGGAGCTTTTCGGCCAGTTCGAAGACGGCGTCTACGAAGTGCTGCCGCGGTACGTCCACTGAGGCCCTGGCTCGGTGGCGACTACCGGGCTTCGCGACGTGCCCCGCTGAAGCGTTTACCGCGTGATTGCGATACCCGGGGAGGTGTCCGCGGTGCGGCTTCCCCNNGTGGGGAGGTGTCCGCGGTGCGGCTTCCCCGCAGCTCACCTGAGGTGATTTCTGCGAAGGTCGGATTCTTAAGTTATTATTCCTAGCTGATTCGAATTTCAGCGCGACCATACCCGAGCATGTCCCGATACCGGCATCCTGTCCGTACCCTGGCGGCTTTTGCTGTCACGGCCCTCGCGATCGTGCTCGCCCCGGTGTCGGCGGCCCGCGCCGATACTTTCTGGCTTCCGGGTGACGGCGACGCGGTGGTCGGTCACCTGCAGGGCGCCATCGCCACCCAAGAGGATACGCTGCTCGATATCGGACGCCGCTTCAACGTCGGCTTCGAAGAGCTCAAGCTCGCCAATCCCGGCGTGGATCCCTGGATCCCCGGCGACGGCACGCTGATCGTCATTCCCTCCCGGTACGTGCTGCCCGACGCGCCGCGCAACGGCATCGTCCTCAACCTCGCCGAGATGCGTCTCTATTACTATCCGGATCCCATCGACGCACCGCAGCGCAGGGTCATCACGCATCCCGTGAGCATCGGCCAGGTGGGCTGGAGCACGCCGCTCGGGACGACGAACATCGCGGCCAAGGTCGCCAACCCCACCTGGTATCCGCCGGAATCGATCCGCGCGGAGGCGGAGGCCGATGGCAATCCGCTTCCCATGTCGGTGCCGCCCGGGCCCGACAATCCGCTCGGCACCCACGCGCTCGCGCTCGGCAGGAAAGGCTATCTGATTCACGGCACCAACAAGCCGTTCGGTCTCGGCATGCGTGTCAGCCATGGCTGCGTGCGCATGTATCCCGAAGACATTGTCAGTATGTTCGAATCGGTGCCGGTGGATACTCCCGTGCACGTCGTCAACCAGCCGGTGAAGACGGGTTGGCGGGACGGCGTGCTCTACGTCGAAGTGCATCCCGCGGCGGGTGAGCTCGAGCTCGGCGGCACGCTGCCCTCGAGCGACGCCATGCGCAAGGTGGTGGCGGTCACCTCCGAGGAGCAGGCCAAGCACATTCGCTGGGAGCAGGTGACGGCGGTCGTGGAGACTTTGACCGGGATTCCCTATGCCGTATCGGATCCGACCATCGTGCAGCTCAAGCTCGCCCAAAACGTGGACATCGTGCCCGTGCCCGATGACCTGACGCTGGAGGCGAGGGGCCCCGTGACATCGCCTGTCGACGACTTCAACGTCAGCCTGCGCTGGTCCCGCGGGCTTGTCCTGTGGCCGTATTTCCTCGAGAACACCCGCGTGCAGTAGCTTTTCCCTCGCCCGCAGGCGAGCAGCGGGCGAACCGCCCGCCAGGCAAACGAAAAGGGGTCCGAGGACCCCTTTGTCGTTCATGCCGCTCGCCGCAACCCGTCAGGCATTTCCCGGGGCGGACCCGGTTCCCGGCGGCGGCGAGCCATCCACGACCGTTGATCGACGGGGACCCCGGCGGGTCCCCGGGCGAATCACTTGGTCATGGACTTCTTGAACATGCGGTTCAGCTTTTCGGTGTTTGCGGTGCAGCAAGCCTGCGCGGCGTTGGCCGCCGAGAGAGCCTGCTCCGCCTGACGCTGGGCCTCCTCGGCCCTGGACTCGGCGCGTTTCGCCGTCCGTTCGGCACGATCGGCCGCGCCCTTGGCCTCGCGCGCCATGCTGCGAATTTCTTCGATCTCAGTTTGCGATGCACAGCCAGTGCCCAGCGCGATGAACATCGCTGCCAAGGCCACCGTCGTAAAACGTGCGATTTTCGCGGACATGTCGGTCCTCCCTATTTCGAATTCGCCCCGAATTTACCAGCGGGATTGACCAGCGAAATCGCCGACCGAGCCCGTCGTGCACGAATACTAGCCTTGTTTGACCACGGATACCAAATAATTAGGCGTTTCTTCGTGCAGAGGCCCTCGGCGAAAATGCCCGGCGCCGGGCGCGGCAGGCCAATTGACAGTCGTCAATAGCCCTTGGGCTTGCCTGCGACGATTCGGCCCTTTATCGGCTGAATCTTGTACGCATCGACGTTGTCCAGAAGATAGGCGTCGCCCTCGGGGATCCAGCGATAACAGCGGCGCACGCCGCCGAAATATGTAACCCACTCATTACAATAGGTATCGCCCTCGATTTCCCAGGTTCCCGAGTCGCTGCCGCTGAGGCCCATGGAGCCTCGCACGACGCCGTCGGCGTAGAAAACCATGACCAGTCGCTTGGCGAGGTAGCTGCCCTCGAGGGTGTTGCCGGTGATCAGGCCGCGGATCTGGTCGCCGGTGAGCGCTTCGCGGGCCGCCGTATCGAGACTGCCCGCGCCGAGCAGCAAGGCGCCGGCCAGGGCCAAGGCGCGGCTTCGGCCGATGCGCGGCCGCCGTGCCCGTTCGCGGCCGGCGCCCACGCGTGCGAACGTCCCGTCCTCTCGCATCATTGCGCGTCTCCTCGTGTGCCTGGCCGCCGCCCGGGTGCGGGAGCCGGCCTTCGAAGGCCGCCATATTACCGGATCGCCAGGCACCATGGAGGCCCCGGGACGGGCGGGCCACGGGTGTCGGCAGGCACCTCATTCCTGTGACGCCGTTAACGCCAGGGACCGGTGGCAATTGATTCCCCGGGGGGTCGCGCTAGGTTTAAAAAAGGGCCCTGCCACGCAGGCGGGCCTGCCTTCGACGTCTCACCGGCCTCACGAGGGCCGCGATACGCCGATTAGCAAAGCACTTACACGGAAGAGCGATCCTCTTCGAGGAGTGTGAGCGATGTCGAGTCACGTGCTCTGCGCGCATCCGCCGCGCCTTTTCATCAGCCACGCGCTTTTCCGCAATCGCGCCGCGTCCGCCCGAGGCAGCATGGGCTGAAGCCCACCCCCGCGGATCGCGCGGTCGCCGTCCGATCCGCCACGGCAACACGTTTAGCGGAGTATCAAGCCAATGTCCGTATTTCAACACGATGACTTCGATGGCCATGAGCAGGTGGCTTTCTTCAAAGACGACGACACGGGGCTTCGCGCCATCATCGCCGTGCACAACACGAATCTTGGACCGGCGCTCGGCGGCGTGCGCATGTGGCCCTACGCGAGCGATCAGGAAGCGCTGCGTGATGTCCTGCGCCTGTCCCGCGGGATGACCTACAAGTCGGCACTGGCGGGCCTGGCGTTCGGTGGCGGCAAGTCCGTCATCATCGGCGACCCCCGCAAGGACAAGAGCGAAGCTCTGATGCGCGCCATGGGGCGATCGGTGGAGAAGCTCGCCGGACGTTACATCGCTGCAGAGGACTCCGGGACCAGCGTGGAAGACATCCGGCAGATGGGCACGCAGACGGAGCACGTCGTCGGCATTGCGAACAAGTGCACCCGGAACGGGGAGGCACGCTCGGGCGATCCGTCACCGGTCACGGCCCGCGGCGTGTTCGTGGGTCTCGAGGCGGCAGTGCGCCACAGGCTCGGCCGCGGCGATCTCGACGGCACGAAGGTCGCGGTGCAGGGGGTAGGCAACGTCGGCCAGCGACTCGTGGAGTATCTCCGCGACGCGGGAGCGCGCTGCTGGGTGACGGACATCCACGCGGAGCGCGTCGCGCAGGTGGCCGACGAGACCGGCGCCACTCCCGTCGGCGCCGAGGACGTCTTCGGCCTCGACGTCGACGTGTTCGCTCCCTGCGCCCTCGGCGCCGTGCTCAATTCCGAGACCATCCCGACGCTACGGGCACGCATCGTTGCCGGCGCGGCCAACAATCAGCTCGAGTGCAGGGCGCACGGCGAGTTGCTGATGCGCGAAGGCATTCTCTACGCGCCCGACTACGTCATCAACGCGGGCGGCGTCATCGACGTCGCCTTCGAGCGCACGGGATACGATCTCGAGAAAGTCGTGACCAAAGTGAACGGCATCGCCGTCTCGCTCAGCGAAATCTTCGAGCGCTCCGACGCCGAGCAGCGCCCGACGAGCGAGGTCGCCGATGATCTCGCCCGCGAGCGCTTCATGATCGACATGGCGGCCTGATCCGAGTCCCGCAGCCGCACGGGGCGGGTTGACACGACCCGGCTCGTGGCCTCGAACCGCCGGCCCGACGGGCTGGTGTACACTAGCGCATCCGATTTCGAATGGACCCGGATTCATCGAATGGTGCGCCTCGATTCCGTAACGTCCGCATCGCGGACGCCGATCTCCTGCTCGTCGTCGCGCCCCCCGCGGCCATGAGGCGTCGCCGCTGGCGGCGACGCCGCCGCAATCGTGCCCGAGCCCTGGTGCGGGCAGGCGGAGGTGAGTGAAGCATGAGAAAACGCTGGCAAAATCGCCCCGAGGGCTCGAACTGGGGAGACTTCGGCGTCGACGATCAGCGCGGGCGACTGAATCTGATCACCGCGGAGAAGGTCAAACAGGGCGTAGCCGAGGTGCGCGACGGCAAGAGCTTCTGTCTCAGCCTGCCGCTGGATCTGCCGGGCGGCAACAGCGTGAACCCGAAACGCCACCCACCGAAGTTCGCCCCGGTTTTCGAAAGCGGCGACGTCTACTTCAACTACATCTGGAACGACCAGACACCGGGTGTTATGGACATCACCAGCGACGAGGTGATGGTCCTGCACAGTCAGTACTCGACCCAGTGGGACAGTCTCGCCCACGTCGGTCAGCTTTTCGATGCCGACGGCGACGGCGTCGCCGAGCCGGTCTACTACAACGGCTTCCGGGCCTACGAGCACATCGGGCGTGACGCGGACAGAGAGGCCCTCGGCGCACGTGCGCTGGGAATCGAGAACATGGCCGAGACCAGCGTGCAGGGCCGCGCCGTGCTCGTCGACCTGCACGCGCATTTCGGCAACGAGCGCGCGGTGGTAGGTTACGATGCGCTCATGAAAGTTTTCGAACACGACGGTGTGGTCGTGGAAGAGGGCGACATGTTCCTCATGCATACGGGCTGGGACGACATGATCCTTTCCATGGGCGGCGAGCCCGACGCGGCGCTCCTGCACGCGTCCTGCGCGGTGCTCGACGGTTACGACGATCGTCTGCTCGACTGGATTACCGACAGCGGTATCGCCGTCATTGCCACCGACAACATGGCGGTGGAAGATTCCCACGGCACCGGCGACACTCGCGGCGGCTGCTCGCGTCTGCCGCTGCACCGCCACTGTCTGTTCCGGCTGGGTGTTCATCTCGGGGAGCTCTGGTATCTGTCCGAGCTGGCCGCGGAGATGCGTCGGCAGAAGCGCTTCCGATGCCTGTTGACGGCGCCGCCGCTGCGCATGCCGGGGGCCGTCGGCTCACCGGTGACGCCGGTGGCGACGCTGTAAGGGGGCAGAGGAGCGTGAACGCACCCAACCCTGCGGACATTCTCGTCTGGCGCTCGCTGCTGTTCGTTCCCGCGAACAATCCGCGCTTCATCGACAAGGCGCACACGCGGGGCGCCGATGCCATCATTCTCGATCTCGAGGACAGCGTGCCCGTCGGCGAGCGCCCCGATGCGCGGCGAAAGCTCGTTGATGCGGTCGCGCAGGTCGGCCGCGCAGGTGCCGACGTGCTCGTGCGCATCAACTCGGAGCCCGAGCAGGCCGCCGCCGATCTCGACGCCGCCGTGCTTCCCGGTGTCCGCGCGCTGCTGGTGCCGAAAGTGGACGATGCGAACACGCTGCAGTCGCTCTCCCGCGACGTCTCGCAGCTCGAAGCCGAGCGGGGCATGGCGGGCGGCAGCATCCGTTTCGTCGTGCTGGTGGAGTCGCCGGTCGGCCTTTTGAACGCCGAGGCGATCGCGCGCGCCGATGCGCGCAACGTCGCCATGGAGCTCGGCGGCGAGGACTTCGCGCTGTCTGCGGGCCTGGTGCCCAGTCCTGAAACCCTCGCGGTTCCAAAGCAAATGATTCTCTATGCCGCCCGCGCCGCGGGGCTCGTGCCGCTCGGCATTCTCGGCAGCATCGCCGAGTACGGGGATCTGGACGCTTACCGTGCAACCGCCGAGCGTTCCCGGCGTTTCGGTTTCGAGGGCGCCGCCTGCATCCACCCGAGCAACGTGCCGGTGCTGAACGAGGTGTTCACGCCCGCGCCCGAGGAGGCCGAGCGCGCGCGGCGTATCGTCGCTGCCTACGCCGAGGCCGAGCGCGCGGGCTCGGGTGCGATCAGCATCGACGGCAAGATGATCGACGTGCCGGTGGTGGAGCGCGCGCAAAAGCTGCTTGCGCGACTCGACGCGATCCAGGCGCGTGAAGCGGCGGCCTCGTCTTGAGCACCGATACCGTTCGACAGATTCACGCTTTCCTCGACGCGACAGGGCTCGCCTACGAGGTCATGGACTGCGATCCCGAGCTTGCTGACACCGCGGTCTTCTGCGAGCGCTACGGATTTCCTCTCGATCACTCGGTCAACACCATCCTCGTCAAGGCCAAGACCGGCGGCGAACGTTTCGCTGCGTGCGTGCTTCTCGCCACGACCCGTCTCGACGTGAACCGTGTCGTGCGCAAGCGCCTCGAGGCCCGGCGGGTCTCGTTTGCGAGCGCCGACGAGACCCGCGACATGACGGGCATGGAGATCGGCGGGGTGACACCGATCTGTCTTCCGCAGGACCTTCCTCTGTGGATTGACCAACGCGTCATGGATGCCGAGTACGTCATCCTCGGAGGCGGCGACCGCTCGAGTAAAATCAAGATATCGCCGCGTGTGTTCGAGCACGTGCCGTCGGCCACCATCATCGATGGGCTGGCCAGGCTGCCGCCGGCCGAAGCATAGCCCGCACTCGATGGGCTGCCGTTTACCGCCGACGTGTCGAGCCGCCGGTGGCTGAGTTGTCCGCACTGAATAAAGAGGGTCGATGCCGCTGGATACCCTTGACCGAGACACGACGCTCCTCACCGTCAACCGGCGCCTGTCGAGGGTGCTGCGCTCGGAGTTCGACCGCGCCCGCCTGGCGGCCGGCGAGATCGTCTGGGAGAGCCCGGACATCGTTCCCTATGCGGCCTGGCTTCAGCGCTGCTGGAACGATTTCGTCGCATGCGCCGAAGAGCCCGTGCCGACGCTGCTCTCCGCCGATCAGGATGCGTGTCTGTGGGAGCAGGTGATCGCCGAGCACCCGCTGAGAGACGGCCAGGCGTCGCTGCTGCACGCCGCCGACACGGCGCGCAATGCCCGTGCCGCATGGGCGCTTCTGCGTGACTGGCAGATCGATCCGGAGCACGATGTCGGCTACGCGAGCGAGGAGGTGCGGGCCTTTCGCGCCTGGGCGCGCGCTTACGCGAGCCACTGCCGTCGCGGCGACTGGCTGGACTCGGCGAGCCTCGCCGGGCGGCTGACCGGCAAGGGGTTCGAAGCGATCGCCGCGGCCGGCACGCGCCGGGTGCTGCTGGCCGGATTCGATCGGCCGACGCCGCAGCAGCAGGCGGTGCTCGAGGCGCTCGCGCGGCTCGGGCTGGAGGTCGCGCACTGGCAGCCGCCGCGGCGTGCGGCAGAGATCGCGCGGGTGAGCTTTGCCGGCGAGGACGACGAGCTCGAGGCGGCGGCCCGCTGGGCGCGCGCGTGCCTCGAGGACGGTGCCCGCGGCCCCATCGGTATCGTCGTCCCGGGGCTCGCGGCGGTCCGTCACCGGGTTGCGGCGATCTTCGAGGACGTGTTCTCGCCGGGCGCCGCGCGCCCGGGCGCCGAGTCGCCGCCGCGTGCGTTCAATGTCTCGCTCGGCGAGCCGCTCGCCGAGGTGCCCGTGGTGGCGGACGCGCTCGCGTGCCTGCGTGCCATGAGCGGCCGGCTGTCGCTGAAGGATGCGGGGCGCTGGCTGATATCGGCCTATCTGGGCGGTGGTCGTCTCGGCTGGCGCGCGCGTCTCGATGCGGAGCTGCGCCGCATCGGTGAGCCGCATTACACGCTCGTGCGCCTGCGCGAGCTGGCGGCTCGCCTCGACGAAGCCTCCGGCGGCGCCGGCGCCGCTTTCATGCGCGTGCTCGACGCGTTGCGCAGCCACGGCGCGCGCAGCGCGAGGCGTGCTGATCTGACAGTCTGGGCCGCGGAGTTCTCGTCGTGGCTCGCGCGCGCGGGCTGGCCGGGCGATCGCGCGCTCACGAGCGACGAGTATCAGGCGGTGCAGGCATGGCGGGAGCTGCTCGGCGCACTGGCTACGCTCGCGCCGGTGATGCCGCGGGTCGATTTCGCCCAGGCGTTGTCGCAGCTCGAGCGGCTGGCGGCGCGAGAGGTGTTTCAACCGCGCTCGGGCGCCGCGCCGGTGCAGATTCTCGGCGTGCTGGAGGCCGTCGGACTCGACTACTCGCACCTGTGGCTCACGGGGCTGCACGACCAGGCGTGGCCGGAGCCTGCGCGCCCGAATCCATTCCTGCCGCTCGCACTTCAGCGCGAGCGCGGCATGCCGCGCGCCAGCAGCGAGCAGCAGCTCACCTGGGCGCGCGAGTGGACCGGGCGCATGCTGGCGAGCGCCGAGCAGGTGGTGGTGAGCCACGCCCGTCGTCGCGGCGACGAGGCGCTGCGCGCGAGCGCGTTGATCGCGCAGTTGCCCGCGTGTGAGGCCGATGCGCTTGCCGTGAGCCGCGTGCCGACGGATGCGGCGCGGGTGCACGCGGCGGCGCCGACGCTCGAGCGGCTCGATGACCAGCGCGCGCCGGCGGTCGACGCCGATCGGGCGGTGCGGGGCGGCGTGTCGGTGTTCAAGGATCAGGCGGCATGTCCGTTTCGCGCCTTTGCCGTCCACCGCCTCGGCGCTGCCGACGTGATCGCGCCGGACAGCAGTCTGGATCCGCGCGTGCGCGGCAACCTCGTGCATCGCTTGCTGGAGCTCATCTGGGAGACGCTCGGCGCACAGTCGCGCTTGCTCGCCATGCGCGAAGACGAGCGTGCCGAGCTCGTTCGCAGCGGCGTCGAGCAGGTGCTGGCCGAGGAGGCGTGGCGACGGCCGGAAACCCTGCGCGGGCGTCTGCTGCAGGTGGAGCAGGAGCGCCTGGCGCTGCTCGCCCACGCCTGGCTCGCCATCGAGACCGCGCGCGCGCCCTTCGAGGTGCAGGCCGAGCGCAGCGCCGCTGCGCGCGTCGCCGGCCTGCCGGTGACGCTGCGCCCGGATCGCATCGACCGGCTCGCCGATGGCGGGATTTTTCTCGTCGACTACAAGACCGGCCCCTGCGAGCCGAGGGACTGGTTCGGTGAGCGTCCCGACGAGCCGCAGCTGCCGGTCTACGTCCTGGCCATGGACGAGGCCGGTGACGCCCCGGTGGTCGGGCTCGCATTCGGTGCGCTGCGTCCCGGAGAGCTCGGCTACCGTGGCCTCGCCGGCGCCGAAGGCCTCGCCCCCGGGGTCGACAGCATCGAGGGCTCGAAGCTGCAGGGGGCCCGCGAGGCGGCGGACTGGCAAGCGCACAAGGAATTGTGGCGCGCCCGGTTGACGCGGCTTGCCGAGGCCTACCTCGACGGCGACGCGCGCGTCGACCCGAAATCGCCCGCGACCACCTGTCGACACTGCCGCTTGCAGCCGCTTTGCCGGATCCACGAGCAGTGACGTCGCACGAGCCGAGCGATCAACACGTGCGCGACGCCGCGCTCGATGCGGGGCGCTCCTTTGTCGTGCAGGCTCCGGCGGGATCGGGAAAGACGGGCCTGCTCATTCAACGCTACCTGCGGCTGCTCGCCGGCGTCGATGATCCCGAGGAGATCATCGCCATCACGTTCACGCGCAAGGCGGCGGGCGAGATGCGCGAGCGCATCCTCGATGCGCTCGCGAAGGGCCGTGCCGGCGGCGAGGATGACGCGCTCGATCGGCACGAGCGCACGACCCTCGCGCTCGCGCGCGCCGTGCTCGCGCGCGATGCCGAGAGAAGCTGGTCACTCGAGGCGCAGCCGGCGCGCATGCGCATCCTCACCATCGATGCGTTGTGTCTCGCCATTGCCACGCAGATGCCGTGGCTGTCGCGTCTCGGTGGCGATGCGTCCATCGTCGAGGACGCTTCGCCGCTTTACCGGCAGGCCGCCCGCGAGGTGGTGACGTTGCTCAACGAGGACACGTCCTGGAGCGATGCGATCGCGAAGCTGATCACGCACCTCGACGGCGACGTCAGACGCTTCGAATCGATGCTGGTGGAGATGCTCTCGCGGCGCGACCAGTGGTTGCGCTACTTGCTTCCGGGTCGCGCCGCTGGCACCGCGCGGCGCGCCGAGCTCGAGCGCGAGCTCGAGCGGGCCGTCGGCGACGCGCTCGCTGCGTTGCGCTCGGCGGTGCCCGCGCATCTCGCCGACGAGCTGGTCGCCGCGTGCGCGTTTGCGGGCGAGAACCTGGCGGCGGCGGGCGCCGATTCGCCAGCCGTGGCGTGCGCCGGGCTGACCGCGTTACCCGGCGCCTCACCCGCCGATCGGCCGCTCTGGCAGGGCATTGGCGCGGTGCTGCTCACCAAGGCGGGCGCCCTGCGCAAGTCGTTGACGCGCCGCGACGGGTTTCCCGC
>JABAOG010007820.1_pt1 | contig 16974 bp, 16 predicted proteins | sample 7062131 | NCBI WGS metagenome assembly JABAOG01 (sample SAMN14538629, study PRJNA623070) | marine sediment metagenome | biome: marine biome [ENVO:00000428]; feature: marine pelagic biome [ENVO:01000023]; material: deep marine sediment [ENVO:00002113] | place: India: Arabian Sea | collected...
AGTCCTGACGTTCGCCCGTCGTGAATCCTACGAACCTGAATCGCACCTCGACGTAAGGTAGTCGCAGCGACGCGATCGAGCGGTAGCGCTGCGGGCCGAGCTCGATGATCACGCTGCGTCCTTCTTGTTCGATACGCACCCGGTCGTTGTCGACCGTGAATGCCCGATGTGCGATGGCGGCCGGCAGGGAGCGAAAGAACTCGGCGTGCGTCAAGCCGAGTTCTCGGGTGAAGCTGAAATCTCGCGCATCCACCCCGGGCGGGCCGAGCGGGTCGGTCATTGGCGACGTTTCAGCCGCCGGCGATCGGCGGCCAGATTGCGAGCGTGTCACCTTCTTTGAGAATTGCCGATTCACGCTCGCTTTGATAAGCAAACACGCCGTTCACCAGCACCAGATGGCTGAGCTCCCGCGGCACCTTGAACCGATCGATGATCGAGTTCGGTGAAGCGTCCTCGGGGACGTCTATCTCGATGGCGTTGTCCACCGCGCCTTCGGGCAGATAATCGCTGAGCGTTGCGTAAAGCTTGAACTTTATCTTCATGTGCGCTTTGACATCATGCCGACCCCTGGGTTGCGCTCAGATAGGCCTCCATGATGCGCGTCGGGTCCTGCACGAGTCTCTGCTTCCATTTTCCGAGATGGAGCCTCGCCTGAATCAGTCCACGCAGAACACCCACGTGCTGGGTCAGTCCGAGGCTGTTTGCGCCCACCAGAACGTCGTCCTCGAACTGCAGATTGAGATACCGGTAGCGTGCGGGATCGCTGAGCTCCGCGCAGTCGCCGCCTTTTACGCCCTGCCAGGCACCGTACGAGGCGGCAATCAGCCCTAACGTATCGAGCACGTTCATGGCGACGCTGCCCTGGTGCAGCGAGGATCCTGATGTGACCATGTTGCTTGCAGCGATGCGTCCGTGATCGGCGGCAGTCGGCTGGATCGCGAGCACCGAGTACTCACCGGTGGAAAAGTCCTTGCCGCGGGCAACGTCGCCCGCGGCATAGACGTCGGGCTGACTGGTCTGCAGGTGCTCGTTGACGAGCACGCCGTTGTCGGTGTCGATACCGCTGCCGGCGAGAAACTCCGTGTTCGGCGTTACGCCCGTGGCACGAATCACGAGATCGGCGGGTAGCGTTTCGCCGCCTTCCAGTGTCACCACGAGTCCGCCGGCACCGCTCGCTGGCTCGATGGAGGCGACCCGCGCCGAGGTGTGCACCTTAACGCCCTTGCTCTCGCACCACTGCGTGATCAGTCCTCCGCAGCGCTCGTTCATCATGCGCGACACCATGCGGTTTTCCATCTCGACCACGCTGAGATCCACGCGCCGTGAGGCCAGCGCCTCGAGGATGATGGAGCCGATGAAGCCGGCGCCGACCAGAACGACCCTGGCGCCGGGACTGGCGAGCTTCAGGATGTGGCGCGCGTCCTCGAGGGTCCAGCAGGCGTGCACGCCCGGCAGGTCGATGCCCTCGATTGGCGGTATGACCGCCCGCGAGCCGCTGGCGACGAGCAGTCGGTCATAGTCCATGGTGCCGCCACTGGCAAGCTTCAGTGTCTTGTCGGCGGTGGAAACGGATTCGACGTGGTCGTGCACCACGGTGGTGGCAATGCGCTCGAAGTGGCCCTCGGTCTTGCGCAGATAAGTGCCCCGCTCATCGATCCGATCGATCAGGTAGTAGGGGATGGCCATGCGGGAGTAAGGTGGCTCGGGCTCGTCGCCGATGAGAGTGATGCGGGCGCCCGGGTCGCGCTTGTGCAGGGTCTCGGCCGCGATCACGCCCGCCGGTCCCGCGCCGATGATGACGTGGTGCATGGATGGGTCCTCCTGCCATGAGCGGGGCGGCGACGTGCGCCGCCCCGGGTGTTGCTCGAGGCGCTAGCCGAGGCTCGGCAGGCCGAGGCGGTCGCGGATCTGGGTGGTCACGGTCCCGTCCGGCGCCCAGCCGCGCAGCTCGTAGTACTCGGGCAGCATCTTGTCGAGCTCGGCGACCTTGCCCTTGGCCGGCCCGGTCTTGGCCGCCTCCTTGAGCAGCCGTTTCGGCAGGGTGTCGTCGGCCCCGGTGAGGCCGGCCGCGAGATTGAAATCGCGTTCCAGATTCCAGATGCGTTCACCGACCTCGAGCAGCCGCTCCGTGGACCAGTCGCCTTCGCAGGCCGCGTCGATCTGCGGCGCGATGTTCTCCAGGGTCCAGGCGAAGGTGGTGAACACGCACAGGCCGGAGGAGTCCACGGCCGCGGTGGCGTCCTGGAACGCCTTGACCAGCGCCGCCTTGCCGTCGGTCACCAGCGGGTCGGTCTTCTCCGGAATGCCGAGGATCTCCGAGGCCACCGTGTAGCTGCGCAGGTGGCAGGCGCCGCGGTTGGAGGTGGCGTAGGTCAGGCCCATGCCCTGGATGCCGCGCGGATCGTAGGCCGGGAACTCCTGGCCCTTGACGGTCATGGACAGCTCCGGATGGCCGTACTTCTCGCACAGCCGCTTCGAGCCGAGCCCCAGGTCCTTACCGAATCCCTCACCGGTCGCCACCAGCTCCGCCGCGCGGGCAAGGGCTTCGGCCGAGCCGAACTTGAGCTCGAGCCCGCCGGTGGTCTTGCTGTCGATGGCGCCCATCTCGTAGAGCTCCATGGCCGCGGCAACCGTGGCGCCGAAGCTGATGGGATCCATGCCGTCCTCGTTGCAGATGAAGTTGACGTAGGTCACCGCATCGAGGTCGCCGACACCGGTGTCGGTGCCCATGGCCCACGCGGCCTCGTACTCGAGGCCGCCCGAGTTGCCCCAGTACTCGGGCTTGTTCTCCACCGTGAAGTGGCCCTTGTCGACGGTGGAGATGCGTCCGCAGGCGATGGTGCAGCCGAAGCAGGCGGCGTTGGTGGTGAGGTTGGCCTTGCCGTCGCTCTTTCGCGGCTCGTGCATCGCTTCGCCGGAGATCTTGCTGGCGTCCTCGAACTGCACGTCGCGCGCGTTGCGGGTCGGCAGTGCCCCGACCTCATTGATGACGTTCATCAACGCGCCGACCTCGTTGATGACGTTCATCAGCACCTGGGTGCCGTAGGTCGGCAGGCCCTGGCCGGTGACGGCGTTGTCGGCCAGCACCTGCTTCTGCTCGGCTGTCGTCTTCATAAAGCGCGCCGGGTCCTTGATGTTGCCGACGCCGCGGGTGCCGCGGATGGCCACCGCCTTGAGATTCTTCGAGGCCATCACGGTGCCCACGCCCGAGCGGCCCGCCGCGCGGTGCAGATCGTTGATGACGCAGGCATACAGGCAGCCCGCCTCCGCGGAGCGGCCGACCGCGGCAATTCTCAGCAGCGGGTCCTGATGTTTCTTGTGGATCAGCTCGTCTACTGCCCAGACGGATTTCCCCCACAGGTCGTCCGCCGGCAGCAGCTCGGCGTGCTCGTTCTCCACGTACAGATAAACGGGCGACGGCGCTTTGCCCTCGAAGATGATCATGTCCCATCCGGCGTTCTTCATCTCGGCGCCGATGAAGCCGCCCGAGTTCGAGCAGGCGACGGTGCCGGTCAACGGACTCTTGGTGATCACCGAATAACGCCCGCCCGTGGAGGCTGTGGTTCCGGTCAGCGGTCCGGTTGCCATGATCAGCTTGTTTTCGCTTCCAAGGGGATCGCACTTGGGATCGATCTCCTCGACCAGGTATCGCGTCGCCAGCCCCCGCTGCCCCAGATACTCTTGCGCCCACTCCATGTTGAGCGGCTCGGAGGCGATTTTCCCCTCGCTGAGATCGACGCGCAGAATTTTCTTAGTCCAAGCCATGATGTCTCCTCCGAATTCTATGCGCTGGCACGGTTACCGCTGTCGGTCTTTTCGGCCCAGGCGCGCATTCGATCGAGGCCGGTGGCGCCCGCGTCGATATAGGTGATGGCCTGGGTCGGACATGCCTCGGCGCACTTCGGATCACCACCGCACAGGTCGCATTTGATCACTTTGCCGGTATCGGCGTTGTAGTTGATGGTGCCGAACGGGCAGGCGATGGTGNNCGGCGTTCAGCACGATGGCGTCTACCGGGCAGGCCTGCAGGCACCACGCCTCGTCGCACTGGGTGCAGGTATACGGGACGTAGCGTCCCTCGTGATGGAAGGTGAAGACCTTGATACGGGACTTGGCGGGATTGAAAAGCCCCTCGTTCTCGTACGAGCAGGCCATCTCACACTGCAGACAGCCCGTGCACTTGCCTGGATCTATGTGTAGCGATCTCTGCATCGACACTCCTCCTCGGTATCCGCGACGGGCAGGTTATTCGTTGTCTTCGTCTTGCCCGAGAGGCTGCGGCCAACCCGCCGGCGCAAAGGCCTAGCCGGCGCGACTTCTGAGCCTCGGGACCGACGCGGAGCGGCCGCGGCTGCCTCGCCGCGCCGGCCCCCGCGAGGGGGAGTGCCCGACCTTCCCCAGGCCGTATCTTAATATGACCAGGGGAGCGTTGGCACGCGGTTCCGGGTTTTCCGCAGCGGCGCGGGGGTCAGACCATCGCCGGCGCCCGCTGCTCAGCGCGCAAATCGGGTCAGATCACCGGAGAGCCGTAACCCCGGCTGAAGGGGACCGGCCCGGAGAACGACAAGACGTCGCCCTCGCGAAGCGCGCGCTCGGTCTCGATGCCCGAGCCGGGGCCGAATCCGCGCATGACGTTATGTCCGTTGAGCGTCAGCAGAAATATCTCTCCCTCGGGAACCGCCAGGTGGCGCAGCGCGTCGCCGATGGTCGATCCCTCCGGCAGGGTCAACGGCAGCGGATTGCCGTTTTCCGCGTAGCGCGCGAGACTGTTGAAAAGACGGACCTCCAGCCTGATCATGTGCCGTTGCTCTGCGAATCTCCGGCCTGCGCCACTTTGCCAGCGCCGGCGCAGGCCGGCGCTTGGATAAGGTTAACCGCTGCCACTGCCGGCGCATTGATTCTTGTCAAAACGCCTCGCTGCGCCAGATTACCCGGGGGCAGGGCGCCCGGAGGTTCGCCGAGCGATGGTGCCACGCAGGCGATGGCGGGTCATGTGCGGACTCAGCATGGGTACGCCATCGGTGATGGAGTAAAAGGGTATGTATAACTTCGAGTACCGGCAGGTGTCTTCCGTGGCGGAGGCCGTCGAAGCGCTGTCCCGCGCCGAGGATGGCAAGGTCCTAGCGGGAGGTCAGTCACTGATACCGGTGATGAAGCAGCGCCTGGCGCAGCCTTCCGATGTCATCGACATCTCCACCATCGCCGAGCTGAGCGGCGTGCGTCGCGACGGCGACGCGCTCGTCATCGGCGCGACCACGCCCCACGCCTCGGTGGCCGGCTCCGAAGTGGTGCGCGCGGCCATCCCGGCGCTCGCCTATCTGGCCGGTAGCATCGGCGATCCCCAGGTGCGACATCGCGGCACGCTGGGTGGCTCCATCGCCAACGCCGATCCGGCAGCGGACTATCCCGCTGCCGTGGTGGGGTTGGGCGCGCGCGTCGAGACCAACGCCCGCAGCATCGCCGGCGACGACTTCTTCACGGGGATGTTCGAAACGGCGCTCGACGACGGCGAGCTCATCACGTCCGTGCGTTTTCCGATTCCGGTGCGCGCCGGTTACGCGAAGTTTCCGAATCCGGCATCGCGTTACGCCGTCGTCGGCGTGCTGGTGAGCGAGGCTTCCGATGGCGTGCGGGTGGCGGTGACCGGCGCGGGACCAAGCGTCTTCCGTGTGGCCGANNTCCGGGCTCAACGCCGACATCCACGCCAGCGACGAGTATCGCGCGCACCTGGTCACGGTAATGGCCAAGCGGGCTGTCGCGGCAGCCATCGGCTGATGGGCCAGCGGCCGGCGCGCCGGGCCTCGTCGATGCCGGACGCGCCGCGGTTTCTGCCTTGCCTCTCGTCATGATGGCCTGCCGCCGGCGGGGTATCATTTATCGATGATGCTGCCGAGCAACGTCGAGGAAACCCATGCCCTGCTCAGGCGCGGTGACTACGTGGCGGACCGCAGCCTGGCGACGGCGGTGTTTCTCTCNNTCGAGGGCGAGGCCGGCGTCGGCAAGACCGAGATCGCCAAGGTGCTGGCGGCGACGCTCGGGCGGCGGCTGATGCGCCTGCAGTGCTACGAGGGCCTCGACGTGGCATCGGCGGTCTACGAGTGGAACTACGCGCGCCAGATGATCGAGATCCGGCTCGCCGAGGCCGAGGGGCGCACCAGCCGCGAGCGACTCGGCGAGGACGTGTTCTCGCGGCGTTTCGTTATCGAGCGTCCGCTGCTGCAGGCGCTCGAGCCTCATGACGGAGGTCCGCCGGTGCTGCTCATCGACGAGCTGGACCGGGCCGACGAGCCCTTCGAGGCCTACCTGCTCGAGCTGCTCTCCGACTACCAGATCACCATCCCCGAGATCGGTCCCATTCGCGCGCAGCAGCCACCGCTCACGGTGATTACCTCGAACCGCACGCGCGAGATTCACGACGCCCTCAAGCGCCGCTGCTTCTACTACTGGATCGACTATCCGAGCGCCGAGCGCGAGCGCGAGATCGTCGCGCTCAAGGCGCCGGACGCCGACGCCGCGCTGAGCCGCCAGGTGGTCGCGTTCGTGCAGCGCCTGCGCGAGATGGATCTGTTCAAGCTGCCGGGCATCGCCGAGACCATCGACTGGGCGCAGGCGCTGACCCAGCTCGACGTGATCGAACTCGACGCTACGCTCATCGATGACACCCTGGGCGCGCTGCTCAAGTACCAGGACGATATCGCCCGGGTGCGCGGCAGCGAGGCGGCGCGCATCCTCGACGAGATCAACGCCGCCCTCGCGGCGGAGCGCGCCGGTGACTGAATCCGGCGCGTCCGGTTCCCAGGGCGGTCGGCTGCTCGCGAACATCGTGCATTTCGCGCGGGTGCTGAGGACCGCGGGCGTACCCATCGGCCCGGGCACGGTCATCGATGCCGTCAACGCGGTGCGCGCCGTGGGCATCGATGACCCCGAGGACTTCTACTGGACCCTGCACGCGGTGTTCGTGAATCGATCCCGTCATCGCGAGCTCTTCGACCAGGCTTTCCATGTCCTCTGGCGCGATCCGCGGCTGATCGAACGCATGCTGTCGATGAGCCTGCCGGGCTTCGTGTCGCCGCCCGGCGCGCCGGCGCAGGCTCTGCGCCGACGCCTCGGCGAAGCGCTCGCGGGGAGCGGAGCGGGCGGCAGCCGTCGGCACCCGACGGCCGCCCGCACGCAGAGCGATGCGGCCTTCAGCTGGTCGGCGCGCGAGGTCCTGCAGCACAAGGACTTCGAGCAGATGAGCAGCGACGAGATTGCGCGCGCCAAGTCGGCGGTCTCGCGTATGCGTCTGCTGCTCGCGCGGGCGCCGACGCGCCGCTATCGCCGCCATCGGCTCGGCAGCCGGGTCGACATGCGTGCCAGCCTGCGCAGCGCGCTGCGCTGCGGCCCCGGCATCATCCCGCTCGAGCGCCGTCGCCGCCGGATGCAGCCGCCGCCGCTCGTGATCCTCTGCGACATCTCCGGATCCATGAGCCGCTATTCGCGCATGTTGTTGCATTTTGCCCACACGTTAACGGCAGATCGCGGCAAAGTATCGTCATTTGTCTTTGCCACCCGACTCACCAACGTGACCCGCTATCTGCGCGAGAGGGACGTGGATGCCGCCCTCGAGCGCATCTCCGAGGCGGTCTTCGACTGGAGCGGCGGCACCCGCATCGGCCGCTGTCTGGAGGCCTTCAACCGCCTCTGGTCACGCCGGGTGCTGGCCCAGGGCGCCGTCATACTGCTCATTACCGACGGCCTCGACAGGGACGCGGGCGAGGGGCTCGCCGCTCAGGTCGAGCGCCTGCACAAGTCCTGCCGGCGCCTGATATGGTTGAATCCGCTGCTCCGCTACGAGGATTTCGAGCCTCGTTCGCTCGGCGTGCGCGCCATCCTGCCGCACGTGGACGATTTTCGCAGCGTTCACAATCTGCGCAGCCTCGAGGAGCTGGCCGCGGTGCTCGCCCGGGTCGGTGCCCGTCACGAGGAGGGAGTGTCCCAATGGCTGAAGCCGAGACCCTGAGCGGCGGCGTCGAGGACGTCCTCGAGACGGCCGCACGCTGGCGGGCGCAGGGTCGTCGCGTCGCCATCGCCACCGTGGTCGAGACCTGGGGCTCGTCGCCCCGGCCGGTGGGCAGCCAGCTGCTGGTCGACGAGAACGGCGAATTCCTCGGATCGGTTTCCGGCGGATGCATCGAAAGCGCCGTCATCGGCGAGGCGCTGGAGGTCATCGCGAGCGGCGCGCCCCGGCTTCTCGATTTCGGCGTCAGCAACGAGAAGGCCTGGGAGCTCGGTCTGAGCTGCGGCGGCAAGGTGCAAGTGTACGTGGAGGCGCTCGAGCCATGAGACGCGACGTCCTCGAGCGGCTGATGGCGGCGCGCGCGGACAAGCGCCCCGTGGCGCTGGTGACCGATTTGCCGGCCGGATATCAGAGCCTGGTGTTTGCTGACGAAGTCGATGCCAACGGCCCCGCCGCCGACGTCGTCGCCGCCGCTCGCGCGGCGCTGCAGTCCGGGATCAGCGGCATTTTCGAGCGCAGCGACGGCACGCGCGCGTTTCTGCACGTGTTCAACCCTCCGTTGCGTCTGTTCCTGGTCGGCGCCGTGCACATCACCCAGGCGCTGGCGCCCATGGCGAGCATGCTCGGCTACGGCGTGACGGTCATCGACCCGCGCCGCGCCTTCACGACACCGGCGCGCTTCAGCGACGTGCGCGTCATGGAGCGCTGGCCCGACGCGGCGCTGGCCGACGAGCGTCTGGATGCGCGCAGTGCCGTAGTCACGCTCACCCACGATCCCAAGCTCGACGATCCGGCGCTGGCGTCGGCGCTGCGCTCCGAGGCGTTCTACATCGGCTGCCTCGGCAGCCGCCGCACCCACGCCCGACGCCTGGAGCGTCTGCGCGCGGCCGGCTTCGACGACGCCGCCCTCGCGCGGCTCCACGGTCCGGTGGGTCTGGACATCGGTGCGCGATCGCCCGGTGAGATCGCCACCTCGATCCNNTCGATCCTGGCGCAGATGACGGCGATTCTGCGCCGCGGCGCGGCGCCATGAGGTTCGGCGCCGTTGCCGTCGACGCGTGCGCCGGCGCGATTCTGGCCCACGGCCTGCGGGTCACCGACGCCGTCTTCAAGAAGGGCCGGATCTTGAGCGCCGCGGACGTGGCGGCGCTCAAAGACGCCGGCTACGCCCAGGTGGTGGTGGCGCGGCTCGAGGCCGACGACGTGGGCGAGGACGAGGCCGCCGCCAGGCTCGCATCGGCGCTGGCCGGCGACGGTGTCAGCGCCGCTGCCGCCTTCACCGGCCGCTGCAACCTGTTCGCCCGGGCTGACGGGCTGGTGGTCGTCGATGCCGCACGGCTGGACGCCATGAACCGCGTCGACGAGGCCATGACCGTGGCAAGCCTGCCGGCCTTTGCCCGGGTCTCTCGGGGCCAGCTGCTGGCAACCGTCAAGATCATCCCTTTCGCGGTGCACCGCGCGTGCCTCACGCAAGCCGAGTCGATCCTGGCGGGCGAGCAGGCGGCGCTGCGGATGGCGGCGTTTCGGCCCCTGCAGGTGGCCTTGGTGCAGACGCGGCTTGCGGGCAGCCGGGACGCGGTGCTGGACAAGACGGCACGGGTCATCGGCAGGCGCCTCGAGAGCCTCGGCAGCCGCCTGCGCTCGGAAAAACGCTGCGAGCACAGCGAGCGAGCGCTCACCGGCGTGCTCGGCGAGGTGCTCGCGGCGGCACCGCAGATGGTGCTCATCGTCGGCGCATCGGCGATTGTCGACCGCCGCGACGTGGTGCCGGCGGCCATCGCCGCCGCCGGCGGCGCCGTCGACCACTTCGGCATGCCGGTCGACCCCGGCAACCTGCTGCTGCTCGCCCGCCACCACGGGACCCCCGTGCTGGGCCTGCCGGGCTGCGCACGCTCACCGAAGTACAACGGCTTCGACCAGGTCCTCGAGCGCCTGCTGGCGGGACTGCCGGTGGCTGCCTCCGACATCATGGGCATGGGCGTTGGCGGGCTGCTCACCGAGACCCACGAGCGCGCCCAGCCGCGCTTGTCGACACCGGGCGCGTCTTCGTCGGCGCGCCGGCCGCGCGTCGCCGCGCTGGTGCTGGCGGCAGGCCGCTCCCGGCGCATGGGCACGCGCAACAAGCTGCTGGCCGTCGTCGACGGCGTGCCCATGGTGGCGCGGGTCGTCGATGCCGCGCTGGCCAGCGTCGATGCCGGCGTCTACGTGGTCACCGGACACGAGCACGAGCAGGTGGCCGGCGTGCTCGCCGGGCGCAAGGTGCGGCTGGTGCACAACCCCGACTACGCCGAGGGGCTGAGCACCTCGCTTCGCGCCGGGCTGGCGGCGCTCGGAGAGGATGTGGACGCGGTGCTGGTGTGCCTCGGTGACATGCCCCGGGTGAGTCCGGCCCACATGCACAAGCTCATCGCCGCCTTCGATCCGAACCAGGGCAGAGCCATCTGCGTTCCCATGTGGCAGGGCCGGCGCGGTCACCCGGTTCTCTGGGCACGCCAGTTCTTTGCCGAGATGCGCGCCATCAAGGGCGACGTGGGCGCGCGCCACCTGCTCGGCGAGTACGCCGACCTGACCTGTGAGGTCCCGGTTGCCGATGACGGTGTGCTCGTCGACGTGGATTCGCCCGAGGCGCTGCGGGCGCTCACCGGCGGGCGCTGAAGCGCACCGGCCGGCACGGTCGCGTCCGCCGAGGCGGCCCGCGCGCCGCGGTCGCCGGGAGTCGACTTCAGCCGCCGGGATTGGACGCCGCGCTTGGCGGCCGCCCTTCGATGCTCTCGATGAGCATGGAGACGAGCCGTCCCTCGCCGTCCCGGTGCTCGAGCTTCACCGGCAGGAAGCCGAGCGACGGCGCGCACCACAGCGTTGCCTCACGATCGTCCTGGTGACGTGAGCGCCGCACCTTCACNNGCCGTCGGCCACCGCGTACTGCATCAGCCGTTTGCCGTCGGCGAGATCGCGCATCAGCACGAGCAGATAGCTGAGCTTGTCGAGTGTCCCCACCGGGACCGCCATGCGCCAGGTGTGCTCTTCGACGGTGTTGAGCGCGACGCCGTCGCTCCAGTCGAAGCTGACCTCCACATGGCGGGCGGCGTTCGCGTCGCGACGATTGTAACGGTAAACGCGGGGACGAAAGGAATCGCCGTAAATTTCCGCCTCGCTGCGCTCGGTGATGTAGACGTTGCGGACGAGCGCGCCGGCGCCGGCGGTCTCGCTGCGCGATTCCCACACGAACCGATCGTTTTCCGTAGGGATCAGACGCCATTCGGTCCTGCCGACGGTCGTGCCGAAAGCTTTCAGCACGAACGACGCGACGAACCCGTCGACCTGCATCGGCGCAGCCGCGGCATGCCCGCACGCAAGCATCCAAGCCAGGACGACGGCGGCACGCATCATGCCAGTGGCTCCGGCGCGAGTGCCGGCCGCAACACGGACGGCCGCAAAGCAGCGATGCATTCCATGGACCTCTGCTCTCAAGTATACGTTCTTCGCGGCCGTGCGCCGCGCCGGCTTTGCGCTCATCGGCTTGTGATAATATCGCGGGCCGTGTTGCTGTTCCGCGGCGCTCTTTGCCTGCACGGCGCACAGGCTGCGGGGATGAGGGGGGGGAACGGCCGGCGTGGTCAGACAGCTCTACAGCGCGCTTCACTATCTGGCACTGCCGTATATCTTCCTGCGCATGATGTGGCGCGGCCACCGCGACCCGGGTTACTGGGAGCGCTGGGGCGAGCGCTTCGGGCGCATCCCGCCGCTGGCGGCCGGGCCGAGGACGCTCTGGGTGCATGCCGTTTCGGTCGGCGAGGTGCAGGCAGCGGTGCCGCTGGTCAGGGCGCTGCGCGCGCAGGACGCCGATGTGCGCATCGTCGTCACCACCACCACGCCCACCGGCCGGGAACGCGTCCGCCAGGCGCTCGGCAATGCCGTTATTCACCGCTACACGCCCTATGATCTGCCCGGAGCCGTGCGCCGGTTTCTCGAACGCGCTGGCCCGGATCTGGTCATCATCATGGAAACGGAGCTGTGGCCGAACATCCTGCATCACTGTGCAAGGCGGGGCGTGCCGGTTCTTCTTGCCAATGCGCGCCTTTCGGAGCAGTCAGCGTCGAGCTACCGGCGGGTGGCGGTGACAACACGCCGCATGCTCGCCACCATCACCTGTATCGCCGCCCAGACACGCGACGATGCGGCGCGCCTGGTATCTCTGGGCGCGCCGCCCGAGCGCGTTCACGTCACCGGGAACACGAAGTTCGACGTGAAGCTGCCGGCGAGCCTCGCTGAAGAGGCGCAGGTGTTGCGGCGCTGCTTTGGCGTCGATCGCGGCGTGTGGATCGCGGCGAGCACCCACGACGGAGAGGAGCAGCAGGTGCTGCAGGCCTTCGACGAGGTGCTCGAGGCGGTGCCCGACAGCCTTCTGGTGCTGGTGCCGCGTCACCCCGAGCGTTCCCAGTCGGTGGCTGCGCTGGCGAGGCGCTTCGGGCATGTCACGGTGATGCGATCCGAGTCTCCGTCCACATGTGCCGGTGCCGGCGTTTTCATCGGCGACACCATGGGCGAGCTGCCGCTCTTCTACGCGGCCTCCGACGTGGCCTTCGTGGGCGGCAGCCTGGTGCCCGAAGGCGGACACAACATGCTCGAACCGGCGGCTCTCGGCATTCCGGTGCTGTTCGGTCCACACGTGCACGACGTCGCCGAGATCAGCGAGCGGCTCGCCGAAGCCGGCGCCGGCAGGCGCGTCGCGGACAAGCGGGCGCTCGCATCGGCGGTGGTCGAATACCTGCACGATGCTAATCTTCGTCATGTGGCCGGTCAGCGGGGGCGCGAGTTCGTGGAGCAGAATCGGGGGGCGCTCGGGCTGGTCATGGCGCTGATTGACCAGCTGATTACACCGGCGACGGCGCAGCCGGCGGAATCGCCCTCGTGACTCTGGGCGGGTTCGGGCCTCGCCTTCGCCGCATCCTGATCGTCGCCGCGGACGATGCGCGCGGCCGGCGCCTGGCGAGCCTGATCGAATCCGAAGGCCTGGAACCCGTCATCGCCGCAGCGGCGGACGAGGCCGACGCAAACCCTCCCGATGGCGATTTCGCCGCCGTCGTCGTCGACGAGCGTTGTCTCGAGTCCGCGGCCGGCGAGCTCGTCAAGACTCTGCGCCGACGCGATCCCGAGCTTCGCGTCGTGGTCGACACGAGTAACGGATTTCCCGGCGTCACGACGAGCTCGAGCGCCCTGGACGACTGCGCGCCGGTCCTCGAGGCGGGCGATACCCTGGAGCTGCTGTTGTGCGTGCAGCGCGCAGTACGGGCCCGCTACGAGGAACGCCTGCAGCGGGTCGAGGAGCAGCTCGCGCACGTCAGCGCCGCCAGCAGCGACGGCATGCTCGTCATCGACCCACTTCGCGAAAGGATCGTGGCCGCCAATCCACGGGTGGCGCGGTTGCTGGAGTACGCCCCCGGCGAGCTAGTCCAGCTGCCCGCGGTGCGGGTGCTGCCGGATGCCATGGCGGGGCTGCGGCGGCTGGTGAGTGCCAAGCGCAGCGGCGGTCGCGCCCATACGCTCGAGCTCGATTGCCGCACCAGGGGCGGGATGGCAGTGCCGGTGGAGATGAGCGCCTCGGTGCTGAGGGCGGGTGGCCAGCCGCTCATCCTGGTGCTGCTTCGCGATCTCAGAGACAGCCGTCATGCCCAGCGGGCACTCACCGAGAGCGAGGAAAGACTTCGCGCGGTGTTCGATCACTCGCCGGTGACCATCGACCTCAAGGACACCGAGGGTCGATATCTTCTGGTCAACAGAAATTACGCTGCCCAGCACGACGAGACCGTCGAGGCGATATCCGGGGTGCGCACCACCGACGTCTATCCGCGCGAGGCGGCCGAGGCGATCCGGGCACACGAGCTGGCGGTGCTCGACTGGGGCAAGGCCATCGAGCGCGAGTACCGAATCCGGCGCAATGGTGCCGAACGCACCCAGCTCGTGGTCAAGTTTCCGATACGCGACGCGGAAGGCGAGATCGCCGGAATAGGCGGCATTGGAACCGATATCACGGAGCGAAAACGCGCCGAAGCGGCGCTCGCGCTGAGCGAGGAGCGCTTCCAGGGTTTGTACGACAATTCCCCGGACATGTATTTCACAGTGGTCGCGGACGGTACCGTCACCTCGGTCAATCAGTTTGGCGCCGAGTATCTCGGTTACAGCAAGGACGCTTTGATCGGGAAACCGTTCTGGACGTTGATCCATTCAGAGGACTTGTCTTTGGTCCAGGGCCAGATCGGAAGTGCTTTCGAAAATCGCGCGATCGAGACCGAGCTCGAATTCCGGATGATTCGGCAGGACGAGTCGGTGCTGTGGGTGCAGGAGCGCGTTCGATTACTTGCGAAGACATCGAGTGCGCCGGCGGAGCTGCGGGTTGTGTGCCGCGATGTCACCGAGGCGCACAACCTTTCCGAGGAATTGACCTATCAGGCGTCCCACGATTCGCTCACCGGTCTGGTCAATCGCCGCGAGCTGGAGAACCGACTTGCGCGGGTCCTGGAGACGGCGCGCACAGACGGCTCGCACCACGCGCTTTGCTACCTGGATCTCGACCAGTTCAAGGTCATCAACGACACCTGCGGGCACGTTGCGGGGGACGAGCTGCTGAGGCAGCTTGCGGAGGTTTTGCGCACGAAGGTCAGACGACGGGATACGCTCGCGCGCCTGGGCGGGGACGAGTTCGGCGTGCTGATGGAGCACTGCGCGCTGCGCCAGGCGCAGCGGGTCGCCAACACGCTTCGTAAGTGCGTCGAAGAATTTCGTTTCAGCTGGGAGAACAAGACGTTCAGCGTCGGTGTGAGCATCGGTCTGGTTCCGGTGACCTCGGATAGCGAGAGCGTCGCGGGGACATTGAGCGCCGCGGACACCGCCTGCTACGTCGCCAAGGACCAGGGGCGCAACCGCATCCACGTGTATCATCCCGAAGATATCGAGCTCGCCCGCCGCCACGGCGAGATGCAGTGGGTAGCGCGTATCAACCAGGCTCTCGAGGAAGACCGCTTCTGCCTGAGCGTGCAGCCGATTCGGCCTCTCTCGGAATTGAGCCGGGAGGGCTCGGACGTGATGCCGGGGGGCGACGGGCAGGGTTATTTCGAGCTGCTGCTGCGCATGCGCGATGCCAACGGACGTCTGGTGCCTCCGGGAGCCTTTCTGCCGGCCGCGGAGCGCTACAGCCTTTCTGTGCGGCTCGATCGCTGGGTGGTCGAGAAGATCTTCTCGTGGCTCGACGCGCATCCGGAGCAGCTCCAGCGCCTCGCCATGTGCTCTATCAATCTTTCCGGTCACTCGATCGCCGACGAGGAGTTCCTGCAGTTCGTGATTTCGAGTCTCGACAGAACCAATGTTCCGGCCGAGAAGCTCTGCTTCGAGATCACCGAGACAGCGGCCATCACCAACCTGGTCAGCGCGACGCGTTTCATCACGGCTTTGAAGGGATGGGGCTGCCACTTCGCACTCGATGATTTCGGCAGCGGTCTCTCGTCCTTTGCCTATTTGAAGCAGCTCGCAGTCGACTTTCTGAAAATCGACGGCGTGTTCGTGAAAGACGTCGTCGACGATCCGATCAATCTGGCCATGGTGAAATCCATCAACGATATCGGCAAGGTCATGGGTAAACGCACAATCGCGGAGTTCGTGGAGAGCGACGGCATTCTCGAGAAGCTCCGCGAGGTCGGCGTCGACTACGCTCAGGGCTATCGCATCGGCAGGCCGAAACCTCTCGAGCGTTTGTTGACGGCCGAGCCGACGGAAATCCCGGCGCGTGAGCCGTTACGCCCTGCCGCTCGGTGAGCAATCATGAAAAGGCTCGTACTACTGCGGCACGGAGAGAGCACCTGGAACCGGGAGAACCGCTTCACGGGCTGGACCGACGTCGATCTCACCGAGCAGGGCATCGCCGAGGCGCGCCGCGCCGGCCGCGATTTGAAGGAGCAGGGATTCGTTTTCGACGTCGCGTACACGTCGGTTCTGAAGCGCGCCATTCGGACCCTGTGGATCGTGCTCGACGAGCTCGATCTGATGTGGATTCCCGTGCATCGCTCCTGGCGCTTGAATGAACGTCATTACGGCGCGCTGCAGGGACTCAACAAGGCCGAGACGGCCGCCGAGTATGGGGAGCAGCAGGTTCTCCTGTGGCGACGAAGCTACGACACGCCGCCGCCGAGGCTCGATGAGGACGACGCGCGTTTTCCTGGAAGCGATCCCCGTTACGCCGATCTCGAGGTGAAGGACATCCCCCGCACCGAGTGCCTGAAGGACACCGTCGCGCGCTTTCTNNATCGCGGCTCACGGGAACTCGCTGCGCGCGCTGGTGAAGTATCTCGACGACGTCTCAGACGAGGACATCGTCGGCCTGAATATCCCGACCGGCATGCCGTTGGTCTACGATCTCGACGACGATCTCAAACCCGTCTCGAGCCGCTATCTGGGCGATGCCGACGCGGTCCAGAAAGCCATGCAGGCCGTGGCCAATCAGGGCAAGGCCGGGTAGCCTGACCCGGGCGAGGCGCCAGCGCGCGCGCGCGTTCTAAGCCGTCTGATAGTCCCCGTAGAGCTTGGAGTAGAGTCCGCCGGCGGCCATCAAGGTCTCGTGGGCGCCGGTTTCGATGATCCTGCCGGCGTCGAAAACGTAGACCCGATCGGCCTGCTTAACCGCGCTCAGCCGATGCGCGATGATGAGAGTCGTCCGATCGGCCAAAAATTCCTCCAGCGCCTTGTGCAGGCGAGCCTCCGTTTCCGTGTCGAGCGCCGAGGTCGCTTCGTCGAGGATGACCACCTTGGGATTCGACAGCATCATGCGCGCGATGGCGAGCCGCTGGCGTTGTCCGCCCGATAGCCTGATGCCCTGACGCCCGATGATGGCATCGAGGCCATGGGGCATCGCCGCGATATCATCGGCGATTTGCGCGACGCCGAGCGCCTTCCACAGGCTTGCCTCGTCGCATTCGCGTCCGAGC
>JABAOG010020009.1_pt1 | contig 16960 bp, 17 predicted proteins | sample 7062131 | NCBI WGS metagenome assembly JABAOG01 (sample SAMN14538629, study PRJNA623070) | marine sediment metagenome | biome: marine biome [ENVO:00000428]; feature: marine pelagic biome [ENVO:01000023]; material: deep marine sediment [ENVO:00002113] | place: India: Arabian Sea | collected...
CCGCTGCCGAATCGTTTTGTTAAATCTTTAATAGTATTGTCAAGTGCTTCTTTGCGTTCGTCACTCACAGTGAATCCTTTAGTTAGTTATCAAAGTTTACAATATATCGGCAGATGTGGCAAGGTTAATTGAAAGGAATAGATTGGATGGAGAAAACTATGGAAAATTCGAGACAAATCTCAGAAAATAGCAACTTATCCCACATTATTAGTGACAAACGCAACTATGCGGGGTTATTTAATTATGACATGATGATGGTAGGAGCCATTAAACGCATTCCATCAAGGAGAAAATTATATAGAGGATCTGGTTCATCATCATTCTGAAATCACCAGATTTGGTCTGAAATAGATTCATCAGCTATGCAGGTCCAGTAAAGCATTTAATCGGGATCTGCAGCATATATTAACCTTTTCTATCCATGAAGGAGAAAACAAATGGGCAAAATAACCCGTGAAGATGCTTTAGAGTATCATCGAATGAACGGGAAACCGGGGAAGATTTCTTTGCTGCCAACAAAACCACTGGTCACCCAGCAAGACCTGGGATTGGCCTACTCACCGGGGGTGGCTTATCCGGTTTTAGAAATCGAAGAGAGACCGGAGGATGCCTATGAATACACATCCAAAGGCAACCTGGTCGCGGTTGTCTCCAATGGAACCGCAATCCTTGGATTAGGTGACCGGGGTGCCCTGGCATCAAAGCCGGTCATGGAGGGCAAGGGAGTTCTCTTCAAGGTCTTTTCGGATATTGATGTGTTTGATATTGAGGTCGACTCTCATGACCCGGATGAGGTTATCAAGGTCGTAGCTGCAATTGCACCTACATTTGGGGGTATCAATCTGGAGGATATCAAAGCACCAGAATGCTTCTACATCGAAGAAACCCTCAAAAAGATGCTTCCGATCCCTGTCTTTCACGATGATCAGCATGGAACCGCCATCATCTCATCCGCTGGATTGATGAATGCCTTGGAGATTATCGGGAAAGAGATCAGTGAAATCAGAGTGGCGATATCTGGGGCGGGGGCATCCGCGATTTCCTGTGCTGAAATGGCAGTCCTGTTGGGGGTCAAAAGGGAAAATATCATCATGGTGGACAGCCGGGGTGTGCTGTACAAAGGTCGGGAAGCCGGGATGAACAAATACAAGGAACGCTTTGTAAATGACACCGATGCTCGAACACTTGAGGATGCGGTGAAAGGAGCGGATGTATTTTACGGGCTTTCGGTTGCCGATGTTCTCACTCCTGAGATGGTCAAGACGATGGCACCGGATCCGGTAATTTTTGCCATGGCAAATCCTGATCCGGAAATTAAATACGAGGTTGCGAAAGCAGCCAGACCGGATGCAATTGTGGCTACAGGGAGATCAGATTATCCCAACCAGGTCAATAATGTTCTCGGCTTCCCCTTCATTTTCCGGGGTGCGCTGGATGTGCGTGCGACGGCGATCAATGACGAGATGAAGGTTGCGGCATCGTATGCGCTGGCAAACTTGACCAAGGAGGATGTCCCCGACAGTGTCCTGCAGGCTTATGGTGTTGAGCAGATGGTATTTGGTCGGGATTACATCATTCCAAAACCACTGGATCCTCGCGTAATGATCTGGGAATCCCCTGCTGTAGCTGAGGCCGCCATGAAGACTGGTGTGGCACGTCAGCATCTCGATCTGGAAGCTTATCGTCAGGAATTGACATTCCGACAGGGTAAAGGTCAGCAGGTTCGTCACTTCATCATGAACAAAGCCAAAGCAACCAAACCCAAGAAGAGGGTGGTATTTGCAGAGGGAGATGAGGACAAAATCATCCGGGCTGCTGCTCATGTTGAAGAAGAAGGCATTGCCATACCCATCCTGCTCGGACATCCTGAGATCGTCCAGGAGCGCGTCAGGGCACTCAGCCTGCGCTGCTGTCCAGAGATCATCAATCCCAGGGATTTTGACCGATTGGATGAGTACGCAGATAAGTTCCATGAACTGAGGAAACGGAAAGGTATTACTAAGAGTGATGCTTTGAAGGCTCTGCAAGATGTCAATGTTTTCGGACCGATGATGGTCAAGATGGGCGATGCAGATGCATTCGTTTCCGGTTTGACACACCAGTATCCGGAAGTGCTAAGACCCGCTTTGCAGATCCATCACACCCATCCAGATAACCGGATAGCTGCTGCAGCATATGTGATGATCATCAAGAATCGTGTGTACATCTTTGCTGACGCGACAGTCAATATCGATCCAACCGCTGAAGACCTAGCGGAGATCGCCTGCCTGGCAGGACGATTTGCCCGCCAGCTTGAACTCGAGCCGAGGGTCGCATTGCTATCCTTCTCAAACTTCGGTAGTACCCGCCATCCGCTTTCCGATAAGATCCGCCGGGCTGTTGAGCTGATCCGTGAGCAGCACCCCGAGGTAGTGGTGGATGGTGAAATGCAGGCTGACACAGCAGTTGTCCCGGAGATCGTCCAGGATCGCTTCCCGTTCAGCCAGGTGAAGGATGCCAATGTGCTCGTCTTTCCATCACTGGAGGCAGCCAATATCGCTTACAAACTGCTTGCCCGGCTGGGAGATGCCCAGGCGATTGGACCGATCCTTTTGGGGATGGGTGCTCCAATCCATGTCCTGCAGACTGGTGATGAGGTCAGAGATATCATCAATATCGCTGCTGTCGCAGTGATGGATGCGATCAATCGCTAACCTATCAATTGACTTTTAGTAAACCACCAACGGGCATAATTCCAGGNNACTTTAAGTAAACCACCAACGGGCATAATTCCAGGTTATGCCCGTTGGTTTATGGTAGGATACGGGAGTTGAAGACACTGAACTGGACCCCAGAAATTTGTCGCTCGGAGGCTACCATTGATGGAAAAAACACGCATCTGTTTTGTCTGCCTTGGCAATATTATCCGCAGCCCGCTTGCAGAAAATATATTCCGCAAAATTGCAGCAGAAGCAGGCGAAGAAGATCTGTTCGAAATCGATTCTGCTGGTACATCGAGCTATCATATCGGTGAACGCCCCGACCATAGAATGCGTCAGGTCGCCGAGAGGAAGGGCTTAGTATATGACGGTCGGGCTAGCCAGTTCAAGGCGGCAGATTTCGATCGGTTCGATTGGGTGATTGCCATGGATCCCAACAACCAGGCAGACCTGGAAAATCTGGCCGGCAGCAAACGGAATCTCAGCAAGATCCGCCTGATGCGGGAGTTCGATCCAGAAGCGGAGCCGCGGGCTTCAGTCCCTGACCCTTATTATGGAGGAAAAAGAGGTTTCGAGATTACTTACGAAATCGTTGAGCGCTCTGCCCACGGGTTGTATAAGGCGATCCGTAACGGGGAATTAAAATCCAGTGAGGGATAGCGGCTTGATAGTTCCATCGAAAGTTCACATCTGGTTGGAAGAGAATGGGTTTGGTGATGTCAAACGGGCATCCCGAGTGGGAGGGGGATGTATCAACAACGGTGCAGTTGTGTATACCGATACAAAAACCAGTTTCTTCTTAAAAACCAACAAAAAAGCGCCTGAGAAAATGTTTGAATGTGAAGCTGTTGGGTTAGCCGAATTGAACGTAGATGGAGGTCCACGGTGCCCCGAAGTCTATCATTGGGATGTGGATTTCATCCTGATGGAATTTATCCCTTCCGAATCCCNNAACAATATGGATTTCACCACGATAACTATATAGGTAGTTCGCCGCAGCCCAACACCTGGGCAGAAAACGGGCACAATTTTTTCAGGGAAAGACGTTTGCTTTTCCAGGCAAGGATGGCAAGGAACAAAGGCTATCTCAACAGCAGGCATATCAGGGAACTAGAAGTTCTTGTGGAAAACCTGGAAAATCTGGTGCCGGATCAACCTGCTTCACTGCTGCACGGTGACCTGTGGAGCGGAAATGCAATTGTTGACGATACCGGATCGCCGACAATCATCGACCCGGCAGTTTATTACGGCTGGGCTGAAGCAGAATTGGCGATGACGACTTTGTTTGGCAGTTTTCCCCAGGCGTTCTATGATTCCTATGTTGAAACAAGACCCCTGGAACAGGGATACCGAGAGCGTTTTCCAATATATAATTTGTATCATTTACTGAATCATCTAAATTTATTTGGCAGCAGTTATTTACCACAAATTCTTTCTATACTAAATCGCTATTCATAAATCAAAATTATTCGATGAGGTCAGGCAGAAAAGTGGAACATCAAATCCGGATTGAACCAATCAAAGTATTTGAGCTTGTGGATTTTGCTTCCAGGGTAATCGATAAGGCGGAGCCGGGGCAATTTGTTCCGATCAGCTATCAACGGGCAGTTGCCCACGCAAAAAACCCGGTCGCTGAACCGGAGGATGATGCACTTCTGATTGCTTATGACGAGGAAGATGAAATTGTTGGGTACTTCGGTATACTGCCAATCATGCTGCGGGATCATGACAATATAGACAAAGTCCACTGGTTTACCACCTGGAATGTGTCCTCAAAAGTCCGGGGGCGAGGGGTTGGCACCCAGTTAATGGAATATGCTCTGACTCTAAAGAAAGACTATCTGATCGTGGGAAGCATATACGCTCGCCGGATATGCCGCCAGTTTGGTTTTTTCGAGCGGGTATTCCGGTATTACTGGCTGGATATGACTGGGAAAGAACGCCTGAACCCAATTGTCTGGCTGCGCAGAGGGGTCCGGAAAGTGCGGCACACGCTGGGGATCGGAAATTCTGCTTTCTCGATCAACTCAAGATCGAGTTTAGTATTAGACCGGTTTTTCTCGCCCCACAGCAAGCGATGGTATTACACACGCCTGATCCAATCTCTGGAAGGCACCTTAGACAATTTCATCATAGATAAGGTGGATCATGTGACAGATGTTGACTCAAAGGTCCATCATTCCAGTGTTGAACTCCACCGTGATGTGGATATTGTCAACTGGATGCTGGAATATCCCTGGGTTTTACCCCCCGGTGAATCCAGAACCGAAGATCTGGATTATTATTTCAGTGACGTGCGTCCACTATTTGAATTCAGAGCTTTCCAGATTTATGACCAAAACAAAAACCCACTCGGGTATGTTGTATATCAGATTTCGGGCAAATCTACTCACAAAATGATCAAAGTTTTGGACTGGAAGATTGATCATGCTGACCGGAACAAAATTGTCCTGGCGTTAGCAGCGCGTTTGGGAGATGAGTTCCAGGCAGATAACATTGAGCTGCCATACCAGGTAGGATTGGCTATACCTTCTCCCACGCACAAGATCGTATTGTTGCACGAAAAAGAACGTGTTTATCAATGCCATCCCAAAGATGCCAAAAGCCCATTGGCAAAAGCCTGGCCGCAGATTGATTTCAAACTGGCAGATGGCGATATGCCTTTTTCATGATGCAACCGATATGGCTGTAAAAATAATAGACACCCTGCTCAAGCTGAGCTCGAAAGTAATACCCCATACGCTTTACCTGAAGTTGATCCAAAGAGATAGGTATGACGTTTTCTATCATGTCATCTCTGATGAAGACCTGGCTTATATCCGACACCTGTACCCCGTCATACCGGTGGAGGACTTTTGCACCTCCCTGGATTATTTAGCCTCGCATTATTCCTTTGTTACCTACCAGCAAGTTCATGATCACATCCTGAACGGGACAATGCTACCTGAGAATGCCCTGCACCTGTCGGTGGACGACGGCTACAGGCAGTGTTTCGACATCGTTCGGCCATTGCTCCTGGAGCGGAACATTCCCGCCACCTTCTTCCTGACAACCAGTTTAATTGATAATCGGATCTTGTTTTACCGCAATAAAGTTTCTTTGGCGATTGACAAAATTCTTCATCTTCAAAATGAATCTCGTTCAAAGGCACTGGCAGAAATCAACAACTCTTATGGGTTGAACATGGAAGATGGAGAAGATTTTCGTGATTGGATCAAAGAACTGCGGCTACCAGATGAAAGCATCATTGACGAAGTCCTCCAGGTGCTGCACATCAACGTACCTGTATTTCTGGCTGAAGAACGACCCTACCTGACCCGCCATCAAATCCAGTTAATGCATGCAGATGGATTTACGATTGGGGCTCATACGGTAACCCACAGAAAATTAGGGACTCTGGATGACGAGGATGCCAGGCGTGAAATTGTCGAGTCCTGCCGGTTGATACGGGAGATCACGGGTCAGGAAGTTGTACCATTATCCTTCCCCCATTCCGGGGCTAACTTGAGCCGGGATCTACTCCAGGAGATCCGGGCGAATAACCCATGGATTGGACTGTTCTTTGATACCAAGGGACTTAAGGAGGACATCCCGATCGTTGTCAACAGGATTTGGGGAGAGCGGTCTTTGCAAGCAAACGGCAGACCATCATCGATCCAGGTGGTGATCGCCAATGCATACCAAGAACAGTGGCCTAGAGTGGTCAAGAATGCTCTACGCTGGGGAGGGTGAGTCAAGCATCAAAGAGTTTGCGGAAAATCAGTCAGTTTTCGGTAAGGAAATGACAGGTCCGAAAGTCTGCTCAACTGGTTCGAAACTGGATTTACACCACTCTGTTTAAGTTCAATCAATCCAATCAAATCTTAAAAAATTGCTAATTCTTACAATTTGTGGGGTAATTGTTTGCGCGTATTCCGAAAACCATGTATAATGTGGACAATTGTGGGTTAATGTGGGCTAAAGTGGAAGGATAGAGAAAGACGCCGGTGTCGCCGGCGTCATCTGGTTAACAGAATGTTAGAACAAATGTTTTTCGGGCAATATCAGCATACGCTTGACGAGAAGGGACGCCTGACAGTTCCTGCTGATTTTCGCGACCAGCTCTCGGAAGGCGCCTATCTGACCCAGGGATTCGATAACAACCTGCGGCTTATGTCGGTATCCGAGTTTCAGAAACTCTACCGCCGAGTCACGGAGATGAGCACCACCGATCCACGCGCCCGCAAACTCCGGCGTTTAATCTTCGCAAATGCCAAACTTATCGAGATCGATCGGGTAGGCCGGATTTTAATTCCACAATTTTTACGAGAAGTCGCAGATTTGGATTCCAGTGCAGTGATCGTTGGAGTTGGCGAAAGCATTGAAATCTGGGCGACTGAGGAATGGGATAGGCAGTCACAAGAATTACAAAATGCTTCTGTAAACGGTGAGGAATTCGCCGCCCTAGACTTGTAGATGCCAGGAGGAGGAATGCGATTTTCACTCCTGGAAGAAATTTAATTAAATATTGTTAGGGTACCTATTTTATGTATTCAAATGATGCATAAGCCTGTACTTTACCAAGAAGTTCTGCATTTTCTTGATCCTAAACCTGGCAGTAAATATATTGATGGTACAGTTGGCGCTGGTGGCCATTCATTTGGGATTTTAGAAAAAAGCAGTCCAGATGGAATGCTGCTTGGATTGGACGTCGATCCTGAGGCACTAAATCTGGCAGAACAGAATCTGGAAAAGTTCTCGGATCGAGTTCACGTGAGAAATGCTTCCTACACACAGATGAAGAGACACTGTCGTCTGCTGGGGTGGGAAAAGGTGGATGGGATCCTGCTCGATTTAGGAGCTTCTTCCATGCAGTTCGATAATCCGGACCGGGGCTTTTCGTTTCTGAAGGATGCACCACTGGATATGCGATTTTCTCCGGATGCAGAAGAAACAGCCGCAGATCTGGTCAACGGTCTTGCTGAGCAGGAGTTAGCAGATCTGATCTACCAGTTCGGAGAGGAGAGGAATTCTCGAAAAATTGCCCGGGCGATTGTTGCAGCTCGTCCGATCGAGACAACGACACAGCTGGCAGACATTGTCGCCAGGGTGAAGTTGCCTCAGCAAAGAAGTGCAATCCATCCAGCCACGCAAACATTCCAAGCGTTGCGGATTGCCGTGAACCATGAACTGGAATCTTTGCAGGAGGTGCTGCCAATCGCTGTATCTCTGCTGGGTGAGGGTGGCAGGCTTGTGGTGATTTCCTTCCACTCGCTTGAAGACCGGATTGTAAAACGATTTTTCAGGCAGGAAAGCCGGGACTGCATTTGTCCTCCATCACAGCCAGTGTGTACTTGCGATCATCAGGCGCAGTTGACGATCCTTACGAAAAAACCAGTCACCGCCACGCAGGTTGAGGTTCAAGGGAACCCGAGAGCACGCAGTGCCAAACTGCGCGCAGCAGAACGGAAAGTTTGATGGCATAAGACTTGCATAAATGTATTATACAAATTTAGCGGTTCAGGCAATCAAGGAAGATGTTAAAACAAAGGAGTGTACAACAGGCATATCAAGAAATCCCATGGCGGGCACAGCTTCAACGCGGCCTGTCTATAGCCACGTTTGGATTAGTGGTCGTTGGGATGAGTTTCTTACAGGTATCTTTAAACGCAGAGATCAGCTCAATCGGACGTGAAATCCAGCGTTTACAAATTGAAATTACAGACCTGAGGGAGTCGATTTCCAGCACCCAGAGTCAACTGGCATATCTGACTTCGATTGAAGTCATGTCGGTTCGAGCGGAAGAGCTGGGTTTTCGACCGATCCAATCGGGAGAAGTTGTATATCTTGAAGTTCCCGGGTACACCGGTCGTCCATCGTATGACCGGTTGATCACCCTGGAGCCTGTGGTTGTACGGGAAAACGGGCTGTCTTCAGAGTACACAGAGACTCTCGTAGATTGGATCATGGGACAAATCTATTTTCCTCCCCGTGAGGCGATAGAGGCACATCGATGAAGCTGAAAGAAAATTGGCGGTTTATTTTATTACCACTTATACTGGTCTTCTTCTGGGGAGTCATTATGAAGACCATGCTCACCTACCAATTCAGTGAAGTCGGTGCCCATTTTAAAGAAAACCAGGCTCGGAATCAGTACGATCAGGTTGTACTTTATCCACCTCGCGGTCAGATTTTTGATATCTATGGACATGTCCTTGCGGGAAATGAACGTGTTTTTGAAGTAACCGTCAATATGAAAGAAATTGGCAATTCAGACCCCTTTGTTTACGCCCTGGCGTTCAGCCAATATCTGGGTCTTGAATTTTCAGAAGTCTTTGAAATGGTATCTGATCCACCGGATGATATGTACCAGTGGTACGTTGCAAAATATGTGGATGAAGCTACAGTCGATAAGCTGATTGCCCTGCAAACCGAATTGGAGGAAGAACCCGTCTACTCTTCCGAAGGATTGCGCCAGTCTTTGGAAGCCGTATATTTTTATCCGCATCTGCAGAGGAGCTATCCAGAGAAGAGGCTTGCAGCTAATATTTTAGGGTTTGTCAACTATGAGAAAAAAGGAAATTACGGGGTCGAAGAACTCTATGATGATCTTCTTGCCGGCAGACCGGAAACGATAGCCGTTCCACACAGTCCAACCCGCGTACAGCTGTACCCGGAACTTAACAATGGAGCCAGTCTGATCCTGACAATTGACCGTAGTTTGCAGGCAGAAGTTGAGGAAATTCTTGATAAAGCACTGGAGAACACCGGTTCCGTGGGGGGTACGATCGTCGTGATGCATCCCGAAACGGGTGAGATTATGGCGATGGCATCAGCTCCCCGGTTCGATATTAACGAGTTTTATAAGTATGTCTACGATACGTTCGAAGAAGATCAGGCATTCAATATGGCGATCACCAGTTATGAACCAGGCTCTGTTTTCAAGGTGATCACCATGGCCGCCGCTCTCGATAGTGGTATGGTCACACCTGATACAGAATTCATCGACACGGGTGAAATTTATGTGGGCGGACATGCTATCCATAACTGGGATCTGGGAGCCTGGGGTCCGCAGACCATGACTGGATGCATGCAGCACTCCTTGAACGTTTGCCTTGCCTGGGTAGCGACTGAATTGGGTGCAGGAACATTTTATGATTACATACAGGACTTCGGTTTTGGCCACGCTACCGGGATTTCTCTTTCCCAGGAACGNNTTGGCCATGCAACCGGGATTTCTCTTTCACAAGAACGAACTGGAAAGGTAAAGCTACCTGGATATTCAGACTGGTATGAAGTCGACCTGGGAACAAATTCATTCGGTCAGGGATTGTCCGTGACCCCCGTCCAGATGCTGATGTCAATCTCTGCTGTCGCCAATGATGGGCATATGGTGGTTCCCCGGATTGTTCACGCAGTTATCGATGACGGCAGGCAGCTAAACACCACATCGCAAGTATCCAATTCACCCATTTCTGAAATAACCGCCCGTACTCTTACGGACATGCTCGCTCATACATTGGAAGAGGAAGCCTCGACCGCCCTGGTGGAAGGCTACCGGATATCTGGGAAAACAGGTACAGCTCAAATTCCGATCCCCGGTGGCTATGAGGATGTTCTTACAAATGCGTCCTTTGTTGGCTGGGGTCCTTCGGATGACCCGAAATTCATGGTTTATGTGTGGCTGCAAAAACCGACTGTATCTCCGTGGGGTTCAGTGGTCGCTGCACCGGTTTTCCGGCAGGTTGCTGAGCGAGTTGTCGTACATATGAATATACCCCCAGATAAAATCCGCTTGAGTCTAGATGGTGATGCCACGGATGAAATCAGTTTAGCAGGATCTGGACGATGAGAACAAGCCTTTCAAGGTACGGATAGGATGTTGGAATTGGCAGACGCACTGGAAGCATTAACAGGAGCACGAGGGTTACAAGAGCACCATGTCATTACTGGTGCGTCTGTTGATTCTCGGAAGGTGATCCCTGGGTCAATCTTTGTTGCCCGTCCTGGAAAGAATGTCGATGGTCATGACTACGTGGGAGATGCATTTAATCGGGGAGCTCGTTACGCGTTGATCGAAAGAGCAGTCGAAGGACAATTCCAAGAGTTGGATCTGCGAAAAAAAATGCCCGTTGATCTGGATGTTCAATTGCCGGTATGCCTTCGTGTGGATGATAGTTTAACGGCATTACAGGAGATAGCGCGTTATTGGCGGGCGAAGAGAGACCTTCGTGTAATCGGAATTACTGGCAGCGTCGGTAAATCCACTACTAAAGAAGTGATTGCAGCGATGCTTTCCCAGCGTTACCAGACCTTAAAAAATGAAGGAAATCTCAATAATGAGATCGGTCTGCCTTTGACCTTACTCAGTCTGACTGAAAAACATCAGTACGCGGTACTGGAAATGGGTTTCTATGTTCCCGGTGAGATCTCCTTCCTGTGTGAAATTGCCAGACCCCAAATTGGGGTGATCACCAATGTCGGAACAGTGCATGCGGAACGAGCTGGATCACAGGAGGCAATTGCTAAAGGGAAAGCTGAACTCGTCCAGTCTTTACCCCCTGCACCTGAAGGTGTTGCCATTTTGAATTACGATGACCCCTGGGTGCGGGATATGGCTGCACTTACGGATGCCCAGGTTATATATTATGGACTTTCTCCTGAAGCAGATATCTGGGCGGACCAGGTCACTGGTCTCGGTTTGGAAGGGATTAGTTTCCGACTCCACTACCAGAAGGAAGTTATCCATCTAAAAGTTCCCCTGATTGGACGTCATTCGGTGCACACAGTACTGAGAGCGACAGCGGTTGGTCTGGTCGAAAATTTGACCTGGCAGGAGATCGTTGATGGTTTTCGATCTGGACCCACTCAATTACGCCTGGTAGTAGTTGAGGGGCACAATGGTTGTGTATTGCTGGATGATACGTACAATGCTTCACCCCAATCGATGATGGCGGCACTCAATCTGCTGGACGAAATAGAGGGACGGAAGATCGCTGTTTTAGGCGATATGCTCGANNACTTACTAGTGAAGATGTCGTCTTGGTAAAAGGTTCACGTGGTATGGAAATGAACCGCATCGTAGCGGCTTTAGAGGTCCGACAATGACTGATTCGTCCATGGCACTGGCTCTTGCCGGGATAAGCTTCATGCTGACCGTAATCTGGGGAACTCCATTGATCCGGATCCTTCGATACTTTAAATTAGGCGAGACTATCCGGGTTGATGGTCCACAGCGTCATTTCTCCAAGCTGGGCACACCTACAATGGGTGGTGTAATGATCATTCTCCCGGTTGTCCTGGTCACGGTAATCCTCAATGCTGCCACCCTGATCGGCGAAACGAATTTACTGGGGCGATCGGTGATTTTACCTCTAGGAGTCCTGGTCTCTTATGCCTTGTTGGGCAGTGTCGATGATTGGGAAGGGTTGCGTGGTCGACGGGCTGGCGAGGGTATGCGTGGTAGAACGAAATTAATTTTCCAGATCATCATCGCATTTTTGGCAGCTATCGGTTTGAAGTATGTGCTGGATGTTCCCGATATGTATTTGCCGGGATTTAATTTTGAGATCGAATTGGGAATTTTTTACGTTCCCATCGCTACTTTTTTGATCGTAGCAGAATCCAATGCAGTTAATTTGACGGATGGCCTGGATGGACTGGCTGGTCTGATTTCCGCAACTGCGTTTGCTGCGTATGGAAGCATAGCCCTGATGCAGGGCCAGGTGTTTGTCGCCCGGTTCTGTTTTACTGTCACCGGGGCGGTATTCGCCTTCCTGTGGTTCAATGTTCACCCTGCCCAATTGTTCATGGGAGATACAGGTTCATTACCTATGGGTGCAACCCTGGCTGTTGTAGCTTTAATGACAGGGCAGTGGCCCCTCCTGGTCGTGATTGCCGTTATCCCGCTGAGCGAGACCCTCAGCGTAGTAATTCAGGTCGCTTATTTCAAAATTTCCGGTGGTCGCAGGATTTTAAAAATGGCACCACTGCACCATCATTTTGAACTATCAGGCTGGAGTGAAACCCAGATCGTCCAGCGGTTTTGGTTGATCAGCCTGATCGGTGGAATGGTGGGTACCGCCCTGGCACTGGTGTAAGGGAAAAAGATGAACTATTCAGGTGAACGTACTTTGATTGTTGGAGCAGCCCGGCAGGGTACAGCTCTGGCGCGCTACCTTGTTGAGCATGGTTCATCGGTAGTTCTCACTGACCTCCGCCCGGAATCCGACCTCCAGGAGGCGGTGCGAAGTTTACAAGACATGCCAGTTGAGTGGGCCCTGGGAGGACATCCATTGGAACTGCTGGATGATACGGATGTATTATGTTTATCCGGTGGCGTTCCTCTGGATATTCCACTGGTAAAAGAGGCGATGTCCAGAGGAATCCAGATATCCAACGATTCCCAGATTTTCCTTGAAAATGCACCCTGTCCAGTGATTGGAATCACGGGATCAGCCGGCAAGACCACAGTGGCTTCCCTAGTAGGGCGGATGGCAGAAGCCGAAACCCAGCAAGGTGAAGTTTACAGGAAAGCCTGGGTGGGAGGTAATCTCGGCAACCCCCTCATCTCAGACCTGGATGATATGCAGGCAGAAGATATTGCTGTCATGGAATTGTCCAGCTTTCAACTTGAGGTGATGACAATCTCACCACACATTGCCGTTATTTTAAATATAACGCCAAATCACCTCGATCGGCATGGAAATATGGATGCTTACATAACTGCTAAATCTCGAATCCTGATGTACCAGGATGCAGAAGATGTTGCTGTATTATGCAGCGATGATGAAATTTACTGGTCTTTAGAGGAAATGTCCATCGGTCATCTGATAAGTTTTGGGATAAAAAATGACAAATGTCCTTCTTACTGTGTTCACGTTGAACAGGATCAGGTCTTCGTACAGGAAGGAACCAGCAAAACGAAAATCATTGATAAGTCTGAAATCGAACTGCGGGGCGAACATAACCTGCTGAACGTTCTGGCTTCCTGCGCAGCCTCTTTCGCGGCCGGTTTCAGCTTCGAGGCCATGCGCGCAGGTATTCGAGGATTTCAGGGAGTCCCCCACAGGATCGAATTCGTCAGGAATTACGCTGGAGCAGACTGGTACAACGATTCAATTGCCACTTCGCCTGAGCGAGTTCTGGCTGCCGTCCGTTCCTTTGAAGAACCGCTGGTATTGCTCGCGGGTGGTCGTGATAAGGACCTCCCCTGGGATTCATTTGCAGATGAAGTTGTCCCCAGGGTGCGTGAACTGGTGTTATTCGGTGAATCCGCTGAGATGATCCGGCAGATCGTTAGGGAGAGTATCAATCCAAAAAATTTGCACCTGTGTGAAACCCTGGAAGGAGCAGTAAAAAAGGCAACAGAAGTCGCTCAGGAAGGTGATGTTGTTCTTTTATCACCGGGAGGCACCAGTTTCGATGAGTTTATAGATTTTGCAGACCGAGGAGAATGGTACCGAAAATGGGTCCAACAACTCAAGTAGTCAAACGATCTAATCTCCGGTCGAAGCAGGCTCACCGGCAGATTAACCGCATCCGTCTTTATTCGGATGTGTGGTTGATAGGTGCAGTCGTGGCTATGACGATTTTTGGAGCGATCATGGTGCGGTCTGCGAGTTTTTACTACGAAGCCAGGTCCACCCAGATCTTTCTTCGCCAGCTGACTTTTATCGTCGTCGGCTTGCTCAGTATGACCGGGATCGGATTTTTGTTCGATTATCGCTGGTCTCGTAAGATTGCTGTCTTCGCCGGGATAGGTACCTTGCTGATGCTCTTCGCTGTTGCAATTTTGTCGGTTATCACAGGAGGAACGGTAAGAGCTTTGTTTGGGGATTCCGTCCAACCTTCTGAGCTGGCTAAACTGGTGCTGATCATTTACCTGGCAGTCTGGTTGGAAGCCAAACAGGACGTGATCAGGGACTTTAACTGGGGTTTTCTCTCAATTTCTGTGCTGCTTGGAGTTGTAGGGATCATGATTTTGCTCCAGCCAGACATCAGTGCGGCGATAACGGTTGTATTCCTGGGCTTACTGATGTACTTCCTTGGAGGTGCTCAGCCATTGCACATTCTTCTGGCATTTGCAATGGTCGCGTTCATGGTCTGGGTGATGATCTCATTCAATCCTTTGAACATTGATCGCATTACACAATTCACGATTGCTCTCGACAATATCCAGGAGGCTTCTTACCATGTGCAGCGGTCGTTGGAAGCATTTTCATCAGCGACCCTGTTTGGGAAAGGGTTGGGTGAAAGCGAAATCAAATTTACGGGGCTGCCGGTTCCTCACACGGATAGTATTTTTGCCGTTATCGTTGAAGAGACCGGTCTGGTGGGTGGGATCTCTCTGATGCTCGGGTACCTGGTGATCTTATGGCGAGGCATGTTGATTTCCCATCGTGCTCCAGATTTCCTTGGAAAACTGATCGCGGCTGGTTTGACCATCTGGATCGTTCTGGAAGCGTTCATCAACATCGGTTCCATGCTGGTCTTGATACCATTTGCCGGGAATGCTTTGCCTTTGATCAGTTATGGTGGTTCCAGTCTGATCACCACACTTTTCGGCGTAGGGATCATTTTAAGTATCGCTCGAAAAAATGAAATTCAACGTCAGGAGAAAGAAAGGAGTCCTTTTGGAGAGGTTGTTAATTTGCGCCGGGGGAACCGGCGGGGGCGTGTATCCCGCTATGACAGTTCTCGACGCTCTCGGTCCAGAGATGTCCAATAAGGTCCTCTGGGTTGGAGGGGAGGGTGGCATTGAGGCCACCCTTGTTCCGCGTGCGGATATACCTTTCCAATCGATCCCTGCGGCAGGTGTTCATGGAATTGGTTTACGAACATTACCGGGAAACCTGATGAAATTATTCCGTGGATATTTACTGGCTCGTCAAGTGATCCGGGAATATCAGCCAGAAGCGATGTTATTTACTGGAGGTTATGTCGCTATTCCAGTTGCCCTGGCAGGTCCCCAGGTGCCGAAATTGTTATATGTTCCCGATATCGAACCAGGATTGGCGTTAAAAACCCTGGCAAGGTTGGCCAACCGAATCGCGGTGACGGCAGAAGAGGCTATCGCATATTTTGCGGACAGAACCAAAGTTGTGGTCACTGGATACCCGACAAGAAAATCATTGCAGGAATGGACCCGGGACGCGGCATTGGAATTCTTCCAGTTGGATGATCGGAAACCTGTATTGTTGGTTTTTGGCGGCAGCAAGGGTGCTAGATCAATCAACAGGGCTTTGGTAACCGCCCTTCCAGAACTTCTGGAAGAGATGCAGATTATTCATATCACGGGGAGCCTGGACTGGCAGGAGGTCAATGACGCCAGGTCTGGCTTGTCCCAAAATTTATTACAAAACTACAGGGTTTATGAGTATTTACACGATCAAATGGGTGCTGTCTTGAGAGTTGCCAATCTTGTTGTTTCCAGGGCAGGCGCCGCCACCCTGGGAGAGTATCCATTATTTGGTATTCCAGCGATCCTGGTCCCTTACCCATATGCATGGCGCTACCAGAAAGTCAATGCGGATTACCTGGTCGGCAATGGTGCAGCAGTTCTGTTAAAAGACGAAAACCTGGAAACAGATTTATCGAAACTGGTGAAAGAACTTATGGCTAATGAAAATAAAAGAGAGGGCATGGCAGTAGCGATGCGTTCTTTGCACAAACCGAATGCTTCAGAAAAGATCGCCAATTTGCTGGTGAATCTGGCTGAAGCCAGTCAAAAAGGGAAGTGACGCTATGGTAAGTCTGCTGGTAGTGTTTTATCTCTTTGTAATTTTATTCGCGATTATCGGGGCAATGCGAGGCTGGGCGAAGGAACTCCTGGTGAGCTTCAGCGTGATTCTCGGGTTGTTCCTGATCTTTGTTTTGGAAGGCTTGGGACCAACAGTCCGCATTGCAATTGAAGACGGCAGCAAATTACAGTTCTGGATCCGTATTGTGATTGTTGGCGTCCTGGTATTTTTTGGCTACCAGTCACCCAATCTTTCTCGCCTGGCGGGCAGCGTCCGCAGAGAGAAGATTTCCGATTCTCTGCTTGGATTCTTCCTCGGTGCAATTAATGGGTTTTTGGTCATCGGCACTTTCTGGTATTACATGGATCATGCCGGTTATGAGAACTTCCGGTATTTTTCTGCTCCATCCAATGTTGATCCGATCGGTCAGGCAGCGATTGAAATGATTGGCAGGCTCCCACCGGCGTGGATCGGTGTAGAACCCTGGATTTATGTTGCTGTTGCACTGGCTTTTGTCTTTGTATTGGTGGTGTTCATCTA
>JABAOG010001545.1_pt1 | contig 16958 bp, 11 predicted proteins | sample 7062131 | NCBI WGS metagenome assembly JABAOG01 (sample SAMN14538629, study PRJNA623070) | marine sediment metagenome | biome: marine biome [ENVO:00000428]; feature: marine pelagic biome [ENVO:01000023]; material: deep marine sediment [ENVO:00002113] | place: India: Arabian Sea | collected...
GTCTGGGCGATCGGCACCGGCAAGACCGCTAGCCCCGGCGACGCCCAGGAGGTCCACCAGGCGCTGCGGGCCCGGCTCCGCGAGCGTCATGGCGACGCGGCCGACACGATCCGAATCCTCTACGGAGGCTCGGTGAAGCCGGCCAACGCCGCCGAGCTACTGGCCGAGGCGGACATCGACGGCGCCCTCGTCGGGGGCGCCTCACTGAAGGCCGAGACCTTCGCCCCGATCGTGGAGGCGGCCGCCGGCTGAGCGATCGCGCGGAATGATCGGGCCCTCCGGCTCCTTTCGCTTGTCATGGCGCGGATTTCGGGTATGCCTGCCCACCCCCAGCGCGCCCGCGTTCCGTCCATCGGACGCGACATCACAGGGGATTTCGACTCATGTTCACCTTTCTCAGCGTTCTCTACGTCCTCGTCTGCCTCTTCCTGATCCTCGTGGTCCTGCTCCAGTCCGGTAAGGGCGGCGGGATGGGCGCGGCCTTCGGAGGCGGCGGCGGCGCCGGCCAGCAGGTCTTCGGCGGCGCCGGTGCGGGGAACATCCTGACCAAGATGACCGCGGTCAGCGCGGCGCTCTTCATGATCCTCTCGGCCACCCTCGCCTACATGAGCAGCCCCGGCGAGGACTCGCTCGAGCGCGCGGCGGAAGAGCTGAACGCCGGCCTCGCGGATGGCGAGGGCGAGGACGAGGACGAGGGGGACGACGGCGAAGAGTCGAGCGAAGGCGACGAGGCCTCGCTCGGTGAGGCCGGCGAAGGCGACGAGGGCGACGCCGAGGAAGAGAACATCGACACCGCTGGCGCCGCCGGCGCCCGCGAGGCCTTCGGTGAGCTGCTCGGCGGCGGCGACGACGACGACGACGACGAGGAAGCCGAGGAGCCGGCCAACGAGCCGGAGCCGACGCCCGCGGCCACGACCATGGCCCCCTCGCGCATGGCCGCCCCGGCCCCGACGATGGCCGCCACCATGGCCGCGCCGGAGCCCGAGGAGGACCCGGATCCGGCCCCGACGATGGCGGCTACCATGGCCGCGCCGACCGCGATGGAGGCCGCGCCGACCATGGAAGCGGCCGCCGAAGAGCCCGCCGAGGAGTGAGCCGCCCTCCCCTCTCGCGGGGGAGCGAGGCCCAGCGGGAATGCGACGAGGCCCGCGGCGCGTAGGCGCCGCATGCGTACCCTCGTCCTGCTCGCGGCCGTCGGAACCCTGGTCGGGGCGCTCGCGCCTCCGTGGGGGGCCCTCCAGGCCCAGCGACCGGGCATCGTGGTCGACCGGGTCCGCGCATCGGTCGCTCCGACCGTGGACGTGGGTGACCGCCGGATCACGATCGTCCGCGTCGACCTCGACCGCTACCGGTTGCGGATCCTGACCGCCGAGCGGCACGGCGGGCGCCGCGCCGTGCCCGACTGGGTTCGGGACCACGACCTCGCTGGCGCGATCAACGCGGGCATGTTCCTGCCCTCGGGGCGGAGCGTGGGCTTCATGATGCAGGACGGCGACGTCGTCTCGAACCGGCGGGTGAGCAAGTATCGAGGGGTCGTCGGCTTCGATCCGCGACGGAGCGGGCTCGATCCGCTGGCCCTCGGCGGTCGTGGCTGCGGCCCCGGCATCGATGGGATGGCCCGCCGCTATCGGAACGTGCTGCAGGCCTACCGGGTGCTGGACTGCCGTGGTCGCGCGGTGCAGTGGCCCACTCGCAAACGCTACAGCGCCGCGGCCTTCGGGGTCGACGCCGACGGCCGCGCGGTCTTCGTCCACAGCCGCACGCCCTACCGGATGACGGTCTTCAGCCGGATGCTCGCCGAGCCGAGCCTCCGGCTGCGGGGGCTGATCTACATGGAGGGCGGCCCCGAGGCCTCGCTGGTGGTCGACGCGGAGGGCCACTCGGTGCGCGCCCTCGGCAGCTACGAGGACGGCTTCAATCCCAACGACGACAACGACGAGTTCTGGGAGGTCCCCAACGTGATCGCCTTCGAGGCTCGCTGAGCTCGGCTCGGTTCTCGGGGTCGGACGTCACCGCTCGTCAGCGGAGGATCTCGGCGGCGAGCGCGTCGCCGAGGCGTTCGTAGCCGGCGTCGGTGAAGTGGACTCGGTCGCCGAGGGCGAGGCCCTGGGCGATCCACCGCTCCATGGAGAGCGGGCCGCCCATCCACTCCAGGGTGTCGAAGAACGCGCAGCCGGCGGACGCCGCTTCGGCCCGTTGCGCCGCCACGATGCGCTCCAGCCGTGGCCGTGGCCGCAGGGTTCCGTTGCGCTCCCGCGGCCAATCGCCGGGCCCGACGAGGAGACACGATGCGTGCGGCGCGCGTCGCTTCCAGCGCTCGATCACCTGCCGCAGCCGCCCTCGATAGCGCGCGATGGGCACCCGCCCGTCGATGCTCTCGTTGGTGCCGTAGGCGAGGATCCACAGGTCGGGCCGGCGACCCCGAAGCGAGGGAGCGAGGCTCGCTTCCCGCCAGCGGAGCTGGTCGCGCACGCGCGCCCCGGGCACGCCGAAGTTGTCCACCACGGCCCCGCTCGCGCGCTCGGCGACCACGCCGAAGACCCGGGCCGCGCCCTCGGTCACCTCGAGACGCATCCGTGATGCCTCGGGAACCTCGGTCACGACGACGCCCGTCTCGCCCGCCGTCGCGACCTCACGGTCGAAGCCGGCGCCGCGGAGTCGAACGGTGCCGCCGCCGGGACGCCGGAGCAGATGGACTCTCAGCGACGCTGGCTCCGCGAGCCGCAGGGTCGCCCGCGCACCCGCGCTCCCCTCGAGCGCGATGCCCGCGAGCCCGTAGTGGTCGCGCGCCGGTCGCCGTCCGCGAGCGGCCCGGCCCTCCCAGCCCGGGCCGCCGTAGCTCGCGCGCTGGTGGTCGTAGTAGGCGAAGGGCTGGGCGGGGATCACCCAGCCGGGGCCGCCATCGCCGCAGCGCCGCTGCAGGTGGGTGCGCAACCGGTCGGGCAGCACGTCGGGAGCGGTGTGGCTGGCGCCGTAGAAGGAGACGCGCGCCAGTCGCTCGCCGCGGCGGGCCTCGGCGCAGGCCTGGCGAAAGTGGGCGAAGGGCGATGGGGACTGCGCGGGCGCGGGGAGCGTGAAGGCGAGGAGCAGGATGGGGGCGAGCCAGCGGGCCACGGGGGGCGAACGTGGCGGTGCGCGGGTGCCATTCCCGGGGTGGCTCGGGCAGGGGCAGGGGCAGGGGCATCCGCCTTTGGCGGGGCACGGGAGCCGGGCTCGCCTTCGGCGTTGCCCGGCTAGTGCGCCATCGGGACCGGCTTGCCGGCGGCGATGGCTTCGAGGGCGGTCTCCGCCGTGGCCGCGTAGTGGGCGTGGCCGTGCTCGTTGGCCAGCCGCAGCACCCGCTGGAAGCTCGTCCGCGCGGACTCCGGGTCCCCGAGGGCGTAGTCGACCATCGCCAGCATGTGGATGCTCTGGATGGTGTCCCAGACGTAGTCGTGCTCTTCCGCGTAGCGGAGCGCCTCCGCGACGCGCTCCCGCCCCTGCGGGCTGCCGAGCTTCACCGCGTCGATGTACCCGAGCACGCGCATGTTGTTGTACTGCAGCTTCAAGAAGCCGTGCTCGCGGGTCAGGTCGTAGCTGTAGCGGAGCATGGCGAACGCCCGCTTGAAGTCGCCCATCCGCATCAGCGTCTCGCCGATGTTGTGCGCGTTGACGGCCGCCTCGTAGGCGAAGCCGTACTCCTTCGCCAGGTCGAGGGCTCGGTAGGCGGAGTCCAGGCAGCGCTGCAGGTCCCCGGTCAGGAAGCTCACCAGCGCGTCGGTCTTCCAGAGCTCGCACTCGACGATCCGCTCCGGCTGGCTCTCGAGCGTCGCTTCCACCCGCGCGAGCGCGTCCCGCGCCGCGGCGCCGTCCCCCTTGCCGCCATAGGCCAGCGCCAGCGGGAGCAACGCTCGCCGCTGCGCCGCCACGTCGCCGCTCTGCACGGCCAGCTCGAGCGCCTCCTCGAGGAGCTTCGCCGCCTTTTCGTTGTCGCCGTTGCGGGCGCGCGCCTCGGCGCTGCCACGAGCGATCTCGCCGAGCAGCTCGACGTGACCGGCGTTCTTCGCCACCTGCCGGGCCCGCTCGAACCAGGGCTCCGCCTCGGCGAAACGGTTCGAGGCGCCGAGGAAGAGCCCCTTCGCCAGCGAGAAGCGGGCGACGTACTCGTCGCGGCCGAGCCCCTCGGCGAGCTCGAGCGCCGACTCGATCTTCTCGAGGCCCATCTCGAGCTCGCGCCCGCGCAAGCAGAGCGACGCGATGCGCCGGTGGAGCTCCAGCGAGCGCTCCCGGTCCGGCGATGGCGACTGGGCGATCATCTCGATGGCCTTCGAGAGCGCCGCGACCGCCCCGCCGAGGGCGAACTCCCCCTCGAGCCGGTCCGCCGCGCGGACCAGATAGTCGATGGCGCGCTCGCGCTTGCCCGCCTCGCGGTAGTGGTGGGCCAGCCGCTCCGCGAGCTCGTCCAGGTGCTCCGGATAGGTCTGCTCGAAGGCCTCGGCCACCTGCGCGTGCAGCGTCCGCCGCGCGTCGAGCGGCAGCTGGCTGTGCACGATCTCCGGCACCAGCTGGTGCGCGAAGCCGAGCTCCTCGGCGCCGGTCTGCAGCAGGATCTCCCGGTCGATCAGCCCCTCGACCAGCTCGCCGACCCGCTCGTTCGAGAGCTCCGCGACCCGGGCGAGCATCGTCAGGTGGAAACGTCCGCCGATGACCGCACCGATGCGCAGCAGGTTCCGCTGGTCCTCGTCCAGCCGGGCCAGCCGCCCGGCGATGATCCCTCGGAGCGAGCGCGGGACCTCCACGCCCTGACCGGCCTCGTAGACCGCTTTGCCGTGGCGGACCTCCACGGCTCCGGCTTCCTGCAGCGCCAGCAGATACTCCTCGACGTAGAGCGGGTTGCCCGAGCTCTTGAGGGTGATCTCCCGGAGGAGCTCCGCCGGCACCTCGTCGACGCCGAGGCGCGCGCCCACCAGGCTGGCGACCTCGTCCTCCGAGAGCGGACCGAGCTTCACCTCCACGTGGTTCGGGAAGCCGTCCCAGTCGAAGGGGGCGTCCGGCCGGTGCGCGACCAGGATGATGATCCGCCCACCGGTCGGGGTCCGGGCCAGCTGCTGCAGGAGCTGCAGGCTCTGCGGGTCGATCGCCTCGAGGTCGTCGAAGGCGAAGACCGTGAGTCGGTCCTCGGCGAGCTTGGTCGCCACCCGGGCGATGGCCGCGCGGAGCGGCCGCTGGCCGACCTCGCCGTTGTCCTCGATGTCCAGGCCGAGGGCCTTCGAGACCGCGTCCATCTCGGTCTTGCTCAGGCCGAGCTCTCGGAGCCGAGCGACCTTCTCGGCGATCTCCGCCGGGCTCTCGAGGTCACCGACGCCGACGACCTCCCGGAGCAGCGCCTGGCAGGCCGAGAGCGGGATGTCCTTCGCGTTCGGCGGCACCCGCGTGACGATCATCCCCACGTCGTTGTTGCCGAGGCGGACCCGCCGCATCGTCTCGAGGATCAGCCGGGTCTTGCCGCTGCCGGCTTCGCCGACCACCGACACCAGCGTCTGCTTGCCTCGAGCGCCCGTGGCGAGCGCCTCGCCGATCCGCCGCAGCTCCGGCCGCCGTCCGACGAAGCGCCCGAAGGCCTCCGCCAGATCGCGCTCGGCCACCAGCTCGTGGGCCTTGGCGTCCAGCTCGAGCAGATCGAAGAAGCGCCGGCTCGCCTTCGCCGCCGTCGGCGACATGAGCGCCCGCCCGGGCTTCGCCCGCGCCACGAGCTCGGTGACTCGCGCCAAGAGCTTCTCGTAGGGCTCGTTCTTCCGGACCGACCCATCGGCCTCGGCGACGATGCGTCCGGCGTGCAGGCCCATGCGGATGCCCGCGTCCGGGAAGGCCTCCGGCAAATGCAGCGCGAGCCGTGCGGCGGTCTCCGTGTCGCGACCGTCGGGCTCGATCAGCCCGAAGATGGCGAAGCGCAGGTCGCCGTCGCCCTCGACCAGCCGCCCACCGGCGCGCTCGACGATCGTGTCGAGCAGCGGCGGTCGCTCGGTCGTGCCCAGCCCGAGAACGGTCACGTCCCGGCGCTCGGCGCGCGGCGTGGTCTTCTGCCGGCTGGCCCCGGTCGTCGAGATCGCCTCGCCGATGCCGGTCGACCGCGCGCTCGGCACCTCCGCCGGCGTCAGCTCGTGCGGGGCCGGGGCCCGACCGGCCGAGGTCTCCATGTCGAAGGCGCGCCGGAGACCGGTGTCGGTGCTCGTCGCCGGTCGCTTCCGCCGACCCTCGGAGAGGGCGCGGAGCTGGTCGAGGTAGTTCGACAGGTCGTGACCGCCGACCCGCTGGCCGGTGCCGTAGAGGAACTGCACCAGCTCCTCGTAGAAGCGCCCGGCGTCCTCGTAGCGCTCGGTGGGGTCCGGGCTCATCGCCCGGGCGACGATCGCCGAGAGCTCCTCGGGCACCTCCGGCGCCACCTCGGCGAGCGGCTTGGACTCACCGCTGCGCACCCGCTGCAGGGTGTCGTAGGTGCTCGCCGCGAGGAAGGGGCTCCGGCCGGCGAGGCACTCGTAGAGCACCGTGCCGAGGGAGAAGAGGTCGGTGCGCGCGTCGACGTCCTTCCCGCGCGCCTGCTCCGGCGCCATGTAGGCATACTTGCCCTTGAGAACCCCGGCGGCGGTGCCCTCCTCGACGCTGCCCCGGGCCTTGGCGATGCCGAAGTCGGTCAGCTTCACCTCGCCCTCGTAGCTGATGAGCACGTTCTGCGGGCTCACGTCGCGGTGGACGATGTTGAGCGGCTGCAGATCGGAGTCGCGCCGCCGGTGCGCGTAGTCGAGCCCCTTGGCGACCTCGCTGATCAGGTAGACCGCGAGGGAGACGGGGAGCGGCTTGCCGTACTTGCGAGCCCGGCGGAGCACCGTCGCCAGATCGGAGCCGGCGACGTACTCCATGGCGATGAAGTAGGTGTCGTCCGCCCGGCCCAGGTCGAAGACCTGCACGATGTTGGCGTGCGAGAGGGTGACGGCGATCTTCGCCTCGTTGATGAACATCTCGACGAAGTCGGGGTTCGACGAGAGCTCGGGCAGGATGCGCTTGATGACCAGCACCTTCTCGAAGCCCTCCACACCGTGGGACTTGGCCTTGAACACTTCGGCCATGCCGCCACGAGCGAGGAGCTCGAGGAGCTGGTATTTGCCGTAGACGACCGGGGCGTGTTGCTGCACCTGCTCGAGACCGATCGTGGACGGGCCGTTCCCGCCCCACGCATCGTTTCGCAAGCATACATCGACACTTACGTTTCCTGCACGTGACAGTGAGCTTCCGCGCAACGTGAGCGGGGCTCATGCGCCCCAATTGAGGAGCGGCCCGCGCCAGGGCTCGTCCGGGAGGGTGGAACCTCCTGAACGCGCCTGGCACGGGCCGCTCGGGGAATCGGGAGCGTCGCCCCGACCCACGGTCGGGGCGACGCTCGCTCGGATCAGGGCGCGCAGAGCGTCCGGTCGCCCGGAACGCGCACGATGATCTGACGGCGGTCGGCCTCCGTCGTGTCGTCGCCGACGATGATGATGGGCACGTTGAAGATCTGGTCGGAGCAGGTGGCGGCCACGAAGCCGTCATTGCGCGCGACGATCTGGAAGGTGACCAGGCAGCCGGGCGAGACCCCCGTGAAGGAGTCCAGCGTGCCGTCGGGCGAGAGCGTCGGCGGCGTGCCCGGGGTCAGGCGGTCGGCGAAGGCCGGCGCCGCGGAGCAGGTCGCCATGTCGTAGCTGACCGGAATGCCGCGGACGAAGAACTGCGTCTCGTCGACGGTGGTGGCGGGATCGTCACGCGCCTCGGTGTGGAGCGTGCCGAAGTTCACGAAGGTCGTGAGATCGGAGATCGCGCTGTCGATGGTCGTGCCCAGGCCGGAGCCGTCGGCGTTGATCGAATAGACGAGCGGGCAGAGATCCTGCGTCGGCTCCGGGCCGGCACCGTCCGGATCCCAGCTCTCGTCGACGCGGCTCGCGCCGCCAACCCCGGTGTCGCAGTTGCCGCCGGTGGGAGCCTTCCAGGCGCCGGTGCGGACCGCGAAGGTCGACATCTCGGCCCGGCCGTCGGAAGCGGCACTGTCGCCACCACCGTCGGACGCGATACCCATCACGCGGGATCCGATGCCCTGGAGTGCGGCGAGGGTCTCGGCAACGCTCTTCGGCTGCTGGTCGGCAGCGGAGCCGAAGTCGCCCATCGCGTAGGCATCGCAGCTGTCGCCCATGGCGTCGCCACACCAGGTCGCCGGGTCGGCGGTGACCGCGGTGTCGTCCCACCGGCGGTGGAAGGTGTTGTCGGTCGCCATGATGATGATGGGCAAGGCGTCCATGCGGAAGCCCGCGCCGCCGATCGTGCCGTGACCGAGCGCGGGGTCGAAGCCGGCGGACGGGTCGAAGGCCGCCGACCAGGTGGTGCCACCCGCGGAGCGGAAGCCGTCGCCGGTCGCCGCCTGATAGAGACCCTCGATGTTGCTCTCCGGTCCGTCGAAGCCGCAGTGCAGCGGCATGTCGAGCGCGGTCACACCGGCGGTGATGTCGGTCATCTCGGTGGTGATCCGCTGCTCGAGCTCGAACGGGTAGTCCCGCTCACCGCTGCAAGAGCTCTGGCCGTAGCTAGCGACGGGGAAGTCGTCGAAGCGCGCGACGCCGAACGCGGTGTCCGGAATGGTCGTGCGGATTCGGCCGACCAGACCGGTCAGCTCCGACTGGAGGTTGTCGATCTCGCCGCCCATCGACCCCGTGGTGTCGACGAGGAAGAGAATGTCCGCGCGACGAATCTGCGGATCGAACTGCAGGGTGTCCGTGCGGTCCGTCCCGCCGGGGGGCAGGTCGAAGACGAAGTCGCCGCCGCCCGCGATGGTGTCGCTCGAGTCGTTCGGGTCGGTACCGGCCGAGATCTCCGCGCCGTCCGTGTCGCCGTCGCCATCACTGTCGGCCGACGTCGGATCGGTACCGTAGGTGCTGTTCTCGTCCTCATCGGACACGCCATCATTGTCCGAGTCCAGATCGCGGAAGTCCGGCAGCCCGTCGCCATCGCTGTCGACCGGCGGGCTCATGACGTCCGCATCACCCGCCTCCATGGCGTCGGTGATCCCGTCGCCGTCGGAGTCGTCATCCATCGAGTCCGGTGTGCCGTCCCCATCGGTGTCGCGCATGGCGGCCGCGGCTTCGTCGAAGTCGCTGATGGTGTCGCCGTCGGCGTCGATGGTCGGACGCATGCCGCAGGAGCCCCCGTTGCAGGCGGTCCCGGTCGCGCAGGCGTTGTCGCAGGCACCGCAGTGGTCGGTGTTCGACGCGATGTCGACGCACGAGCCGCTGCACTCGACGGTTCCGCCGGCGCAGTTCAGCTCGCAGGAGCCGGCCGAGCAGACCTCGCCCGTGCCGCAAGCGTTGCCGCAAGAGCCGCAGTTGCTCGGATCGACCTGGCTGTCGACACAGCGGCCATCGCAGGCCTCGGTGCCGAGACCACAGGCGCTGCTGCAGGTGCCGGCGTTGCAGACCTCGCCGGTGCCGCAGCTCGTGCCGCAGCTACCGCAGTTCGTCGGGTCGTTGCGGGGATCGACGCACGTGCCGCTGCACTCGACGAGCGCACCGGTGCACGACCCCTGGGGGGTGCAGGTGCCCGAGAGGCACACGTCACCAGCGCCGCAAGCCATGCCGCAGCCGCCGCAGTTGGCCGGATCGAAACGGGTGTCGACGCACGCACCGCCGCACTCCGTCGTGCCACCGGTGCAGCCGCCCGGTCCAGCATCGACTCCCGGAGTCGTATCGGTCGAGTCGTCGTCACCGCATCCGGCGCCGACGATCGATATCGCGCCCGCCATCAAGGCGAACATCAGGTTCTTCTTCACGAGCTTCTCCCTCTCCCCAAAACTTGGGGCTCCTATTGCCCGCAACCTACGCGGCAAGTGGGCGTAGTTCACCCGACACGTTTCACTCCCGTGCGACCAATCACGGTCGGCGGCCGTGGAAGTGGGTGCGGAGGCACCGAGAGCGGTCGAATGGCAACGGTGTCGGGCGGAACCGTCCCGGGCTCGCGAAACCCGCGCCGAACCCGTCGCTCAGTCGGCGGCGGCGGTCTGCAGCCGATGCAGGCGCGCGTAGATCCCGCCGGCCGCCAAGAGCTCTTCGTGGGTGCCCTCCTCGGCCACACGCCCCTGGTGCATCACCACGATCCGGTCGGCCTCGCGGATCGTCGAGAGCCGGTGCGCGACCACGATGGCCGTGCGCCCCTCGAGCGCCTCGTGGGCCGCCTGCTGCAGCCGGGCCTCGGTCTCCGAGTCCACGTTGGCCGTGGCCTCGTCGAGGATGAGCCGGTCCGGGTCGCGGTAGAGGGCGCGGGCGAAGGCGAGCAGCTGCCGCTCGCCGGCGCTGAAGTTCTGGCCCCGCTCGTCGACGCGACCGTCGAGGCCGCCGCGCTTGCGCACGAGGTCCGCGGCACCGCTGCGCTCGAGGGCCTCCCAGAGCCGCTCGTCGTCGGGCGCCTCCGCGCCGAGGGCCAGGTTCGCGCGCAGCGTCCCGCTGAAGAGGAAGACGTCCTGCGGGACGACGGCGAAGCTCCGCCGGAGCGCCTTGGCGTCCCAGTCCCGCACGTCCTTGCCGTCGACCCGCAGCGCCCCCTCCTGCAGCTCGTAGAGCCGGAGCAGCAGCGAGGTGAGCGTGGTCTTGCCGCTGCCGGTCGCGCCGACGAGCGCGACGTGCTCGCCCGGTTTGACCGCGATGGAGACGTCGTGGAGCACCGGGTGACCCTCCCGGTACGCGAAGGTCACGTGGTCGAAGACCACCGCGGCCTCCTCGNNCCTCCTCGTCCACCACGGGCCGGGTGCCCGGGTGCTCCGGCGCGTCGTCCTCGTCGGTGTCCAGCAGCTGGAAGACGCGCTCCGCCGAGGCCAGCGAGGACTGGATGATCGTGTACTTGGTCGCCAGGTCGCGGATGGGGACGAAGAAGCGCTGGATGTAGTCGTAGAAGGCGACGACGGTGCCGACGTAGGCCGCCCCTTGTACGTCGCCGCTGATCCAGCCCGCGCGCACGGCCGCGTAGTAGAGCACCAGCGCCACGCAGGCCGCGCTGATCGACTGCACCACCGAGTAGAGCAACGCGTCGTAGCGGATCGAGCGGTAGTTCGCGTCGCGGTAGGCGCCGTTGATCTGCTCGTACTCCTCGGCGCACTCCTCCTCGCGGCCGAAGGCCTGGACCACCCGGACGCCGTTGACCTGCTCGGCGAGGTAGGCGTTGAGCTGCGCGATCCGGGTGCGGATGTCGCGGAACGCCGACCGCGCGCGCTTGCGGAAGAGGTTCACCAGCAGCGCCAGCGGCGGCAGCGCGGTGAAGGCCACCAGGCTCAGCTGCCAGTCGAGGATCAGCATGGCGACGACGATGCCCACCAGCGTGATCAGGTCGGTGATCGCGGTAACCGCACCGGAGGCGAAGAGCTCCGCGAGCGAGTCGATGTCGTTGGTGACCCGGGTGACCACCCGGCCGACCGGCGTGCGGTCGAAGTAGCCGACCCGGAGCCGCTGGATCTTGCCCATCACGTCGCCGCGCAGGTCCGCGGTGCAGCGCTGACCCGCGAGCTGCATCAGGTAGGTCTGGCCGAAGCGCACCACGAACTCGGCGGCGAGCGCCCCGGCGAAGAGCCAGACGACCTGCATCAGCGCGTCCGAGCTCTTCTCCACGACCACCGCGTCGATGCCCCGCTTGAGCAGGTAGGGCTGCACGAGCCCCATCAGCGAGGAGAGCGGCATCAGGATCATCGCCGCGATGAAGAGCCACTTGTGCGGTTTGGTGTAGGGCACCAGCCGCTTCAGCAGCGCCAGGTCGTAGCGGCGCTCGCTCTGCTCGGCCATCGCCGCGGTGAGCAGCCGAGCCCGGCTCTCGCCCTTTCGCTCGAGCTCACTCACAGCGGCAGCTCCGACTCTTCGGTGATCTGCAGCTCGGCCTCGAGCTGCTGCCGCTCGGCGAGCTTCGCGTAGCGGCCCCCGGCGGCGCAGAGCTCGCCGTGGGTGCCCCGCTCGACGATCTCGCCCTCGTGGAGCACCACGATCCGCTCGCAGCGCGACGCCGCCGCCACCCGATGGGTGACCAGGATCAGCGTCCGCCCTTCCCCGGCGCGGTCCAGCGCCCGGAGGATCTGCGCCTCGGTCCGTGCGTCGACGGCGAAGGTGGCCTCGTCGAGCAGCAGCACCGGCGCGTCGCGCAGGATCGCCCGGGCGATGGCGATGCGCTGCTTCTGCCCGCCGGAGAGCTGCACCCCCCGCTCGCCGACGAGAGTCTCCATGCCGTCGGGGAGCGTCGCGATCTCCTCCAGGATGCAGGCCTCCTCGGCGGCGGCCTCGATGCGCTCGCGGGCGTCGGGCGCGTCGGGCTCATCCATGCCGAAGGCGATGTTCCGCTCGACCGTGGTGCTGAAGAGGAAGGGCTCTTGCTGCGCGTAGCCGACAGCCTTGCGCAGCGCGCGCAGGTCGAGGTCGGTGACGTCCTCGCCATCCAGGAAGACGCTGCCCTCCGGCGTGGGCGCGAGCCGGGGCAGCAGCGCCGCCAGCGTGCTCTTGCCCGAGCCGACCGTGCCCATGATCGCCAGCGAGCCCTTGGCCGGCACCTCCAGGTCGACCCCCTTGAGGATGGGCACCTCGGCGTGGCCCTGCCCGACCGCGTACTCGAGGTGGTCCACCCGCATCGCGCCGGGACCGCTCGGGACGATCGTCCCCCCGCCCTGCACCTCCGGCTCGGCGTCGAGGATCTCGCGGACCCGGTCGTAGCCCGCGCGGCCGCGCTGCACCACGCTGAGCAGCCAGCCGAGGGCCAGCGTCGGCCACACCAGCTGCGCGAGGTAGGCGTTGAAGGCCGCCAGCTCGCCGACCGTGAGCCGCTCGGCGAGCACCATCTGGCCCCCCTTCCAGATCACGATCAGCGTGCCCAGGGACGCGACCAGCAGGAGCATCGGCCACATGAAGCCGCGCAGGACCACCAGCCGCATGCTCGCGTCGACCGCGGCCTGGTTGGCCTCGTCGAAGCGGCGCTGTTCGGCGTCCTCGATGGCGTAGGCGCGCACCACCCGGACGCCGGCCAGGTTCTCCTGGGCGACGTCGGCCAGCTTCGCGAGGGCCTCCTGGTGCTCCCGGCTGCGCGCGTAGAGCCGCTTCCCGAAGAAGCGCGCCAGGACGATGATCAGCGGGAACGGCGCCATCGCGTAGAGGGTCAGCTCCGGGCTGAGCGCCAGCATCAGGGCGATGGCGCCGCCGAAGGCGAAGATGGAGTCGACCACCCGGAGCACGCCGAAGCCGACCAGCAGGCGCACCTGGCCGAGATCGCTCGTCGCCCGGCTCATCACCTCGCCGGTGGCCATCTTGCGGAAGAAGGTCGGGCCGAGCCGATGGACGTTGTCGATGAGCTCGTTGCGCAGGTCGTATTCGACGTCGCGGCCGACGTTGAAGACCTGGATCCGCGATCGGGTGCGGAAGATCCACAGGCCGGCGGCGATCGCCATGACCGTCAGCGCCGCCGAGCGCACGTCGCCGAAGTGCTCGGCCTCGAGGGCGTCGATGGCGTTCTGCAGCACCCACGGGATCGCCTTGTCGAAGGCGTTCGTCAGCAGGAGCAGCAGCACCCCGAAGGCCAGCCGCCCCTTGTAGGGCCGCAGGTAGGCGCGCAGGCGCGCCCCCTTGGAGGGCGCGCTCTCGTGGGTGGATGAAGCCATCGGGGGAGCGGCGCGCAAGGCGCCGTCCCCCTCTGTCGCGTCAGACCCTCAGCCGCAACGCGACCGACGCCGACGGCGCCAGAACACGATGGCGGGGATCACGATGAGGAAGAGCCAGAGGTGCCGGCTCGAGGTGGCGCTGGCGCCCGGCACCGAGCAACCACAGCCGCTGTCCTCGCGACCGGCGGCCGCGGTGCACACGCTCAGCGAGTCGGTCACCACCGTGCAGAGGAAGCCGTCCGGACACATGTCCACTTCGTCGCAGTAGTTGGTGCAGAAGCCCGCGCCATCGCGGAGCGCGCACTCCTCGGTGGCGCACTCGTCGCGTGTGGTGCACGGGTCGCCCAGCCCGCCGACGCTGCCGTCGGGCTTGCAGGCGCCGCAGGCGGTCGTGCCGCTGCCCTGGCAGGTGAAGCCCTCGGCGCAGACCGTGGCTCCGTCGACCTGGCAGGGAGTGGCGCAGGTGCCACGATCACAGAGGAGCGACCCGCAGTCGGTGTCCACCGAGCAGCTCTGGCCATCGGTCCCCGGACCCGCGCTGCCGGGCACGCAGAAGCCGTCACCGCAGAAGCCGCCCCGCTCGCAGTAGAAGCCGGGCGAGCAGCTGGCGGGCATCAGGTCGTTGCAGGTCTCGGTGCAGACCTGACCGATGCTGGTGGTGGCGCAGAGGCCGCTGTTGCACTCGCTGGAATCGGTGCAGGGCTGTCCGTTGTCGATGCCGCCGGTGGGACGAGCCACGCACTCACCGGTGCTGGTCTCGCACATCTGGTCGGCGGAGCAGTCCGCGTTGGTGCTGCAGCCGCTCGGCCCGGCGCCCTCGCAGCTCGGGGAGCTGCCGACGATGCGGATGCACTGGTTGCCCGCGCTGGTGCCCACACACTGGCCACCGTCGCCGCAATCGGCGCTGCTGGAGCAGCTGGTGCCGCAATAGCCCTGTCCGTCCGGGTAGCTCAGGCAGAAATCGCCGCCGCTGCCGCACTGGCTGGAATCGGTGCAGGGCGCGCAGAGGGTGCCGTCGCCGGTCTCGCCGACGCAGACGCCGCCCTCGCAGACCTGGCCGCTCGGGCAACCGGTCTCGGTGCAGTCCACCGGACCGCCGCCCTCGCCGGGATAGAGGGTGCAGATCCCGTTCTCGTCGTCCGTGCCGAGCGAGTCGATGCCGCCCTGGTAGGCGAAGTACATCGTCGCGCTCGACAGATCCGAGTGACCCAGGCCGTAGTAGTGGCCCGCCTCGTGGAGCGCGATCGAGTAGGTGTTCACGTCCGAACCACGACCGGAGCCGGTGATCCAGGTGTAGTTCACCCCGTTCATCTCCATGTCGGCCTCGACGATGCAGCCGCGGCCGTCCCAGCGCGGTCCGGTGACGCCGATGGCGCCGGAGCCGTGACGCCAACTGCTCTCGACCCAACCGACGAGCGACTGACCGTCGCCGTTGCCGGCGGTGCCACCGCTGCGGCCGGTGTAGGTCGCCGTCAGATCGGTGCAGCTCACCAGCGTCCAGTCGTTGAAGCCCCGCTGCGTCTCGCTGACGGTCGTGGCTTCGCCGAGGTCGGGAGACGTGACGGTGATCCCGTAGGGGACCGGGAAGCTGCACCACTTGGGACAGCTGCCGCTGAGGCACTCCCAGGCCTGAGCCTGCGGAACGCCGAAGGTGAAGGCGGCGCCGAGCGCCAGCGCGAAGAGGACCTGCCGGTTCATCGGGACACCTCTTCGGTCACGTCGGGGGTGTCGATGCGGGGCGGAGTCAGCCGAAGCGCCCCGGTCACGGCGTCGAGGAAGGTCTCGAGAGCCATGGCCTCACGGTCGCCGCGCTGGACGACCATCTGCCCCTCGCTCCAGCGGGCGAGGCTCACCGCCTCCGAGTCGCGGACGACCGTGTCGGGCACGCCAGGAGCGCCGGGCAGCACGACGAACTTGCCCTGGACCATCCCGTAGGTGCGGTAGAAGTCACCGCTCGGGTCGACCTCGAGGAAGACCACCACCTCTTCGCCGACCTCGTAGCTCGGAACGCCATCGATGGCCATGCCGCCGCGCGCGCCGGGGAGCTCGCCACCGATCTCGCGAAGCACGACCTGCTCGCCGCCCGGCCCCTTGATCCACTCGATCGCGTCGAGGGTGGTGACCGTGTAGGGCTCGGCGCTGTCCTCGCGGATGGCCAGATGACCGCTGCTGCGGACCACGCGACCGTGGACGATGGCCACCGCGTCACGCGCCATGTCCTCGAGGAGGAGCTCGACCATCACCGTCGCCTCGGCGCTCGAGCCCCACAGGCCCGCGCCCAGCAGCATCAATGCCGCCAGCGCCTTGGCCAGCCTTCCGACCATCGTCCGCTTCATCACCGTTCTCCCACGTTCAAAGAAACTCCAAGTACCACTGTCGCTCGATGAGGGACGGGACCGGAGAAAGCAGGAAGGGCTCTCACGCCTCGACGGAGGTGTCCGGAAGCCGCCCCTCCCCAGGAGCGAGCCGAAGATAGCGGACTGACCAGCGAACGCAAAGGTAGAAGGGCCCGGTGTCCAACAGGGCGCTCACCACCTTGAACACGTAACCCGCCGCAATGAATGTAAAAAGCTGGTCCCAGAGCGGCTCGCCGGGGTCGATCGGCAACCCGTTGGCGAGGAAGTGGGTGATGAGGATCACGGCGATCGTGTCCACCAGCTGGCTCACCAGGGTGGAGGCATTGTTCCGCAGCCAGAGGTGCTTGCCCTTGGTGAGCTGCTTCCAGAAGTGGAAGAGCTGCACGTCCACCAGCTGCGCCGTCAGGTAGGCGATCATCGAGGCGCCGATCGCCGCGAAGGCCAGCGTCCGCAGGTCGAAGAAGACCCCCTCGTGGCTCGCGGCGGGCAGGACGCCCCCGAGCCAGAGGATGAAGGCCACCCACAGGTTCAGCCCGAGACCGATCCACACCACCGCGCTGGCCCGCTCGCGGCCGTAGAGCTCGCTGATCAGGTCGGTGCACAGGAAGGTGATCGGGTACGGCAGCACGCCCACGGCCAGCGGCATGGGGACCGTCAGACCGAAGAGCTCGAAGCTCAGATCGATGAAGCGGGTGACCCCGAGGATGTTGAGCATCGCCAGGGTGCCCAGGAAGAGCCCGGCGAGCCCCAGGAAGAAGGTCTCGCGGCGGCGATGGAGGGTGGCCTCGTCGAGCGGCGGCAGATCGTCGAAACGATGCTGCTGACTCGGAAGCGGCGCCCCCTCCATGAGCTCAGACCAGCCCCTGCTGCGTCGCGTAGCGCTCGACGCTCCGCCAGGCGCGGTGCTGCTTGCCGGCCCACTCGGTGAGCTC
>JABAOG010001407.1_pt2 | contig 16938 bp, 12 predicted proteins | sample 7062131 | NCBI WGS metagenome assembly JABAOG01 (sample SAMN14538629, study PRJNA623070) | marine sediment metagenome | biome: marine biome [ENVO:00000428]; feature: marine pelagic biome [ENVO:01000023]; material: deep marine sediment [ENVO:00002113] | place: India: Arabian Sea | collected...
GGTCGCCGAAGTCCCGCTTCAGGCCCGCGGGTTCCATGCCGACACAGCTCACCTGCACCGGGTCGATGATGTCGATGCCATCTTCGATCAGATCCGGCAGGAAGCTGCGAATCGCGCCGTCGGAGTGCAGCATCAGCTTGACGTGCGGGGCGACCTCGTCCAGCACCGCGCGGGCGGCACGCCAGCGCCGTGCGAGGATCGGGCGGAGCAGGCTGCGCCACATCTTCGGGGAGAACAGCGGGCGGTCCTGCATGCCGAGATCTTCGCCGCTGAGCTTAAAGATCGACAGGGTCGGCCCGGTGGCGCGCAGCCCGGCTTCGTCGAGCGCGATCTGGATGTCCGCGATGCGCTCCATCAGCGCGCGAGCGAAGTCCGGGTACAGCGCCAGATCCATCAGCCAGTCCTGATAGCCGCGCAGGAAGGCGGCCTGCTCCATGATCGTGCCGCCGAAGCGCCCCATCAGCGCGAGGTCGGTGTCCTCGTACAGTTGGCGCGCGTGTTCGGCCAGCCCGGCGGTGCGACCGGGGTCATGCGGGTCGGGCCACGGGTAGGTGTCGAGGTCGATCTCGTCGGGGTGCAGCCCTGCGAACGGCGACACTGCGGCTTCGAGCAGAAAGACCCCCGGTGAGGTCTCGACGCGCCGGTAGCCGACCCCCCACTCATCGGTGATCGTGCCATCGGTGGCGGGTGGCGGGGCGCTCCAGTTGGCAGGGCCGCGCAGCTTGACGAATGTCACGTCGATGCCCAGCACGTCGAGTACATCCGGCGCAGGCTCGACCTCGTAGAAGCGGTTCGCGCGGATATTTGCCTCAGGCGGCAGGCCCAGCGCCTCACGCAGCGCCCGGTACGCGTGGAGCGTGATCGTCATATCCAGCGGCACGCGGTCCGGCTCCTCGAAGTTGAGTGCCACCTCGACCCGCTGCCGTGAAGTCCACCCGTTTGTCATCATCACCCCTGCCCTGCTATGTCGTGTCGAGATCGAGGCCCTCTTCGGCCCATACCACGCCCTGCTTCTTCTGCCGCCGTGCCGGGATCACGCACAGCCAGCCCAGCGGCTCATCCCCAGTGTTACGGATCTGGTGGCGCTCGTCGGGGGAGATGTACACGACATCTCCCTGGCTCACCAGGTGTGCTTCCGCGCCCAGCAGCACCTCGCCGCTGCCGTGCAGGAACACCACGCCGTGATCGTAGGGGTGCTCTTCCTCAGCCGAATGGCCGGCCGGCCCGAGCCGGTAATAGCGCATCGCGAAGTTCTCGGCGCGCTCGCCCTTGCCGATCAGCCACGTTTCGGTCGCGCTGGACGCTTCGCTGTATTCGCGGGTGCGCGCGCCCTCCCACGTCATGTCGGTCTGCCATTCGCCCTTAAAGCGGTGGATAGTGCTCACAGGCTTGCTCCCTCGTTTAGATGCTGGCGGATGCCTGCTCGACGACCGCGCGGAACCGCCGCCCGTTCTCGACCAGATCGGGGCCAGGGCTGAACAGCCCGCCGCTGATCAGCAGGATGATGTTCTTGCCGTAGAACTCGAGCAGTTCGGGCACTTTTTCCATCGTCATGCCGCCGCCCGGCATCGGCAGGATCGGCTTGATGTGCCCCATCGGGCGGTCGATCAGGTGCGTCAGGTGGCGGCAGTCCTCCCGCGTCGTCGGGAAGCGCCCGCCGAAGTTGGTGTAGATCGTCACGTCCGCCCCAGCCAGCCGCATCACCTGCCCGTAAAGCGCGCCGAGCGAGAAGCCCTGATCGCGGCTCACGGTGTAGGTGCCCAGCATGCCCGGGTGTGAGAACACCGGCACGCGGACGCGTTCGTCGGCAGCCAGCAGGCGCAGCGCATCGTAGCCCTGCACCCCGGTGATGACCTCGACACCGCCCGCGCCGACCTCCCTGGCGAACAGCGCGCGCTCGACCAGCGTCTCGATTGGCCCGGTAATGTTCGGCACGTACAGCGTACGCCCGCCGGTCTCGGCGTTGGCGCGCTGCACGGCTTCCGCGCACTTCTCCACCCGCTTGCGGAAGGGGGCGAAGGTCTGGTCCGCCAGCCCGTGGTCGTCCTTGATCACGTCCAACCCACCCAGTGCAAACTGGTACGCGTACTCGGCCAGTTTATCGGGCGGGTAGCCCATCGGCTTGATCGCGGTCCCCAGCAGCGGGCGCTCGGGCGCGTCGAGCAGATCGCGAATCCCCTTGCGACCGAACTGCGGCCCGGGGAACGCATCAAGAAGGGCGGGGGGCAAGTCGAACTCGACCACCCGGATGCCGGTCTGCATGCTGATGTTGCCGTACATCACGTTCAGAAGCTGCAGCAGTTCGAACCCGCTGGCCTCGACCGGGTAGCTGATCGCGACCTCGAAACGCCCGCTCTCGACGCTCTCAAGCCGCTCGACCTCCCCGACAACCTGCTGCATGTCGCCGAGCGGGACCAACTTCGCGGAGAGTTCGACCGTCTGCTCCAGCGCGATGCCCTGCGCGCGCTCCCGCGCAGCGGCAGCATCGCCAGCCATGATGTGATAGGTGACGTGGAAGCGTTCCCCGGAAAGCGGCACCGGTACGGGTGGAAACACCATTTCAATAAGCCTTTCTCAATCGTCTGTCGTTACAGGCGCAGTTCGCCATCGACCAGCACAGCCTCGCCGTCGATGGTGACCGAGCCGCCCTGCCGGAGATCCTTCACGATATCCCAGTGAATTGCGGACTTGTTGATTCCGCCGCACTCCGGGTACGCCCGCCCCAGCGCGATGTGCACCGTGCCGCCGATCTTCTCGTCGATCAGGATGTCTTTGGTGAAGCGGTTGACGTGCGGGTTCGTGCCAAACGCGAACTCGCCGAGGCGGCTGGCTCCGGCGTCCGACGTGACGATGCGTTCAAGGTAGTCCTGATTGGTGGATGCGCTTGCGTCGATGAGTTCGCCATTGCGCCATTCGAGGCGCAGGTCGTGCATCAACCGCCCGCTCAACACACCCGGCTGCTCGAATGTAATGAAGCCGTTGAGGGTATCGTTGACGGGTGCGGTGAAGATCTCTCCGTCCGGCATGTTGATCTTACCGTCGAGCACCACCCAGGAGCGTCCTTCGATCGAAAACTGCAGATCCGTGCCCTCGCCGAGGATGCGCACTTCGCCGGCCTGATCGAGCCGCTGTGCGGCGGCGTGCCAGCTCTTCGCTGCGGCTGGCCAGTCGAGCAGGCACGCGTCGAAGTACATATCGAGGATCGTCTCCAGATCGGTCTGAGCCTGAATCGCAAATGCCTCGTTCGGCACGCGGCTGAGGCACCAGCGCGTCTTCTCCCAGCGTAATGTGGAGATCTTCCCCATCGCGACCTGGTTCGCTGCCAGCCGTTCGGTCGGCACCTCGGCCAACTCGTACAGGTTGTGCGCCCCACGCAGGCCGATGTACACGTCCGCCCACTCCATGCCGTACGCCTCGATATCCGGCACCCACGCGAGCTGCTCGTCGCTGCCGTGGCGCAGCAGCGAGTGGCGCAGGCGCTCGGAGAGCATCTGCACCTGCGGGTAGCCCCCAGCGCGCACCACCGCATCGTATACGGCATGTGCCAGCGGGAACGTCTCTGGCTCGATCATCGCGATCATCACGCGCTCGCCGGGCTGCACTTCCGTGGAGTAGTTCACCAGCACGTCGCCGACCTGCTGCCAGCGTTTGTCCATCGTATCACCTCTCAAGAAGGGCCAGCCTGCGATCCCGCAGGCTGGCCCGGTGCGGCATCGTTCAGGCAGCTTACTCGGCGCGCACCTCGACGCCGCCGTCCTCTTCCAGCGTCTTGATGAACGCCGAAGCGTTCTCGTCGCCCCAGCCCTTGTTGACGGCAGCCTTGATGTTCTCGCGGATGGCCGCTGCCGCCGGGATCGGCGAGCGAAGCTCCTCTGCGAAGCGCGCGATCAGGTTCGCATCCTTCAGCATCAGGTTCAGCGCAAAGAACGTCTCGAAGTTGCGCTCGACCAGCGCCCCGCCGACGCCGTCGAAGATCGGGGACTTGAAGTCGGTGACATGCAGCACACCCAACACGTCGCGCGGGTTCAGCCCGGCTTTGGTGGCGAGCACCATCGCTTCGCCCAGCGCCTCGATCTGGCTGGCGACGACCAGATTGCCGACCAGCTTCATCGACGCGCCCATGCCGTTCTCGCCCATGTAGTGCGTGGTTTCGCTGACCGGTTCCAGCACCGGCAGCATCTCTTCGTACAGCGCCTCGTCGCCGCCGACGACCACCCACAGCCCGCCGTTCGCCGCCTCGCCCTTGCTGCCGAACACCGGCGCGTCGAGGAAGCGTACGCCCTTCTCGGCGTACGCTTCGGCTTCTTTGCGGGAGGTGTCCGGGTGCAGGGTGGTCATGTCGATGGCCACCTGACCGGCCTGCACCGCGTCGATCAACCGATACTCGCCCCAGAGCAGGTCTTCTACCGCAGCGTCGTGGCTGAGGCAGTACATGATCACGTCCGCCCCGTCGACCGCCTCCGCGGGCGTATCCGCCCACTTCGCGCCCGCTGCGAGCACGTCGTCTGCCTTACCGGGGGTGCGGTTCCATACCGTCACATCGTGCCCGGCTTTCACCAGGTTCGCTGCCATACCGCGCCCCATAATGCCCATACCCAGATATGCGATCTTCACAGTCTCTGCTCCCTTTTTGCGTTAGTTACTTCTTGCTCGTATAGCCGAAACAAACGGGCAGGCGGCAGGGGCCAGCCTGCCGCGCCTGTATCCCCAGCATCGGGTGGTGATGTTATGCGTCCGGCTCGACGCCCAGCAGGCCCTCAGTCGCGTTGACGAGGAACGCGCAGCCGGGGTCAACCAGCCCCTGCGTGCGCTCGCCGACCCACCCCGCGCGCCCGATCTTACTCTGGAGCGGGGTGACGGCATCACGCCCGGCGCGCGCCNNGCGAGGGTTTCCGCGCCGATCTCCGCCATGCCCTTCGCTTCTTTGCCCGCGCGCATCAGTGCGGTGGCGATCAGCGTGCCCATGGTGGAAGGCGCAGCGCTGTTCACCTTCATACCCGAAGCCATCAGGTACTTGCCGAGGTCGTCACCCGGCTCGTCTTCGAGGTAGGCTTTGAGCGCCCCGGCGATCTTCTTGCTGGTGATGCCGAGGTCGCCGTCGCCCATCGCCTGATCGAGGCTGGTCAGCGCATCCGCGCGCGCTTCAAGCCGCTCGGCGGCCCGGCGCAGCCCTGCGGCGACGTCCTGCCCGGTCAGCATGTTATCGGCCATGACGCACCTTTATACCTGCTTGAAGAATGGCGTGTTGGCCGGTGCGTGCAGCAGCTCGACCAGCTCGTCGTCGGCCAGCTTGAACAGTGTGATCGACGCGCCTGCCATCTCCATCGAGGTCGCGAACTCGCCGATGTACGCCCGGTGGACGTCGATGCCGCGCTCCGAGAGGATGCCGTGGATCTTGCGGTAGATGATCAGCAGTTCCTCGGGGGGCGTCGCGCCCAGCCCGTTCACCATCACCGCGACGCGGTCGCCCTCGCCCGGCTGCATATCGTCGAGGATCGCGGCCATCATGCGCTCGGTGATCTGGTCGGCGGTCTGCATCTTCTCGCGCTTCATCCCCGGCTCGCCGTGGATGCCCATCCCGATCTCCATCTCGTCCGCGCCGATCTCGAAGGTTGGCTTGCCGACCGCAGGCAGCGTCACCGGGGAAAGGCCGATGCCGATGGTGCGGATGTTGGCGAGCGCGCGCTCGGCCACCTCTGCCACCTCGTCGAGTTCCGCGCCCTGCGCGGCTTTCGCCCCTGCCACCTTGAACGCGAACACCATCCCGGCGACACCGCGGCGGCGGTCCGCCTCGGCTGCCGGGGCGGAAGCTACGTCGTCCTTGACCAGCACGGTGCGCGTCTCGATGTCGTCCATCTCGGCCATCTCACCGGCCATGTCGAAGTTCATCACGTCGCCGCCGTAGTTGCCGTAGATGTACACCACGCCCTTGCCGCCGTTAATGCGCTGCGTGACGTTGTAGATCTGCTCCGAGGAGGGGGACTGGAACACGTCGCCGACCGCGCAGCCGTCCAGCATGCCCTCGCCCACGTAGCCGAGGAACACCGGCAGGTGGCCGGAGCCGCCGCCAGTCATCAGGCCGACCTTACCCTCGACCGGCGCGTCGGCGCGGACCAGCGAGTGGATGTCGTCGACGTAGCCGAGCTGGTCGGGGAAGGCTTTGTACANNCGAACTCTTCGGGGTTATTCAGGATCTTCTTCACAGGCCATTCCTCCCTAAGCTGATGGTAGTCGGCTGGCTAAGACACATATCCGGCAAAGGTTAGCGCCGGATGCTGTTGACACGGTCCATAAAGGCACGCACGCGGTCCACGTCGACCTCGTTCCAGATGTAGCCGTCACGCTTGAAAGCCGTCCCGGTGATCGTGCCGTCGGCGATGGCGAGCTGCTCTGCCACGTTTTCGAGGCGAACCCCGGTATTCGCGAACACCGGAGTATCGGGCACGGCATCCTTCACAGCGCGCAGCGTCGAGGCGTCGGTCTCCGCGCCTGCCGTCAGCCCGGAGACGCACAGCGCGTCCGGACGGGCGTTGAACACCGTTGAACGGGCGATGTCGGCGACGCTGCGCTCACCGAGGTAGGCCGCCGATTCGGGCACGATGTTGAAGAACAGGCGCACGTTCTCACCGTGGACGCGGCGCTGGTGGCGGATGACTTCACCGGCGTTGGTATCCCACAGCCCGTAGTCGCTGCCGTACACGCCGGTGAAGATCTCGCGCACGAACACCGCATCGGTGGCGACCGCGAGGTCGATCGAGGCGGAGGGGTCCCACAGCACGTTGACGCCGAACGGCACGCTGATGTCGTCGTACAGTTCTGCGATGATCCGGGCCATGGCTGCGGTTGTGATCGGCTCGACCTTCGTCAGGTACGGCAGGCTGCTCTCATTCGAGAACATCACCGCATCCACCCCGCCTTCCTGCAGGGCGAGCAGATCGCGCCGGGCCTGCTCGACGATCCAGGCCATGCCCTTCTCGGCGTCATAGTACGGGTCGCCGGGCAGCGCCGGGAAGTGACACATCGCGATGATCGGCTTCTCGACGTTAAACGTTTCTTTGATCCAATTCATAAAGCGGTAAGTCCCTTTTGCAGCGTGTGGGCGGATCGGTGAGTGATCCGCCCCGGGTGCCTTGTAAAGCGCTACGCGAGCTTGCGGATGCGGTGCATCAGGTCCCGCGTCTGCTGGTACAGTTCCAGGTAAATGTTGTAGTAGGGGGCATACACGCTCGCCGCAGCCGGGTCCGGCTCGACGGTGCGGATGTCCTTCAGCCAGTTGTCGATCTCGTTGTACGAGTCGAACGCGCCGACCGCCAGCCCCGCCAGGAACGCGTTGCCGTAGGAGGCGCCGGTGGTCACGGCGGGTACCTTCTGTGCCATCTGAGTCACGTCGCTGACGCATTGCAGCCATAGCGGGCTCTTGGTGCCGCCGCCGACAGCCACCACCTCAGTCGGCTCTGCGCCGATCTGCTTCATGATGTCGAAGTGATGCTCGATGCCGTAGCTGATGCCTTCCAGCGCTGCGCGGAACATGTGGGCGCGGGTGTGGGCCAGCGTCAGCCCGAAGATCACCCCGCGGGCGCGCGGGTCGTTGATCGGGGTGCGCTCGCCGCTGAAGTACGGCAGCACCACCAGCCCTTCCGAGCCGGGCGGGATCTGCGAAGCCTCGGCGGTAATCGCGCTGTACGCCAGCTCGCCGCCTGCTTCCTCAGCCTGCACCAGATCCACCGTGAGCTTGTCGCGGAACCAGCGCGTCAGCGAGCCGCTGGTCGCCATGCCTGCCAGCAGCGCAGAGGTGCCGGGGAACACATACGGGGTCGCCCACAGCCGCTCGTCCTTCAGCGGCTTGCCGAGCACTTCGATCATGAATACCGTCGAGCCGTACATCAGCATGAGCTGGCCCGGCTTGACGACGCCGACGCTCACTGCCTCGGATGCGGCGTCCGCGGTGCCAACCGTCACCGGGGTGCCCTCAGCCAGCCCGGTCAACTTAGCAGCTTCCGCGGTCACCGTCCCGGCGACCTCGCTGGCCCACGCCAGCTCAGGCAGGCGATCCAGCTCGACGATCTCTTTCGTCAGCTCGTCGTCCCACTCGCGCTTCTCAAGGTCGTACAGCGGCAGGCAGAACGATCCGGTAAGGTGGTCGATCACGTAGCGGCCCGTCAGACGCGCTACGATGAACGTGGTCGCGGTCACGAACTTGTACGCTTCGCGGTAGATGTCCGGCTCGTGGTTCTTCAGCCACAGGATCTTCGGCCCGGTTGACTGCGCCGAGAGCATGTTGCCGGTCTTCGCGAAGATGCGGTCCTCGCCGATCATCTCGTTGAGCTGCACGATCTCGTCAGCGGCGCGCGTGTCCACGCCGTACAGAATGCCGCCGTCGCGCAGCGGGTTCCCGTCGCGGTCCACCGGGAGGATGTCCGGCGCGATCGCGCTGATGCCCACGCCGATGATCTGCTCAGGCTCAATGCCTGTATCCTCGATCAGCCGCCGGGTGATGTCCACGAAATCCCCCCACCAGACGGCTTCGGGGTCGTGCTCAGCCCATCCCTGCTCCGGGATGCTCATCTCATGTGGGCTGACCTGCATGCTGATAACCTGGCCATCGAGGTTGGTGATGACACCCTTCGATTCGTAGGTGCCGATGTCAACACCGAGAAGATACTGATCCGCCATTGGGGGAGCTATCCTTTCTGCATGATGCGGGTGTAACCACTGTTCGACCGTGCCCGCAGCACGGTGGTCAGGCAGGTGACTGTGCGCCGGGTTCGGCTGGCTCGGCTGCGCTGGCGGTGGGCCGCATCTGCCGCTGGTGGCTGAAGTAGTTCACGACCAGCACAATCAGCAGCAGCGCCCCCCAGGAGAACTCCTTGAAGAAGTTGGCCCCGCTCGAACGGAACAGCAGCATGTTGACGCCGGTCGAGAGGAACTGCACGCCGATCAGCGCCAGCATCACGCCCAGGATCGTGCCGGAGCCGCCGTAAGGATCGACGTCGCCCAGCACGGCGACGAGGATCGAGAGCAGCACGTACGGCGCGCCGAAGTCCACGTTTGCGGCGTTCGTCCGCCCGAGGATGATGATCCCGGCGATGGCGGCCAGCAGGCCGCTGATGATGTAGGTGTTCATCAGCACGGCACGGTTGTTGATACCGGAGTACCGCGCAGCGGTGGGGTTGGTGCCGAGCATATAGATACGCATACCGACGCGAGTCCGGCGCAGGTATAGCGATACCAGCACCGCAACCACCAGCAGGATGATCAGCGGGAAGGGGACGCCGAGCACCTTGCCGTTGCCGATGAACTGGGACTGTGTGATGCCGAATACCGTTGAGCCCTTGGTGATCGCGGTGCCGATACCCTTGTAGATCAGCATCGTGCCCAGCGTCGCGAGGATTGGGGCCATGTCGAACCAGCCGATGATCAGGCCGTTGAACGCGCCAGCCAGCAACCCCACCCCCAGCGCTGCGCCGATGGCCAGCGCCATGCCAAGCGCCACCTGTCCGCCGGTGGGATCGTCGGGGATGGCTGCCGTGAGCACGAGGCCCGCGATGATCCCGGCGAGGTTGGCGGTGGACACGATCGAGAGGTCGATGCCACCGGTCAGCATGGTAACCGCGATGGCGATGGCCAGCACGCCGATCTCTGACGTCTGGAATGCCATCGACTGGATATTCTGCACGGTCAGGAATGTTTCTGGCCGGGCGATGCTCATGATCGCGAAGATCGCAACCACCGCGATGAGCAGGCGGAGGAGGTTGCCGTTTACGTTGTCGAGCCGCAGGCGGCGTGCGGGGGCCGCAACCACGTTCTGAGTGTGTTCCATCTTATCTGCCATCCGACTGTCCTGTATCTGATGCGTGCCCGGCGGGTGTGGTGCTCCGGCTCATACCGAGCCTTCCTGCATGGCCTGTGCCGCAGGTGTGCGCCCTGCCAGCTTTCGCCGCCGTGCCAGCTCCGATCGCAGAAGCGGGAGACCGGTCCCGATCAGGATCAGCAGGCCAACGACCGCTTTCTGCCACGCCGAGGGAATCCCCAGCAGCACCAGTGAGTTGGTCGAGATCGTGATCAGAAGCACGCCGAGCAGGGTGCCGACCACCGTGCCGCGCCCGCCCGCAATCGAGGCGCCGCCCAGCACTGCCGCGGCGATCACGTCGAGTTCGGAGCCGACGATGCTGAACGGGTTGGCCTGACGGAACAATGCGCCCACGACCAGCCCGCCGACGCCGGAGAGAACGCCGACGAAGGCGTAGATGATCACCTGCATCATCGGGATGTTGAACCCGGCGCGTTCCGCGGCCTCGCGGTCGCCGCCCATGGCGTAGATGCCGCGCCCCAGGATCGTGAAGCGCAGGACGTACCACACCAGAAGCGCGACCGCGATCAGGATGAACACGGTCGGGTGCAGGCTGGACGTACCGCTCGCAGATTCGACGGTGAGGACGCTGGCCCGCGCGAATTCCTTCATCGCCGGGGGCAGTTCGGCGGTGTTGTAGTAATCAGAGCCGACGAAGAACAGCATCGCCCCGCGGAACAGACTCAGCGTGCCCAGCGTGACGATCAGCGTCGGGAGCTTGAACACCGCGATGAAAAACGCGTTGATCAATCCCATCACCAGGCCCAGCCCGCCCGCAATCAGGAAGGGGATGAACATGCCGCCCTGATAATCCTGTGCGACGAGGATGGACACCGTGGTATACATCGCAGCGACCGCGATGCCGGTGAACGACACGTCGATGCCACCGGAGATCAGCACGACCAGTACGCCGAGGCTGAAGATGCCAGTGAAGGTTGCCGCCCGCACGATCGAGAAGAAGTTTGCGGTCGAGAAGAAGCGGGGGTTCTTCAAACCGATGAGCAAAGACAGCACCACGATGATGACAGCAATGATGAACNNGGGACCTGTTCGACGGCCTGCGTGATCTTCTGGTTGAGCGTGTCCTCGGTGATCGTTTCCGTCTCGAAGGACTCCACGATCCGGCCGCCGCGCATCAGCAGCAGGCGGTTGCAGGTGTTGAGCAGTTCGGGGATGTCGTCGGAGATCACCACGATGCCCATTCCTTCGCTTCGCCAGCGCTTTAATGGTTTCGTGCAGCTCCATCTTCGAGCCGATGTCCACCCCGACGGTTGGGCCGTTCAGCACCAGAATACGGGGCTGGCTGGCGAGCCACTTGCCGAGTACCACGCGCTGCTGGTTGCCCCCTGAGAGGCTCCGCACAGGCAGTTCCGGGGAGGGCGTCTTAATGCTCAGGCCATCCACCCACTCTTCGATCGTGTCCTGCATGCGCTCGCGCTTGAGGAAGCCGAGCAGGTTGGCCAGCTCGTCGAGCACGCTGACGACGATATTCTTGCCGATGGACCGCGGCAGAAACAGCCCCTGCGTCAGCCGGTCCTCCGGTACGTAGCCGATGCCGTGGTGCAGCGCGTCCTGGATGCTGCGTATCTGCGCTGGCTTGCCGCTGACGTAGATCTTGCCCTCGGTCGCCGGGTACACGCCGAACAGCGCCTCCGCCAGATCGGTGCGGCCTGAGCCGAGCAGCCCGGTGATCCCGATGATCTCGCCAGGGTGCAGCTCGAACGACACGTCCCGGAAGCTGCCGGGACGCGAAAGCTTCTCCAGCCGCAGCAGCGGCTGGGCGTCTGGCTTGGCCCGGTACTGGTAGCCCGTCTCGGTGATCTCGCGGCCTGTCATGTAGTAGGCCATCGTGGAGAGATCGAATTCTTCAGCCGGACCGTCTGCCACTTTGTGACCATTGCGCAGCACCATCACGGTATCGGCAATCGTTTGCACTTCGCTCAGCTTATGGCTGACAAACAGAATCGAGATGCCGCGTTCTTTTAACGAGTTGATGATCTCGAACAAGGCTTCGACTTCGTGCTGGGTCAGTGCGGTGGTCGGCTCATCCATGATGATGAGCTGCGCATTGTGCAGCAGCGCGCGCGATATCGCGATCAGCTGGCGGTCGGCAACTGACAGATCGCCGACGATTGCGTCGAGGTCGATCTCGACCCCGATCCGGTCCAGCGCTTCCTGTGCAATCGCGCGAACCGTCCGCCAGTTAATGAACTGCTTGCGGCTTTCAAGATAGTGGTTGATCGCAAGATTTTCGGCGACGGTGAGATTTGGGAAGAGGGAAAAGTCCTGGTAGATGACCTGTATGCCCTCACGGATGGCTTCGATGGGCTGGAGGTCGGTGTAGGTGCTGCCATTGACGGAGATGGTGCCTTTGTCCGGCTTGTAGACCCCTACGATCATCTTAATCAGGGTGGATTTGCCGGAGCCGTTCTCCCCTACCAGGCAGCGAATTTCCCCGTGCCCAATCGTAAAGCTGACATCCTGAACAGCTTGCACACCGGCGAAGCTCTTGCTGAGGTGTTCGACTCGCAGGAATTCTTCGGCCATAGTTCGTCTCGTTCTCAGTTAGTCGGCCAGTGGTTTGGCAACCAGCGGGCAGAGAGAAGGGAGCGACCAGCCAGGCGTTGGCAAGACTGGCCGCTCCCCCCACAGTTAAGTCATCGCCCGTTTGCCGGGCCGGTGACGGTTAGAAGTTCCACTGATCCAGGTTGTCAGCGGTCACGTCGATCCACGCCTCACCGTACCAGACCTTGCCGTCCGGGGAGGTGATGCTCTCGTAACCGGGGATCCCCAGGTCCATCCCATCTTCGGGGGCTGCACCGTTGTGGACCATCAGAGCCAGCGAGTTCATCGCGTAGCCAGCCAGTGCCGGGTCCCAGAAGCTGATCAGGTCGACAGCGCCGGTTTCGAGCAGCGCACCCGACATTGACGGCAGGCTGGTGCCCATCACGCAGATGTCGTCGTTCTTGCCGGCCTCTTCAACGGCCTGGCCTGCACCAACGACGTCGTTCGCGGAGCTGCCCTGCATACCCTTCACGTCGGGGTAAGCAACCAGCACTTCCTGCATGCGCTCGTAGGCGGTCTGCGCATCGTCGTAGCTTTCGTTCTTGTCCCCGACCAGCGTCATGTTGGGGTAGGTCTCTTCCTGATGCGCGATCGCGGCGTCCACCCACTCGTTGTGGGTCTTGGAGGTCAGGCTGCCGACGAACACGACGTACTCGCCCTCTTCGCCCATGCACCCGGCCAGCGCGTCCATCAGGTGGCGGCCGTAAGCGGCATTGTCGAAGGCTTCGATGTCGTAGTCCACGTTCTCCTGGTTGGAGGCCTCGTGGCTGATCACGATGATGCCCTGATCACGGGCCTTCTGCAGCACCGGCTCGAGCGATTCGGGCTGGAAGGGCACCACGTTGATCGCGTTGACGTTCTGAGCGATCAGGTCTTCGATCACCTGCACCTGCAGCGCGGCGTCCGCCTGGGACGGGCCCTGCTGGAAGGCGGTCACGTTCTCGTAGTCACCGTCGAAGCGGTTCACGCCCTCTTCCATCCGGTCGAACCAGCCGACACCGGTCAGCTTCACGACGGTGGCGAAGTTCAGTGCTTCCTCAGGCTCAGGCACGGTGCCGACCACGATCTCGTCCATCGCGTCGGCGGTGGTGCCTTCGACGGCTTCTTCTGCTTCGTCGGCAGCTTCTTCAGCCGCGTCTTCCACGTCCTCAGCGGCTTCGTCTACAGCTTCACCAACGTCTTCGGCGGCTTCGTCTACGGGACCTTCATCGTCCGCGTCCGGTGCACAGCCCACAACCAGCAGGGCCAGCATCAGCACGGCGAGCACCCAGAAAATGCGCTTCATGTTCTCTTCCTCTCATCAAACCGTAGTAATGTTGTCGTGCAATGAGCATAAGCTACGAGGGTCACAGTTCGATCACGCAGCTCCTTTCCCTTTACTGTACCAGTGTATGTCAAACCTCGGACTGCCAGGAGTGTATTTCGCCACTTTGGACGGCGCTAACTCTCCTCGGCAATCAGCACCTCGATCCCCTGCTGGCGGATCGCTGCCACCACTTCGGGCGCGGCGAGCCAGTCAGTGACGAGCGTGTGGATCGCTGACAATGGTGCGATCCATGCAAAGCACGTCTCACCCAGCTTCGTGCTGTCTGCCAGTACGATGATTTCCCCGGCGTGGTCGATAATCGCCTGCTTGACCAGCGAGTCTTCGAGATTGTACTCGGTCAGCCCGGCGTCGAGGTCAAGCCCGCCAACCCCGATGAACGCTTTGTCTACCCAGAAGTCGCGGTATGCACGCTGTGCGATGTGCCCTGTCATCGACATTTCCTGCTGGCGAACCACGCCCCCGCTGAGGATGAGGCGGGTATCTGGCGCGTCAGCCAGTACGCTCGCGGCAGGCAGGCTGGAAGTCACTACGGTGATGTTGCTGGCGTTCACGAGCGCTTTCGCCAGCTCCAGGGTAGTCGTGCCGACGTCGAGGGCGATGCTGTCACCTTCCTCGATCAGCTCTCTCGCCTTGCGCCCAATCGCCTCTTTGCGTTCAACATTGGCCGAGGCACGCAGAAAGTAGGGCGGCTCGTAGCTCCGCCCCCGGCGTGATACCGCGCCGCCGTGGACGCGCCGCAGCAGCCCGCCATCCGAGAGGGAGCGTAGATCGCGGCGGATGGTCATCTCCGACACGCCCAGCTGCTCGCAAAGTTCCGATACAGACACAGAACTCTGGGTGTCGACGATCTCTAATATCAGCTTGCGTCGTTCGCTCGGTAGCATGCCGGTTCCCGTGTTTTCCAGCCCCCGGTTGGGGTGTTGGGGTGGTGATCGCCGGGGAGCAATACGGTTGGGAAGTGCTGACCAGATTCGATTGAAGCGTACATCTGGCGTGTTTGTTTGTCAACAAACAAACATAATCGGTCACAGGTGTGCAGCTCGTTTTGGGCTGTTACACCGGGCGGATAGCATGCGTGCCAAACGACGGCGCATACGTCCCTGAGCTTTATGAAAAATTCACAAGTTCTGCTTGACTGTCTGTACGGGNNCCTTCTTCGACTTCGGCTGCTCACATCAACAACCATGCGCTCGCGCCAGCGAGAGCCCGGGCCGGGCCAGCCAGCGTGCCACCGGTAACGCACGTGGCTGGGCGCAGCATGGTGGCAATTCACCCCCGCCATTTCAGGTGCGATGCGGTTCGCCACCTGAGGCCTTGAACGATCTTCCCAAAGGGTGCTTTGAAAGCGAGCACAGGTACTACCGTCGCTTTGCCACAATTGAGCGTACAGCGCGCCTCAGCCAACCTGAGAGCGCGAGGTTTTCTCTGCGCGGGCACGTCCCGCGCGGAGTCGGTGTGGGGCCAGCCGGGTGTCAGGCTCCACTTCACTNNTGATCTGGCAGGTATGCGCAGGCAGCACCGCCAGGGACGTCAGCGAGGCCAACGCGTGACGTGAGGTGCGATGGTGAGGCATCGCAAACCCTATAGCCCGAGAGAGGCAACTGCACATGAAGACTGTACGAACTAGGATCGTTGTTCTGGCGGCTCTGGCGCTGGCTCTGGTGGCTGCGCTCGGCTTCGCCACGCTGGTAAGCGCCAACGGCGCGGCGCCGGTGCTGGTCGCCGGCAACCCGAGCTGTACCGACCTCGGCTACGACTTCGGGTTCAAACCGCAGCCGGAGCCCCCACCCAGCGGAACCTACACCTTCCCTGCCCCTGACGGGGTGAATACAGTGAGCATCACGAGCGATGGCACCTATTTTGACTGGGTGTCCACGCTTGGCATCGACGCAGTGATCGTCAAGGGTGGCCCGAACGCGAACCTCTACAGCTACGATCCCGAAGCTTTCAGCGGCAGCGGCCTGCACTCCCCCACCAACCCGAACAACAATCAGCCATTTTCAATCAGCCACATCGAATTCTGCTACGACTATGAGGTGACGGTCAGCAAGACCGCGATGACCAGCTATACCCGCACTCATGCGTGGGACATCGATAAGGCGGTGACGCCCGGCGAGTGGCATCTGTTCACCGGCGACAGCGGCACCTCCGAGTACACGGTGAGTGTTACCAAGACCGGCTACACCGACAGCGATTGGGCCGTGAGCGGCGGGATCAAGATCGAGAACCTCACGCCGTTCGACGCCACGATCACGAGCGTGACGGATGTCGTCTCCGGGGGTATCAACGCACCAGTCACGTGCGGGGTCACGTTCCCCTACGTGCTGCCCGCCGGGGGTACGCTTAACTGCACCTACAGCACCCCTCTCCCCAACGCCAGCGCACGGGTTAACACCGCGACCGTGACGACCAGTGGGATCGTGGGTGGCGGTGTGGCCGCGGCGGATGTCACCTTCGGTGCCCCGACGACCGTGGTGAACGACTCGATCAACGTGGATGACACCAACGGCGCTTCGTGGGCGTTTGCCGGGAGCGGGTCAGTAAGCTACCAGCAGACCTTCATCTGCGACGGCGATGAAGGCACGCACAATAACACCGCGACCATCCGCGAAACCGGCCAGAGTGACAGTGCTTCAGTGACGGTCACCTGCTACCAGCTCGACGTGAGCAAGGATGCCGCCACCACGTTCGACCGCACGTGGAACTGGTCGATCGACAAGTCTGTGACCCCGGCATCGTGGGATCTGTTCACCGGGGACAGCGGTACGTCGAAGTACACCGTCTCGGTGGACAAAGTGGACTACACCGACAGCAACTTCGCGGTCAGCGGCACGATCACGGTGGCCAACAACACCCCGCTCAACGCGACCCTGAACGGCGTTGCGGATGTGGTCTCACCGGATGTCGCGGCTGTCGTAGACTGCGGGGCGGCAGTGTTCCCCTACGATCTGGCTGCCGGTGGCTCGCTTGTCTGCACCTACAGCACCGCCCTGCCCGATGCCGCAACACGGCTGAATACCGGCACGGCTACGATCCAGAACTACGACTACGACCCGCTTGGCGCTGCCACCACGTCGGGGACGACCGGCTTCAGCGGCACTGCCAACGTAGCGTTCGATGACACTCCGGACGTCGTGCATCACGCTGAGATCAACGTCAGCGATACCAACGGCATGTCGTGGGGCCCTGTCGCCGA
>JABAOG010002701.1_pt2 | contig 16912 bp, 12 predicted proteins | sample 7062131 | NCBI WGS metagenome assembly JABAOG01 (sample SAMN14538629, study PRJNA623070) | marine sediment metagenome | biome: marine biome [ENVO:00000428]; feature: marine pelagic biome [ENVO:01000023]; material: deep marine sediment [ENVO:00002113] | place: India: Arabian Sea | collected...
CCACGGGGCAAGGTGTGGAGACTGGATGGGATCCCGAGGGACTTCTCTTTCGGCACGCTGCCCGAGGACTGGGATCATGTCGGGCCGATCTTCGAGAGAGCCATCCACCGCGTCCCGGCGCTGGGGGAGTGCGGTCTCGAGCTCTTCTTCAACGGCCCGGAAGCGTTCACTCCCGACGGCGTTTACTACCTCGGTGAGTCACCGGAGATCGACGGATGTTTCGTGGCGGCGGGCTTCAACTCCGTGGGTCTTCAGTCGGCCGGGGGTGTCGGATGGGTGCTCGCCGATTGGATTGCCGACGGCTATCCCTCGATGGACCTCTCGTCCGTCGACATACGGCGGGCGTTCCCGTTCCAGGGAAGACCCGAGTACCTGGAGGAGCGCATTCCGGAGAGCCTCGGGTTGCTGTACGCCATGCACTGGCCTTTCCATCAGTACGAGAGCGCTCGCAACCAGCGGTTGTCTCCGCTTCACGATCGCCTCGATGCGGCAGGGGCTGTGTTCGGTCAAGTTGCAGGTTGGGAACGACCCAACTGGTTTGCGTTCGAGGGTCAGGAACGCATCTACGAGTACAGCTACGGGAAGCAGAACTGGTTCGAGGCGTCCGGCGCCGAGTGCACCGCCGTACGCACTGCCGTTGGACTCTTCGATCAAAGCTGCTTCGTGAAGCTGCGCGTCGAAGGTCCGGACGCGTTGGTGGCGCTCAACCAGATCTCTGCCAATCAGATCGATGTTCCGCCCGGAAGAACCGTGTACACACAATGGTGCAACGATCGGGGTGGGATCGAGGCGGATCTCACCGTGACCAGAATCGACGAAAACGAGTTCCTGGTCGTCACTGCGGCTGCGGCGGGCACGCGTGATCAAGCCTGGTTGCGCCGCGGTTGTGCCGGCTTCGACGTCACCATCACCGACATCACACCACAGACATCGGCGCTGGGTGTGATGGGGCCGCAATCGCGCGGGTTGCTGTCCGGTCTGACGTCGACCGGCCTGACCAACGACGTGTTCCCGTACGGAAGGGCGCAGCGGATCGAGGTAGCGGGCCTCGAAGTGCTGGCTATGAGGATGAGTTACGAGGGTGAACTCGGCTGGGAGTTGTACGTCGCCTGGGACGATGCGCCGCCCCTCTTCGATGCGATCGTCGAAGCAGGCGGAGCCTTCGGTCTGCGGCACGCCGGCTACCACGCCATGAACTCGCTGCGACTCGAGGCCGGGTATCGCCATTGGGGTCACGACATCACCGATCAGGACACTCCGCTTGAAGCCGGTCTCGGGTTTGCGGTTGGATGGGACAAGCCGTCGTTCAGGGGCAGGGAGGCACTGCTGGCGCAGCGTGAACTGCCGAGAACGAAGCGCCTCGTCCAGTTCCGGCTCGAAGATCCCGACCTGTTGCTCTACCACGACGAACCGATCTTTCGCGATGGGGAGCTCGTCGGCCGGACCAGTTCCGGCATGTGGAGCTACGTCGAGGGCCGCTGTCTGGCCATGGGCTACGTGAACCATCCGGAAGGTGTCACGAAAGGTTGGTTGGACGCGGGCACCTACGAGATCGAAGTCGCTCTCCAGCGTATCCCTGCGACCGCCTCACTCCGCTCGTTCTACGATCCAGAAAACCAACGCGTGCGGATGTAGCTTCACTCCCGCAAGAACGCGACCGGGGCTGCGACTACAGAGTCGAGTTCACGCGCATATCGGTGTCCCGAATACACCGAGGTGGCGATGGTTCCCGGGGCGAGGCAGTCGCCCACCCGCGTGATACTGATCCGATCGACGAGGGAGTAGTAGAGATCGTCCTGGGGAGTGCGAGAGGTCGTCATGACGACGCTCCCCGCCTCGATCTCCCCGGCTTCTCCGGTGTGGATCGACTCCAGCGTCACCGAACCGTCGGCGATGTGTGCCAGAGAGGTTCCGGTGACGAGTGAGATCCCGAGCCTCAGGATTCGCTCCTGGATCCTGAACTGCTCCTCGGTGTGCGTTGTCCAGGTGGAGACCTCGTTGGCGGGGGTCACGAGTGTGACCTTGAATCCCTCTCGCCGAAGCTTCTCAGCCACGACTCCGCCCATGTAGTAGTGATCGTCGTCGTACACGACCACCGGGCCGTTGGGAACCGCTCCGTCCATGATGTCGTCGGGGGTGAGGACCGTCGAACCGTCCCAGCCGGGTACCGGGTCTTCGTGGGACCGTCCCAAACCGTCGCGGCGCCACCGAGCGCCGGTTGCCAGAACGACGTGATCGGCTTTGAACTCGAGTATCTGCTCTTCGTCGACAACGCTGTCGAGGTAGAACTCGACGTTCTTGAGTTTCCCTATCTGGTTGAGCCGCCAGTCCCGAACCCGCGCCCACTGCGCGAGGCCGGGCAGTCTCGACTCGCGCGACACACGACCGCCGAGTTCCTTGCGAGCCTCGGCGAGAGTCACCCGGTAGCCCCGTTTGCCGAGCGCGACCGCAGCTTCCAGCCCGGCGGGACCGCCGCCCACGATCAGGATCGACGAGTCCGACCCTTTCGACGGCATGAGTTCCGGATGCCAGCCCTTCCGCCACTCTTCGCCCATGGTCGGATTCTGGGTACACCGAATAGGGGTCCCGGTCTGGTCGCCGGTGTAGCAGATGTTGCAGCCGATGCACTCGCGGATTTCATCGTCCCGACCCTCGGCGATCTTCAGCGGCAGGAACGGGTCGGCTATCGAGGGTCGAGCCGCTCCAATCAGATCCACGACACCCTGCCGGACCAGGCGCAGCATCGTCTCCGGCGACGTGAAGCGGCCGACGCTGACCACCGGCTTGTCGGTCACGCTCTTGACCCAGGACATGGTTGCTTCGAGTCCCGCCTCGGGAACGAAGCGGGACGTACCCATCTCGTAGGTGTAGTCGTGGACGGTGATGTCCCAGAGGTCGGGCAGGTCGGCGAGTAGCTCGAGTATCTCCCGCGGTTCGGCGGTGTCCTGGTCGTCGTCCGGCCCCCCGTCGCTCGCCGAGAAACGGACTGCGATGGCGCAGGTGTCTCCGACCGCCTCCTTGGTGTCCTCGATGAGCTCTCGCAGCAGCCGGGCACGATTCTCGAGTGAGCCCCCGTATTCGTCATTGCGGCGATTGGACGGCAACAAGAACTGGCGGATCAGATACCAGTGGCATGCGTAGACGTAGACGATGTCGAACCCGGCCTCTTTGGCCCGCAACGCGGCTTCCAGGTGCCATCGCTTCAACTCGCGGATGTCCTGTTTGTCCATGGCCCGCGTTTGCACAGGGTCCCACACTCCGGCGGGGCGGCTGACGGGACCGATCGGCGCTTCCCTCGAATAGTGGTTGGCGCTGGCGGCGCCGCCGTGCCACAGTTCCACTCCGGCCAGGGCACCGTGTTCGTGGATCGCGTCCACCGTCATCGCCAGTGCCTCTACATCGGCGCCGTCCCACAGCGAGGCCGACGGATACGGTTCGTCGTCTGATGAGGGATGGATCGAGCAGTATTCGGTGTTCACCGTGCCCCACCCGCCTTCGGCCTTCATGCCTCGCAACCCGGCGAGCGAACGGGGCCGTCGGTAGCCCATGCCCGTGCAGTGAGGCACCTGGTAGAAGCGGTTCGGTGCGGTCACCGGACCGATCTGTACTGGTTCGAAGAGGATGTCGAATCGGGGGTCACGGGGCATGTCGCACTCCAAGCTCGTCCGGACGCCTTGTCCGCCGGGTCCCCCAACGTGGATGGCCGATGACCGATGGGTGGTTATGGGGGGCGGCGAGTGCCGCCCCCCGGAGAGCACCTTGCTAGCTCTTGGCCGCCGCGTACGCGTCGGCGTAGTAGTTGCCGAATTCGCCGAGATCCTCGAAGAATTCGAGTCTCTCAACCACCTCGTCCGGTGGGTAGATCGCTTCCCACTCGAGGATCTCCTCCCAGATGAACTCCTCGGCGGCTGCGTTCGGGCTGGCGTAGTAGTTGTAGTTGGTCAGTTCTGCTCCGTTGAACGCATCGAGTATGAAGTTGATGAACGTTTGCGCCGTGCACGGGTGCTCGGCGGTGGTGGGGACGGCCATCGTGTCGACCCAGGCTGCTGCTCCCTCGATCGGGATGGCATAGCCGAAGTCCTCATAGGCGTCGTAGTCGTCGGTCGATGCTTCGTCGTAGGCGAACAGGAAGTCGCCGTTCCAGCCTTGCGCCACGACCGTTTCACCCTGGGTCAGGAGATCCCAGTAGCCCGACGAGTTGAATGAGCCGATCCAGTCGCGGGTTTCCTTGATGAGCGCCGCAGCTTCGTCGACCTCATCCGGGTTGGTCGAGTTGATGGAGTAGCCCAGGTAGATGAGGGCGGCACCCATCGTCTCCCGCTCGTCGTCGAGCAGCGAGATGAAGCCGGCGTTCGGCGCAGCCATCTCCTGATCGAAGATCACACCCCAGGAGACGCCGTTCTCGTCGTCGATGGCGCCGTACTTGTAGCCGATGCCGGTCGTGCCCCACTGGTAGGGCATCGAGTACTGGTTCCCCGGATCGTACGGCAGATTGGTGAACTCCTCGGCGAGATTTGCTGCGTTGGGGATGGTCGCCGGGTTCAGTTTGACCAGCAGACCGGCGTTCTTCATGATCGACACCATGTAGTCGGACGGCACCACGACGTCGTAGCCGACTCCTGCATCGATCTGGGCGAGCATCGTCTCGTTGGAGTCGTATTCCGTCAGGACGACTTCCACACCGTACTCCTCCTCGAAGGCGGCGAGCAGGTCGGTGACCTCGGCTTCTTCCGCCACGGAGCCGGTCGGGATGTACTCGGTCCAGTTGTAGAGATTCAGGTCGCCGTCCGTCTCACCGAGCGCACAGGCATCCGCCGCCGCCTGCACCCCATCGGCAGGAGCGTCGGTGGCGGCGGTAGTCCCGTCGGACCCATCTGCAGTGGTGTCACTGGAGTCATCTCCGCATGCCCCCACCACCAGGGCCAGTGCGGCGATCATTGCTATGAATCGTCTCATGGTTCCTCCTCCTAGTTCTCTCCCCGACGTTGCATCGCCAACGATGAAAACACGAGAATCATCGATGCCGTCACCATCAGGGTAGAGACCGCGTTGATCTCGGGCGTGACCGAACGCCTGATGAGCCCGAACACGTACACGGGCAGTGTCGTCGACCCGGGGCCCTGAACGAAGCTGGTTATCACGACATCATCGAGCGAGAGCGTGAGCGCCAAGAGGGCTCCGCCGAGAACACCGGGCATGATCAGCGGCAACGTCACCCTGCGGAACGTCTGCCAGCGACTGGCGTAGAGGTCGGCGGCCGCTTCTTCCATCGACGGATCCATGTGCGCCAATCGTGCCCTGACCACGATGGCCACGAAGGAGATGTTGAAGGCGATGTGCGCCAGAGCGATGGTTGGCCTACCGAGCGACATTCCGATCTGGGTGAACCAGAGCAGCAACATGACGGCCATCGTCACGTCGGGGATGATCACGGGAAGGTAGAGGATGGCATCGAAAGCACCCCGGGTCGCCCATTTCCGATATCGGTCCAGAGCCAGCGCGGCGGCGGTACCCAACACGGTCGAGACGATGGTCGACCACAGGGCCACCCAGAGGGAGTTCTCCAGAGCACGGAGCAGTTGATCATTCCCGAACATCCGCTCGTACCAGCGCAGCGAGAAACCGCCCCAGACACCGACATTCGAAGCGCCGGAGAACGAGAACACGATCACGACCAGGATCGGTAGATACAGGAACGCGAATACGAACCAGCCGTTGAACGACAGGTAGCGATCCATGCGAGTTCGCCGGGCGGAGACCTGACGGGTCGTCATACCGTCCTTCCCCCCGTGCGGAAGTAGACGATCGTGGCCAGCAGCATCACGATGAGAATCGCGCCGGAGAGCGACGACCCGAACGGCCAGTTGCGCGCCGAACCGAACTGGGTGACGATGAAGTTCCCCAGCAGGGTGGTCTTCGCCCCGCCGAGGATGTCGGGGGTGACGTACGCCCCGAGACTGGGAATGAAGACGAGGATCGAGCCGGCGATTATCCCCGGACGGGACAGCGGCAACGTGACCTTCACAAACGCCTTCACCCCGGATGCGTACAGGTCCCTCGCAGCCTCGACCAGGCTCCAGTCGATGCGCTCGATGGCTGCATAGAGGGGGAGCACCATGAAGGGGAGGTAGCCGTACAAGAGACCCAGGAAGACCGCCGGTACGGTGAACAGCATCCGACCCCACAAGCCGGTCAGCTCTCCGAGCTGGGTGATATAGCCATCGGAGTCGAGCAGCATTCTCCACGCGTAGGTCCTGACCAGGAAGTTCGACCAGAACGGAATCAGGACCAGGATCAGCAACAGAGTGCGGGTCCTCTGGCTACGCCGGGTGGCGATCCAGTAGGCGAACTGGTAGCCGATGAACAGGCTCAGCACCGTGTTGACAACGGCGATGAGCAGCGAGCGAGTCACGATCGTCGTCACCAGAGGCTCGCTGATCCTGGCCCATGAGTCGGTGTTCCATCCGTCGAGAATCGGCTTGCCGGTCGGTCCGCGGCTGGCGAACGAGAAGACGAACACGATGATCAGCGGCAGGACGAAGAACAGGATCAAGTACACGTAGGCGGGGACCGCATGGAAGAACCCGCGCCAGGACTCGCGGACCTGGGCGCGGCGCTCGAGACGCGGATTGGCGGCTTGCTCGTTGAGGTCCGGGCCGTCGACGAGAGAGGTCATTGTGCCAGCGCCGCCGCTGCTTCCGGATGGAAGTCGATGACGACGTCGTCTCCGACATCCCACCGCCTCATCATCGGAAGGTTCTCGACACGGACATCGAGCGAGCCCGAGGCTCCTATGTCGATCTCGTAGGAGAGCGAGTCCCCGAAGAACGTTCTCCTGGCCACCGTGCCGTTGACGGCGTTGCGATCCGGTGGAACCTCGGACTGGCTGCCGTACACATGGATCTTCTCCGGGCGAAGAGTGAGCGTGACGCGTGCCCCGGACTCCGAATCGGTCTTGGCCCGCACGATCTCGCCGCCGGCCAAGCGCACCGAACCAGGCTGGTGGACTTCTGCCGGAATGAAGTTCATCTCTCCGACGAAGCCGGCCACGAACAGGTTGCCCGGCGATTCGTAGATCTCTTCCGAGGGGCCGACCTGCACGAGTTTTCCGTCGTTCATCACTCCGATGCGATCCGACATCGTGAGTGCCTCTTCCTGGTCGTGGGTGACGTAGACGAAAGTGATGCCGACGTTCGCCTGGATGTCCTTCAACTCCAGCTGCATTGTCTGCCGGAGCTTGAGGTCGAGGGCGCCCAGGGGCTCGTCGAGCAGCAGGACCTTCGGTCTATTGACGAGCGCGCGGGCAAGGGCTACGCGTTGCTGCTGACCGCCGGATAGGGCGCCGGGTCGTCGGTTGTTGAGGCCGGTCAGTCGAACCAGGTCGATGGCTTCGTTCACCCGTTTCCGGATCTCGGCACGGTCGACGTTCTGCATCCGCAGCCCGAACCCGATGTTGTCTTCCAGGTTCATGTGCGGAAACAGGGCGTACGACTGGAACACCGTGTTGACCGGCCGCTTGTTCGGGGGGCGGAGGCCCATCTCCTCGTCGAAGATGCGAACGCTGCCGATCGTCGGATACTCCAGTCCTGCGATCATCCGCAGCGTGGTGGTCTTGCCGCAGCCGGAAGGTCCGAGCAGCGAGAAGAACTCACCGTCCCGGATCTCGAGGTCTACGTTGTCGACTGCAGTGACGTCATCCCCGAATTGCTTGGTCACGCCGTGGAGTCCGACGGCCGGGACGCTGCTCACTCGGGACCTCTGGTGTGCGGCAAGTCGTGCCTCCTCGATCGGACCGGACGCTACGGTCGACACTCTAAGCGCAACTCTTGCGCCGCGACCTGCTCAGCCGGAGGTCACGTCTCTGGCGAACTCCTCGAACACGGACACGTAGTGGTCGATTTCGGCGTCGGTATGCACGACCGAGAGCGTCCATTGCTCGTCCGCTCCGGGTGTCATGTAGACGTCGTTCACCATGTGGTACAACCAGCCGAGGTAGTTGAGCGGCTCGTTGAAGTGCTCCGCGTACGACCGGTAGTCGACAACCGGTTCTTCGGAAAACATGACGCATCCCTTCGAAGCCACACCGGTAGCGTATGCAGGAAGCCCGTAGCGGTCGCAGACGTCCTGGCAGCCATCGAGTATGCGAGTGCCGATGGCATCGAGCCGGGCGTAGGCGGCCTCGTCGAGAATCTCGGTGAGGGTGACCTCTGCCGCCGCCATGGTCAGAGGATTGCCGTTGAACGTTCCGATCTGCGCGACCGTTCCGTCGCTGATCTGGGCCATGATCTCTTCGGTACCGACAATTGCGCCGATGGGAGTTCCGCCGCCCGTCGCCTTGGCGAGCGCGACGAGATCCGGTACCACGTCGTACGTCTCGACGGCACCACCGGCGGCGATGGTCGCTCCCGTCTTGACCTCGTCGAAGATGAGCACGACACCGTGCTTCCGTGTTATCTCGCGGACGGCCTCGAGGTAGCCGGGTTGGGGGCGTACGACTCCGATGTTCAGCATGATCGGCTCGATGATCATCGTTCCAATGTCCGGATTCGCCGACAGCGTTGCATCGAGCGCGTCGGGATCGTTGAATGGGACGACGACGGTCAGATCGAGCAGCGCCTGCGGAATCCCTGCCGACTGTGGCACGGAAACAGGGTGGGATCGGGGCCCGATCTTCGTCGGATCAGGATGGACCGACACCATGACGGCGTCGTGGTGTCCGTGGTAGGAGCCCTCGATCTTGACGAGAGCGTCCTTCCCGGTGAAGGCCCGGGCCAGTCGGACCGCGTCGAGTGTCGCTTCGGTCCCGGAGTTCGAGAACCGAACCTTGGGAAGCCGGAAACGGCGGGTCAGTTCGGTGGCGACCCGTACGGCACTCGAGTTGGGGGCTGCGAAGTGCGTGCCCTTCTGGGCAACGGCGGCAATGGCCGACGCCACTTTGGGGTGGGCGTGACCGACGATCATGACTCCGAATCCATTGTGGAAGTCGCAGTAGTCGTGGCCGTCGAGGTCGACGACCCGAGAGCCGTTGCCCTCGACGATGAAGATCGGATGCGGAGCCTGATCCTGAAAGGAGGACGCGACGCCTGCCGGCAGCACCTTCTTGGCGGTTTCCACGAACTCCCCGGACTTGCGTGTGCGGAGACGCAGCTCATCCTCCATCGACTTCGTGAGCTCTGCCACACGGTCCTGATTGATATTGGTTCCCATGCCGACCTCCTCCGTGCCAATGCGGTGAACTTCAGACTAGGCGCCGCGGCCGGAGGTCGGTGCGGCGTGATTGGTCGTTCAGGCCCGGCGTCTTTGCATCCAGACGTTGACGAGCATGATCGAAACGGTCACGAGAAAGACGAGGGTTCCGAGTACGTTGACCTCCGGCGGGATGCCCCGCTGTGCCGCCCCAAAGATGTACAAGGGGAATGTGACCGTCTGCCCCGAGTTGAAGTTCGAGATGATGAAGTCGTCGAAGCTGAGAGCGAAGGCGAGAAGGAAGGCGGCGAAGACGCCCGGCATGATCATCGGGAGCGTCACCCGGCGGAACGTCTCCCATTCGTTGGCGTACAAATCCATGGCCGCCTCTTCGAGGTGGCGGTCGAATCCCTGCAGCCTGGCCTTCACCGTCACCACCACGTAGCTGATGTTGAACAGGATGTGGGCGATCAGAAGGGTGACCATGCCCAGCGAGAACCGCAGAGCGAGGAACAGGGCCAGGATGGAAGAGCCCATCACCACCTCGGGCGTGGCCATCGGTAGGAACAAGAGAAGATTGGTGGTGGAGCGGCCCCGGAAGTTGTAGCGGACCAGCGCCAGGGCGATCAAGGTGCCCAGCACGGTTGCGCCCAGCGAGGAGAAGAACGCGAGTCGTAGGCTCACGAGCAGGGAGTCGAACAGGCCGGGCACGCCACCGAACTCCGCCACCTGAAACACGTTCCTCCACGAGTCGAGTGTGAAGCCCTCCCATGAGTAGTTGAAGCGTCCGCCGACGTCGTTGAAGCTGAACAGGATCACGAGGAGGACCGGCAGGAACAGATACGCGAACGCGATCATTGCGTACAGCGTGAGCGCGTGATGGCGAATGAACGGCACGACTCTTCGGCGGGCGGGGGCGTCGACGGTCATCAGGCCACCAGGTCCTCGGTGCCGGACGCACGAACGTAGGGGATGATCAGCAGAACCGTCACCACCATCAGTGTGAAGGACAACGCCGCCGCGACCGGGTAGTCGAGTACCACCAGGAAACGGCTCTGGATGACGTTGCCGATCATGAACTCCTGTGGAGTGCCGAGCAGTACTGCGTTCACGTAGTCGCCCACCGCCGGGATGAACGTCAACAGTGTCCCGGCCACCACACCCGGCCGGGAGAGCGGGAAGGTCACACGCCGGAAGGCCACTGAAGGACTGGCGTAGAGATCGTTGGCGGCTTCGACGAGGGATCGATCGATCTTCTCCAACGAAACGTAGATCGGCAGCGCCATGAAGGCGAGGAAGTTGTAGACGATGCCGGCCACGACCGCCACGCCCGTGGCCAGCAACCGGCCGTCTTCTCCGAGCACGCGCACAGCCTTGAGGAAGTCGACCAAGAGACCGGTGTCGGCGAGGATGATCTTCCACGACAGGGTGCGCAACAAAAAGGGCATCAGGAACGGCAGGAGCAGCATGACGAGCAGGAAGTTCTTCCAGCGCCCTCCGCGGAAGGCGATGAAGTAGGCCAGCGGATATGCGATCAGGAAGGCGATGGCCGTGGCCAGGAAGGCGTACACGAGGGAGTTGATTGCCTGGCCTCCGTAGTTGCGGACCAACTCGGCATAGTTGGACCACTGCCAGGCGAACTCATACCGCGGGAAGATTCCGGTCTGCAGCGAAACGTTGACCAGGCGCAGCATCGGTACCACATAGAAGACGATCAGCCAGATTCCGCCCGGCAGGAGAAGGCCGTAGGGGACGAGCTTGCGTCTCAGATGAGCCCGGGACGAGGCGGCGGCCGGTGGAGCCTCGGGAGCGGTGGTCGTCATGTCACAACGAATGTGTTCTCGGGACGCCACACCGCCAGCACGTCGGTGCCCGGAGCGAAGCGGTGGTCGTCGAGGTTCTGCACCATCACCGCGAGTCGGGCAATCGCCGCCGTCTCGATCAGATAGTGCGTCGAAACACCGATGAAGCTCGCATCCACAACTCGGCCGGCGAGCACGTTGCCCTCGGCCGGGGAACCGGCGGCCACGAGATGGATCTTCTCGGGGCGAACGCCGATACGGACCTTCCGTGAGCCGGTGGTCAGATTCTCGGGGGCCACCCTCAGCCGGATCCCGTCGGCCAGCGCTACCTCACCGGTCGAGGCATCGACGACGTCGGCGTGCATCAGGTTGGACGCTCCCAGGAACCCTGCGACGAATGATGTTGTGGGATCCTCGTAGATCTCCGTCGCCGTGCCCATCCGTTCGATACGGCCCTTGTGCATGACGGCGATGGAGTCCGCCATCGTCATGGCCTCTTCCTGATCGTGCGTGACGTGAATGAAGGTGATCCCGACCTCATTCTGGATCCTCTTCAGCTCGATCTGCATCTCCTTGCGAAGCTTCAGGTCGAGAGCGCCCAGGGGTTCGTCGAGGAGCAGAACCTGAGGATGATTGATCAGCGCGCGAGCCAGCGCGACTCGCTGCTGCTGGCCTCCGGACAGCGTTCGCGGCCGCTGGTTCTCTCGACCGGTCAGCTGCACCAGTTCGAGCATCTCGCCGACCCGCCGTTTGACGTCGGCGTCTGCAACGTTGCGGCGTCGCAAGCCGAATGCGACGTTCTCGTGGATGGTCAGGTGAGGAAACAGCGCGTAGCTCTGAAAGACGGTGTTCACCATGCGCCGGTAGGGCTTGCGTCCGGTGACGTCCTCACCGTGCAGCCGGATCACTCCCGCCGTCGCTTCCTCGAACCCGCCGATCATCCGCAGTGTGGTCGTCTTGCCGCATCCCGAAGGACCCAGTAAGGCGAAGAACCGGTTCTCTTCGATGACAAGACTGATGTCGTCGACGGCAGTGAAGTCGCCGAACTTCTTCGTGACCGACTGAAGTTCGACGGCCGGAGTGCCGGCACTCCGGCCGTCTTGTTCCATTGCTGTCAATCAGGCTCCGATCACGCCCTGGAAGAGGTCGTTGAACTCGCGTTCCTCTTCCTCGCTCAGGTTCTTGAAGATATGGGTCTTGGAGAGGGTGGCGGCGTCGGGGAAGATCAGCGGATCGTCTGCCAGTGCCACCAGGTCTTCGTCCTCTATCTCCGCACCGAGGTCACGCATCGCCTGCTGGGCACCGTCGACCGGGCAGATGAAGTTGACCCAGCTCTCGATCTTGGCGGCCACCCGCGGGTCGTACACATAGTTCATGTACGTCTCGGCGGCGTCCTTGTTGGCGGCGCCGGCCGGAATGAGCATGTTGTCCGACCAGAGCATCAGGCCCTCGTCGGGGATGACGAAGCGCAGTTCGGGATTGTCGATCTGCAGCTGGATGATGTCGCCCGACCAGGCGAAGGCGGCGACGACGTTGCCGTTGGCGAGATCATCGCCGTAGTCGTTGCCGGTGAACCGGCGGATGTGGCCGTTGTCCACGTACTGGCGGATCTTGTCGGTGGCCGCTTCTGCATCTTCGAGGCTCGGATTGGCCGGGTCGATGTCCATCCCCAACATCACCAACCCCAGCGTGTCGCGCATCTCGGTCAGCATGGTGACCTTGCCGGCGAACGCCGGATCGAAGATGTCGTTGATCGAGGTGAGTTCGCGACCGGTCAGGTTCGGGTTGTATCCGATGGCCGTCAGACCCGATTGCCAGGGCAGCGTGTAGGTACGGTCCGGGTCGAAGCCCGGGCTCTTGAGGGAAGCGGTGAGGTTCGCCGCATTGGGGATGTTGTCGTAGTTGAGCTCCTCCGCCCAGCCCAGCCTGATCATGCGGGCGGCCATCCAGTCGGTCAGTACCGTGATGTCACGCTCGATGTCGGCACAGGCGGTCATCTGGCCCTGAACCTTGCCGAACCAGGAGTCGTTGTCGTTGACCTCCTCGATGTAGTTCACCTTGATCCCGGTCTCCGCCTCGAAGTCTTCTAGGGACGTCGTCGGGAACCATCCGTCCTCGAGAACGTCGATGTAGAACGGCCAGTTGGCGAAGTTGATCAACCGGTTGTCTCCGGTGTTGGTCGAAGCGAATTCACATCCTGCTTCGTCCCCGCACGCCGCCAGCAGGGTCGGGGCGCCCGCCACGAACAGCGCGGTGTATCCCATGCGGCGGATGAACTCCCGCCTGCTGATGGCGTTCACTTGTGACAGTCTCGGAGTTGACGTCAACCGGCGCTGAAGATCTCTGGAATCCATCCTCTGCTCCTCCTTGCTCGCGCCCACCGCGGGCCTACCGTTCGGATAGTACGCGGTTCGGACGCCACGTGCCCCACTCAGTCGTCCGTTTTTCTGCACCGCATCCTGGTCGAATCGGACCACCGAGCCGCTCCTTGCAGCGCAGGGTCTATGGTCTGCCGACGCTGCCTGTTGCCCCGGCTGCGGCGGGCGGATGGATCGAAGGGTGACACCTGAGCTCGAGCATCATTCGCATGGTGAAACGAACGACCCCACTCCGCTCGCGTACCGGTGGGTTCTGCCATCGAGGGCGTGCTCGTTGAGCACCGCCGAGTGCGACTGCACGGACGGTCGCGCGGTGGTGTGAGGTCGTGTTCGTCCGGGAGGCATGCCGACGTTCCGGCCTGCCGTCAATCGATCTTGCCCAAGTCGAGCACCACGGTCTGTAGGTCCGTGAACTCGTGGGTACGGCCCCGTCCCCAGCCCGTGTCGGTGCCGGCCGCACCGCCGAACGGCTGGAAGGTCTCCCAGAAGTCGGTCGAGTCGTTGACGACCACGGTCCCCGACCTGATGCGATCCGCATACCAGAACGCCTTGGACAGATTCTGGGTGAAGACTGCGGCCTGGAGACCGAGTCGGGAGCGGTTGGCGATGGCGACCGCCTCTTCGTCGTCCACGGCCCGTAGGATCGGGAGGACGGGACCGAACGACTCCTCCCGGGACAGGGCGCTCTCCTCGGGTACGTTGTCCACGATCGTGAAGTCGTAGTAGAGGTCGGTCGGGTATCCCGGCGCTCGCTTTCCACCGACGAGCACCTGTGCGCCCCGCTCCGTCGCGTCGAGCAGATGCCGGTCCATCTTGGCTGCCGTCGGTTCGTTGTTGAGGGGCCCCATCGTCGTGTTCTCGTCGAAGGGATCACCGAGCCGTGCATCGGACGAGGCTCGTACGGCGAGGTCGACGAACTCGTCGTGGACTTCATCGAGGACGATGACGCGCTCGGTTGCGCAGCACACCTGACCGGCGTTGTAGTAGGCGCCGTACACGGCAAGAGAGGCGGCAGACTCGAGATCGGCGTCGGCCGTGACGATGGTCGGGCCGTTGCCGGACATCTCCATGATCGACCGCTTGATTCCCATCCGGGCGAGGATCTGCCTGCCGGTCGCCGATGACCCTGTGAACCCGACCGCATCGACCCCATCGTGGGTCACGAGCGCTTCACCGATGACGGCCCCTCCAGGGATGATCGAGACCGCACCCTTGGGGACGCCTGCCTCGTCGAATGCTTCCGCCAGCTTGAGCAGCGACCACGAAGTGAACTCGGGTGGCTTGGCGATGACGGCGTTCCCGGTGGCGAGCCCCGGGCCGATGTACTCCAGCGGGATCGTCACCGGGAAGTTCCACGGCGTGATCGCCGTCCAGACACCGACCGGACGGTGGAAGGTGAACATGCGCTTGCTGCGGTCCGACGTGGGGATGACTTCACCGGACATCCGCTTGACGTCCTCGGCGGCGTTGAGGAAGTACTGGTTTGCCTCCTCGATGTCGGCCAGCGACTCGGCGTGGTAGGGCTTGCCCTGCTCTAGCGTCTGGATCCGGGCGATCTCCGGAACGAGCGGATCGATGGCAGCTGCGATCCGCAGGCACAAGTCGGCGCGTTCGAAGTTGGACCAGTGACGCATCTCGTCGGCGGCCTTCCGCGCTGCGGTGACGGCTCGATCGATGTCGGCCTTCGACGCGATGGGGACGGTGGCAATGTGCTCACCGGTGACCGGCGAGATCAGCTCGTGAACGGTGTCGCCGGTTCCTTCGGTCCATTCGCCGGCGAGATACAGCTTCAGGGTTTCGGCCATCGCGCTCCTGTGTTCGATCCCGGCCATTATGCCCCACCGTCACCTCGCCCTGCTTCGCATCGGAGCCGTAGCTCGTCTAGCGTGAGATCCGGTGAAAATGTGAACAAGGACCTGTTCATCGACGGCGCCCTCGAACCGGGAGAAGGCGCCGCCTTCGACGTCCTCGACCCCGCCACCGGAACCATCTGGAATAGCGTTCTTGCCGCCTCCGAGTCCCAGGTTGACCGCGCCGTTGCCTCCGCTCTCGCCGCACAACAACGGTGGCAGGTGGTCCCTCAACCGGTTCGCACCGAGGCACTCCACGCGGTTGCCGCCAACGTGCGGGCGAACGCCGATCAGATCGCAGACGCCGTGACGCACGAAACGGGCCGTCCCCGAACGCGCAATCTGCTGTACGTCGAGATGTTTGCCCAACTCTTCGACCAGTATGCCGAGCTGGCACGGGCGCACGGGGGGCGGATCGCTCCGTCCAACGACGAGGGTCAACTCTCGCTGGTGCTGCGCGCGCCCTACGGCGTGATCGCCGCACTGATCCCGTGGAACTACCCGCTCCTGTTGCTCGGTTTCAAGATCGCCCCGGCGCTCGCCACCGGAAACACCGTCGTAGTCAAGCCGGCTTCTGAGACGACGGTGACCACAACCGTGCTCGGAGAGCTCCTCGGCCCGCTGTTGCCGCCCGGTGTGCTCAACATCGTGGCGGGCAGCGGTCGAACGGTCGGCGAGCAGCTCGTTCGGCATCCCGACACGGACATGGTGGCATTCACCGGATCGACGGAGGTCGGCATCTCCATCGGAACGGCGTGCGCGCAGATGGTAAAGCCGACCCACCTGGAGCTGGGCGGCAAGGATCCGGCGATCGTCTGGGACGACGTCGATGTGTCGCTGGCCGCCAAGGCGGTCGTCTGGGCGTCCTTCCTGAACGCCGGCCAGGTGTGCACGTCCACCGAGCGTGTCTACGTGCACCGGTCGATCTACGACGAGTTCGTCGACCGGACCGTTGCCCTGGCGTCGAGCCTTCGGGTCGGGAACCCATTCGACGCCTCCACACAGATCGGGCCGATGCGCAACCTGTCGGGGCGGGCCAAGGTGCTCGATCAGATTCGCGAGGCCCGCGAGGCGGGTGCAACCGTCTTGACCGGTGGCGAACCGATGGATAGGCCGGGGTTCTTTCTCCGGCCGACCGTGGTGGTCGACGTCGACCACTCGATGGAACTCATGCAGGAGGAGTCGTTCGGGCCGGTGCTGCCGATCATGCCGTTCGACTCCGACGATGAAGCCTTCGCGCTGGCCGCCGATACTCCGTACGGTCTCGGCGCCGGCGTGTACACCTCGAGCGCCCCGCGAATCCAGCGGGCGTTCCAGGAGCTGAAGGTCGGAACCGTCTGGGCAAACGACCCGCTCGTCGACAACCTGGCCGCCCCATTCGGCGGGATGCGGGCGTCGGGCAACGTTCGCGAGCTGGGGTTGGAGGGAATGGAGGCGTTCACCGTCCCGCGTCATGTGCACTGGAATCTGAAACTCGAGTCAAAACCCTGGTGGTATCCGTACGAGGAGGAGAGCTGATGGGCTTGCAAGGAGAGCAAACGGCGGCATGGTTCCGCAGGGCCAGGACGGCACTGGTCAACGGCGTGTCGAGCCAGTTCCGCTATTGGGGTGACGACGACACGATGGTCATCAAGGGCGGCGAAGGCGGCCACGTCATCGACATGGACGGCAACCGCTACATCGACTACCAGATGGG
>JABAOG010000491.1_pt1 | contig 16904 bp, 12 predicted proteins | sample 7062131 | NCBI WGS metagenome assembly JABAOG01 (sample SAMN14538629, study PRJNA623070) | marine sediment metagenome | biome: marine biome [ENVO:00000428]; feature: marine pelagic biome [ENVO:01000023]; material: deep marine sediment [ENVO:00002113] | place: India: Arabian Sea | collected...
GCGGTGCACGACCTTCTGCGGCGGCGGGTCGCCCGGCATCCGCGCGATGCCGTCCGCGGGGCTCGTGGTGCAGCGCGTCGGGTCCATGTTGCTGTCCACCCGCGTGCCATCGAGGAGCACCTGCGTGTCTCGGTCGGCGGTGATGACCACGAAGTCGAAGGCGTACTTGTCCGGCGTCAGGAAGACGTAGTCCTGCCGGTACTGCTCGATCGGCGGCACGGCGATGATCGCCGGGTCGCCGCCCGGGTACTGGTTGGGGATACCGATCGCCTGCTGGCTCGGCAGCACCTGCAGCACCGCGATGGGCTTGCTGTCCACCGTGCTCATCAGGAAGTCGTTCGGGATCGGCAGGATGATGGCGTCGCCCTGCTCGAGATCGATGCGGTCGTCCGGCGGCGGCAGCGTGGTGGTGATCGTGGTGATGTCGGGCGCCACCGCCATGATCCGCAGCCACTCCTCCTCGTCGACCTCGGCCACGCTGTCGCGGGTCGGGTCGAGGAAGGCGTCGTTCAGCGCGACGGTCCGCGGAGGCATCCGCGCGATGGAGAAGGACGAGCCGAGGGTCACGTTCGAGAAGAGCTGCTCCTCGAGGTGGTCCGCGCAGCACTGGCGGGTCGCGTAGGTGTTGAAGCGCGGCGCGTCGGACGCCTCGCCGCCCACGAAGACGCTGACCGGCGCGGTCGCCGAGATGGTCGTCCCGGTGAAGTCGGTGTTCAGCCCGTCGCTCTCGATGTTGAGCACGTCGAAGGGCCCGAGGGTCGTCGTGTACTCCTCGCCCGGCACGAGCGCGGGCACGCCGCCACCCTCGACCGTCGTGCCGACGAACTGGCCCATGGTCAGCGTGACCTGGGTGCCCGGCTCGGTGCCGACGATGGTCAGGAAGGCGCGCAGGTCCTCGTCGTCCCGGCTGGGGTCGAAGTCCCGATCCGCGCAGGTGGGGTCGGACGGGGGACAGTCGGCATCGGCGATGGTCTGCGGCCAGGAGACGACGCTGTACTCCTCGCCGATCGCCGAGGTCGGCAGCAGGAGCGAGGCGTCGTTCGAGAACACGCCGACGTTGTCGAGCGGGTTGAACTGGTAGGCGATGATCGGGAGCGTCGACCGGATCCGGAAGGCCTGGGAGCTCAGCGCGCTGTGGGTGCCGTCGTTCAACCCGGTCGCCTCGGCGCTCACCCGGCAGAAGCAGGGCGGCTCACCGGCGCACACGCAGGTCTCGCTGCCCGGGCAGTCGCCCGCCCCTGCGGTGCAGACCTGGTTCGAGCTCGAGCCATCCAGCTCGCGGCGGGGGAGCTCGATGGTCTCGAGGTCCCCCGGCAGGAGGGTGACCTGCTCGATGACGCGAATGGCGGGCTCCTCGCCGTAGGGCGCGTCGTTCACCTCGACCGTGACCTCGGTCTCGAGGGCGCTCGGGTTCGAGATGACCACCGCGTACTGCTGGCTCGAGGCGTCGCGACCGAAGCCGATGGCGGCGTTGTCGAGGTCGGCCGAGAAGAAGGTACAGCCGACATAGCTCTGGTCCATGATCGCCGCGTCGCAGAGGTCGACGCACTGACCGGTGCGGCAGACCTCGCCCTCCTCGAGGTTGCACTCCTCGATGACCGTCTGGCCGTCGGCGGTCTCGTTGCACTGCACGACGTTGTTGGAGTCGTCGCAGCTCAGGCTCTCGGGGAAGCAGAGGGCGCAGCCGCCCTGGTCCTCGATGCAGATCTCTCCGCGGTCGATGCAGCGGTCCTCGACCCGGCGGAGGAACTCGCCGTCCGACTCGCAGGTCCACCAGGAGCCGGCGAGGCACGCCTGCGAGTCGGGTGCGACGCAGCGGAACTCGCCGTCCACCACCGGGTCCTGCGGCCCCATGTCGGTACGTACGAAGTCGTCGTCACCGCAAGCAGCGACGAGAAGGAAAAGGAGAGCAAAGCGTTTCATGTAGGTCCGGGGGGCGCGCTCACTGGCGCGCGGTGAACACGTCGACGGCCCAGGCGCTCCAGCGGCGCTGGGCCAGGTCGCCGTAGCTCACCGTGTTGAAATCGAAGCCGGGAATGTCGATGGCGTAGACGACCCAGGTGACGAAGCCCTCGGCGACGTCCGGGATCTCGTCGATGGTCGACAGATCGGGGATCGGCGCCTCGTAGACGTCGCCGCGCACGAAGTGCCGCCACGCGGGGTTGTTGTCGCCACCGACCAGGAGCACGAAGTGCATGTCGGGGTCGTCGCCACCGGTGTTCTCCCAGCGGAGCACGCGGTCGGCGGGGAGCGGCTGGCCGAAGGCGGGCGCGGTGGCCACCGGCACACCGAGCCAGCCATCGACGACGACCTCCGAGTCCACCTCGCGCACGCCAGTGGTGCGCACGTGCGAGCTCGGGTCGGCGCCGAAGTCGCCGGTCACGAAGGACGACTCGATGCGCATGCGGCCATCGGAGAGCGCCCCGAGCAGGGCCGGCTGCGCGAAGAAGCGGAAGGGCCGCTCGGCGCGCCGCTCGTTCACGAAGTCGAGCGCCTCTCCGTCGGGCGTGCGCCGGACGATCACGCCCTCGCCGCCGAGGTCCACGTCGGCCCGCACCTGGAAGCGGTCGGGCCCACGCGCGCCCGCCGGGGGGACGTCCTCGGCGCGCACGTCGAGATAGTGGTCGAGGGGGATGTTCATCACCATGTTGACGCCCTCGATCGACTCGCCGGGACCGGCGAGGACGTTCCGTGCGACGCCCATCACGTAGGGCAGGAACTCACCCGTGACGAGGTTCTCGAGCCCGGCCATCGCGTAGACCGCGAAGGCGCCCGGCCGCACGAAGATGCGGTAGGGGTACCCGCGAGTGCCGAGCGGAGACTCGAGCACCCGGTTGTTCGAGCCACCGAGGTTCGGGTCGGGGTTCTGACAGCTGAGCGAATCACCGGCGCAGGGCTGCGTCGCGTAGACGTAGGCCACCCGCTCCCAGCCGTCGCGAGCCTCGGGCACGTTCACCCAGGGGTTCGGGCCCATCTCGTTCGGGCCCAGCCAGACCAGCTCACCATCGATGAAGGCGCCCTGCACGCCACGGCCGGGAGGCGGCGGCATCGGCTCCCCCGGCGGAATGCAGCGCTCAGGCGGGTTCGCGGTCCAGGGGACCAGGAAGACGGTCACGTCCTGCGCGTCGAAGCTCACGAAGGAGGTCTTCTCGAAGCAGTCCTTGGCCACGTGGACGGTCAGGTCGCCCATGATGTCCGGACCGGAGAAGGCGATCTGCCCCATCAGGTTGGTCAGCCCCTGGTGCTCGGTCTCGAGGTCCTCGCCGACGATGGCGAAGGCCTCCGGCACCGGTCCGCCGGTCATCGCGTTGAGCACCGTGACGTTCATCGTCCCGGTGAGCGGGCCGCCGCCGAGACCGCCGTTGAAGGGGTCGGACGAGTTGTAATACTCGAAGGCGTCGTCGAGGGTGATCGCCGTGCCGTCCGCGTGCTCGAGGGTCACGTCGACCGAGCCGATGGCGCCGGGCGGCGTCAGGCAAGTCGCGCGCCCCTCGGAGACGATGTCGAGGTCGGTGCACGCCTGGTCGCCAAAGGTCACGACGTCACCGTCGGCGAAGGCGCCCTCCCCTTGGCCGATGAGCGTCACGAAGGTGCCGCCGCCGGTCGAGCCACGATTGGGCTCGAGGTAGAAGGAGTCGTAGGTGTAGCCGTCGGGGAGCGTCGCGCTCTGGTCACCGACCTCCACCGTCACGTCCACCGTGCCCGGCTCCCCAGCCGGCATCACGACCACCAGGCGGTTCGGATCGCGGAAGTCGGTGTCGGCGGGNNCGGCGGGCTGCACCAAGCGGCCGCCGACGGTCACGAAGGACTCGTCGGTGAAGCCGGCTCCGCGGATGATCGCGCTGTTGCCGCCGACGAAGGGTCCATGGTTCGGCGTGACGCGGCTGACGACCAACCGGTCGCCGCCGATGCCCGAGCCGTCCGGGAAACCGGTGCTGCCGTCGGTGCCGGCGTCTTCGGTGCGCTCGGTCGGTGAAGGCGGCGGGTTGAGCAGCTGCGGGTCACCGCACTCGCACCCGCCGACGATCAATGCCGCGTAGGCAAGGAAGGCCAGCGCGCTCTTGGGCGTCCCGCTTCTGGGGTGCGCTGCCGTCATATCGTCGCCTCGCGTCATCGTGCTCGCCTTCGTCCGCTAAGTAAGTGCGTGGGGGTGTGCGAGCAGGCCCGGTCGGGCCGCGGTCGCTCGGCGGGACCGAAAACGCTCGCGAGCCGGTTTTTTCCCTGGAATCCTGCCCTTTGGAAGTATCGGCCAAGGTCGGCCACAGTCAAGCTGTCCCATCGGCTTCGCCATGCCTGCTAGCGTGGCGTCGGGCCGCCCGCGCGGCAGCCGCCCCCCTCGCTCATGAAGCTCATCCGTCTCGTCCTCAGCGACCTGCACCTCGTCGACGGCAGCCGCCCGGGGAAAGTGAACCCCTTCGAGGACTTCTTCCACGACGACCGCTTCGCCGAGCTGCTCGCCCATTATCGGCCCGCAGACGACGAGGAGCGGGAGGTCGAGCTCATCCTGAATGGGGACATCTTCGACCTCCTGAAGGTGAAGATCGCTGGGGAATGGCCGACGGAGGTGACCGAGGAGGTCGCCGTCGAGAAGCTCCGGGCCTGCCTCGACGGTCATCCGATCTTCGTCCGCGCGCTCGCGGACTTCATGGCTCACCCCGGCTGCGAGATCACCTTCATCCCGGGCAACCACGACCTCGAGTTCTTCTTCCCCGAGGTGCAGGCCCTCTTCCGCCGCTACGTCGCCCCCGGCGACGCGGGGGACAGGGTGCGTTTCATCACAGGGTCGGACACCTATTACCTGCCCGAGGGGATCCAGGTTCGCCACGGCCACCAGTTCGAGCGGATCCACAAGGTCGACCCGAACGACATGTTCGAGACCCGCGGCGACCGGAAGCTGCTCAAGCTGCCCTGGGGGAGCCTCTGGATCCTCGAGGTGATGAACCCGCTCAAGGCGACCCGCTCGCACATCGATCGGGTGCAGCCGCTGAACCGCTTCCTCTGGGCCTCGGTCTTCCTCGACCCGGGCTTCGTCCTGCGCTTCTTCTGGCACTCGACCTACTACTTCCTCCGCTACCGCGTCTTCCGCCTCCGGGCATGGTGGGATCGCATCAAGGCGGTCCCCAAGCTGGTGAAGGAGGACCTGCTCGCCCTCACCGGCGGCTACGACGACCACGCGATCCGCGCGCTCAACAAGATGCGCGGCGCGCACACGCTCATCGTCGGCCACAGCCACGGCCCGCGCTTCCTACAGCTGCCGAGCGGCAAGACGCTGGTGAACACCGGCACGTGGGTGAAGATGGTCAACCTCGATCTGAAGCACCTCGGCCAGGACAGCGGGCTGACCTACGCACTCATCGACTTCGACGACGAGGGCGAGCCGCGCACCCGATTGATGCGCTGGTTCGGCGACCGCCAAGCGACCGAGGTCGTGCCCTATGCGGACTAGCATCGCGCTGGTGCTGATGGGGCTGGCCTCCATCGCCCTCGCCCAGGACCTGCGCCTCGAGCTCGACGCGCCGGACTCGCTCAGCGCCGGCGACCGCGCGACCCTCGAGCTACGCGTCTGGGCCGAGCCGGAGATGCCGGTGATGGTCACTCCGCGCGCCGAGGGCGCCGCGGTCGAGGTCGTGCGCGGTCGCTTGCTCCGCCCGGACGCAGTCGACCCGGAAGCGAGCCCGCTCGTCTTCCGCATCCCCATCGTCGCCCGCGAGCCCGGGCCGGCGCGGATGCGCGCGGTGGTGCAGACCTTCCGCTGCGAAGGCGACGATTGCGAGCCCGCCGACGGCGAGGCTCAGGTCGAGCTGCGCGTGAGTCGTTGACCCCCGGGGAGCGGCGGGACCGCAACCGCGGAGGAGGAACGCGAGGGCTCCGCCCGATGGCCTAGGACCGCCGCCGGTAGAGCCGGGCACGCGGCGCGAGCCGGTCGTACTCGGCGGCGACCTCGGTGAACTCGATCGATTCGCGCGCACCCAAGCCGAGCACGCCGAACGGCGTGAGGCTCCGATGGAGCAAGCCGTGGACACGGTCGCGCAGAGGGCGCTCGAAGTAGATCATCACGTTCCGGCAGAGCACGAGCTGGAACTCGTTGAAGACGTCGTCGCTCACGAGGTTGTGCTGAAAGAAGACGGTCGGTTGCCGCAGCTGCGCCACGAGCCGAGCGTTGCGGTGGTCGGCGACGTAGTAGCGGCTGAAGTCCTCTCGGCCGCCAGCCGCCAGGTAGGCCTCGGTGTAGGCCCGCATGGAGGTCAGCGGGAGGACGCCACGGCGAGCCTGGGCGAGCACGAGCTCGCTCAGATCCGTCCCGTAGAGCCGAGTGCGCTCGAGGAGCCCTTCCTCTGCCAGGAGAATGGCGAGCGAGTACACCTCTTCTCCGGTGGAGCAGCCGGCCACCCACACGCGCACGAAGGGGTAGGTGCGCAGGAGCGGGACGACCTCTTCGCGCACCCGCCGATAGAACACGGCGTCGCGGAACATCCCCGTGACCCCGATGGAGAGCTGCGCCACGAAACGCGGCAGCAGCGCCGGCTGGTGGAGCAGCCGGTCCTGGAGCTGGCTCACGGTGTCGAGCCGCTCTTGGATGAGGACCCAGCGGATCTGACGTCGGAGTGGCGCTGGCGAATAGGTGCGGAAGTCGTAGCCCGTAGCGCTTGGCCAGGCCCTCGAGCAGCAACTCGATCTCCAGCTCTTCGAGCTCGGCGTCTTCCATCGGTGCCCGCGTCAGCGCTGGCTCCAGACGCGTAGAAGCGACAGGAGCTGCCGGCTGTCGACCGGTTTGGTCACGTAGTCCGAGGCGCCGGCTTGGAGGCATTTCTCACGGTCGCCGCGCATGGCCTTGGCGGTCAGGGCGATGATGGGCAGGTCTCGAAGCTCCGGGTTCTCGCGGATCAGACGCGTGGTCTCGTAGCCGTCCATCTCGGGCATCATGATGTCCATCAAGACGACGTCGACGGGCTCACACGCTTCGTCCTCGAGGAATTCGATCGCCTTCTCGCCGTTCTCGGCGTGCTCCACCACCACCTCGTACTGTTCGAGCAACGCCGTCAGCGCGAAGGCGTTTCGCACGTCGTCGTCCACGACCAGAACTCGCTTGTCCGCCAACGCGGGATCGGAGGCCGGAGCGCTCGGCGGCCCTCCCTCCGCCTCGCACTCGACCCGGTGGAGGAAGAGCGACACCTCGTCGATCAGCCGGTCCTTCGACCGGGCATCCTTGACGATGATCGCGTCCGAGACGCGGCGCAGCTCTCGCGCTTGACCTTCATCCAAGGTCTGGCCGGTGTACACGACGATCGGCGTCCGGCCCTTCTCTGCGGCCTTCGACAACTCGGTCAGCAGGCTCATGCCGGACCGATCGGGGAGGTTGAGGTCCACGACCGCGCAATCGATCGGGCCGCACGTCAGCGCCGACAGCGCTTCTTCCGCGTTGGCCGCCTGGACCACCTCGACGTCCTCCGCTTCGATGAGCTCAGCGACCGCCACCCGATGCGTGTCGTCATCCTCCACCAGGAGCAGCCGCCGCACCCTCCGTTGGAGGAACGACCGAATGCGCTCGAGGGCGTCGTCCAGCGCCTCTCGCGAGACCGGCTTCGCCAGGCTCGCGAACGCGCCACTCGCTAGCGCCCGGGCCGGCTCCGAGACCGAGCTGATGACGTGCACCGGAATGTGCCGGGTCGCGGGATCGTGCTTCAGCCGGTCCAGGATCACCCACCCGTCGGCGTCCGGCAGGGAGATGTCCAGCGTGATGGCCGCAGGCCGCAGCGTCTGCGCGAGCGACACGGCTTCTTCACCGCTGCTCGCCACGACCACGTGGAAGTCGTGCTCGCGACCGACACCGACCAGGAATTCCGCGAAGGCCTCGTCGTCCTCGACGACCAGGAGCGTTCGGCGTTCGCTGTCGAGCCCACTCGGGGCCGCAGGCCGGGGCCGTCGCGATGCCGGACGCTCCCGGGGAGCACGCGGGCTCGGCGACGGTTGCTCCAGAAGCGGAACCCTGCTCTCACTCTCCGACGGCAGGAAGAGAGTGAAGGTGCTCCCCTTCCCCGGCTCGCTCTCCACCTTGACCTGCCCGCCGAGGAGCGTGGCGATCTCGCGGCTGATCGCCAGGCCGAGACCGGTCCCTCCATGCTTGCGGCTCGTGCCTCCCTCGAGCTGCTGGAAGGCCTCGAAGATCAGCGTCTGCTTGTCCTTCGGAATCCCGATGCCGGTGTCCGTGACGGAGAACGCGACGACCGAGCTCGCGGACCGGAGCTGCGGGGTGTCCCAGCGGGTCGAGTCGCTGTCGACGCGGTGGATACGAACGTCGACGCTCCCCTCCTCGGTGAACTTGATCGCGTTGGCGATGAAGTTCCGGAGCACCTGCCGTAGCCGCATCTCGTCGACACGGACGGCATCGGGGAGACCGTCCTCGACGGTGACCTCGAACGCCAACCCCTTGTCTCTGGCGATGTGCCCGAAGGTTCGGAGCAGGTAGTCGACGAGCGACTCGAGACGGAACTCACGGACTTCGACGGCCATGGTGCCCGACTCGATCTTCGCGAGGTCGAGGATCTCGTTGATCAACGCCAGCAGGTCCGAACCCGCCTGATGCACCGTCCGTGCGTAGTCGACCTGGCGTGGCGAGAGGTTGGCCTCGCGGTTCTGCGCGAGTCGCTCGGACAGGATCAGCAGGCTGGTGAGCGGCGAACGCAGCTCGTGAGACATGTTGGCCAGGAACTCACTCTTGTAGCGAGAGGTCAGCGCGAGCTGTTNNCGAGCTCCTGACGAGCCAGCTCGACTTCGCGGTTCTTTCGCTCGACCTCGTCCCGCTGCGCGGTCAGCTGACGCGCCTTCTCCTCGAGCTCCTCGTTCGTCTGCTGGAGCTCCTCCTGCTGGGTCTGCAGCTCCTCGGCCATGCTCTGCGACTGCCGCAGCAGCTCGTCGGTGCGCATGGTCGCCTCGATGGTGGCGACCACGATGCCGAGGCTCTCGACCAGCTGATCGAGGANNTTGACCTCGCTCTCGAAGATCACCGGCACCACGACCAGGTTGAGCGGGGTCGCCTCACCGAGCGAGGAGCTGATGCGCACGTAGTCCCCGGGGACGTCCCGAACGAGGATCCGCGAGCCCTCCAACGCAGCCTGACCGACGAGGCCCTCGCCCAGCCCGAACTCGGCGCTGAGCTCCTTCCGCGCCTTGTAGGCGTAGCTCGCGAAGAGGTGCAGCGTGACCTCGGCATCGAAGTCACGCGCCATGTAGAAGGCGCCATGCTGGGCCCCCACGACCGGCGCCAGCTCCGCGAGCACGCCGCGGGCGACCGCGAGCATGTCGCGCTGGCCCTGGAGCATTCGCGTGAAGCGGGTGACGTTCGTCTTCAGCCAGTCCTGCTCCTCGTTGATCCGGGTGGTCTCGGCCAGGGTCCCGATCATCTGGTTGAGGTTGTCCTTGAGCTCCGCGACCTCGCCGCGGGCGTCGACGTCGATCGACTGGCTCAGATCCCCGCGTGTCACCGCGGTGGCGACCGTGCCGATCGCTCGCACCTGCCGGGTCAGATTGCCGGCGAGCTCGTTCACGTTCCCCGTCAGCTCGCGCCAGACGCCCGCGGCGCCAGGCACATCGGCCTGACCACCGAGCTTGCCCTCCACGCCGACGTCGTGTGCCACGCCGGTGACCTGCTCGGCGAAGCGCGAGAGCGTGCCGATCATCTCGTTGATCGTGTCCACGAGCGTGGCGATCTCGCCGCGCGCGTCGAGCCNNGTTGCTCGCCATCAGGTTCACGTTGTCGGTCAGCTCGCGCCAGGTACCGGAGACGCCCGGCACCTCCGCCTGCCCGCCGAGCTTGCCCTCGGTGCCGACCTCGCGGGCCACGCGCGTCACCTGGTCGGCGAACGCGCGTAGCTGCTCGACCATCGTGTTGATCGTGTCCTTGAGCTCGAGGATCTCGCCCTTGACCTGCACCTGGATCTTTCGGCTCAGATCACCGCTCGCGACCGCGGTGGTGACACGAGCGATGTCGCGCACCTGGTCGGTCAGGTTGCTCGCCATCAGGTTGACGTTGTCGGTCAGCTCCTTCCAGATGCCCGACACGCCGCGCACCTCGGCCTGGCCGCCGAGCTTGCCCTCGACGCCCACCTCGCGGGCGACCCGGGTGACCTCGTCGGCGAAGGACGAGAGCTGGTCGACCATCGTGTTGATGGTGTTCTTCAGCTCGAGCATCTCGCCGCGGACCTCGACGGTGACCTTCCGCCCGAGGTCGCCCTCCGCGATCGCCGTGGCGACGGTGGCGATGTCGCGCACCTGGGCGGTGAGGTTGTTCGCCATCTGGTTGACGTTGTCGGTCAGCTCCTTCCAGGTGCCGGGGACGCCCTCGACGTCGGCCTGGCCGCCGAGCTTGCCCTCGGTGCCGACCTCGCGGGCGACGCGGGTGACCTCGTCGGCGAAGGAGGAGAGCTGGTCGACCATCGTGTTGATGGTCTCCTTCAGGTCGAGGATCTCGCCTCGCGCGCTGACGGTGATCTTCTTGCGCAGATCACCCTCGGCGATGGCGGTGGCGACGTCCGAGACGGCTCGCACCTGGTCGGTCAGGTTCTCTGCCATCGAGTTCACGGCGTCGGTGAGGTCACGCCAGGTGCCGAGCACGCCGCGCACGTCGGCCTGGCCCCCGAGCTTCCCGTTCACTCCAACATCGATGGCCAGACGGGTGACCTCGTCGGCGAACGAGGAGAGCTGGTCGACCATGGTGTTGATGGTGTTCTTGAGCTCGAGGATCTCGCCGCGCGCGTCGACCGTGATCTTCCGCGACAGGTCGCCGCGCGCGACCGCCGTCGTCACTTGCGCGATGTCACGCACCTGGTTGGTCAGATTGCTCGCGAGGAGATTGACGTTCTCGGTGAGCTCCTTCCACACACCCCGGACGCCCGCGACCTCCGCCTGGCCACCCAGCTGCCCCTGCACACCGACCTCGCGGGCGACGCGCGTGACCTCGGCGGCGAACGCGTTCAGCTGGTCGACCATCGTGTTGATGGTGTCCTTCAGCTCGAGGATCTCGCCGTGAGCGTCGACGGTGATCTTCTTCGACAGGTCGCCCTCGGCGACCGCCGTGGCGACCTCCGCGATGTTCCGCACCTGGTTGGTCAGGTTGCTCGCCATCGAATTCACGTTCTCGGTGAGCTCACGCCAGATTCCCGAGACGTCGGTGACGACCGCCTGACCTCCCAGCCGCCCTTCCGTTCCCACCTCGCGGGCCATTCGGGTGACCTCGTCGGCGAAGTCCCCGAGCGAATCGACCATGTCGTTGATCGTGTTCTTGAGCTCGAGGATCTCGCCCTTCACCTCGACCGTGATCTTCTTCGACAGGTCGCCGCTGGCGACCGCGGTCGTCACCTCGGCGATGTTGCGCACCTGGTTGGTCAGGTTCGTGGCCATCGGGTTGACGTTGTCGGTCAGCTCCCTCCAGATGCCCGATACGTCGCCGACCTCGGCCTGCACTCCCAACGTGCCCTCGGTCCCTACCAGACGGGCCACACGGGAGACCTCCGCGCCGAAGCGGTTCAGCTTGTCGACCATCTCGTTGATGGTCGTCTTCAGCGTGAGGATCTCCCCACGGGCGTCGACCGTGATCTTCTTGGACAGGTCGCCCTTGGCGACGGCGGTCGTGACCTCGGCGATGTTGCGCACCTGGTTGGTGAGGTTGGTCGCCATCGAGTTCACGTTGTCCGTGAGCTCACCCCAGACACCGCTCACGCCGGGCACCTCGGCCTGGCCGCCGAGCACGCCCTCGGTGCCCACCTCGCGCGCCACGCGCGTGACCTCGGCGGCGAAGGCCGAGAGCTGGTCGACCATCGTGTTGATGGTGTTCTTCAGCTCCAGGATCTCGCCCCGCGCGTCGACCGTGATCTTCTTGGACAGGTCGCCGGTCGCGATCGCGGTGGTGACCTCGGCGATGTTGCGGACCTGGCCGGTGAGGTTGTCCGCCATGGAGTTGACGTTGTCGGTCAGCTCCTTCCAGATGCCCGAAGCGCCGTCGACGTTCGCCTGACCGCCGAGGCGGCCCTCGGTCCCCACGTCGCGTGCCACGCGGGTGACCTCGTCCGCGAAGGAACCGAGCTGGTCCACCATGCGGTTGATGGTGTTCTTCAGTGCGAGGATCTCACCCTTCGCGTCGATCTCGATGGTCTTGGAGAGGTCCCCGTCAGCGACCGCCGTCGTGACCCGCGCGATCTCGCGAACCTGAGAGGTCAGGTTCGTCGCCATCGAGTTGACGCTCTCGGTGAGCTCTTTCCATGCACCGCTCACCTTCGGGACGCGGGCTTGCGCGCCGAGCTGGCCCTCGGTGCCGACCTCCCGAGCGACCCGGGTGACCTCCTCGTTGAAGACCGAGAGCTGGTCGGCCATGCCGTTGATGGCCTCGGCCTGTTTTCGGAACGACCCGCGCAGCGGATGGTCGTGACCCTCGAGATCGATGCGCTGTTCCAGGTCACCGCGCCGCACCGCCTGCACGATGTCCGCGGTGCGTGACGAGTGGGCCACCAGCTCCTCGATGATCGCGTTGACCGAGACGGCCACCGCCGACCACCCACCCTTGCTGCCGTTCGTCGTCAGCCGACGGTGCGTCCGACCCTCGCGCACGATCGCGTGTTGCAGCTCGGTCGTCCCGTCCTGCAGGGAGGAGGCCACCTGCGCGAGCTCGTTGAACGCGTGCGCGATCTGCCCATCGACGCCGACCAGGTCCTCGCGCAAACGGACGTCGAACTCACCGCGCCTGATGGCGCGGAGGCCAGCCAAGATCTCGCGACGGCCGAGCTGATCGTCACCGGTGGCGATCTCCTTCGTCGCCTTCGCCTTCTTCGACGTCGCCCTCGCCTTCTTCGACGTCGCCTTCGCCTTCTTCGACGTCGCCTTCGTTGCGCTGCGCTTCTTCTTGGCGCTTCGTTTCTTCGTTGCTTTCGATCCAGCCATACCTGCCTCCCATTCAGTCCGCGCGGGAACGCTTCGCGGCGATTTCGCGGAGGACGTATCTCAGGTCCTCCGGCTCCACCGGCTTGACCAGGTGCTGGTCGAAGCCGGCGTCAGCGGTGCGCTCTCGATCCTCGGGCGAGCCGTAGCCCGTGAGGGCGATCAAGTGCGGTCGGTGGCCGCAGCGTTCGCGGATCTGGCGAGCGACCGTGAGACCATCCATCTCCGGCATCTCCAGGTCGACGATCACGACGTCGGGAGCATGCGCGACCACGCGTTCGATTCCCTCGAAGGGCGCCGAGGCGTCATGGACCCGGTGGCCCCACCGCTCCAGCAGCATGCGCATCGTCTGCCGGATGTCGTCCTCGTCGTCGATCAGCTGGATGTCGAGCGTCAGGTCGACCCCTGGCTCGATCGGGGATGCGGGCTGCTCCCGAAGCGCGGGGAGCGTGCCCGTGTCCCGCAACGGGAATTCGCGCGGGAGCACCACCTCGAAGGTGGCGCCGCACCCTTCCCCCGCGCTGCTGACCGCCACCGAACCGCCGTGGAGCTCGACAAAGCGCTTCACCAGGCTCAGGCCGAGGCCGAGCCCATGGCCTCCGGTGCGCTCCTGAACGAACGGACCGAAGATGCGGGGCAGCATCTCGGGCGTGATTCCGAGGCCGTTGTCGCTGACCTCGATGTGGGCGCCGCCCTCGCCCGCCCAGCAGCGCACATCGATCTTTCCCCCCGCCTCGGTATAGCGACTCGCGTTCCCGATGAGGTTCGACACCACCTGCGCGAGCCGGACCTCGTCGCCCTCGACCCATAGCTCTTCGCTCGGCACATCGACCCTGAGCTCGTGTTCGCGCTCCTCGAGGCCGTTGCGGTTGGCCTCGACCGCCTGCTCCACGATCGCTCTCAAATCCACGACCGTATGCCGAAGGGTCAGCTTCCCGGAGGTGAAGCGGGCGATGTCGAGGAGGTCGTCGACCAGCCGCCGAAGCGTTCTGAGTTGCCGCTCGATATCGCAGCTCGCGCGTGGTCGACCGTGTCGTGGTCGGGCTCACCCCTGAGCAGCTCGACCGCCGTCACGATGGGCATCAGTGGGTTGCGCAGCTCGTGCGCCAGCATGGCGATGAACTGGTCCTTCCGCTCGCTGTCGCGACGGAGCTCGTCCGCCTCCCACCGCCGCCGCGCGTCGGCCAAACGCCGCTCGTGGCTCCTGCGCTCCATCGCTCGGAGCTGCTGGGCCTGCCGGTAGAGCTCCACGAAGACCTCGACCTTCGCGCGCAGGATCTCCGGGACGATCGGCTTGTAGAGGAAGTCGACGGCGCCGAGCTCGTAGGCGCGCAACATGGACCATTCGTCTCGCCCATACGCGGTCACGAAGATGATCGGCAGGTGCTTCGAGCGCGGCCGGCTCCGGATCAGCTCGGCCGTCTCGAACCCGTCCATCTGCGGCATCTTCACGTCCAGAAGGACCACCGCGAACTCCCGCTGGAGCAGAAGGCGGAGCGCGTCGCGTCCGGAACCGGCCGTCACCAGCCCACGCGAGAGATCCCCGAGCGCAACCTCTACCGCCAAGAGATTGGCGGGGTCGTCGTCGACGACCAGAATGGCGGGGACATCAAACGACGACGCCCCAGTCTCGGGAGGGTGGTTACCCACGTTCGGTTGGAACGTGCGACGCGAGCGAACGTGTCACCAAACGGGGCTTTTGGGGCAATTTGCCCCGATACGCAGTCACCCCCCTTGGGAGTGCAGCCAGCGCTCGATCTCGCCGATGCTGAGCTGCACTCGGTCCTCGATCTGGTCACAGTCGATCTTTCCTGGGCCAGCTGTCCAGCACGGACTCGGGGGTGAAGCTCTGGGGACTGACCGTCGTCTTCGTTCGCGCGCCGCCAAGTGGGTTGACGACCGGGCCGATGGCTGAACACAATATCAGCCCCATGCGGCGCGTCGCCAACCCCCCGAACCCCTACGAGGAGGCCCGGGTCGAGCTCGAGGTGCTCGCCCCCGAGGCGCGCCTCGAGGTCTACGAGCAGGAGACGAAGAGCGCGCTCTCGAAGAACGACAGTCCGGACGTCGGCTTCACGTGGTCGGTGAACCCCTACCGCGGCTGCTTCCACGCCTGCGCCTACTGCTACGCGCGGCCCACGCACCAGTACCTCGGCTTCGGCGCGGGCACCGACTTCGATCGGAAGATCGTGGTGAAGACCAACATCGCCGAGCGGCTGCGCGCCGCCTTCGACAAGAAGTCGTGGACCGGCGAGACCGTCGTCTTCAGCGGCAACACCGACTGCTACCAGCCGCTCGAGGCGAGCTACGAGCTCACCCGCGCGTGCCTCGAGGTGTGCGCCGAGTACCGCAACCCGGTCTCGCTGATCACCAAGTCCAAGCTCGTCCGCCGTGACGTCGATCTGCTGGCGCGGCTCACCGAGGAGGCGGCGTGCACGGTGACCATCAGCGTCCCCTTCGCCGACGACGCCATGGCGCGGGCCATCGAGCCGAACGCGAGCCCGCCGACCAAGCGTCTGGAGACCGTGCGCATCCTGGCCGACGCGGGCGTCGACGTGGGTGTGTCGCTCGGACCGATCATCCCCGGACTGAACGACGACCAGATCCTCCCGGTGCTCGAGAAGGCGGCGGACGCCGGCGCCAAGCACGCCTTCCCGATCCTCCTGCGCCTCCCCAAAGAAGTCCGCCCGGTCTTCGAGCAGCGCCTCGAGGAGGCCTACCCGCTGCGCGCCGACAAGGTCCGCAGCGCCATCCGCCAGATGCGCGAAGGCCGGCTGAACGACGCCCGCTTCGGCATCCGCATGCGTGGCTCCGGCCCCCGCTGGGCGATCATCGACGAGCTCTTCACCAAGCAGTCCAAGCGCCTCGGACTGAACCGGCTCCAAGTGGGTCGCGAGCTGAACGTGAGCACCTTCCGGCGGCCGCCGAAGCAGCGGGCCCAGCTCGACCTCTTCTGAACGCTACGCCGCGGCCACCACGCGCTGAGGCCCCTGCTCGGAGGCTGGCTGCTCGACGCGGATGACGAGGGGCCGCTTCTCGCTGCCGCGGACGACGGATTCGGAGTCGCGGTAGCTCGCGAGGTCGGCGGTCGCCGGCGAGATCGTGACGCGGGTGCCGTAGGGAATCGTCTCGGCGGCGGCGGCGAGGATCGCGACGAGCGGCTCGACGCGGACGCGGCGGCCATCGTCGAGCACCAGGTCGAAGGGGCGCGCGGAGAGCGCGCGGTAGCCGGGCTGGTCCTTGCGCGGGCGCTGGATGGCGATGGGCGCGGTGTGGGCGAGCGGGTCGCCGGGGAAGGGGCGGAGGATGCCGGTCAGCTCGGATCCTTGGCGGCGGGCGAGGCGGCGAAGGCGAGCTGCCGGACCGATCCCTCCTCGCCGGTAGATGAGGAAGAACGGCGCGGCCAAGAGCCAGCCTCCGGCGAGGGCGAGGAGCTCGGCGGGGTAGAGGTCCCGGTCGTGGAGGATGATCGAGGCAGCGGCGCCGGCGATGAACGTCGCGACGCCGAGGATGCGGACCCACTCACCGACGGGCGGCGCGAGCTTCTCGGTGGCGAAGAGCATCAGCGAACCCCCAGCGTATGGACGGCCTCGATGAACTCGTGGCGGCGTTCCTCGGCGGCGTGGTGAATCTCGACGCCGACGTAGAGACCAGCCGCCAGCACCCCGAGGGCGAGTCCGGAGCCATGGAGGATGTGGGGAAGCTCCGCACCGATCTCGGCGAGGCTGAGCGCGTTGTGCACGTCCATCTCCAAATCACCGGCGCGCTCGCGCAGCGCTTCGGCGACGAAGGTGCCGTGCGGGCCGGTCCCCATGCCCATGCGCAACGATGCCCGGCGCGCCGTCTGCTCGAAGTCGCCGGGATCCCAAGCCTGGCCCTGGAAACGGGTCTGCAGCTCACTGAGATTGTCGCGAACCCGGTCGAGGGTCGCGATGCCTTGCTCGAGCTCGGTTCTCGCGCAGCGCGCCGTTCACGGC
>JABAOG010003688.1_pt1 | contig 16900 bp, 19 predicted proteins | sample 7062131 | NCBI WGS metagenome assembly JABAOG01 (sample SAMN14538629, study PRJNA623070) | marine sediment metagenome | biome: marine biome [ENVO:00000428]; feature: marine pelagic biome [ENVO:01000023]; material: deep marine sediment [ENVO:00002113] | place: India: Arabian Sea | collected...
AGCGCGCCGGATGCGTCACCGGGAGGGCTGCGGCGGGCCGCGGACGGTGGCAGCTGGGGCATGTGGAGTTCCCCCAACCACCGCCGGTCAGACCCGGCTGCGCACCCCCGTGCAGCGCGCACGACCCTCATCGCCACGCTTTACCGGAGGCAGCATGATCGAAGTCGAAGGCCTGACCAAATACTACGGCAGCTTCAAAGCCGTCGATAACATCTCGTTCCACATCGACGCCGGGGAGATCGTCGGATTCCTCGGCCCGAACGGCGCGGGCAAAACCACCACCATGCGCGTGCTGACCGGTTACATGCCGCCCAACGAGGGCACCGCGCGCATCGCCGGGTACGACGTGCTCGACGACCCGCTGGAGGTGCGGCGGCACGTCGGCTACGTACCGGAGAGCGTGCCGCTGTACCGCGAGATGACGGTGTGGGACTACGTGGATTACGTCGCCGGGCTGTACGGGCTGCGCAACCCGCACCGCGCCGACCGCGTGGACGAGGTGCTGGAGCGCGTCGACATGATAGACCGCGCCGACAGCATCATCGCGACGCTCTCGAAGGGGATGCGGCAGCGCGTCGGGCTGGCCCAGGCGCTGGTCCACGATCCGCAGGTCCTGATCCTCGACGAGCCGACCATCGGCCTCGACCCCGGGCAGGTGCGCGACTTCCGCTCGCTGATCGGGCAGGTCGGCGCCGACCACACCGTGCTCCTGAGCACGCACATTCTCTCCGAAGTCGAGCAGGTGTGCTCCCGCGTGCTGATCATCGACGAGGGGCGCATCGTAGCCGAAGACCGGCCCGACCAGCTCTCGGCGCGGCTGCAAGGCGCGAGCCGCTTCCTGCTGCGCGCCACAGGCGCAGAGCCGGAGGCCATCGCGGCGGCGCTCGGTGGGCTGCCCGGCGTGCTCGCCGTCAACCCGACCGACCGCGGCATCGAGGTGACGTCCTCCGCAGAAGGCGACGCGCGCCCGGCGGCAGCCGCGGCGGTGGTCGCGGCAGGCTGGGATCTGCTGGAGCTGCGCACGCTCGACATGTCGCTGGAGGACATCTTCCTCCAGCTCACCACCGAAGCTGACGCGGCTTCACCGGCAGCAGAGGAGGCTTAACGCATGGCTGGCGTATCGCGCTCCCTGCGGGCGCTGTGGACGATCTTCAAGCACGAATTCAACCTGTACTTCGACTCGCCCATCATCTACCTGATCGGCGCGGTGTGGCTGTTCCTCGCGGGCGGGTTCTTCTCGCTCTCGCTGCTGGTGATGAACCAGGGCATGACCGAGCCGAGCATGACCGGCATGCTCTCGCCGATGGTGTTCCTGATGATCTTCATCGCCCCGGCGCTGACGATGCGCTCGGTCGCGGAGGAACTGCGGGCGGGCACGCACGAACTGCTGTTCACCGCCCCGGTGCGGGACTGGGAGATCATCCTCGGCAAGTGGCTGGCGGCGTGGGCTGTGTTCACGCTGTTCGTGCTGGCGACGGTGGTCTACCCGTTTATCCTGCTGCAGCGCGGCAACCCCGACGTCGGCCTGATCGCGACCGGCTACCTCGGCCTGTGGCTGATGGGCGGCGCGACGCTGGCGGTCGGCGTGCTCGCCTCGACGCTGACGCAGTATCAGCTCGTGGCGTTCATCGTCAGCATCGGCGTGATGATCTTCCTGTGGGTGGCTGACGTCGTCACCCAGTTCGTGAACAACTCGACCGTGGTCACGGTACTCAACGAGATCGCGATCACACCGCACTACCGCAGCCTGTTCACGCGGGCGGTGCTCGACCCGATAGACATCGCGTATTTCGTCGCGCTGACCGTCATCGCCCTGTTTCTGGCCACCCAACTACTCAGCACCCGGAGGTGGAGCGCATGAACCAGCAATCCGATAGCCGCATGGCTGCCAGCCGCAGCCCGCTGCGCTGGGCGGCGCTGGTATTGGGGGCGCTCGGCCTGCTGGCGCTGCTGATCGCGCTCGTGGTCACCCCGCAGAACCGCTTCACCCCGGCAGCGTACGGCGCGCTGGCAGCGGCCATCGCCGGGATCGGGCTGTTCGTGCTGCTCGACCCGCAGTCGCTGTGGCTGGCGCTGGCCGGGCGCACCGGGCGCTACTCGCTCGCCACCGGGCTGATGTCGCTGTTCTTCGTCGCATTCGTGATCGCGCTGTACGTGGTGGTGTACAAAGCCGCCCCTGGCCCGATCGACCTGACCGAGGACAACCAGTACGCGATCTCGGAAGCGTCGCTCGACCTGCTGGCGCAGCTTGAGGAGCCGGTAAACGTGATCGGCTTCTACGCGGCGGGCAGCGACGCGCAGGAGGAGGCCGAGCTGTGGCTCGACCAGTACCGGCGCGCCTCGGATGGCCTGCTGACCGTCGAGTTCATCGACCCCGACCGAAACCCGGCGGTCGCCACCCAGTACGGGCTGACGCGCCTGAACACCATCGTGTTCGAGAAGGGCGAGCAGCGCGAGCAGGTAACGACGCTCTCCGAGCGCGAGCTGACCAGCGCGCTGGCGCGGGTGATGCTCGGCGGGGTGCGGCAGATCTACACGCTGACCGGACACGGTGAGCGCAGCACCGACGCATTCGGCGACCCGTTCGCGTATACCAGCCTCAGCAGCGAGCTCAGCGCGGGGAGCTTCACCATCACCCCGCTGAACCTGCTCACTACCCCCGCAGTGCCTGACGATGCCGACATGGTGCTGATCGCCGCGCCGACCGCGCAGCTCTCCGCCAGTGAGGTAGACGCCCTCGCAGCGTACGTGGATTCAGGCGGCGCGCTGATGCTGCTCGCCGAGCCCGCTACCGGCGGCGGCACGTTCGGCAACGGCGTGCTGGGGTTGGCCTTCAGCCCGGACGGCACGCTGCTGGCGACCGCCGGGGCAGACGGCACGGTGCGGGTGTGGGAGGCCGCCTCCGGCGAGGAGCAGGCCGTGCTGCGCGGGCACACCAGCGACGTGGTGGACGTGGCCTTCGGCGCGGGCGGGCAGACGCTCGTCACCGCCGGGGCGGATGGCACCGTGCGGGTCTGGGATGCCGCCACCGGAGACCAGACCGCGACGCTCGAAGGCGAGCTGGAGAACGTGACCCGGCTGGACGTCTCACCCGACGGCAGCCTGATCGCAGCGGCGGGTTTCAACCAGACCGTGAACGTGTGGGATGCTGAAACCGGGGAGCCGGTCGGCTATTCGCCGCTGACCGTGCCTGCGCCGCTGCAAACGCTGGCCTTCAGCCCCGACGGTACATTGATCGCCGCCGGGGGCGGCAGCTCGCAGACCGGCTCCGGCCCGGTGTACGTGTGGGATACCGAAACCGGCGAGCAGCTCGTCAGCGAGCGGCTGCACACCAGCCCGGTGATCGGCGTGGCGTTCAGCCCGGATGGCAGCACGCTCTACACCGCCAGCGTGGACGGCTCGACCGGTACCTTGGACGTGGAGAGCGGCGAGGGCACCACCCAGCCGAGCTTCCCCGACTTCGGCCTGAGCACCATCGCGGTCGGCCCGGACGGCACGCTGGCCTACGGCGTGGGCGACAACACCGTCCACCTGCGCGAGCCGGGCGCGCCCGCGTCAGACGACGTGGTGCTGGAAGGGCAGAACGACTTCGCGTGGGCGGTGGCCTTCTCGCCGGACGGCGGGACGGTCGCAGCCGCCAGCCGCGACGGCAGTGTGCGCCTGTGGGGCACCGCGGACGGCGCGCTCGCGCAGACCCTCAGCGGGCACACCGCGGGCGACCCGCTGCTGACGTACCTCGAAACCACGTGGGGCATCACCGCTGAGGACGATCTGGTGGTAGACCTGCTTGCGCCGAGCACGTACGGCGTAGACCAGTTCACCCCGGTGGTGCTACAAGGGTACAGCACGCTCTCCCCGATCACTACGCCGCTGCTCGAAGCGGGCCGCGCCACCCTGTTCCCGACCGCGCGCAGCCTGACACTGGCAGCCGACGCCGACAGCCCGGTGACGACCAACCCGCTGCTCTCGTCGTCGTCCTCGCCGCAGCAGATGGTGTCCTGGGGAGAGACGAGCGCGTTCGTCGCCTCGAACCCGCAGTTCGACACCGAGGACATTGCCGGGCCGGTCGTGCTGGGGGCAAGCGCCTCGAACAGTGAGACCGGCGGGCGCGTGGTGGTGATGGGCGACGCGGACTTCGTCGCCGATACCGTGGTGCAGACCTACCCCGGCAGCGGCAACGTCGAGCTGTTCGTCAACGCCGCCAACTGGCTGACCGAGGGCGACGAGGGCATCGACCTGCCCGCGCCGAGCTTCGACCAGCGCCAGCTCGACCGGCCCTTCACGCAGGTCGGGGCGTACGTCACCGGCATCATGCTCACCTGCCTGGTGCCGCTCGCGCTGCTGGCAGCGGGCTTCGGCGTGTGGATGTCGCGCAGGCGGCGGTAGGAGGGGCGGATGAACGTACGCAGCAGGCTGATCGCCGGGCTGGTATTTCTGGTGCTGGGGATGGCGGCGATCGTGTTCGTGTGGCAGGGGCTGCCGGGCAGCGGCGACGATGAGTCGCTCGACGACGCCTTCCCCACCCCCGCCCCGGCGCTGTTTCCGGAAGCCGAGAACGGCGCGGTGACCGGCGTCGAGGTGGTGGACCGCGAGATGGGCGAGACCTTCGCGGCGCACACCGACGATGGCCAGACGTGGACGATTACCGAGGCCCCCAGCGGGGCAGATCTCTCGCTCGGCGCGGACAGCGCACGGCTGATCAACGCGGTGATCAGCCTGCCCGCGCTGACCCCGACGCGCACCCTGACCGATGTCGAGGGGCTGGCGGAGTACGGGCTGGACGCGCCGCGCTACGTGCTGACCTACCACACCGCACCCGACGGCGGCGACCACACGCTGTACATCGGCTCGCCCAACCCGACCGGCGCGTCGTACTACGCCCGCCTGACCGACGACCCCGCCTCTGACGAGGCGGTCCACCTGCTGTCGTCGTACTCGCTCGACCCGGTGCTGGCCTTCACCAGCGACCCGCCGGTGCTGCTGCCGACGCCCACCCCCGCCGACGGAGAAGGTGAGGGCGGCGGATGAGCGCGCAGCGGATCTGGCAGGGATTGTTCTGGGGCGGGCTGGCGCTGGCGGCGCTCGGCGGGGTGATGTTCGCCGTCCCGGCGCTCCAGCTCATACCGCCCGCGCTGCCGCTGGGGCTGGGGCTGGCAGCGCTGGGCGTGAACGTGCTGGGCCGCGGCGAGCTGACTGCCGCCCCGCCGCCGCGCTCGTTCACAGCACGTGGACAGGTAGTGCGCGGCACATTCACCGCGGCGGCGGGGCTGTGCGACCTGATCGTGAGCGACTCGGTGGGCGAGCGCATCGCGCAGGTGCAGTTCGGCCCGGCAGGCGAGCCCGACTTCGCAGTCGAGGATGGAGTCGCACGGCTGGCGCTGGAAGCCCCGCGCTTCCCCCCGGCGGCCAACGACTGGCGGGCGGATCTGGCGAACAACGTGCTGTGGGATGTCGACGCCCGCGCCTCGCTGGGGCACCTGCTGATGGACCTGCGCGACCTGCGGCTGGAGCGCGCCAGCGCGCGCACGTCGCTGGGACGTATCCACGTGGCGCTGCCGCAGCGCGGCTACGCCGAGATTTCCCTGCGCTCGACGATGGGGGAGATCGAAGTCACGATCCCGGATGGGGTCGGGGTAGAGGCCACGGTACGCGGCGGGCGGCTCTCAACCGTCACGGTAGAAAACAAACGGCTGCTGGCACCGGGCCGCAACCGTTACGTCACTGCAGACTATAACACCGCGCTGGCGCGGGTGCTCCTCACCGTCGAGACGGCGTCAGGGGATGTGATCTTCAGCTAGCGGGGTGCCCCATACCCGGGCAGGCGCGCGCTACGCGTCGCTCAGCGTGGGCAGGGGTTCCCGCGCGCTCGCACGCTGGATCGGGATCTCCGCGTGGAGCAGGCTGTCGCGTTTGTCGTTGACCAGCGCGATGGACACCAGCTCGCGGTCGAATTCCACGTAGCGGGAGATCACTTCGAGGATCTCGTCCTTCATCGCCTTAACCTGCTCCGGCGTCAGGTCACTGCGATCGTGCACCAATACGAGCTGGAGGCGCTCTTTGGCAACCGAGCCGCTGGCTTGCTGCCGTCCTTTAAACAGGCGCTCCAGAATATTCATCAGGTCCCTCTCCTCGATACCGTCCGGGCCTAACTAACGCTTACCGCGTGCTATGGCGTATCGGTTTGCTTTGCCGCTTCGCTGGCCTCTGCTTTACCAGCCGCGTCCTTCTCTTCGTCCTGCTTCTCAGGCTTCGCGCCTTCCGGGGTGCTGCTGTTGCTGCCTGCCTTGCCCTCTGCACCGGCTTTGGGCTGCTCGACTTTGACCTCGCCTTCGGTGCCGATGCCCGGCTCGTCGTCGGGGCGGGTGCCTTCCAGCGGCAGCTCTTCCTCGTCCTCGGCGTCTGCGGCTGCCTTCTTTGCCGCCTCTTTCTTCGCGAGGAAGCCCGGCAGCCCCGCGCCTTCCTCGGCGGCTTTCTTCGCCTTTTCCTTCTTCTCCGCGCCGCCTTCGAGCAGATCCTCGTCGATGCGGGTGCGCGCCACGCCTTCCTTCTTGATGGCGCGCCCGCCTTTCAGCAGCTCCTCGGAGTCGATAGCTGCCAGCTCGGCAACCTCGGTATCCTTCTCGTTCTCTTCGTCCTGCTTCCTGTCCTCAGGCTTCGCGCTCATGGTTCGCTCCGTCGGCGCGGACGCCGGCTTGCGGTCGGGTTTGGATTCAGCGGCGGGCTGGCTGCGCTTGAAGCGGCCAAACATGCGCTGGAAGAAAGAAATTGCGGTCGTCCTCTAGCGGCTCGAACGGCACGTCCTCGCCCATCAGGCGGCGGGCGATGTTGATGAACGCCTGCCCCGCGCGCGACTCTTCGGCGTTGAGCGCCACCGGCGAGCCCCGGTTGGTCGAGATCAGGATCGTCTCGTCCTCCGGCACCATGCCGATCAGCTTGATCGCGAGGATGTCGATCACATCCTCCGGGCTGATCATATCGCCTTTCTTCACCATATCGGGCTTGACGCGGTTGATGATCAGGCGGCCCGGGCCTTTGTTTTCGGCTTCGAGCAGGCCGATGATGCGGTCGGCGTCACGTACCGCGGAGACTTCGGGGTTGGTGACGATCAGCACATCGTCGGCGGGGGCGACGGCGTTGCGGAAGCCGCGCTCGATGCNNTCGATGCCCGCCGGGGAGTCGATCACGATGAAATCCACCAGATCGCGCAGCTCGTCGCACAGGCGCACCATGTCGCTGGGGCTGAGCGCAGTCTTGTCGCGCGTCTGCGCAGCCGGGATCAGGTACAGCTCCTCTTGCAGGCGCTTGTCCTTGATCATCGCCTGCCGCAGCCGCGCCCTGCCCTCGACCACGTCCACGAGGTCGTAGACGATGCGGTTCTCCAGGCCCATCACCACGTCGAGGTTGCGCAGGCCGATGTCGGCGTCGATGCAGACCACGCGGTTGCCCAGCGAGGCCAGCGCCACAGCGATGTTTGCGGTGGTGGTCGTCTTGCCGACGCCGCCCTTACCGGATGTGACTGTTACGACCCGAGCCGCCATGCGATTCCTTTCTGAGCATTCGGTTGGTGCTGGAGGTGCTTAACTGCCCCACTCCTCGGCGACGATCTGCCCCTCACGCACGGAGGCGATCTCCGGGCGCGGGCGGGCGGTGCCGTCGTCAGGGCCGATTGCAACGTAATTGGCGATGCGAAGCTGCATCGGGCGCATGTCGAGCGCGCACACGATCGCGTCCGCGTCGCCCGTGGCCCCGGCGTGGACGGTGCCGCGCAGCCGCCCCCAGACCAGCACGTCCCCCCCGGCGATGATCTGCGCGCCGGGGTTCACATCACCGATGATAACGACATGGCCGACGTGGCGCACGATTTTCCCAGAACGCAGCGTGGTTTTGACCAGCACACCCGCACTGCCGTATTCCTGTGTGTCGATGGGGGGAAGCTCGCCGTCGTCGTAAGACGCGCTCTGCTCCCCGTGGTTGAGGTCGGTGCCGATGTCCTCGCGGCGGGCCGAGCGGATCGTCTCTGCGGATTTGCCGAGGATCGCCGCAAGCTGCACGTCGTGATCGGCCAAGCGGTCCCGCAGCCTGCGGATGTCATCTCGCTTCAAAGTCCGTTCCCCTAACTGTAGCGCAACGCGCGCCCCCCGGAAGAAGGCGTCGTGTTCCTGAATCGTGCCGATCAGGTCGTGTTCGACCTCGGGCCAGTCCGGTGCGTCGTCCAGCACCACCATCAGCCCGTCCCGAATACCCTTAAACGAAACCGTGGACATCGTGCGCGAAATGCCTCCCCTGCATGTGGGCGCATTGTAGTATAAGGGTTAGCAGGGTGCAAAGCCGCTGCACGCCGTCTACAGAAGTGTCGCCTTGCGGCCGGGCCGCGGATCGTAGTTGCTGGCGAACTGCTCCAGCGTGGTCTTTTCGATCAGCCAGGCGTTGGCGAACTTGCTGGCGGGCAGCTTGCCGCTGCGGATCAACCGCCGAACTGATTCCGGGTGGATGTTCAGCCGTTTGGCTGCCTCCGCCACGGTGACGTACTTATCGTCGAAGCTGTCACTCACGATGATTCCCCTGCGGGCTAAAAATTGTTGTGGTGTGCAACAGTCAAAGTATAGGTGTTCTGGATGGGATGTCAAGGGGAACTGCGGGGGAATTTACCAGAGTGCAGCCGTAGATAAGCAAAACCCCTGCCGTGTTTCAGGCAGGGGGCTTGTTTGTCCCAGCGGCAGCCACCCTACGCTATCCAGCGAGCGCAGCGCGCGTGCAACCATCGGTTACGGGGCTTTCGGCTCCACCGCGCCGGGCGCGGGGTCGAGCGGCCAGTCCTCCAGCGCCCACGCGTCCATCTCCTGCATGAACGTCTGGAACGTCAGGTCGAGGCGGATCGGCGTGACTGAGATGTAGCCGTTGGCGACCGCCCACACGTCGGTGCCGACCTCTTCGGTGTCGCCGGTCGGGCGCTCCCCGCCGATCCAGTAGTAGGGGCGGCCCATCGGGTCGGTGCGGCGCACCAGCTCGTCGTGATAGCGGCGGCGGCCCTGCCGGGTCAGCTTCACGCCCTTGATCGCGCCCTGTGGTACGTTGACGTTCAGCAGCGTGAGGTCGGGCAGCCCGCGCTCGGCGACTACCGGGGCGAACTGCGCAGCGAAACGCGCCGCCTGCGCGAAGTCCGGCTCGTCGAACGAGTCGAGCGACACCGCAATGGCGGGCACCCCGGCGAGCGCCGCTTCCATCGCCGCGGTGACGGTGCCGCTGTAGGTGATGTCCTGCGCGAGGTTCGGCCCCTGGTTGATGCCGCTGACCACCAGATCCACCGGCTCGGGGATGAAGCCCATCAGCGCCAGCGCGATCGAGTCGGCAGGCGAGCCGGAGCACGCGTAGCCTTCCACGCCCTCCGCCAGCTTCACCGGCTTGATGCGCATCGGGTCGTACAGCGTCTTGCGGTGCCCGACCGCGCTCTGGTTCTCGGCGGGGGCCATGATCGTGATCTTCGAATTCGGGATGTTCCGCAGGGCGGCCTGCAGCGCGAAAATGCCGGGCGCGTACACGCCGTCGTCATTGGTGACGAGAATATGCATCGGTTTGCCTTTGTTGTGTTTCATATCAGGAGTATCCCCCGCAGCGATTAACCGGGCGTTAGGCGCAGATTAACGCCGGTTTAAGTTACGACGCGTCCACGACCGTCAGGCGGCCATCCTGCTCCACCAGCCGCCCGACCGCGATCAGCGGGTCGTGCTCGAAGATCACCAGCGCGTCGCGGTCGNNGTCATAGGCGGTCATCCAGGCCAGGTTGGCGAAGTTGACCCACATCGAGGCGAGATCCGCTACGTACAGGGCGGCCTCGTCCCCGTGCTCGAACACGATGCTGGTGTGCGCCGGAGTGTGCCCCGGCGTGAGCACCACGCGCATCCCCGGCAGCACTTCGACCTCACCGTCGAGCAACGTCATCTGCCCCGCTTCGACCAGCGGCCAGAAGTTTTCGCGGTAGTAGGTCGCGCGGGTGCGCTCGTTGGGGAACATCGCGTCAGCCGCCTCACGCCGCTGTACCCAGTACTCGGCATTGGGGAACGTCGGGCGGAGCGTGCCGTCCGGCTCCGCGCACATGTTGCCGCCGCAGTGGTCGGCGTGCAGGTGCGTGTTGATCACGAGATCCACGTCCTNNACGTCCTCCGGGGCGACGCCCAGCGCCGCCAGCCCGTCGAGCAGCGTGCCGTCGGGGTGAGTCAGCCCCATGTGCCGCGCGGCCTTCTCCCCCACCCGGCTGCCGATGCCGGTGTCCACCACGATGGTACGCTCCGCGTTCCGCACCAGCAGGCAGTTGTGCACCATCGGCACGCGACCCTGCTCGTCGGGGGTGTAGGTGCGCGACCACAGCGCGCGCGGCACCAGCCCGAACGGGCCGCCGCTGTCGGCCATGATCTGCGCGTCGTTGACGGTATCGATCCGGAGATCGCCGATGTGAACGGTCGGCATACGGGTGAGTCCTTCACTAATGGGGTGGAGTGCCCGGAGCTTACCCCAGATGCCGGTGCGCTTCAATGCGGCATACAGTGCAGGGCGCTAAACCTCACCCCCGTGAACGGAACAGCTTCCACCGGCAGCGCAGGCTAGAAGTTCGATTTCGGTTAAGGTAGAATCGGCACGTCACAAGCTGCCAACCCCACCCACGTCACACGGAGACGACCCATGAGCGTGCTCGACAAAGTATGGCACCTGTACATCGGCCAGTCGTGGCTGGGCACGCTGACCCCCGTGAACGTGGACGGCGACTGGGTCGTCGCCGAGTTCGCGCAGGGGGACGCGTGGGGGAATTTCGCGCCGTGGTTCGTCAACTCGGCCAAGGCGTTCGAGGAAGGCGACGACGAAGGCTGGCAGCTCGTGTACGGCCAGCTCTCCGCGATGGGCATCGCGCTGGTCGCCGACGACGGCGAGACGGTCGAAGGCCCAACCGTGATCACGAATGGAGACACGGCCTGGTTCGCCGTGTAATGCCCGCAAGACCGCCCACCCAGATGGAAAGCTGCCGCCGCGTATGAGCGTCGCATCCGAGCACATCCAGCAAGTCCTCGACAACCTGCCCACCCGCCCCGGCGTGTACCTGATGAAGGACAAGCAGGGCACGGTGATCTACGTGGGCAAGGCGGTCAACCTGCGGAGCCGGGTGCGNNACCTGATGAAGGACGCGCGCGGCGAGGTGATCTACGTCGGCAAGGCGGTAAACCTGCGCAGCCGCGTGCGCTCGTACTTCCAACGCGGCACGCTGAACCAGTCGCACAGCAAGACCGCGCGCATGGTGTCACACGTCGCGGACGTCGAGATCATCGTGGTGGACTCCGAGATCGAGGCGCTGCTCACCGAGATCAACCTNNTTCAACGTCCGGCTGAAGGACGACAAGCGCTACCCGTACATCAAGGTCCACTGGTCGGATCCGTTCCCCAAGGTGACCGCGACCCGCCGCATGGTGAACGACGGCTCGCGGTACTTCGGGCCGTACACCAGCGCGTCGGCGGTCTACCAGACGCTCGACATCCTGCGCAAGGCGTTCCCCTACCTGACCTGCGACCGCGAGATCGACGGGAACGACGAGCGCGCCTGCCTGTACTACGACATCAAGCTGTGCAGCGCGCCGTGCATCGGCGTGATTAATCAGGAGGATTACCGCGCCAGCATCCAATCGCTGATGGACTTCCTGCAAGGCCGCTCCGACGAGATCGTGAAGCGGATGGAGCAGCAGATGTGGGACGCCGCCGAGCGCATGGACTACGAGCGCGCGGCCCAACTGCGCGACCAGCTCGGCGCGATGGAGAAGATCACCCACCGGCAGAAGGTCGTCTTCCCGACCAGCGTGGATCAGGACGTAATGGCCTTCGCCCGCGAGAACGGCGACGCGTGCGTGCAGATCTTCTTCATCCGCTCCGGCAAGATCGTCGGGCGCGAGTACTACGTACTGGAAGGCACCGACGACGAGGTGCCGCAGGAAGTCATGAGCGACTTCGTGAAGCAGTTCTACGATCAGGCCGCCGAGATCCCGCCCGAGGTGCTGCTGCCCCACGAGATCGAGGAAGCGCAGATCATCGAGCGCTGGCTGCGCAGCAAGCGCGGCAACAAGGTGGTGCTGAAGGTGCCGCGCCGGGGCCAGAAGCGGCAGCTGGTGGAAATGGCCGCCGCCAACGCCAGCGAAACGCTCGGCATGCTGCGCGCGCAGTGGGAGGCCGACACGCTGAAGCAGGAGACCGCGCTCACCGAGCTGCAGGACGCGCTCGATCTGCCCACCCCGCCGACGCGCATCGAGTGCTTCGACATCTCGACCACGCAGGGCACCGCGATCTCGGCCAGCCGCGTGGTGTTCGTCAAGGGCGTGCCGCGTAAGAGCGAGTACCGCAAGTTCAACATCCGCACCGTGGTCGGCAAGAGCGACGATTACGCCTCGATGCGCGAGGCGCTCGACCGCCGCTTCCGGCGCTGGCAGGATGCGCAGGAGAACCCCGGCGAGCTGGCCCCCGGCAAAAAGCGCGACGAGACGTGGAGCCTGCTGCCTGACCTGCTGATCGTGGACGGCGGCAAGGGGCAGCTCAGCATGGCGGTCGAGGTGCTGGAGAAGTACGGGCTGATGGGCCGGGTGCCGGTGGTGGGCCTCGCCAAGCAACACGAGGAGTTGTTCCTGCCGGGGAACCCGAAGCCGGTCTACCTGCCCCGCCGCTCGCAGGCGCTCTACCTGGTGCAGCGCGTGCGCGACGAGGCGCACCGCTTCGCGATCAGCCACCACCGCCAGCGCCGGGTGAAGCTGGGCATCGCCAGCCAGCTCGACGCGATCCCCGGCATCGGCCCGTCGCGGCGCAAGGCGCTGCTGCGCGCGTTCGGCTCGCTCGACGCGATCCGCAAAGCCCCACCGGAGAAGCTCGCCGAGGTGCCCGGCATCGGCCCGGAGCTCGCCGCCGTCATCAAAGCCGAGCTGTAATCGACCCAACACTACCGAGGATACGCATGGTCAAACTGGTGATTCTGCTGCGGACGGGCGCGCGCGCCCACGCCGCCGAGAGCTACAACGACTTCCTGATCAAGATCGACGCGCTGCCCAACATGCGCCGCAAGGCGGTCAGCACGGTGTACGGCGCGGCGGGCGTCCCCAGCCCGTACTCGACCGTGATCGAGGTGTACTTCGACTCACGCCGCGCGATGGAAGCCGCGCTCACCAACCCGGCAGGTATCGCCGCCGGGAACGCGCTGCTCCAGTTCGCCGGGCCGGACGCGATCTCGCTGTTCGCCGACGTGCTGGAGGAAGATTATCCGGTTCCGGCAGAGGATGAGGGTTAGAGTCCACAAAGGACACTGCTCGCCCGGGCAATGCCCGGACGACCAGAAGAAATGGCAGGCCATTTCTTCACAAGGTTTGGATCACGAATTTCACAGATTACACGAATNNCTTTCCATCGACGCAAGTAACACATTATGCTGCCTCGTCAGGCAGCGCCCCGCGCCCCCACACGCCGAGCTTCGGCAGCGCGTAGAACGCCGCGATTCCCCCGTAGATCGCCATCGTGAGGATGAAGGCGTAGGCCGCGCCGCGCGCCCCGTACACGAATATCAGCGGCACGGCCAGCCCGGCGCGCAGGATCGACGTGAGCAGCGTGACGTACGTCAGGATGGCGGGCCTGCCCGCCGAGAGCGACAGCGGGCGCAGCCATAGAAACGCATTGCTGAACAAATACCCGACCATCAGCAGCACGATCAGCGGGGCGGCGGGCACGAACTCGGGGCCGTAGGTGACGCGCAGCAGGAACCGCCCCAGCACCGCCAGCCCGGCCAGCGACGCCAGCGAGATCAGCGTGCCGTACGCCGTCCACGTGCGGAGGATGCGCCGGATGCGCCCCAGCTCGCGGCGCGCCCACGCCTCGGTCAGCTCCGGGTAGAGCAGCGGGCGCAGCGGCGTGACGAACAGCGCCGAGAGGCTGGTCGCGCTCATCGCGATTTTGTACAGCGCCACGTCGCCAGCCGGGCGCAGCGCACCCAGCACCAGCACGTCCACGTTGGTGAAGATCGTCTTGAGCGACTCGGTCAGCGAGGTGTGGAAGGCGAACGGCAGAAACTCGCGCAGGGCGGCGCGGGTGCCGCCAGCGCCGATCAGCGGGAAGCGCCCGCGCTGCGCGCGCAGCCCCACCACCACCCAGTACGCGAACCCGACCGCCGCCGCCGCGACGTACGCCCACATCACCGCCTGCACACCCTGCCCCCGCAGCAGCACCACGCCGACGAGCAGCACGATCTGCTTGAGGATGCTGCCCAGCGAGAACGCCTTCATGCGCTTGAACGCGATCAGCAGCGAGGAGAACGAGTTCTCCAGCGTGGTGAACGGCACCGTCAGCGTGTAGATGCGCGCCAGCGCGCGCACCAGCGCCGGGTCGTCGTACGCCTGCGCCGCGACCGGCACCAGCAGCCACACCAGCGCGACGGTCGCCAGCATCAGGGCCACGTCGAGGCCGAGCGCCACCCGGAAGAACGACCCGGCGCGCGCCGGGTTGCCGGTCGCCAGCGACTCGGTCACGAACTTGACGTTGCCCTCGTGGGTGCGGATGTCGAGGAACTGCGAGATGGTCGTGACCAGCACGATGCCGATCGTGATCTGCCCGTAGCCGTCAGTGCCGACCGCGCGGGCGAGCAGGATGCTGGTCACGAGCGCCAGCGCCTGCCCGACCCAGTTGGACGTCAGCAGCGCGGAGAAATCGGTCAGGATGTCCGCGCCCAGCGCCGCGCTCAGGCCCGCCCGCAGCCGGTCGAACATCAGCCCGCCGCCTGCGTGATGAAGTCGAGGATGTGGCGGGCGCGCGACGCCCAGGTGTAGCCCTGCACGTCCGCCAGCGCGCGCTCGGCGAGGCGGGCCGCCAGCGCCGGGTCATCGCGCAGGCGGCGCAGCGCGCCAGCCAGCGCGGCGGGGTCGCCGGGCGGGGTCAGCAGCCCGTTGACGCCGTCCCGCACGATCTCGGCGGTCGAAGGCAGATCGGAGGCGACCANNGTCAGCAGGCCGTTGACCCCGTCCCGCACGATCTCGGCAGTGGAGGGCAGATCGGAGGCGACCAGCGGCGTGCCCGACGCCATGTACTCGAACAGCTTCATCGGGCTGGCGTAGTACGCGAAGTGCGCGGTCCACGGGAACGGCATGGTGCACACGTCGAAGGCGCGCAGCGCGCCGGGCACGTCAGCCGCGGGGAGCTGCCCGGCGTACAGGATCGTCTCAGGCGGCAGGCCGCGCTCGGCGAGCTGGCCGCGCAGCGCGTCCACCGTCTCCGGCGGGCCGCCGACCAGCCCCAGCCGCACCGGGCGCGCGCCGCCGTCCTGCGCCAGCGCCGCGACCGCCGCGGCGAGGTCGCCCATCCCCTTGTCCATGCCCAGCGTGTGGAAGCGCCCCATGTAGCCGACCACGTACGCATCCTGCGGCCAGCCGAAGTACGCCCGCCACTCGGCGCGCGTACCCTCGATGTCGAAGCGGGCGGCGCGGAAGCCGTCGTGCGCCACCAGCAGGTGGTCGGGCGGGGTGCCGAGCGCGGCGTAGCGCTGCTGCAAGTGCCCGGTGATCGTCACCACCCCGCCGATGCGCCCCACGAACCCGCGGCGCAGCTTCTCCCCGGCGTCGGTGGCGGGGGCGGTGTGCGCCTCGTAGAACATGCGGCGGGCGCGGCCCGGCCACAGGCGCAGCGCCGCGGCCAGCGTCAGCGCGTTGCGGGTGTACAGCACTGCGTTCCGCTTGCCGAGCAGGAACGGGGTCAGCATCAGATGGTAGCTGGCGCGCTCCAGCGCGGTGGCGGTGCGGTCGGCGACCTTCATGGCGCGCCCCGGCAGGCGCGCGGCCTCCGGGTACAGGTCGAGCACCGGCACGCGCAGCGCGTCGAAATTCTCCTCGACGCCGTAATGCCCCCAGATGTCGCGCGTCGCCAGCTCGGGCGGGTTGCGCCGTGCGGCATACAGCAGCAGCACGTCGGCCCCCGCCCCGGCGAACGCCTCGCACATCTGCACGATCTGGTACGGGTGGGCCTTCTCGCTGGGGATGCGGGCGTTGGCGGTGTAGACGAGCCTCACGCGGCGGCCCCTTTCCGGCGGGCGATCTCGGCGGCGAATACGCCCACCAGCCGGTCGATCAGCCCGTCGAGGCTGTACGACTCGCGCACCCGGTCGGCCAGCCGCGCGCCGAGCGCCGCGCGGGCCTCGGCAGGCTGGTCGAGCAGCGCAGCGAGCCGGTCGGCGATGCGCTCCGGGTCGAGGTCAGGGGTGTGCAGCAGGGCGGCGTCCCCGGCCAGCAGCGGCAAAAACGTGTCGTTGCGCACCACGGCGGGCACGCCGCTGGCGAAGCTCTCGATCACNNAGGTTCGCGGTGACGGCAGCCCCACGATACAGCGCGGGCATGTCGGGCGGGGCGACCGGCCCCAGAAGCTCGACGCGATCTGCGATCCCCCGCTCCGCCGCCCGCACCCGCAGCGCCGAGGCCATGCCGGGGTCCTGTTCGGTCTCGCCGCCTGCGATCGCCAGCCGCACGTCGCCGTAACCGGGTCGCTCGGCGAGGCGCGCCACGGCGTCGATCAGCGCGTCGTAGTGCTTAATCGGGGAGAGACGGCCCACCGCGAGGATCGTGCGCTCATCCGGCGCGCCGCCGGGGCGGAACGCCGCCACGTCGATGCCGTGCCCCAGCACGGTCAGCTTGCGGCTGGGCAGCGTGAAGCTCTCCGGCGAGGCGGTCACGACACGATCCACCAGCGCGTGGGCCAGCCTCAGCTCCGCGCTGGCGGCGCGGTGCGTGTACCACAGCACCAGCGGCAGGCCGCGCAGCTTCGCCCACGGCGCGGCGAGCAGCGCGTAGCGCGGCACCATGTGCGCCAGCACCACGTCCGCCCGCCGGGTGAGCATCGCCAATTCGCGCTG
>JABAOG010002778.1_pt1 | contig 16879 bp, 16 predicted proteins | sample 7062131 | NCBI WGS metagenome assembly JABAOG01 (sample SAMN14538629, study PRJNA623070) | marine sediment metagenome | biome: marine biome [ENVO:00000428]; feature: marine pelagic biome [ENVO:01000023]; material: deep marine sediment [ENVO:00002113] | place: India: Arabian Sea | collected...
GCGCGGCGTCCTGCTCCTCTCCCGGTTCGCGGGCGCCGCCGCCGAGCTGCGCCACGCGATCCAGGTCAATCCCTACGACCCCGAGGATTTCGGACGCCTGCTGCGGGACGCGCTGACCATGCCGCAGGAGGAGCGGGCTCGCCGCATCGGCGCCATGCGCCGGGAGCTGCGCTCCATCTACGACTGGATGACGGAGATCTTCGAGGAGTGGGGCGGGATCCGGGGCGGTGCGCCGCTCCCGGACGACCTGGCCGCCGCGATCCCCGACGGCGACTGACTTGATCCCTTCCCGCGTCGTTCGTCGGAAGCGCGACGGGATCGAGCTCGACGCCGCCGAGCTCACCGGCCTCCTGCACGGGTTCCAGTCCGGGGACGTGGCCGATTACCACATGGCGGCGTTCCTCATGGCGGTCCATTTCCGGGGTCTGTCGCCCGCCGAGCTGAACGTGCTGGTGGACGTGATCATCGACTCGGGGGCCCGGGTCGAGTTCGGCGACGCGCCCGGTCGGCGGATCGACAAGCACTCCACGGGCGGCGTGGGCGACAAGGTCTCGCTGGTCCTGGCGCCCCTGGCCGCCGCGCTGGGCGTCCAGGTCCCCATGATGAGCGGCCGGGGGCTGGGCCACAGCGGCGGCACCGTGGACAAGCTGGAGTCCATCCCGGGGCTGCGGCTGGAGCTCTCCCTGGAGGCGTTCCGCCGACAGGTCCTCGACCTGGGGCTGGCGCTCATCAGCCAGACGCGGGAGATCGCGCCGCTGGACGGGCGGCTCTACGCCCTCCGGGACGTGACGGCCACCGTCGAGAGCGTACCGCTGATCGCCTCCAGCATCATGAGCAAGAAGATCGCCGAGGGCATCGACGGGCTCGTGCTGGACGTGAAGGTCGGGAACGGGGCGTTCCTGCCGGCGGAGGAGCAGGCGCTGGAGCTGGCCCGCACGATGATCGCCATCGGGGAGGCCCACGGGCGGGAGGTGGTGGCGCTCCTGACGGCCATGGATCGCCCGCTGGGGCGGGCCGTCGGCAATGCGCTCGAGGTGGTGGAGGCGATCGAGGTGCTGCGGGGCGGCGGCCCGGCGGACCTGCGGGAGGTCACTCTGGCGCTGGCGGCGGAGATGGTGCAGCTGGGCGGCGTCGCCGGGGATCGGGACGGCGCCCTGGCCCTGGCCCGTGCCGCCCTCGATGACGGTCGCGCCCTCGACGTCTTCCGCCGCGTCGTGGAGGCGCAGGGCGGGGATCCGGCAGTGATCGACGACCCCCGCCGGCTGCCGAGCGCGCCGGTCCGCCTGCCGGCCACATCGGAGCGCTCGGGCCGCGTCCTGGCCATGGACACGCGGGCCCTGGGGGAGGCGGCGGTGGGGCTCGGGGCCGGGCGCGGCGCCATGGGCGAGGCCATCGACCGGCGGGTCGGGTTCGTGATGGCGGTGGCGCCGGGTTCGGTGGTCGAGGCGGGTCAGCCGCTGGCGGAGGTGCACGCGGCGGATCCGGGATCGGCGGAGCGGGCGGTCGAGGCCCTGCGCTCGGCGATCCGGATCGGGACGGGGGACGCCGAGGCCCGTCCCCTCGTCTCCCACCGCGTGACCCGGGACGGCGTGGAGCCCTGGGCGTAGCGGGCCGCGCCCGTCAGCCGCCGCCGGTCGAGTCCGGCGCCGAGTCCGGGGCGGAGGTATCCGGCAGGTCCTGGGGCAGCCCGCGCAGCGGCGCGCCGAAGAGCCCCGGGGCATGCACGTCGCAGAGCTCGGTGGGCTCGGTGCCGGGCAGGTAGAGCTCTTCCCGCATGGCGTCCTGCGGGCACCAGTCCGGATTGAACAGCTCGCCCGTGCCCCGGTCGATGACGGCCGTGACCAGGCCGTCGGGCCGGGGCCAGTCCTGGGGGAAGGCGATGCGGGGCTCCGCCTCCGTTCCGGACCCGGCCCGCGCCTCCCCCTCGTCGAAATACACGGGACGGACGAAGTCGGCCCACACGGGCGCCGCGTACACGCCGCCCGCAGCGCTCGGGAGGATGGGTTGGGGCATGTCGAACCCGAGCCAGACCACCGCCAGCAGGTTCGGGGTGAAGCCCGCGAACCAGACGTCGCTGGCGTCGTTCGTGGTCCCCGTCTTCCCGGCCACCGGGAGGGTGTAGGGGATGTTGCCCTGATCCGGGTTCCGGACGGCCGCGCCGCTGCCCGCGTTCACGACATCCTTCATCATGTCCACGAGGATGTAGGCGACCTCGGGCTCCAGCACCCGCTCCCGCTCGGGCTGGACCTCCCAGACCACCGTGCCGTCCGGGTCCTCGACCCGCAGGATCGGTCGGGGCTCCACCCGGACGCCCAGGTTGGCGAACGGCGTGTAGGCCTCCGCCACGTCGATGGGGAGGAGCGCCGGGACCCCGATGGGGAGCGAGGGCACGCGAGGGATCGTCGTCGAGACCCCCATCCGCTTCGCGTACTGCGCAACGGTCTCCAGCCCGACCTCCATGCCCAGCTTCACCGCCACCACGTTGATGGATGCCCGCAGCGCGCTGCGGAGCGTGACCTCGCCCCGGAAGTCGTTGGCGTAGTTGCTCGGCGACCAGACCGTCCCATCGGGCATGTCCACGTTGACCGGGGCGTCCAGGTAGACCCGGGAGACGGGGATCCCGCTGGCCACGGCGGCGGTGTAGNNTCCACGTTGACCGGGGCGTCCAGGATCACCCTGGACGCCGGGATCCCGCTGGCCACGGCCGCGGTGTAGACGAAGGGCTTGAAGACGGAGCCCGGCTGGCGGCGCGCCTGCGTCGCCCGGTTGAACTTGGAGTCGGAGAAGTCCCGACCCCCGACCATGGCCACCACGTCGCCGGTCTCGGGATCGAGGGCGACGAGCATCCCCTGGAGGTACGGGGTCGTCCCCGTCGCCGGCGCCGTGGTGTCCTCCATGGTCTCCGCGTAGGTGGGGTGGTTGAAGCCCGGCGCCGACTCCACGCGCTCCCAGCCCCGCTCCATGGCCGCCCGGGCCCGCTCCTGCATCCCCACGTCCAGGGTCGTGTAGACCCGGTACCCCTTGCTGTAGAGGTCGGAGCCGAAGCGGTCGTCCAGCACGCCCCGGACCCACTCCACGAAGTACGGCGCGGTCCCGCCCGCGCCGAGCCGGGCCCGGGACTCCGGCAGGGGCTCCTGCCGCCAGCGGGAGGCCTCGGCCGTGGTCAGGTAGCCCTGGTCCTCCATGAGCCCGAGGACCAGGTTGCGCCTGCTCCGGGCCCGCTCGGGGTGCTTCAGGGGATTGTAGTGGGCCGGCAGGTTGATCACCGCGGCCAGCATCGCCGCCTCCGCCGGGTTCAGCGCGGTGGCGTGCTTGCCGAAATAGTTCTGCGCGGCCGACTCGATGCCGTACCAGCCCTGGTCGTAGTTGATCTGGTTGATGTAGGCCTCGAGGATCTGGTCCTTGCTGTAGACCCGCTCCAGGTCCATGGCCACGTGGAGCTCCCGGAGCTTCCGTCGCAGGGACTGGTCGAAGCCCACCTCCTCGATGAACATGTGGCGGGCGAGCTGGAGCGTGATGGTGCTGCCGCCGCCGGGCCGGCCGAGGAGCTGGTTCCGCACGGCCCGGGCGTACCCCCAGACGTCGAAGCCGGGGTGGCTGTAGAAGCGCTTGTCCTCGATGGCGATGAAGGCCTGGGGCACGTAGTCGGGCAGGCTGTCGATGTCCACGGGGGTGCGCCGCTCCAGCGCCAGCTCGTCCAGGATCTCGCCGTCCCGGCTCAGGATCTTGGTCGACTGCTGCGGCTCCCAGGTGTACAGCTGGGCGACCGACGGGCAGTCGTAGCAGACCGTCTGCCACGCCCCGATGGCGCCGCCCGCGGCGCCGCCCACGAGGGCCAGCGCCAGGAGGCCGCCCACCGCCAGGAGTCCCTGCTTCCAGTTCGCTCTCATTCGTCCCCTCGCCGTTTCTCGCTGCTACACCCCCGTCGGTCCCGGGGTCCGGCCTGCAGGGCGGGGGCCCGGGTCCCCCGATGCCCCCGGATCGGTACGGGATCCGGGCCCGTCCCCGTCACCCCGCCGGCGCGGACCCGGCCGCGGTGTCGGCGACCGCCGCCTCGAGGGCGTCCAGCCGCTCGAGCTGGGCGGGTGTGGGCGGGTACAGCGTGCCGGGCTGGACGTCCCCGCCCATGAGCTCGCGCTCCAGCGATCGCGCGCGACGGTCGAGTCGGCGCAGCTCGGAGCCGTCCTCGCCCGCCGCCTCCAGGGCCCGCTGCAGTGTACGTCGGGCCTCCCTGAGCCGCATCATGAAGGACTCCCTGGCCCTGTAGTCCGCGTCGGCGAGCATCGGCATGCGCGGGTCGCCCCGGACCACGATCTCGCCCGTCGCCCGCTCCCCGCCCGCCTCGAGGGTGACCGTGTAGCGGCCGGGGGACACGAACGGCCCGCGGGGTCCGACGGGTCGGGCCAGCCCCTCGACGACCTCGTCCTCGTCGTCGGTCTGGAGGGGCGGGTGTCTCAGGTCCCAGGCGACGCGGTGGATGACGCCCGGCTCCCCGCTCCCGGCCAGCGTCCGGATCGTGTCGCCGTCGCGCTGGATGACGAGCTGCGCCTCGGGGTGCTCCCCGGACAGGAGGTAGTGGAACAGCGCCGCGGGCGGGTTCTCGCCCATCCACTCCCCGTCGCCCCGATAGGACGTGTCCTTCCAGTAGAGGTGGATCGTCGCGTCGCGGGTGGGGAACAGGTAGGCGGGGCGATCGCCGGCCTCGTCGAGTCGGGTGAGGGGAGAGGCGTCGTCGAGGATCCAGACGGACCGGCCGTGGGTGCCCACGACCAGGTCGCCGGTCCCGGGGTGGACCACGAGATCGTCGTAGAGCGTGGTGGGCAGGTTGACGCCGAGCCGCCGCCAGGTCGCGCCCGCATCGGTGGACGTCCAGAGGGCGTGTTCCGTCCCGAGGAAGAGCACCGCCGGGTCGTCGGGGTGCTCGTGGATCACGTTCACGCTCCCGGCCTCATCGATACCGTTCGCGCGGGGCGCCCAGGTGGCGCCGAAGTCGGCGGTCCGGAAGACGTACGGCCGGAAATCGCCGTCCCGGTGGGCGTCGAACGTCGCGTACGCGACGCCGGGCGCCGAGCGGGAGGCGATGACCCGGCTCACGTAGGTCCCGTCGGGCACGCCCTCGACGTTGCCGGCGACGTTGGTCCACGTCCGGCCGCCGTCGCGGGAGAGCTGGAGATTGCCGTCGTCGGTGCCGACCCAGAGGATCGCCGGGTCGAGGGGCGACTCGGCGATGGTCGTGATCTCGCCGTAGCTGGCGGTGCCGTCGTTGCGGGAGAGGGCGATGTCGGCGCCCGCGACGCCCATGAGCGTCAGCGTGTCCCGGTCGATGGCCCGGGTGAGGTCCCCGGTCCGCTCCCAGGTCTCGCCGCGGTCACGGGAGATGAAGAGGCGGTCGCCCCCGACGTAGAGGACGTCCGGGTCGTGGCTGGAGAGCAGGCTGGGAGAGACCCAGTCGAAGCGGTAGTCCGCCTCGCCCTCGGGCGGGCGGGGCGCGATGTCGAGCCGGTCCCCCGTTTCGGTGTCGACGCGGATGTACCCGCCGTTCTGCGCGTTGCTGTAGACGACCCGGGGATCGGTGGGGTCCGACTGGTGGTACATCCCGTCGCCGAACCCGATCTGACGCCAGTCGTAGCCGAGGATGCCGGCCCAGTGGCGTGTCGCGCTCGGGCCCATCCACGAGTGGTTGTCCTGGAGCCCGATGTACACGAAGTACGGATCCCTCGTATCCACGCCCATGGCGTAGATCTGGGCGATGGGCAGGTTGTCCAGGCGCATGTACGTGGCCCCCCGGTCCCACGTCTCGTACAGCCCCGCGTCGCCGGCCAGGTAGTAGTGCTCCGGTCGGCGCGGATCGATCCACATGGAGTGGTGGTCGCTGTGGACGCCGACGTCGTAGACCTTCCGGCCCGAGACGTCGGTCCAGGTCCGGCCGCCGTCCTCGCTCACGGCCGAGCAGGTGGCCAGCGTGTAGACCCGGTCAGCGTCCGTCGGATCGATGAAGATGTGGCTGTAGTACATGGGCCGGATGTTCCGGTCGCTCATGCGCTCCCAGCTCTCCCCGCCGTCCTCGGTGCGGTACACCCCCGGGAGCTCCCCGTGCTCGATGATGGCGTTGACCACGCCGCAGCGGTTCCCCGCCGCCGCGAGGCCGATCCGCCCCTTGTCGCCCTGGGGGATGCCGCCGGTGAGGCGTTCCCAGCGTTCGCCGCCGTCGGTGCTGCGCCAGATCCCGCTGCCGGGACCGCCCCCGTTGAATCCCCAGGTCCGACGCAGCCGCTGGTAGGTCGCCGCGTACAGCACGTCCGGATCGCACGCGTCCATGGCCAGGTCGGTGGCCCCCGTGAGGGTATCCACGAACAGGACCCGCTCCCAGCTCTCCCCGCCGTCCACCGTCCGGTAGACGCCTCGCTCGGGGGTGGGCTTCCAGAGGTTGCCCTGGGCGGCGACCCAGGCCACGTCCGGATCCGTGGGGTGGACGACCACGCGGCCGATGTGTCGCGTCTCCGTCAACCCCAGGTGCGTCCAGGTCTGGCCGCCGTCCACCGAGCGGTACACGCCGTTGCCCCACGAGGTGCTCTGCCGGTTGTTCTGCTCGCCGGTGCCCGCCCAGATCACGTCGGGGTCGCCCGGCGCGATGGCCAGGTCGCCGAACGTGCTGGTGGCCCGGTCGTCGAAGACGGGTCGCCAGGTGGTGCCCTTGTTGGTGGTCTTCCAGATCCCGCCGCTGGCGGTGGCCACGAAGATGGTCGACGGGTCGTGCGGCAGCGCCTCGACGTCGTGGATGCGGCCGCCCACCACCGCGGGGCCGATGGACCGGAACGTGAGCTCGCCGTACAGCGGCGGGACCGGGGGCCGGGGGTTCTGGGCGCCGATGGAGGCGGACGCCAGGGCGAGGAGGACCAGGCAAAGGATGGTGGATCGCATGGGGACTCCGATGTCGTTCGTTCCGGGCTCCGGGGGGCGGGCGCGAGGCGAATGTAGCCCGGGCGGGGGTGGCTCGACAAACCGCCGGGCTCGAAGCGCGCCTACGGGCTCTCCCGCAATGCCGCCAGCAGCGCCACGAGGCGCTCGTGGATCGCGGGATTGCCCGCCACGATGGACCCGCCGGCCCGGACGTCCCCGCCGCCGTCGGCGGTGGTGACCACGCCGCCGGCCTCCCGGACCATGAGGGTCCCGGCGGCGATGTCCCACGGCGCCAGCCAGAGCTCCCAGAAGCCGTCGAAGCGGCCGTCGGCGACGTGGCACAGGTCGAGGGCGGCCGCGCCGGCACGCCGCACGCCCGCCGCCCGGCGCAGGACGGCGTCGAGCTGCGGCAGGTAGTCCGGCAGCAGGTCGGGGACCTTGAAGGGGAACCCGGTCCCGATGAGCGAGCGGTCCAGTCGGGAGGTGCCGGAGACCCGGATCCGGCGACCGTCGCGCCAGGCCCCGCCCCCCTGCCAGGCCGTCCACTCGGTGCCGTGGAAGGAGTCCACCACCGCCCCGGCCACCAGCTCGCCGCCGCGAGCGACCGCCACCGAGGCCGCGAAGGACGGATAGCCGTGCAGGTAGTTCGTGGTGCCGTCCAGCGGGTCGATCACCCACAGGTGTTCCGACCGCTCGAACCGGGCCCGTACCCCGTCCGCGTCGACCGCCTCCGCCGACTCCTCCGCCAGAATCGCGTGGCCGGGGCAGCACTCGCGCACGTGCCCCACCGCCCGGTCCTCCGCCTCCCGGTCCACCCGCGTGACGAAGTCGGCCGTGCCCTTCTCGTCCCACTCCGACTCCTCCAGGTCGCCCAGGTGGCGACGGTGGACCTCGGCGGCGAGGCGACCGGTCTCCAGGGCGATCCGGGCCAGCTCCTTCGGCTGCATGATCCTCGTTTCCAGGGTGCGGGGCTCCCCTCTCGTCGACGACCCCGGGGCCGGGGGCCGACGCAAGGTACGGCGCCCGGACCGCGGGGTACAGCGATCGGCAGAGATCTTGCGCCGATGCCCGATCGATCTCGGACTAGTTGCGGGAGGCCCAGGATGACGGAGCGAGGAGAGCAGGACTCGGAGACGATCGAGCTCGTGGTGCTGGTCTGCGTCGAATGCGGGCGGGAGTACGCGTTCGAGGGCGGCGAGCGACCGCCGGGAGACCTGGAATGCGGGAAGTGCGGCAATGCGGTCTTCCGACGGTTCGACGCGGCCGCCCGGCCGGACGAGGTCCAGGAGGAGTTCCGGGACGCGACCGAGCGAGACCTGGATGCGGATGACCCCGCCGGGGACGCGACCCGCGGCGATCTCCACGACCTCAACCAGCCGTGAGCGGGGCGCCGCTGTTCCGGGGCTCCGGCGTGGCGCTGGTCACGCCGTTCGATGACGCGGGCGTCAATGCCCGTGCGCTCGCGGCGCTCACGCGCTTCCAGCTCACCGAGGGGACGGACGCGTTGATCGTGTGCGGCTCCACGGGGGAGGCCGCGACCATGACCCCGGAGGAGCAGGCCCGGGCGGTGGAGGTGGTGGCGGGAGAGGCGGCGGGCGAGGTCCCCGTGGTGGCCGGGTGCGGGGGGAGCGACACCGCGGCGGTGGCCCGGCTGGCCCGTGGGGCGCGTGCCGCGGGAGCCGACGCGGTGCTGCTGAGCGCGCCGCCGTACAACAAGCCGCCGCAGCGAGGGCTCGTGGCCCATTTCCGTGCGGTCATGGATGCCGGCGACCTGCCGGCGATCCTGTACAACGTTCCGGGCCGCACGGCCGTCGGGCTGGCACCGGAGACGGTGGCGGAGCTGGCCGAGGACGACCGGGTGATCGGGGTGAAGGAGGCGTGCGGCGACCTGTCCCAGATCGCGGACCTGGCGGCGCTGGTCCGGGACCGGATCCCGATCTGGAGCGGCAACGACGACCAGGTCCTGCCGATCCTGTCGCTGGGTGGATTGGGGGTCATCAGCGTCCTGGGCAACGTGGCCCCCGGGGATACCAGCCGGATGGTGCACGCGTATCTGGACGGCGACACGGCCACGGCGACGGACCTCCAGCTCCGGTACCTGCCGTTGATCCGGGCGCTGTTCGCCGTATCGAACCCGATCCCGGTGAAGACGCTGACCGGCTGGCTCGGCTTCGAGGTCGGGCCGGTCCGGCTGCCGCTCGTGCCGCTCACCGAGGCCGAGCGCGAGGATCTCATCGCCACGGCCCGGTCGGCCGGGCTCGAGTCGGGGCGCTGACGTGCCCCTCGACCTGGTCGTCTCCGGGGCCACGGGTCGTATGGGCCGGGTCCTCGGCCGCCTGATCGCGGAAGCCGAGGACCTGCGCGCTCTCGGCGGCATCGCCCCCACCCCGCCCGAGGAGGGCGCGCCCGCCATCGGCTATCCGGAGGTCGTGCCCGTCGACGGCGCCGCGGAGCTGGTCGCGCGGGCGGACGCCGTCATCGACTTCTCGGCCCCCGGCCAGCTGGCCGCGCTGCTCGACGCCTGCGCCGGGACCCTGGTGGGCCGGGCCCTGGCGGTGGGCACCACGGGGCTGGGCGGCCGGCTCGACCAGCGGCTCGACGAGACGGCGGAGAGCGCCGCCGTGCTGGTGGCCGCGAACTTCTCCGTGGGGATCAACCTGCTGCTGGGGCTGGTGGAGCGGGCGGCGCGGGCGCTGCCCGGCGATCGCTACGACATCGAGATCGTCGAGACCCACCACGCCCGGAAGGAGGACGCCCCCAGCGGGACGGCACTCGCCCTGGGCGAGGCGGCAGCCCGGGGACGCGGCGAGGCCCTGTCGGACGTCCGCCGGGACGGGCGGAGTGGCCGGGTGGGGCCGCGGCCCGAGGGCGAGATCGGACTCCACGCGCTCCGGGGCGGCGATGTCGTGGGCGAGCACGCGGTGCACCTGCTGGGGGCCCGGGAGCGGGTCGTGCTGGGGCACAGGGCACACGGGCGCGATCTGTTCGCCGAGGGGGCCCTGGTGGCGACGCGCTGGCTGGTCGGGCGGGGGCCCGGCCGCTACACCATGGAGGACGTCCTGGGGCTGAGCGGCTGAGGACGCGCCGCCGCCCCCTTTCGTGACCCGGACCGGAACCCGACGAATGGATTACCAGAAGATCCGAGACATCATTGCGAACTCGACGAAGAAGACGCCGGTCACGGTGTTCGTCCGTCACGACGGCCCGCTGGAAGTGGAGTCGTCCGAGGAGATGAAGGTCTTCCCCGCGGGCGAGGGTACCACGGTGCTCATCGGCGAATGGGACCGGGCGCGGGAGGTCCTGGATGCGGCCGCCAACGTCCGCTACCACCACCTGGCGAACGATCGGCGCAACTCCGCCATCCCGCTGCTCGACCTGAAGTCGCTGCGATCGCGGATCGAGCCGGGCTGCATCATCCGGGACGGCGCGGAGATCGGCGAGCACGTCATCGGGATGATGGGCGCCGTTGTGAACATCGGCGCGGTGGTGGGGGATGGGACGATGCTGGACATGAACTGCGTCGTCGGGGCCCGGGCCATGGTGGGCACGAACTGCCACATCGGGGCGGGGGCGGTCCTGGCCGGCGTCCTCGAGCCCCCGAGCGCGGACCCCGTCGTCATCGAGGACGACGTGCTGATCGGCGCGAACGCCGTGATCCTCGAAGGGGTGCGGGTCGGCCGCGGCTCCGTGGTCGCCGCCGGGGCGGTGGTGACCGGGGACGTCCCGCCCATGAGCGTGGCGGCGGGCCAGCCGGCCCGGGTGATCAAGGAGGTGGACGAGAAGACGAAGGACAAGACGGGGCTGCTGAAGGAGCTCCGTCGGCTGGACGGTTGAGCACGTCGCGGCTGCCGGGGCGGCGTCCGGGAAGCGATCTCGCCCCGGCGGCCCGAACATCGTAGCATACGGGGGGCTCCGCCGGGCCCCGAGACCGGATCTCGAGCTCGAACCTGGAACCGACCCGTGCCCGAATCCCTGACGCTCACGGACCTCTCCTGGCTCCACCTCGACCTGCTGGGACGCCTCCTGCTGGCCTCGCTGCTCGGGGGGGTGATCGGCCTGGAGCGGGAGTGGAGCGGAAAACCCGCCGGGTTCCGGACCAACCTCCTGATCTGCGTGGGGGCGGCGTTGCTCACGGAGCTCTCGATCTCCGTAGCCCGGTCGGCGGGGGCGGGAGTGCCGGCGGACCCGGCCCGGATCGCGGCCCAGATCGTGAGCGGGATCGGGTTCCTCGGGGCGGGCACCATCATCCAGGCCCGGGGCGGGGTGATGGGCCTGACGACGGCGGCGACGCTCTGGGTGGTGGCGGCCATCGGTATGGCGGTGGGCGCCCACGCCTACACCGAGGCGGTGGGGACCACCCTCCTGGTGGTGGTCGCGCTGCTGGTGCTGGGCCGCTTCGAGCCCCACCTCGGCCGACACGCCGAGCACGTCCTCCAGGTCACGCTCGCCCCGGACACGACGCCGGTCGAGCGGGTGGAGGAGGTGCTGGGTCGGGGGCTGCGCTTCGAGGTCGTGGAGATGGAGCGGCGGGACGGGCGACTGCTCATCGCCTATGCCGTGAGCGGACACCGCCGTCGATGGCGCGACCTGCTGCAGCGGCTCCTGGAGCTCGACGGCGTGGACCGGGTGGAGCGCACCTGACGTGCGTCGCCTGGTCATCGACCTGGCCGACGCCCGCCCGATCTTCGCGCTGCCGGACCGGGTGGTGGCCGCCCTCCGGCGGGAGGCCCCGGACTGGGACGTGGTCGTGGTGGACGCGCCGGCCGAGGGGACCGGCGATGGTGGCCACAGGGCGTCGCCGGAGGCCATGCAGGCGGTCCGGGACGGCGCCGAGGTCTATATGGGCTTCGGCGTCCCGGCCGAGCTGGTCCGGGAGGGGGCGGAGCTGCGCTGGGTGCATACCGGCGCGGCCGGGGTCCGGGGCTCGCTGACCCCGGAGCTGGTCGCGAGCGACATCGTGTTCACCAACTCCGCCGGGATCCACGGCCCCCCCGTGGCCGAGACGGTCATCGCCTATCTCCTCCATTTCGCCCGCGGCCTCGACCACGCCGTCCGGAGCCAGCACCGGGGAGAGTGGGACAAGGCGCCGTTCGACGCCCCCGCGGCCCCGGTCCGGGAGCTGTCCCGGAGCACGGTGGGCGTGGTGGGCCTGGGCGGGATCGGCCGCGAGGTGGCGTGGCGAGCCCGGGCCCTCGGTGCCCGGGTCGTGGGGACCCGACGCCGGCCGGAGCCCGTGGACGGCGTGGAGCGGCTCACCGGTCCGGAGGCGCTGGACCGCTTGCTGGAGGAGAGCGATTACGTCGTCCTGACGGTGCCGGAAACGGCCGAGACGCGGGGCCTGATCGACGCCGCCGCGCTCCGCCGGATGGGCCGGGGCGCGGTACTGGTGAACGTGTCCCGCGGCGGACTGGTCGACCAGACGGCTCTGGCGCGAGCGCTGGAGTCGGGTCAGATTCGTGGGGCAGCGCTCGACGTCTTCTCCCCGGAGCCGCTTCCGACCGGCTCCCCGCTGTGGCAGCTGCCAGGTGTCCTGATCACGCCTCATACATCGGCGTATACGCACGCGTTCTGGGAGCGCGAGGAGGCGCTGTTGGTGGAGAACCTCCGCCGGTACCGCGCGGGGGAGCCGCTCCGGAACGTGGTCGACAAGCGTGCGGGCTATTAACTTGCCCGGCGCGGTGAAGACTCAACCCATCCCATGAGCATCCCATGATCGAGATCCTCAAGGCCGCGATCCAGCGCGGCGCTTCGGACATCCACGTGAAGTCGGGCGATTTCATCCGGGCCCGAATCCGGGGCGACCTGGTCCCGATCACGAAGCAGCAGGTTCCGCCGGACCAGGCACGGCAGCTGGCGCAGCAGCTGGTGCCGGAGTGGGAGCGGGGCAACATCGACAAGATCCGCGACTACGACTGCTCGTGGGGCGCGTCCGGCGTGGGCCGGTTCCGGGTCAACATCTTCCGGCAGCGGGGCACGATGGGGATCATCATGCGGGTGATCCCGTTCGAGATCCCGACGCTCGAGGAGATGAATCTGCCGGCGTCGCTGGCGCAGATCGCCGACCACCGGCGGGGGCTGGTGCTGGTGACGGGCGTGACCGGGTCGGGGAAGAGCACGACGCTGGCGGCGATGCTCAACCACATCAACGAGACGCAGGCGCAGCACATCCTGACGCTCGAGGACCCCATCGAGTTCCTGCACCGGGACAAGAAGAGCTCGCTGACGCAGCGCGAGGTCGGAACGGACACCGAATCGTTCAACAAGGGGCTGCGGGCCGCGCTGCGCGAGGACCCGGACACGATCCTGGTGGGTGAGATGCGGGACACCGAGACCATCGACATCGCGCTGAAGGCCGCGGAGACCGGACACCTGGTCCTGTCCACGCTCCACACCCAGAACGCGGTCAAGACGCTCAGCCGGGTCATCGCGGTATTCCCCCGCGAGGAGCAGGAGATGGTCCGGGTCCGTCTGGCGGAGTCCATTGTCGCCGTGATCAGCCAGCGGCTGCTGCCCCGTAAGGACGCCGTGGGACGGATCCCGGCGGTGGAGATCATGCGGGCGACGAGCACGATCCGCGACCTCATCCGCGAGCCGCATCGGACCGAGGAGATCGTCGACCTGATCGCCGAGGGGCGCGAGCAGTACAAGTCGCAGACGTTCGACCAGCACCTGGCGGACCTGGTGCGCGACGACAAGGTGGAGTTCAACATCGCCAAGGCCGCGGCCACCAACCCCTCCGACTTCGAGCTGCGGATGCGGACCCTTGCCTGACGGCCGCTCGGCCGACTGGCTCACCGGGCTGTTCATCCCGGTCACCACTCCGTTCGATCCGGTCACCGGCGACATCGCGCCGGTGAGCTTCCGGGAGAACCTCCGCCGCTGGCTCGAGACCCCCGTCAACGGCTACGTCATCTTCGGGTCGACCGGCGAGGGCGCGCTGCTGGACGAGGACGAGAAGGTCCGGCTGGCGGAGTACGCCCGCGACGTCGTACCCCCCATGCGGCCACTGGTGGCGGGCGCGGGCGCCGAGTCGACCCGCGCCGTCATCCGCCTGGCCCGCCGGTTCGGCAACACCGGCGCGGACGCCGTCCTGGTGCACCCGCCGTCCTACTTCGGCGTGGCCCTCGGCGCGGCGGACCTCCGGGACCACTACCTGGCGGTGGCCGACGCCTCCCCGGTCCCGGTGCTGGTGTACCACATGCCCAAGTTCACCCACGTCACGCTGGACGCCGGGCTCATGGGTGAGCTGGCGCGCCACGAGAACATCGCCGGGATCAAGGACTCCTCCGGCGACCTGAAGCGCTTCGCCGAGTACACCGAGGCGTGCGGATCCCGGTGCCGACTGTTCATGGGCAACGGCGCGCTGCTCTACGCCGCGCTGGAGCTGGGAGCCGCCGGCGGGATCGTCGCGCTGGGGCTCCTGGCCCCGGACGAGTTCGGCGAGCTGCTGGCCCACTACCGGGCCGGTCGTCTCCCCAACGCCGGCCGGATCCAGGAGCGGCTGGCCCCCGCGCACAAGCTGATCGTCGGCGCCTTCGGCGCCCGGGGCGTGAAGGCCGGCCTGGAGCTCAGGGGGTGGCACGGCGGTCCGCCCCGTCCGCCTCTGAGTCCCCTCGGCGAGAAGGATCGGGAGACCGTGGCCCGGGTGATGCAGGAAGCGGGACTGATCTAGCCAATCACCGAACCGCGGGCCCCGTATGTCCTTCGAGATCGAGGCCGCCCGCTCCCTCGCCCGGCGGGTGGAGCCGGCGAACCCGGACAGACTCCACGAGCAGATCGCCGCCCTGGCACGGCCGAGACGGACCGGCACCGAGGGGGCGGTCGCCACGGAGACCATGCTGCGGACCCGGTTCGAGGAGCTCGGCTACGGGATGCGCAGGCTCGAGTTCTCCTTCTCCACCTGGCCGGGTCGCTACGGATTGAGCCTGGCGGGCGTCGCGGTGGGCGCCGCCGGGGCCATCGCCGGATGGCTCCTCCTGACCGGCCGTCCCGCGGCGGCCGCGGCGATGGTGGCCGCCGGTCTGGCCCTTTCCCTGCTCCCGCTGCTCCTGCTGGACCCGGCACTGACGTCCCTGCCGTGGGGGCGGGTGGACACCGCGAACCTCCTGTTCTCTCGCGGCGGCCGGCCGGCCTGGATCGTCATGGCGCACCGCGACACCAAGTCCNNGTCAGGACCGTGGCTCTCTCGGCCGCGCTGCTGGGCTGTCTCGCGCTCCTGGGGCTGTCCGTCGCCCGGCTCGCGGGGGCCGGCCCGCTCCCGGCGCTCGTCGTGATCGCCGCGGGGGCCGCAGGGCTCGCCGGCGTCGTCCTGGCCCTCGGGTGGGCCGGGAACCGGTCTCCCGGCGCCCTCGACAACGCGTCGGGCCTCGCCGTCCTGCTGGAGCTCGCTCGACGGACGGAGGGACCGGAGATCGCCTACCTGATCACCGACGGGGAGGAGCTCGGACTCGCCGGGGCCCGCGCGGTGGCGGACCGGCTGCCCGCCGTGCAGGGCGTGATCAACCTGGACGGCCTCGACGACCGGGGCCGGATCCGCGTGGCGGAGGGACACGGGTGGCGACGAAAGGGCTCGGCGCCCCAGCTGGCCGCGGCCGTGCTCTCCGCGGCCCGGGCCCTCGACATGGACGTCGACCGCCGCCCGCTGCCCTGGTCCGTCCCGGTGGACCACGGGCCCCTGGCCGCGGCCGGGATCCCCGCCCTCACCGTCCTGCGTGGCGACTGGCGCTCGCTGGCCCGGGTCCACCGACCCGGGGACGACCCGGGCGGCATCACCGGCACCGGGGCCGCCGCGACCGCCACGCTCCTGACCGTCGCCCTCGGTCTCCTCCGGGATTCCCAGGCGGCGCACCTTGCGGCCCGCCAAGGCAACGCGTCATAGTCCAGCCCCATGAGCTACACCGACCAGTGCACCGTTGTCGTCGGCGCCCAGTGGGGCGACGAGGGCAAGGGCAAGATCGTCGACGTCCTCGCCGCCGACGCGGACATCGTGGCCCGCTACCAGGGCGGCGCCAACGCCGGCCACACCGTCGACGTGGCGGGAGAGGAGTTCGTCCTGCACCAGATCCCCTCGGGGATCCTGCACCCGGACAAGCGCTGCCTCCTGGGCAACGGCGTGGTCCTCGACCTGGAGCAGTTCTTCCAGGAGATCGAGGGTCTGCAGGAGCGCGGGGTCGACGCCGAGAGCCGCGTCGGGGTCAGCGGTCGGGCCCACCTCCTGCTCGACTACCATAAGCGCCTCGATCGCGCGACGGAGAAACGGCGGGGGAGCGGGAAGATCGGGACCACGGGCAAGGGGATCGGGCCCGCCTACGAGGACAAGGTCGCTCGCCGCGGCATCCGCGCCGGAGACCTGAGGGACGCCGATCGGGCGTCCACCCTCATCACTCACGCGGCCGAGCGGGCCAACGAGCGGCTCCGCGCCGTGGACGGCGAGGTCGTGGACGTGGACACCCTCGTCCGCCAGGTCCTCGGGGTCCGGGAGCGGCTCCTCCCCCTCATCACCGACGTCGGCCGTGAGATCCACCAGGCCCTGGCCGGCGGGTCGCGCGTGCTGCTGGAGGGCGCGCAGGGCGCGCTCCTGGACATCGACCACGGCACCTACCCCTACGTCACCTCGTCCAACACCACGGCCGCCGGCGCCGCGACGGGGACCGGCATCGGGCCCACCGCCATCGACGCCGTGCTCGGCGTCGTCAAGGCCTACACCACGCGCGTCGGGAGCGGGCCCCTCCCCACCGAGCTGGAGACGGAGGTCGGCGAGCGCCTGCGGGAGATCGGCGGCGAGTACGGCGCCACCACCGGCCGGCCCCGCCGCTGCGGCTGGTTCGACGCCGTCGTCGTCCGCTACGCCGCCCGCGTCAACGGCCTCACCGGCCTCGCCCTGACCAAGCTCGACGTCCTCGACAGCTTCGACGAGGTCCAGATCTGCACCGGCTACCTCGTCGACGAGCGAGCTCCACGAGGACTTCCCCGACGACCT
>JABAOG010001052.1_pt2 | contig 16862 bp, 13 predicted proteins | sample 7062131 | NCBI WGS metagenome assembly JABAOG01 (sample SAMN14538629, study PRJNA623070) | marine sediment metagenome | biome: marine biome [ENVO:00000428]; feature: marine pelagic biome [ENVO:01000023]; material: deep marine sediment [ENVO:00002113] | place: India: Arabian Sea | collected...
GGAGGCCCGGAAGTTGGGCTGGAGGACGACGTAGCCCCGGTTGGCCAGCCACTGGGCCATGCCGTCGTAGCCCCAGCTGTCCCGGGACCACGGGCCGCCGTGGGGGAGGACGATGGCCGGGAGGCCCTCCGCCTCGACGCCCCTCGGCACCGTCAGGTACGCCGGGACCTCCTCGCCGTCCCGGGCCGGGTAGCGGACGGGCTCCATCTCGGCCAGGTGCTCGGAAGAGAGGTCCGGACGGGGCCGGTAGAGGAGCTCGGCCTCCTCGCTCTCGCGGTCGTAGAGGTAGGTCGCGCCGGGGTTGATGTCGGACGTCACGGACGCGATCACCTTCGACTCGTCCTCGGTGGACGACCCCAGGCGGATGTCGCCCCGGGGCAGCTTCTCCCGGAGGACCTCGTAGTGGTGCGCGAAGACGGAGTCCTTCGGATATACGCGGAGCCGGTCGCCCATGTAGTAGGTCGCCACGAGCTCGTCGGTGGCGTCACTGAAATCGGCGCCGCCGAAGTCCACCTGCCCCTCCGGGTCGCTCTCGACCATCTCGATCTCGCCGGTGGCGGGGTCGAAGAGCACGAGCCGGACGAGGTCGACGTCGTCGCCCTTGTTGGTCTGCATGTAGACGCGCCGGCCGTCCTTGTGGAACCGGAGCGGGCCGCACTCCTCCTCGGCGCCGCACTCGTAGACCTCGGTGAACGTGCCGCCATCGTCGATCCGGAGGATCTCCGTGGCGCCCTGCTCGTCGACCCGGACGCCGAGCCTCAGGGTGCCCTCCAGGTCCGCCTCCCAGCCCGCGATCCGCTCGTCGTTACGGAGCACCAGCTCCCGCTCGCCGGTGCCGATGTCGACCCGGTAGACGTCGTGGAACCGGGGATCGCGGTCGTTCAGTCCCACCAGGGCCTGGTCGGGCGTGGCCTCCGGCAGCGCGATGATCATGGCCCGCACCCCCTCGTACGGCGTCAGGTCCCGGGCCGGGGGGACCCCCGTGGCTTCCTCGACCGCCGCGTCGGGATCCACGGCGTAGAGCCGGAAGTTCTCGTCGCCGCCCTTGTCCTGGACGTACAGGACGTAGTCGCCGTCCTGCGTCCAGGCGTAGCCGCGGACGGGCCGGACGGTGTCCGCGGTGAGGGGCCGGGCCGCGTCGAAGGGCTCGTCCACGCCCTTCACCCAGATGTTCATCACGTCCAGGTACGGCTTGCGGAAGGTGATCCACTGGCCGTCCGGCGAGATCTGGGCGCCCGAGATCTCCGGGTCGCCGAAGAACGTCTCCCGGTCGATGAGCGGGGGAAGTTGGTCGAGGTACGAGGAGGCCGCGGCGGGCGCAGCCGCCTCCGAGGGCTCCGGGGGCGGCGTCGCCGGCTCGGGCGCGCCCGCACAGCCGCCGATGAACAGTGCGAGAGCGAGCCATCGTCCGGACGGTGACATGGGGAAGCTCCTGGTCGCGGGTTCGGTCGCGGCCGGCGGGAACGGCCGTCGGACTCGCAATGTGCGGCGAGGGTGTCCGGGCGCGCCAGACCCGATGGCCCGGATCTGGCACCCGCACGGTACCCGCGACTGCAGAACGAACCCAGGAAGGAAGGCCGAATGTCCAGAGAGATCCGGATCCTCGCCCTCGTCGCGGCGGGCCTCGCCGCCGCCCGGGCGCTGGTCCTCGCCGTCGACGCCATGGGCGTGGCGTGGAGGCGCCGGCACCTGTACCGCTAGCCCGGCCGGATCCCGGCCCCCCAGTCGACCTGCGCCGGCGTCACCGGAGCCAGGCGGGGTCGCGGTCGTCGCCCGGGTGGTTCGTGAGGTTCACCGGGTCGGACCCGCTGGCGTCCATGAGGTAGATCTCGTCGTTGCCGTCCCGGTCGCTCGTGAAGGCGATCCGGGTCCCGTCCGGAGACCAGACGGGCTGGTGGTCCAAGGCGGGATTGTGCGTCAGGCGCACCAGGCCGGAGCCGTCGGCGTCCATGACGTAGATGTCGGCGTTCCGGCCCCGGACCCGGACGAACGCGATCCGGGATCCGTCCGGCGACCAGTCCGGGTCGTAGCTCCAGAGGGAGCCGTCGGTCAGGGTGCGGGGGTCGGCGCCATCGGTGTCCATGGTGATGATGTCGTTGCCGAGGTTCAGCGCGATCCGGGCCCCGTCCGGCGACCAGGCCGGGTAGGCGCCGAGCGTCAACGGCACGTCGTCGGCTCCCCGGGGCGTCATGAGCCAGATCTCGGGATCCGGCCAGGCCCACGGATCGTCCTCGTTCTCGACGCAGCAGAGGGTCGCGGCGATGGTCGCTCCGTCCGGAGACCACGCCACGTCCCACGCCTCGTTGCGCAGCGACGTCGGCACCGAGCCGTCGGTGCCCATGATGGAGAGCACCGACCCCCGGAGGTACGCGATCCGCTCCCCGTCCGGCGACCACGCGGGGCCGTGGTCGTGGGTGTCGTCCCGGGTCAGCCGGACCTCGTACGCGCCGTCCGGGCCCATGGCGTAGAGCTCGCGGTTGCCGTCCCGGTCCGTGGAGAAGAGGAGGGCGCGGGGGACCCAGCGGCACTCCACGTCGAACACCGCGGCGATCTCCACCGCCGCGCCGACCTCGACGAGTCGGGAGTCCTCCCCGATCACGACGCAGTTGGGGGCGACGCCGATCAGGTCGAGCCGGTATTCCCCGGGGGCGAACGACCTCGACAGGACGTGCTCCCCGAAGATCGACACGGTATCGCTCTCCACGCCGTCGATCCGGACGATGTAGCCGTCGGCGTCGAGGGACGCCCCGACGGTCCGGGTCGCCACCGTGATCCGGTCGGCCCGGGGGACCAGGGGCCCGGAATCGCACCCGCCGATCACGAGGGCCGCGAGGGTCGCGGCCAGGAGCGCCGCGCCCGAGTGTGTGTGGGGCCGCATGAGGGTCCTCCTTCCGCCGGTCGCCGGGGGGCGGGGACGTTTCGAGCTCGTACTTCAGGGGCCTCTGTCAACGGAAACGAGAAAGGGCGGCGGATCGCGCCATGGGCCGCGGTGGGGGCCACCGGAGCGGCCCCCGCCCACGGCGCTCAGGGAAGGGTGGATGGAACCGTCTACGCGGAGACCAGCCTGGCCTCGATCGCCCGGGTGGCTTCCGCCGTGGTCATCACCGCGCTGGCGATCATCCGGAAGTTCAGCAGCGCCGCCTCGTAGAAGTCCCCGCCCGGCAGCTGCGCTCCCGCCGTCGCGTCCTTCACGACCGCGACCTCGAAGCCCTGCTCCGTGAGCTCGCGCAGGTGCGCCTCGACGCAGAGGTTGGCCGACATGCCGGCCAGGATGACCTTGTCGATGCCGCGCTTGCGGAGCTGGAGCACCAGGTCGTTCGACTCCGGACCGTACACCTTGTGGGGGCTGACCACCGTCACGTTGGGATCCTCGATGAGCGGCTTGAGGGGCTCGTGCCAGTCGGCGCCCGAGCCGTCGAACCCCGCCGTGCTCAGCGGATCCTCCCGGTCGAACATGCCGACGGCGTGCATCATCTTCTCGAGCGCGCCGCCGAACTCCCACCGGTGATCGTGCGGGTAGTAGTAGTGGGGCGACACGAAGACCGGGATCTCCGCATTCCGCGCGGCGGTGAACAGCTGGGCCAGGTGCTCGACCGTCCGGTTGGCCTCGACGCTGGCGCCGACGACCTGCCACACGACGCCGTCCTCGGACAGGAAGTCCCGTTGCGGGTCGGTGATGACCAGCGCGGTCCTGGCCGGATCGACCTGGAAGCCGGGCTTCGGGAGGATGTCGTCGTACGTCTCGCTCATGGTGCCTCCTGGGCTGGGGTTCCGGGTGTCCGGGAGCTCCGGCGGACTCGAGGCCGCCGGGGTCCGGGGGGCCCGGGCCGTGCCGACGGGGTCCGGACCGGCGAACGCGCCACCGTCGCGGAAGACCGTTGTGGTCGCCCGGCCGGCGGTGGCATCTTCCCTGGACACCACCCCAATCTGTGATCGGAGACGTGCGCCGGGGTCCGGATCCCGTGCCATCGCGTCTCCGATCCCACGACAGGCGCTCCCCGTGCTCCTGGAACGGCTGCTGGAGAATCTGGCGCTGAACGTCGAGGCGTTCGCCCTGTGCCGTGTCGCGCCGGGGTGGCGGCTCCGACTCCCGGCGCTGGACTGGGTGACCCTCCACTTCGTGGTCCGGGGCCGGGGCGAAGCGCGGGACTCGGCGTCGGATGGTCGGATCCTCTCGCCCGGATCGCTGCTGCTGGTCCCTCCGCAGCTCGTGCACTCCATCGAGTGTGGGCCTCCGCCCCACGCCGAGCGGGGGGCGGCGGGCGATGGGACGGGCGGGGGCCTGCAGGAGTATCTGGCCGGCCCGGCGGAGGAGACCGGGATCCTCGTGGTGTGCGGCCGGGTCCAGGTGCTGTACGGGGGCGGCGTGGGGGTATTCGACCGGCTGCGCGAGAGCCTGGTCCTCGATTTCGGCGACGAGCCGCAGATGCTCACGCTGTTCGATGCCATGCTGGGCGAGGTCCGGACCCCGCGCCCGGGCTCCCGGGCCATGATCTCCGCCCTCATGGACGAGCTCCTGGTCCACGTGTTCCGGCGCCTCGGTGTCGAGACCGGTCAGCCGATGCCATGGCTCGACGCGCTGGATGCCCCGGAGCTGAGGCCCGCTGTGGCCGCCATGCTGGAGCGGCCCGGGGAGCCGCACACCGTGGCCACCCTCGCCGCCCTGTGCCACATGAGCCGATCCGCCTTCGCCCGGCGGTTCCGGGAGAGCCTCGGCCGGCCCCCGATGGAGTACCTGCGGGGGATCCGGCTCCGGCATGCCGCCCGACTGCTCCGGCAGGATCCGCCGCCGTCGGTGACGCAGGTGGCCCGACAGGTCGGGTTCGGCAGCCGGAGCCAGTTCTCCCGGGCGTTCAAGGAGCAGTTCGACATCGCCCCGAGCGGCTTCGGTCAGCCCGCGGGGCCCGGGCCGGGGCCCCGCTGAGGTCGCGCTCCAGCGGTCGCTCACCACCGCACGGCCCCTGCCCCCGACCCCCCTGCCGCCCCTGCGCCCGACCCCCCGCCGTCCCCGCCCATCCCCGTGGCTCCCCCGTTCGCCCGGCGATTCTCCCCACGGGGACCATCCGTAGGTTTCCCCACAGCGCATGCGGGCTACTCCCGATTGTGGCCGGCGGCGCTGGCCGGCATCATCGAGGGTCGGTACCCCCCAGACGCTTCCGTATCGACTGCCAATGACACCGGCGGGCCGCGGCCCGCCTGAACGTGCTAGATGCCGAGCCGGCGGACCGGGGACGCCGCCGGCCGCGACCGGGCCGAGCGTCCTGTCGGCGTGATTCGGCCCCCGGAGTTTCCGCCAGGACCGGCCGGACCAATCCAGAACGGAGGCGTGGGAGATGACTCTTCCGTCCGCATCGCCGTACACGGATGGGGCGACCCTCGGCGAGCAGCTCGAGAGCCGGGGCGTGACCCGACGCGAGTTCGTGAAGTTCTGCGGGGAGATGTGCGCGCTGCTCGGCCTCTCCACCGCTCTCACCCCCGAGCTGGTGCGGGCGCTCCAGGCGGCGCGCCGGCCGAGCGTGATCTGGCTCCAGCTCCAGGAGTGCACGGGCTGCGTGGAGAGCGTGCTCCGGACCTCCGACCCGACGATCGGCGACCTCGTCCTGGACATGGTCTCGCTGGACTACAACCACACGCTGATGGCGGCGGCGGGCGAAGCGGTGGAGGCGGCCCGTCGACAGGCCATGGAAGAGAACCGGGGCGAGTACATCCTGGTGGTGACGGGCTCGGTGCCGCTGGCGGAGGGTGGGATCTACACCATGATCGGCGGCCGGACGGCCGAGAGCATCCTGGAGGAGGCGGCGGAGGGCGCGGCCGCGGTGATCGCCGTGGGCGCGTGCGCCCACTGGGGCTCGGTCCAGGCGGCGAGGCCGAATCCCACGGAGGCGGTGGGGGTGAGCGCGGTCGTGGGGGACCGGCCCGTGGTGAACATCGCCGGGTGCCCGCCGATCGCGGACGTGGTGACGGCGACGGTGGTGCACTTCCTGACCTTCGGCCGGGTCCCCGACCTGGACGCCGACGGCCGGCCGCTGTTCGCCTACGGCGCCCGGATCCACGACCAGTGCCCGCGGCGCGCCCACTTCGACGCCGGGCAGTACGTGCAGGCCTTCGACGACGAGGGGGCGCGCCGGGCCTGGTGCCTGTACGAGGTGGGCTGCAAGGGGCCGGCGACGTTCTCGCCCTGTCCCATCTTCCAGTGGAACGACCACACCGACTGGCCCATCGGGGCCGGCCACCCGTGCATCGGGTGCACGGAGCGCCACTTCTGGGACACCATGACGCCGTTCTACGGCCGCATGCCGGACATCGCCGGCTTCGGCGTCGAGAGCTCCGCCGATACCATCGGCGCCGCCCTCGCCCTGGGCGCGCTGGCCGGCGTCACGACCCACGCCGTGGCCACCGGGATCCACCGCCGTCGGGCTCGCGCGCGGGGCGAGCTCCCGGTGATCTACCCACCCACGGTGCCCAGGCCGGAGGCGGCCACGGGCCCGGACACCCCGGGCGCCGGGGAGGAGGACCCCCATGGCTAGAGTCGTCGTGGACCCCATCACCCGGATCGAGGGCCACCTCCGGATCGAGGTGCAGGAGGAGAACGGGCGGATCGCGAACGCGTGGGCGTCGTCCACGCAGTTCCGGGGCATCGAGATCATCATGGAGGGGCGCGACCCGCGGGACGCCTGGGCCTTCACCCAGCGCATCTGCGGCGTGTGCACGGTGGTGCACGCCATCGCCTCGTGCCGCGCGGTCGAGGACGCCCTGGGCATCCAGGTCCCGCCCGCGGGCGGGCTCATCCGCAACCTGGTCCACGGCATGCAGACGGTCCAGGACCACGTGATCCACTTCTACCACCTGCACGCCCTCGACTGGGTGGACGTGGTGAGCGCCCTGTCGGCCGACCCGGCGGCCACGGCCCGGCTCGCCCGGAGCCTGTCGCCGTGGCCGAACAACTCGGAGAGCCGGTTCCGGGAGGTGCAGGCCCGGGTCCAGGCGTTCGTGGACTCCGGGCAGCTCGGCATCTTCACCAACGGCTACTGGGGCCACCCGGCCTACAAGCTGCCGCCGGAGGCGAACCTGATGGCGGTGGCGCACTACCTGGAGGCGCTGGACTGGCAGCGGGACGTGATCCGCGTCCACACGATCTTCGGCGGCAAGAACCCGCACCCGAACTTCCTGGTGGGCGGCATGGCCTCGGCCATCAACCTGGAGGACACGGGCACGATCAACGCCGAGAGCCTGACCAAGATCCAGGGCATGATCCGCCGCGCCCGTCGCTTCGTGGAGGAGGTCTACTGGCCGGACCTGCTGGCCATCGCCTCGTTCTACAAGGAATGGGCGGCGATCGGGGGCGGAGTCGGTAACTACCTGACCGTGGGCGAGTTCCCCGACGGCGGGAACTGGCGCGACCACGACTCCCTCTACTTCCCCAGCGGGGTCATCGTGGGGAAGAACCTCGGGGAGGTGCTGCCCTACGACCACGAGAAGGTCAAGGAGTACATCACCAGCTCGTGGTACGAGTACGAGGGCGGCGACGACGTCGGGCTGCACCCGTGGGAGGGCGAGACGACGCCCCGCTACACCGGGCCCGAGCCGCCGTGGACCTACCTCCAGGACCACGAGAAGTACACCTGGATGAAGGCGCCGCGCTACGACGACATGCCCATGGAGGTGGGGCCGCTGGCGCGGATGCTGGTGGCCTACGCGTCGGGCCACGACGACGTCCAGGAGGTCGTGAACGAGGCCCTCGCCCGCCTGGAGGTCGGCCCGGAGGCCCTGTTCAGCACCCTGGGCCGGACCGCGGCCCGGGGGGTCGAGACCGTGCTGCTGGCCCGGCGCCTGGAGACCTGGTTCGACGCCCTGGTGGCCCGGATCCGGTCCGGCGACACCACGACGTTCAACGGGGAGCTGTGGGACCCGTCCTCGTGGCCCCGGACGGCCCAGGGCTACGGCTACCTGGACGCGGCCCGGGGCGCGCTGGGCCACTGGGTCCAGATCGAGGACGGCGCCATCTCCCGCTACCAGTGCGTGGTGCCCAGCACCTGGAACTGCTCGCCCCGGGACGCCCAGGGTCAGATGGGGCCGTACGAGGCGGCGCTGACGGACAACCACCCCCTGGTGGATCCGGAGCGGCCGATCGAGATCCTGCGCACGATCCACTCCTTCGACCCGTGCATGGCCTGCGGCGTCCACGTCCTGGACGCGACCGGGGCGGAGGTCACGCGGGTGGTGGTGCAGCCATGAGCGTCGACGCCCCCGGCCGGCCGGCCGCCCGCCCGCCATCCGAGCGGCTGCCGCGGGGCGTGATCCGGTACCAGTGGGTGTACCTGTGGCACTGGCCGATCCGGACCATGCACTGGATCGCGGCCCTCTGCATCGCGGTGCTGGTGGTGACGGGCTTCTACATCGGCGCGCCCTATTTCCTGACCGCCGGTGAGCCCAGCGGCCACTACCTCATGGGGTGGGCGCGCTTCCTCCATTTCGCCGCCGCCGGCGTGCTGGTGGCGACCGGCATCGTGCGCGTCTACTGGCTGTTCAAGGGAAACCGGTTCGAGCGCTGGCGGGCGCTGTTCCCCGTACGAAAGCGGGACTGGGTCAACCTGGGACAGGTGCTGCGGGCGTACATCTTCGTTCATCCCGGGCGGGCGCCCCACTACATGGGGCACAACCCGATCCAGCAGTTCTTCTACACCGGCCTCTATCTGGTCGCGGTGTTCCAGGTCGTGACGGGGTTCGGCCTGTACGGGCTCGCGGAGCCGACCGGTTTCTTCTTCCAGACCTTCGGCTGGGTGGGCCCGCTGTTCGGGGGCTGGCAGGTGGTCCGCTTCCTCCACCACATCGCCGTCTGGGCCTTCCTGATCTTCATCCCGCTCCACGTCTATCTCTCGGTGCGGGCCGACGTGATCCACGCCGAGAGCCGGCTCTCCTCCATCATCAGCGGCCGACGGTACGTGCGGGCCGACATCGACTTCGTGGACGAGGGCCCCGGCGTCGACACGATCCCGGTGGAGAAGCACATCTCGCGGCCGGAGCTGGTGGTCGCCTCGCCGGCCGGTGAGCACGTGGAAGGCGGCCGAACGGAGGACGGGATCCCGGACTCGGTCAAGAAGCTCACCGAGGAGCCGGAGGATGCCGCAGCGGGCGAGGAGGACGAGGCGTGAGGGCGGACGGGTCGACCGTCGTCATCGGCCTGGGCAGCCCCCTGATGGGGGACGACGGCGTGGGCCTGGTCGCACTGGAGCGGCTCCGGGAGCGCTGGAGCTTCGACCCCCCCGTCGAGCTGCTCGACGGCGGGACCTGGGGGATGAACCTGCTCCCGTTCATCGAGGGCGCCGAGGGCCTGGTCTTCCTGGACGCCGTCGAGGCCGGCGAGGAGAACGGCCGGGTCGTGCGCCTGGACCGGGACGAGCTGCCCCGGTTCTTCGCGACCAAGCTCTCGCCCCACCAGATCGACCTCAAGGAGGTCCTCGCCCTCGCCGAGCTCCGGGGCACACTGCCCGGCCGGACCGTCGTCCTCGGCGTGCAGCCGGCCACGGTCGCGCTGTCGGACGCCCTCAGCGGGGAGGTCGCCCGCGCCCTCGACCGCCTGCTCGGCGCCGTCGTCGAGCTGCTGCGAAGCTGGGGCCACGTGCCCCGACCCCGGCGGTTGCCCGGCGCGGTGGCGCCCGGCTAGTTTTTCCGGGCGAGTCCCACCGGCCACCCACTTCCAACCCCCTGTGGCCGACCGAGCATCACCGAAGCCATCGACAGGATCCGTCTCATGCGCAACGCTGCTGCCGGCCTGCTGATCGCCCTGACGGCCACCGGCGCCGTCTCGGCCCAGGCCCCGGTCATCACCCCGGACGGCGACCCGTCCGTCCGCGACGACACGATCTATTCGCTGGCCGTGGATCCCGGGGATCACCCGGAGGAGGCCCACGTGCTCCTGCTGGACGACGGCGTGGTCCGGTACGAGGCCGACGGCACGGGCAGCCGGACGTACCGGATGGTGGGCCAGGTCCTGAAGCCGGAGGCCGTCGAGACGTGGGCGGAGCAGAGCTTCGTGTACAACCCGGAGCGCGAGCGGCTCCGCCTGAACTGGGCGCGGGTCGTGGCCCCGGATGGTCGGGTCATCAGTCCGGAGCCGATGCACCGGCAGGAGTCGGACATCCCGGTCCCGGAGGGGGCCCCGGTGTTCTCGGCCCGGAAGCAGGTGCGGATCTCCCTGGGCGGTGTGGCGCCGGGCACCATCGTGGACTACAGCTACACGGTGGAGACCGCCGACCCGGTCCTGGAGAGCGACTTCTTCGCGTCCTGGTTCATCAACCCGGGCGCGACGATCCGGCGGTCGCGGCTGATCCTGGATCTCCCGGCGGGCGCGCCCGTCCACATCCACGAGGTGGACGTGGCGTTCGAGCCGCGGGTGCGCCGCGAGGCTGGCCGGATCATCCGGGAGTGGGCGACGGCCGACGTGGAGCGCGTGGAGTCGGAGCCGTTCGCGCCGGACTCCACCGGGTTCCGGCAATACATCCGCTACGGGGGGACCCGGGCCTGGCCGGAGATCGGGCGGTGGTACGGGTCCCTGGCCGCCGATCGGTACGGGCTGACGCCCGCCCTCGAGGCGAAGCTGGCGGAGCTGACCGTGGACGGCGAGGCGACGGGGGAGACGCTCCGGCGGATCCATCGCTGGATCGTCCAGGACCTCCGCTACGTTTCGCTGGCGCTGGGAATCGGCGGCTACCAGCCCCGGCACCCGGACGCCGTGCTCGAGACGCTGTCCGGAGACTGCAAGGACAAGACGACGCTGTTCATCGCGCTGGCCCGGGCCCTGGGCGTGGAGGCGAGTCCCGTGCTCACCAACGCCGCGGCGATCGACGAGAGCGTCCCGTCCCTGCACCAGTTCGACCACGTCATCGCCCGCCTCGAGGGACCGGACGGCCCCGTGGACGTGGACCTGACGGCCGGCCTGGTCCCGTTCGGCAGCCTGCCGGGAGAGCTGCACGGCAAGACGGGGCTGCTGGTTCCCGACGACGGCGAGCCGAGCCTGGTCCGGTTCCCGGACCCGCCGGCCACGGACAGCCGGCTCTCCGTCCGGGTCGAGGGAGCGCTGGACACGACGGGCGCCTTCGAGGGGACCTACCACGAGGCGGGCACGGGCCTGATGCAGTACGGGCTGCGCGAGGCGTTCGCCCTGGACCTCACCGCTCAGCAGCGGGCCAATACGGCGCAGGCACTGGCCGGCCAGCTGTTCAACGGGGCCCGTGGCCGCGACCTGTCCGAGTTCGACGGCCGCGATCTCGACGCGACCCCGGCCATCAGCGTGACCGTGGAGGCGCCGCGGGCCACGTCCCCCACCCCCGACGGCGACCATATCCTCACGCTGCCGATCGGGACGTTCGGGAACGAGGAGCTGCTGCGCTATCTGGAGGGCAGGGAGGAGCGCCGGGCGCCGTTCCACATCGGCATGGTCTCGGGGGACGCGGAGCTCGTCCACGAGATGGTCCTCGAGCTGCCGCCGGGCTGGTCCGCCGTGCTGCCGGAGCCCGCACGGGTCGAGAGCCGGTTCGGCCGGTACGAGTCGTCCTACGCCCAGGACGGTCGCGTGCTGCGGGTCCTGCGCCGCTACCTGGGCGGTCGGGGCATCGCGCCGCCGTCCGCCCGGGCCGAGCTCGTGGAGTGGCTCGGCGGGATGGTGGAGGACAACCACCGCTACATCGTGCTGAGGCCCGGGGACTGATCCGTCGGAGGCCGTGCCCCCCCGGCCCGTCTTTTCGGCGTGGCGGTCAGCGGGGAGGGCTCTGGCCACGGTCGCCGTGCAGCCAGGCCACCATGGCGGCGAAGTAGCCGGGCGCGTAGCCGGTGAGGGTTCGCTCGCCGTCGGCCTCCTCGAACAGGAGGATGCCGTGATCGGCGTCGTCGTAGACGAGCGTGCGGATGGGGCGGCCCGCGGCCCGGAGCGAGTCCAGCCTGTCGAGCGTCCAGCCGGTGGGCATGCTGTGGTCCTCGCCGCCGAAGATCCAGAGGCTGGGCGCCTCCAGTGCGGCGAGGGTGGGGACGGGGTCGTACGTCCGGTCGATGAAGGCGACGTCCCCGCGTGTCTCCCAGCGGTAGTAGAGCTTCATGACCCACGTGGGCATCCAGGTGTCGGCGACGAAGCCGAGCGCGGAGTCGCTGCCCTTGACCGCCTCGAACCAGGACTCTCCCGAAGCCGCTTCGAGCCGCCGGTCCAGATCGTCCCAGCGGTCCTCGCCCCGGTCCATGATGGCCTCGATGACGACGTTGACGCTGTCCGCGGCCGCGATGGCCGCGGGACCGAATCCTTTCTGCTCCAGGGCGTAGACGTACCCCCAGCGATCCTCGCCGGTGACCGGCACGGCGGGGCCGTACCCGATCAGCAGGCTGCGCACGCCGCCGTCCTGGAGCGCGGCGAGCGGCGCGATCCAGCCGCCCTGCGAGAAGCCGGCCAGGTGAATGGCGGAGGCGTCGATGGAAGGCTCGGCCCGGAGCCGGCGGAGGGCGGCGATGACATCGCCGGCGAGCACGTGGAAGTTCTGCGTGTAGTCGCCCTCCGACTCGCCGGTGCCGCGCTTGTCGTACACCAGGGTGGCGATCCCGTGCGCGGCGAAGAGGTACGGGTGGAAGTACGTCTCCACGGCGCTCTCGTCACCGGAGCCGTGCACGACGACGACCGCGGGGAAGGGGCCCTCACCCGCGGGCAGCACCAGCCTGCCGCGAAGCGTGAGGTCGCCGCTGGGGAAGGTGACGATGCGCTCCGGGAGGTCGAGACGGGCGCCGCGGATCGTGCCGCCGTCGAGCGGGCTCAGCACGAGGGCGGCGCCGTCCGACCCGGAGGGCGACTGGAAGGCCGCCCTGCCGATGGGGTCGCGGCCATGGAAGTCGGCGCCGATCTCGTACCCGTCGTCCGAGGGCCAGAGGATGTGGCTCTCGCCATCCATGAACCGGAGCCGAAGCTGGGCGCCGTCGCGTGCGGTGACGAACGCGAGGCGACCATCGTCGAGTCGGTATGCGCCGTTGTGACGGGTGTCGTTGGGATCGGGTCGCGTGACGACAAGGGCCATGAGGCCGCCGGCGACCAGTACGGCCGCGGCGACGACGAGACGGCGAGAGCGGTGCCTGATCATGCTTCCCCGGAGCGAGGTATGGACGTGCGCGGAGCGACGCGTCCGCAGTTGCCATTACGATCCCGGCCCCCGGCTTGTTTCGCCGTGACCGGTGGTGGCCGGAACTTCGTCCGGCCGCGGACCGTACTTAGGGCGTGACCGACCCGCCGGAAAAGGAGAGTGGATGGCACCTCTGATACTGCTGCTGGATCGTGACGAGAACACGCGTGGCATTCTGCGCGCGTACTTCGAGCATCATGGACATCCCGTCCTCGATACGGGCGACTGCGAGGAGGCGCTGAGCCTGGCGCGCGACCACCGCCCGGCGCTCCTCATCGGTGACTTCCCCCGGGAGCAGGGTGGCCACGCCGACTTCGTGGACAGGCTGCGGAGGGAAGCGGGGTCGAGCGCGCCCGTCCTGATCCTCACCGCGAGGGCCACCGAAGACGAGGTGGAAGCGGCGAAGGCCATCGGCCAGGCGGTCCTCACCAAGCCCGCCTTGCCGGCGGCGGTCCTCCAGGCGGCGAAGCGGCTCCTGAGCGCCGGCACCCGGATCTCGGGCGATGGGGCCGCCGCGGGGATGCAGGAGGCCGAGGGATACGAGGCCGATTCGCGGGGCCCGGGCTGACCCGGGGGCGGGTCCCACCACAACGAAAGCGCGGGCCGTCCCGTCTCACCATGGGACCGGATGCCCAACCACCCGACCGAGAAACCTGCCCATGCGCCTGGTGAAGCTCGCCCTCCTCCTCCCGCTCGTCGCGGGCTGCGCCACGGCATCACCGGGGCCGCGGCAGGAGCCGGGACCGGCGGTCTCCCCGCAGCCGATCGTGGCGGTGGGCGCGGAACGCGAGACCCACGATTCACTGGCGGAGCGGCTGACCCGCGAGGTCCCGGACCTGCTGGGTCGCGCGGAGATCCCCGGGCTGAGCGTGGCGGTGGTCCGTGCCGGAGGCGTGACGTGGACCGGAGCGTTCGGAGTGCGGGAGGCGGGGACGGATGCCCGCGTGACGGACCGCACCGTCTTCCAGGCCGCGTCCCTCAGCAAGCCGGTCTTCGCCTACCTCGTCATGCGCCTCGTCGAGCGGGGCGTCATCGACCTCGACCGGCCGCTCGCCCGGTACGCGCCGAACCCGCGGATGGAGGTGGACGCCCGCTACCGGACGATCACGGGCCGGATGGTCCTGAGCCACTCCACGGGGCTCCCGAACTGGGGCGGCGACACGCTGCGGCTGGCCTTCGATCCCGGGACGGGGTTCCGGTATTCCGGCGAGGGGTACGTGTACCTCCAGCAGGTGGTGGAGTCGGTGACGGGGCTGGGCCTGGACGAGCTGGCCCGGCGCGAGGTCTTCGAGCCCCTGGGCATGAGCCGCAGCAGCTATCTCTGGCAGGACCGTTTCGCCGATGACGCCGCCCTCGGCCACGACGCCCTCGGTCGGCCGCGCCCGCTGCGACGACGGAGTGAGGCGAACGCGGCGGCGAGCCTGTTGACCACGGCCGGCGACTACGGCCGATTCCTCGCCGCGGTCCTCACGGGACAGGGGCTCGCCCCCGGCACCCTGGATCGGATGCTGGCGCCGGCGGTGGAGGCCCGGCGTCCGGGACCGGCCCGGCCGGGAGAGGGCCGGATCCAGTGGGCCCTGGGCTGGGGGCTGGAGACGGGACCGGAGGCCTCCTTCTGGCATTGGGGGGACAACGGTGCGTTCAAGGCCTACGTCGCCGCCTTCCCCGCCCGTGACGGCGCCGTCGTCTACTTCGCCAACAGCGTCCACGGCCTCTCCATCGCGGAGGACCTCGTCCGCCTGGCCACGGGGATCCGGCCCGTCGGGGCGCGATGGGCCGGATACGACCAGCACGACGACCCGGCCGTCGTCGCGCGGCGGGAGCTGTATCACGCCTTCACGAGCGGGGGGATCGACCAGGGGCTGGCCCGGCTGGAGGAGCTGCGGGCCGAGGACCCGTCGCCGGTCGACGCGGATCTCGCGCAGGACCTCGCCGAGCTCCTGTCCGCCGGTGAGCGAGACCGGGAAGCCATCGCCCTGCTGGAGCACGCGCGAGCCGCCTTCGTCGACGCGGGCGGGGTCCGGGACGCTCTCGGCGAGGCCTATCTGCGGGCCGGGCGGCTGGAGGACGCTCTGGCGACGTATCGCGCCCTCGCGACGGGCGCCGACGGCGAGGAAGCCGGTCGCTTCGCCGCCCGCGCCGACTGGGTCGAGCTGCGGCTGCGGGCGCGGGGCGACGCGGTCCGCATCCCACCGGACCGGCTCCGGGCGCTGGTCGGACGGTACGGCCCCCGGGAGATCACGCTGGAGGACGGCGTGCTGTACTACCAGCGCGACGACAATCCCCGCTACCGGCTGGTCCCGCTGACGCCCGTCCTCTTCCAGCCGGAGGGCCTGGAGACCTTCCGCATCCGGTTCGCGCTGGACGACACGGGAGCCCCCGCCTCGATCGTCGGGCTCTACTTCGATGGAAGCCGCGACGAAACGCCCCGCGACCCCGGGCCTCGGGGCGAGCGGCGGTGATCGGGCGGAGTGGCCGGGGTCGCGGCCCGGGTGTCCGGGTCCGGTCGCGACGTGCGTTCCATGATTCCATGACCTCGAATCGACTCGCGCCCCTGCTCGCCCTCGCCGGGCTGGCCGCCCTGGCCTGCCAGGACTCCGCCGGCCCCGATCCGGGCCCCGACGATCCATCGTTCGAGCTGGTGGGGCGGGGCCGGGTGACGGACCGGTTCACGTCCGACCTGTGGGTGAAGGGCGCCTGGGCGTACACCGGCACCTGGGGAGTGCGGGGCGTGGGTGAGGCCTCCACGCCCGGTGATGCTCTCAACGTCTGGGACGTCTCCGACCCGTCCTCGCCGCGGCTGGCGGCGACCGTGACGGTGGATGCCCGGACGGTGAACGACGTGAAGATCTCCGCGGACGGCGCGCTGGGCGTGATCACGCACGAGGGCTCCAACGACGGGCTCAACGGCGTGACGCTGCTGGACCTCGCCGACCCGGAGGACCCGGCCGTCCTGGCCCGGTACACGGACGGGCTGACCACGGGGGTCCACAACGTGTGGCTCGATGGCGACCACCTGTACGTCGCGGTGGACGGAGTCGGCCAGGGGCTGCGGATCCTCGACATCTCGACGCCCTCCGCCCCGGTCGAAGTCGCCTCGTGGTACGGCGGCGAGAGCATCCTGCACGACGTCTACGTCCGCGACGGCCTGGCCTTCCTCTCCCACTGGAACGCCGGTCTCGTGGTGCTGGACGTGGGTCACGGCATCGCCGGCGGCTCGCCCGCGAGCCCGGCGGAGGTCTCGCGCATCGACCTGGACGGGCAGACCCACAACGCGTGGTACTGGCCCGAGGCCGGGTACGCGTTCGTCGGCGAGGAGGATTTCGCCGCGCCGGGTCGCGTGCACGTGGTGGACCTGGCGGACCTCACGAGCCCACGGGAGGTCGCGACCTTCACGGTCGTGGGCGCGACCTCGCCGCCCCACAACTTCTGGCTGGACGAGGACCGCGGCGTGCTGTACGCGGCCTGGTACGGCCACGGCGTCCGGGCCGTCGATGTGTCGGGCGACCTCGCGGGCGCGCTGGAGCAGCAGGGTCGGGAGGTCGGCGCCATCACCTACGAGGGGGAGGCGACCGGCGGCTGCATCGGATCCGGCGCGACCTGCGCCTGGGCGCCGCAGCTCGTGGACGGGCGCGTCTACGTCTCCGACGTGAACTACGGACTGCTGATCCTGGAGCCGACCTTCCCCTGACCCGCCGGGCGAGGGCGAGT
>JABAOG010001178.1_pt1 | contig 16847 bp, 15 predicted proteins | sample 7062131 | NCBI WGS metagenome assembly JABAOG01 (sample SAMN14538629, study PRJNA623070) | marine sediment metagenome | biome: marine biome [ENVO:00000428]; feature: marine pelagic biome [ENVO:01000023]; material: deep marine sediment [ENVO:00002113] | place: India: Arabian Sea | collected...
TATTGGTGGTGTTCATCTAATGACTCGGTATCATTTCGTCGGGATCGGCGGCACAGGACTTTCAGCTATTGCCCGCGTACTCTTGGAGAGCGGACACCAGGTTTCTGGTTCAGACCTGAAAGCATCGCCTCTTTCACTCGCGGTTGAATCTGCAGGAGGCCAGGTGTTCATTGGTCACAGGGCAGAACAGGTCGGCAATGCAGACTGTGTGGTGCGCTCTTCTGCGATCCCCGATGGAAATGTGGAAGTCCAGGAAGCTCTGCGCCAGGGAATTCCGGTCCTTAAACGGGCTGATTTTCTGGAAGAACTCGTTGCAGATAAGACCTGCCTGGCTGTTGCCGGTTCACATGGAAAGACCACGTCAACAGCATTATTGGCTTATTTACTCACACAACTGGGGCAGNNACAGGATCCCAGCTATATCGTCGGCGGATCGATCCGTAACCTGGGAACTAACGCCCATGCTGGCTCTGGTAAATATTTTGTGATTGAAGCGGACGAGTACGACTACATGTTCCTGGGTTTGTCTCCATCGGTTGCGGTCATAACCAACGTTGAGCACGATCATCCCGACCTGTTTCCATCGGAAGAGTCGTTCTTCGAAGCCTTCCGACAGTTCGTTAGCCGGGTGGAACCGCAGGGTACTGTGGTTTATTGCATCGATGATGCAGGAGCGAAAGCGATAGTAGAGAATGAAGATCGGACGGATATTAATACTGTCTCCTATGGCATCAGTTCAACCGCAGATTTTCATGCTGTCCAGGTGCAGGAAATGGACAGCGGTGTGTCTTATACCATGATCACCCCTGTTGGCGAGGAAATAAGGGTCAACCTCCAGCTGGCTGGAAAACACAACGTGTGGAACAGTATGGGTATTCTTGCCGTAATTGACCATTTGGGTCTGCCTCTGGTCGATGCGGCATCACTGGTTTCGAACTTCGAGGGAACGGATCGCAGGTTCGAGATTGTAGGTCAGTATAGTGGTATTACAGTAATCGATGATTATGCACACCATCCAACAGAGATCCGTGCGACTATCGATGCCGCCCGACAGCGCTTCCCGGGTGCTCGTTTGTGGGTCGTCTGGCAGCCTCATACCTTCAGCCGGACAATTACACTCCAGGAAGATTACAGGACAGCTTTTGTCGAAGCGGATGAATTGATCGTCACGGATGTCTTTGCTGCCAGGGAAGTCCGCCCATCTGGATTTGAGATGAGCCAGTTTGTCAAACAGATTGAACATGATCGAGTGCATTTTATACCGCAGCTCGAAGTAGCCAGCAGGGTGCTGGTGAATGGTTTGAAAAAAGGCGATGTCTTGCTGGTCCTATCCGCTGGTGATGCAAACCGTATCAGTCGTGCTGTAGAGGATGAATTGAAGAACCAGCCCGAGGTGATGGAGCGATGATGATCGATCAAAATCAAATCGCTGTCCTCAATAAAAAATTCGGGAACAGGTTGCAGTTTGATGTCAGCCTGGCGCCATACACATCTGCCCGCATTGGAGGTCGTGCAGATGTATTGGTCAACGTGGATTCTACCGACGAGCTGGAGGAAATTGGCCTGGCACTCTGGGAGGCTGAAATTCCCTTCATCATTTTGGGTGGCGGTTCCAATATCCTCGTCAGCGATGCAGGAGTACGCGATGTTGTCATCCTCAACCGCGCCCGAAAGATTCAATTTGAATTGGAAAGTGAACCTCCCAGTGTGCTGGCTGAATCTGGAGCTAACTTCGGTGTGGTTTCCCGTCAGGCAGGTGCTCGAGGATATTCAGGGCTCGAGTGGGCGGCAGGACTACCGGGAACGGTCGGTGGAGCAGTTGTCGGAAATGCCGGTGCACATGGCAGCGACGTGGCTCACGACTTGATGATGGCAGAAATCTTGCATTCTAATGGAACAAGGCTGGAAATGTCTTCGCTGGACCTGGAATATGGGTATCGCACCAGTATCCTAAAAACTGGGCGATTGGATGGCATCGTACTTCGAGCTAGTTTTCGCCTGATGAAAGATGATCCAAAAATGATCGAGATGCGGACCGATGCTTTTCGAGAGTACCGCAGGAAGACCCAGCCACCCGGTGCAAGCATGGGATCGATGTTCAAAAACCCGGAAAATGATTTCGCCGGTCGGTTGATCGATGCAGCAGGTCTGAAGGGGACCCGCATTGGTGGTGTTGAAGTCAGCAGCATGCATGCAAACTTCTTCATCAACGATGAAGGTGCATCTGCTTCGGACATTAAGGAACTTATTGATCATGTGCAGGCGGAAGTGTATAAGAAATTTGGTGTTATGTTGGATCTTGAGATCCAGTTGATTGGTGATTGGTAATACATGGAAATGAAAGCAGCAAGAGTCAAACTCGGTGTGATATTCGGCGGTCGCTCAGGTGAGCATGAAGTCTCCCTGATGTCTGCGGGTTCTGTCCTGGATTCTATCGACCGCGAGAAATATGAAATTACCGAAATAGGAATCACACACACGGGTGAGTGGCTGACCGGGACGAATGTTTTGCAATCTTTTATCGCACGCGAGATGGATGACCTTGAAACTGTTACTATGCTGCCGGACCCGAATTTCAAAGGGTTATATCGTTTGAAGGCGGCTGACAATCCGGTTATTGAGCTGGATGTTGTATTTCCTGTTTTACACGGGACTTTTGGTGAGGATGGTACGTTACAGGGTTTGTTCGAACTAGCAGAAATCCCTTATGTCGGCCCTTCTGTTTCTGGTGCGGTGGTTGGCATGGATAAAGGTGTTTTCAAAGACGTGATGATCGCCAACCATATCCGGGTGGCTGAAAGCAGGGTTTTTACCCGGAAACAGCTTGAAGAAAACTACCAAGAGGTGATACAGCTGGCTGAACTAGTTAGCGATTATCCTTTGTTTGTCAAACCCGCGAATCTCGGGTCCTCCGTGGGTGTGAGCAAATGCAAGAATGCATCAGATCTGTATGAAGGCTTGATGGAAGCAGCCCGCTACGACCGCCGAATTATTGTCGAAAGGGCGATTGATGCCAGAGAGATCGAAATCAGCGTCTTGGGGAATGACGACCCCATCGCATCTGTACCGGGAGAGATCCAACCCAAGGCTGAATTTTATTCTTACGATGCGAAATACCACGATGAGAGCTCGACATTAATCATCCCGGCAGAACTCTCTGCTGAGACTGCCCATGAAATGCGTCAGACTGCAGTACGGGCATACAAGGCAATCGATTGCTCTGGTATGGCTCGGGTTGACTTTCTTCTGGACCGAGCCACAGATGAATATTATCTCAACGAGCTAAATACGATCCCCGGGTTCACCCAGATCAGCATGTATCCAAAATTGTGGGAAGCCAGCGGTCTCCCATATCCAGACCTGATCGACCGGCTGATCGAACTGGCATTTGAAAGATGGAAGGAAACACAAAAAACGGAACGGAGGTATACGCGTGAGGGATAATCCTTGGTCCTTCGCCGAAGATTATCTTTATCAGGAATCCAAGGATGATCCTTGGCTCTTCGCCGAGAATTATCTTCTTTTGGAAACAATGACTAATGGCTAAGCAAAGAAACACCCCATCTCGTGCTGACCGGATCCGCGAAAGACGCAGCAGTCACAGGCAGAAACCAGTCAGGCAAACTCAACCACAACCGCAGCAGGTTGAAAGGCGTTCACTTCCACCTGTGATGGTTCGTGGTGGGGAGGGTGTGCAAACTTTGAACAGGCGTCAACCTCGCCGTCGATATGATATCCCATTGAATACGACGGGTGCAGAAATGCGCTTACCATCGGTCCCTATTGTCCGACCAGGATGGCGCATCCTGTCTTCAATTCTGGTGTTTGTCCTGGTTGGTGCCCTGTATTACCTGATGACCTCACCGCAGTTCCAGATCACGGCAGTCAAACTGCAGGGTGCTCAACGTCTGAGCTCTCAAGATATGAATAAGACTTTGTACGGTTTGCTCGGGAAGACCATCTTCGAAGTCAAACCGGTCGATGTTGAGAAGATAATCCTGACTCAATACCCGGATCTGATCGATGTCAATGTCCAGGTTGGATTGCCCGCAACATTGAAAATTCAAGCCAGTGAACGACAGCCTGTTCTTATCTGGGTGATGGAAGAATCCACGCAGTGGATCGATGCCACAGGAGTTGCCTTCCCGGTTAGAGATCCTGCTTTGGAGCTCCCGGTCGTTCAGGCGGTAACCATGCCTGCCGTAATCGTGGAGTCAGCAGACGAAACCGGTGTTGAGTCCGGTGAGCAGGAAGAATTGACAGAATTGGTAGATGAATATCAGCCAGAAAAATTTATGGATCCATCGATGGTGACAGCGGTTAAGAAATTAACGGCTTATGCACCACCGGAAGCAATATTTGCCTACCACGAGGACCATGGCTTCGGCTGGCAGGCAGAGCAAGGTTGGCAGGTTTACTTTGGTCTGGATGTCAAGGACATTGACATGAAATTAAAAGTTTATGATTCTGTGGTCGATCATCTGGTCGCAGAAAATATTCAACCCGCATTGGTGGACATGGAGTTTGTGCACGCTCCTTACTATCGGATGGAGCGATAAGATCATGGATGATTTGATACTCGTTGGATTAGATGTAGGTACCAGTAAGATCTGTACTCTGGTTGGCCGGGTCGAGAATCGGGACCAGCTGAGGATCCTGGGTGTGGGTATAGAACCCTCCAAAGGGATCCGTAAGGGTGCAGTGGTTGACTTGAATGCTGCCTCCAGCGCGATCGCCCGGTCGATCGAAAAAGCTGAGCGAACGTCCGGTCTGGAGATCACCGCAGCACAGGTCAGCTTGTCGTGCGCCCAGACCCACTCCGAAAATAACAAAGGGGTTGTGGGTATCTCAGGAAGAGTGATCGATGATTATGATATTTCTCGGGCGATGGAGTCTGCTCGAGCGATCACTGTGCCGCATAACCAGGAGATCATCCACGTCATCCAGCGGAGTTTTACCGTGGATGGTCAGGAAGGCATTCGCAACCCGGTTGGGATGCATGCTTTTCGCCTGGAAGTTGAGACCCATATCATCAGCGCCTCCCGTGCCTCTGTGGAAAACCTGCGTCAGGCAGTCGAAGGTGCAGGTGCAGAGGTGACACAATTTGTGATCACCCCGATTGCTTCAGCTGAGACAGCCCTGTCTGACACTGCAAGGGACATGGGTTCGGTGGTGATCGATATGGGTGGTGGTACCACCAGTCTCTCGATCTACATCGACGGAGACATCTGGCACACCAGCGTGATCCCCGTTGGCGGAGATCACGTTACATCGGATATTGCTCACGGCTTAAGACTGCCAACTGAGCAGGCTGAACAGGTCAAATTAGAACATGGACAGGCTTCAAAAAGCCAGGTCGAGGAAGAAGAGTCTTTCAATATACTTCCTTTCGGCGAGCAGGATGTTACTCAAATCAATCGTCAGGACCTGGCAATGATCATAGAGGCCAGATTGGAGGAGACATTCTTATTGGTATTACAGGAAATCAAACGTTCCGGCTATGATGGTCTGCTCCCTGCAGGAGTGATCCTAACGGGTGGTGCCAGCCAATTGCCGGGAATTAAAGATGTCGCCGGTCGTGTGTTGGGGATGCCTGTGCAGGTCGCCCAGCCTCAAGCATTGACCGGAATGACTGACCAGCTGAACTCTCCAGCATATTCGGCGAGTGTTGGTCTCCTGAGATGGGCAATGGTCATGAGTGCCTTTTCAGGGAGTCAGATGAGGAGAACGCGCACCAGGAGGAGCAGTCAGGGATTGTCTGTCGATAGGATCTGGGCGTTCGTTAAAAGATTTAGGAAAACGCTTGCTGCCTTAGTACAGGGTCAGCTGACCTGGACCCGAGGAAACTTGAGCAGCAGCTTTAATCCAAGGAAGCCATTATATATAAGAAGGCAGGTAAAAAATGAGTGAATTATCAAAACGTATCCATCAGAACCAATCTATCCCGCCGTTTGATCTTGAGGAGGAACAAACGATGCCCAAGAAAAAGAACAATGAAACATTCGCCCGCATCAAAGTAGTCGGTGTAGGTGGCGGAGGCTGCAATGCAGTCGACCGTATGATCGAAGAAGGATTGACCGGTGTTGAGTTTGTTGCAGTCAACACAGATGCACAGGCTCTGCTGCTGTCCAAATCCGATATCCGTGTCCGCATCGGGGACAAACTAACCCGTGGCCTGGGGTCTGGTGGCAATCCCGAGATTGGGAAGAAAGCCGCAGAAGAAAGTGCAGAAGACCTGTATAATGTCCTCCAGGGATCGGATATGGTTTTCGTCACGGCTGGCATTGGCGGCGGAACAGGTACCGGGGCTTCTCCTGTGATTGCTCAGATCGCCCGTGAAGTCGGTGCCCTGACCATCGGCGTCGTCACAAGACCCTTCACCTTCGAAGGTGCCCGCAGGATCAAATCTGCCGAAGCAGGGATTTCTGAGCTGAAAGAAAAAGCTGATACATTGATTGTCATCCCCAATGACCGGCTGCTGCAGATTGTTGACAAAAGAGCCAGTTTGCAGGAGGCATTTTCTGTAGCCGATGATGTGCTTCGCCAGGGCATTCAGGGAATTTCCGAATTGATCACAGTTCCTGGATTGATTAACCTGGACTTCGCGGATGTTCGTACGATCATGTCCGAAGGCGGAGCGGCATTGATGGCTGTCGGTCGGGCTGAAGGTGAAGACCGCGCTCGTGTCGCTGCTGAAAATGCAATTTCCTCCCAGCTGCTGGATATCACAATCGATGGTGCCCGCGGGATCCTCTTCAATGTGACCGGTGGTCCTGATCTGACCCTATTCGAGGTCAACCAGGCTGCTGCGATCATCAAAGAAACTGCACACCCGGATGTCAACCTGATTTTCGGTGCTGTTATCGATCCAGAACTCGGAGAAGAAATTCACGTTACTGTGATCGCTACTGGTTTCGAGCGCAGTGGAATGCCCCGGAATATCATGGAAAGGGCAAAACCCCGCTTTCAGGACGAACTCGGATCCAAGGACCGCAACCAGCTGACCGGCTTTGAAAAACGGGAAAAGCAATCTGTCGAGGCTTTTGAACCAAGAACGATCAACACAGATGATCTGGATATTCCAACATTTATCCGGAATCGTCTGAAATAAATCAAATATTCGCTGGATCTAACCTGGAGTACATCAAAGCTGATCCAACTTAGTATTGGTTGTAGTTAATACGATGGATGTACAATCCACACAACTGAATAGCTGCCAATAATAACCGGACCTCCTCCCGGTCTATTCTTGGTTACCTGCCGTAGTTGTACCTCCCTGCGCACTGCCCAAACGCAGGGAGGCCGGCGTTTAATCGGATGGTTTCGTATATCAAAACACAAATTGGATAATGAGGGTGGAGAATCTTAAATATTTCTTTTGAGAGGATAATTTTAAGACTTTTACCGGCTATCTTTCTTGCTATTACTGACCACTTGTGCTAAAATGAGCACCAGTGTCACCATATTTACGGCTTCATATTTAGGTACCCCCACATATGGGGGTATATTTTCCAATAAATAATTATGCGTTGTCCTTATTGTCAGAACGAAAGGTCGAAAGTAGTCGACACAACTCACGATTCACGTGGTGGTGTTCGTCGTCGCAGGGAATGCCTGTCTTGTGAACAGCGATTCAGCACGTACGAGCGTCCGATCCTGGCGACACCACTGCTGATCAAACAAGATGGAACCAGGGAAGAATTCGACCGGGAAAAATTAAAACGGGGTATTCGCATAAGTTGTGCCAAACGGCCGGTATCTGCCGCTGATGTCGACCGGTTGGTTGGAGAAATAGAAGCCGCGCTGCAAGCTTTAGGGCGAGCAGAGGTTTCCTCTCGAGTAGTGGGAGATATGGTAATCGCAGGCCTGAAAGAATTAGATCTTATCGCTTATATTCGTTATGCAATTGTATATTTAGGTCTGGATGATTTAACCTCACTTCGCGCGGAAATTGATCGCCTGCTGGAAAATCAATAAAAGAGGTTTGGATTGAGCAGAGGACGATGAGAGGTCCTCAGAGCTGCCTCTTAGGATTCTAAATTTACAGGAGAGAAGTTTATGCTTAAAGAGTCTGCTCTCAATAAAACTGTTAACGGTATTCTCCCTACTCCACCACGACCTGATGATGTGGGAAAAATCGACTTAACGGAAAACGCCGAAAAAGTATTTATCCGCAGGTACTCGAGGCGTGGTCCTGACGGTAAACCGATCGAAAAGCCTGAGGATACTTTCTGGCGAGTGGCCTATCACGTTGCCAAAGTGGAAGAAAAGTGGGGGGCGGACGTTGAGACGACCACGCGAACATTCTACCAACTTTTGAGCGAAAAATTATTTTTTCCTAATTCCCCTACTTTTACTGGTGCTGGGACTTTGCTCGGGCAATTAGCAGCCTGTTTTGTACTGCCACTCAGCGACGACATGGGAAAGCGAGGGGATGGTATTTTTGAGACGCTGCGGGATGCAGCCTTGATTCAACAGACCGGGGGAGGAAATGGGTTTTCGTTCTCCCGCCTGCGCCCGGCGGGAACAATGGTCAAGTCATCGGCTGGACAGGCAACAGGTCCAGTGGGGTTCTTGCGAGTGTATGATAAGGCTTTCGGCGAAATAGCCCAGGGCGGCACTCGCCGTGGAGCCAATATGGCTGTGCTTCGGGTAGACCATCCGGATATTGAAGATTTCATCACCTGCAAGACCGATGAAAATGCGATCACGAATTTCAACATCAGCGTTGGCGTCACAGATGCTTTTATGCATGCTGTAGAGCACGATGAAGAATGGGACCTGCGTTTCCCAGATGTTAACAACGATGCATACCGTGGATTTTCCGGAACATTAGAGCAGGCACAGCAAGCCGGAATTCCGATAATCACCCATAAACGCGTGCGTGCCAGGAAACTATTCGATATGATCGTCCGCCAGGCTCACCACAATGGTGAACCCGGACTGTTATTCCTGGATACTGCCAATCGTTTTAATCCAGTTCCTCATTTATACGAATTGGAAGCAACTAATCCATGCGGCGAGCAATGGTTGGGACCTTATGAGAACTGCTGTCTCGGGTCGATTAACCTGGCTCAGCATGCAACTAAAAATGGTGATGTGGATTGGGATAAGCTGAAATCATCTGTTCAGACTGCCACCCGGTTTTTAGATGATGTGATTGATTCGAATGCCTACGTACCTGCTGTTCCAGAATTATACGAGGCGGCTATGAATGCCCGCAGGATTGGACTGGGCATCATGGGTCTGGGCGACTTGATGTACCAGGTCGGAGTTCGTTATGGATCAGAAGAAGGACAGGAGTTCTCTGCCCAGGTGATGGAATTCATCCGCTTTCATTCCATGAAAACCAGCATCAAACTGGCTAAGAAGCGCGAACCCTTCAAGGCAATTCAGGGAAGTATCTACGACCCCGAAGAAATCACCTGGACTCCGCCAAAACCCTTATTCGATTACCTGCGTGATTGGGGGCGCCCGAAATTAAATTGGGAAGAGATCCTCAGAGGGATAAAGAAGCATGGCATCCGGAATGCAGCACAAACAACAATCGCACCTACAGGGACGATCGCCACTGTCGCTGGTCTGGAAGGATATGGCTGTGAGCCTGTTTTTGCCCTGGCTTATATTCGCCATGTCAATGATAACGGCAGCGACCTGACCCTGGCATATACCAGTCCATTATTCCAGCAGGCTCTCAATGAAGAAGGACTTGAAGAAGATGAGCAGCACGAGATCATCGAACAAATCCTTGAGACCGGTACATGTCAGAATATCGAAATAGTGCCCCCTGAAGTGCAGGAAGTGTTCGTGGTATCACAAGATATCACCGCAGAAGAACATGTCCGCATGCAGTGCGCTTTACAGGCGTTTGTTGATAACAGCCTTTCGAAGACGATCAATTTTCCACCTACAGCATCAGAAAACGAAGTCGCCCGGGCTTATCAGTTAGCCTGGAAATTAGGAGCCAAAGGTATTACAGTCTATGTAACGGGTTCCCGTGAGAAAGTTGTCCTCGAGACAAAGGAAACAGCAGAAGGTAAGGGCGTTTTCAAACAGGCAGAAGAACAAATGGAAGTCTGGCATGACCAGAAGAAACCACGACCGAGCCGCTTGAAGGGATATACATTCTCAATCCGCACACCATTGGGCAAGGCGTTTGTCACAGTCAACGAGAATGGAGGCAACCAGCCTTTTGAGGTCTTCATTAACAGTGCTAAAGCAGGGTCTGAGACTGCGGCAATATCGGAAGCTATCGGTCGATTGATGTCCTACGTTCTGCGGCTTGCCTCACCGATCTCCCCGAGAGATCGGATGAAAGAAATCATCAATCAGCTGATCGGCATCGGTGGAGGAAGATCGCTGGGCTTTGGTCCCAACCGGGTACGCTCCTTGCCGGATGGTGTGTCACAGGCGCTGGTGGAGTACCTGCATGAAACCTCCGGTGATCATGGTGATGGCGATGAGATACTGCATCCCAGCGGGAATGGATTCCATGCTACAGATGCCGACAACGTAGGCACAGCGGAAGAAATGCACGCTTCCCCTCCTCAAATTGGGGAATTGTGCCCGGACTGCGGCCAGGCTACAGTGGTCAATGAAGAAGGCTGCCGTAAGTGCTACACTTGCGGTTACAGCGAGTGTTGAAAACTTGCCTCTAGATGGGTACGCGTTCCGGGATTGTATTCCTGGAGCGCGTTTTTTTCTTAATTACTGAACGGGCAGGGGTTCTTGACGATGCTATTATTTAAAACAAAAATCAGCTCAAATATAATAATCCTGGAGAAATTGGCTAGAGATCAAGTAATAGATGTTTTTTGGGGGGAACAAAATCAAAAGCTGAACGTTAACTCTATGAGCAATTAAGGAGTTTTGAAAATGCGAAAAATTTGGATTGCACTGATTTTGTTCTTAACCGCCTGCCAGTCTGGACAGGTGGATAAAGGATCTGTCCCGTCACCCAAAGCTGCATCGATCTCCTGCACAGCAGCTTACCGGTCAAACCCTGACCGGCAGATTGAGCGGGAAGAAAGCATCACTTTTGTTGATCAGAGAAGTGAAATGACCATTATTTTTGCAGATATGGTTTTCAACGCAGCTTACTACGCAGGTGAAGCTGACAACGAGCGCAATTTACGCGTCTGGGTTTCTCCGGAAGATTCTGATGATGTGATTCTAACTCAGTTGTATCAGCTTGAACAAAATTCCGGTCCAATCAACCAGTTTGTCGGGGGTCATGGATTTACCGGTCTTAACTACATTTATCATCCCGAATCCGGGGCAGAGATGCAATACTGGTGCTCTTCGGAGTAAGGTTAATACTGGAATATCCTGCAGAAAATTGGTTTTCTCCTGCCGATGATATAATTTCGAAAACCAAACTCAGGAGGAAACCATGCCGGGTACTGAATTCCAATCCGATCATTTCACATTGGAAGAACTCTCCAATGGAGTATTCGCTGCGATTCACAAAACTGGTGGTGGAGCGTTCAGCAACGCCGGGTTGATAGACCTGGGAGATAAAGTTCTTGTCTTTGATACCTTTGATAATCAGCTGGCGGCAAAAGATTTACTGCGTGCCTCACAGGAAATTATCGGTCGCGATCCGGAATTTGTGATCATCAGCCATTGGCACGGTGATCACTGGGGAGGTTCCCAGGTTTTCTCAGACTTCGCACAGATCATCTCCACCATTGAGACCCGTGATTACATTGTTAATCGATCTGCTCCACAGCTTAAAGATCTTCTTGCAGATTCGGCGCCGATGGATGTTTTTATCAAGGAAGTTGAGCAGATGGTCGAAGATGAATCAGACCCGAAAAATAAGGCATATCTAAAATCCAGGCTCTCATCTTTTGGATATAGAAGAAAATCCTTAGAAACAAGAGAGATCGTGGTACCGGAACAAACCTTTGAATCAAAAATGGAATTCATCGGTAGTCAGCGGCGTGCCGTGCTAAGCAGTCCTGGCGGGGGACATACGGACAGTGATTCTATCCTGTACATACCAGATGATCGGATTGCTTTTATCGCCGATCTGGGGTTCTTCCAGGCGCACCCATTTATGGGGACCAGCCGACCAGAAGCCTGGGTTTCGATGCTGAGAGATTTGGAGAGCAGCGATTATGAAATTATTGTTCCAGGTCATGGTCCAGTTGGTTCCAAAGAGGATATCCAATTGTTGAAGCGATATATCCTGACCCTCATCGATAAAGTCAAAATGGTGATTAACAGCGGGGGTAGCGCAGACCTGGCAGCAGAACGCCCGATTGTGCCGCCCTTCGACAGATGGACTGATGGTTTAAGCCGTTATCCAACCAATATGCGTTACCTTTACAGTTTGTACAGTTAAATTACCAATTAACCCCAATCTATTGAGAGGAAATACGATCATGTCATATGAATTCCCGGGTGAAAAATGGTTGAACGTTCTGTGTGACATCATCAATCACAGCGAGGCTTATCAGAAAGCTGCCTCAAATTGGGAGGGTGACCTGACTTTTGTGGTTAAAGCCGCCCTTGGTGTCAAAGCAGATGTGTATCTGTATATGGACCTGTGGCATGGGGAATGCCGTGGAGTTTCTCTTGAAACCAGTCCCGTAAAATCGGAATTCCGGATCACGGCACCGTACCCAACCTGGCGCAGGGTGATAGAAGGTAAGGTTGATCCGATCCGGGCGATCATGACCAAACAACTGCAAGTCGATGGACCGCTGACCAAGATCCTCAAAGCACCCAAAGCGGCAGTCGAACTCGTCAACTGTGCCAAGCAGGTGAAAACCACCTGGGTTTGAAAATCCAACTGACAGAAAATGACGCATTGAAAATAATACCATCGCACTACGTAAACGGGGGTAGTATACTTATGTCTTATGCTTGAATAGATGGGTGGGTACGCACTTGTAAATGAGATCCCACATGGAAACTTAAGAGATTGATGGAATTACCCGAATTCTTACATTTCAAGCTCGAAGACTGGCGCCGCACCTTATACATCTTGTTTATCGCCCAGCTGATGACCGCAGTTGGCTTTGCGATGATTTTTCCCTTCCTGCCGCTCTACGTTCAGGATCTGGGATCAACAACCAACCTCAGCCTGGAACTGCTTTCCGGGTTGGTTTACTCCGCACAGGCGTTTACCATGATGCTGGCCTCACCGATTTGGGGCGCGCTGGCGGATCGGGTTGGGCGTAAGATCATGGTGGAACGGGCTATGTTCGGCGGTGCCATCTTGCTTTTCCTGATGGCTCTCGTCACATCGGCTGAACAGCTTGTTCTGCTGCGTGCTGTACAGGGAGCCATCACCGGGACGATCGCGGCTGCCAACGCACTGATTGCATCGAAGGTCCCAAAAGAACAGACCGGTTTTGCGATGGGTCTCCTCCAGGTCGGCTTCAACCTGGGAATCGCCATCGGTCCGATGATCGGTGGTCCCATCGCCGACCAGTTCGGATATCATGCTGCCTTCTATGTAACCGCTGTCATGCTGTTTTTATCGGGTATTTTGGTCCTGATCGGCATCGATGAACACTTTACACCTGCAGAGAAAAATAAAGGCAGGAAGATGGGAATCTTTGCCGATTGGAAGCCTGTGCTGAGCGCACCGGGGGTGTCCGTCAGTTTTTCACTGCGCTTTCTCAGCAGTCTTGGTCGGATGATGATCATCCCAATCATTCCACTGTTCATCCAGACTTTATTGGTTGACAGCGATCGGATCAATACCATCGCAGGTCTGGCTTCGAGTGTTGTCTTTGCGACAACAACCATCAGTGCAATTTATCTCGGACGCCTTGGGGATCGGATTGGGCATCGCAAAATCGTTATTGGGAGTGCGCTAGTTGCCGCTCTGTTGTATCTTCCCCAGGGGTTGGTTAACAACGCATGGCATCTGATCATGCTTCAAGCAATGGTAGGGATCTCCCTTGGTGGTATTGTTCCCAGCCTGAGTGCACTGCTGGCAAAATTCTCGGCACTGGGTGATGAAGGTACAGTTTATGGATTGGATAATTCGATCAATTCTGGAGGGCGAACTGCTGCACCGTTATTGGGTTCGGCGATTGCTGGCGCGGCAGGCTATCAATGGGTCTTTCCCGCCTCTGCAGGTGTGTTCCTGATCACCGGAATTATCGCCATGATCGGTCTGCCTCGGAATGAATTTGCTATTGGAGAACAACATGCCGAAGGATAACCAGGTTGACTATGAGACCATGGAACGGGTCATGCTACGGGCAATTCCGGCTTTTGAGGAAGAGGAAATCGATGGCTGGCTGCTGCGCTACGCTGGAGCCTATACAGGAAGAGCGAATTCCACTTATATTGCCAGCACCCCACCTGACCTGGATGCAATAAATAATAAAATAGCTGTATGTGAAACATGGTATCGCCAGCGTGGAACAATTCCCCGCTTTCGCCTGACAACTGTTAAACCTTTCCCGCAAATCCATCAGAAGTTGATGAACCGCGCTTATACCGAAACTCATACCATCCAGATTCAAACCAAAAACTTATCTGACCATCAACCAGGGAATTTTGATCAGGTCAAATTTTCGTTTCCCGCAATTGATGAATGGGTCCGAGATTACCAGGCACTTCACGGCTTGGAAGAAAATGATGTGCCGAAACTGATAACTATGCTGTCAACGCATCCTGGAACGAACTGTCTGCTGCGGATGGAGTTGGATGGTAAACTCGTTGGTGTTGGTAGGGGAGTTCTTGACGGTCAATTTTTCGGTTTATTCAACTTTTATGTCCATAAGAATTACCGGCGGAAGGGCATCGCTTCGGATATGATCAAGATCATGGAAGATTGGGCTTCTGACCAAGGTGCGCGCTTGTCTTACCTTCAGGTGGATTCTGATAATCCTAACGCTATCCAACTGTATCAGAAACTTGGCTACCAAACGATTTACGAATACTGGTATTTGATGGATAGTTCGTAAAATTTGACTCAATGAGACTTTCGCACAATACATCCTGGAGTTAACCTCTTATCTTTTGCTATAATTTATTTGATCATGGATCAAGGAGCAGGTATGCGGAAAAGATTAGTTCTGGTTGCTGGGAACATCGGGGTTGGAAAGACCTCGCTGACGGAACGGTTAGGGGCACGGTTAGGTTGGAGGACAGCCTACGAATCAGTAGCGGATAATCCCTACTTGCCGGATTTTTACGCCAACATGAAGAATTGGTCCTTCCACCTGCAGGTATTCTTCTTAGGTCACAGGGCCGAGCAGTATCTCGATCTGGCTAGGGACAAGCGCTCAGCGATTGCAGATCGGAGCATCTACGAGGATGCGTACATCTTCGCACGCGCCCTCTATCACATGGGCAACCTGGATGAGCGCGATTATTTTGCGTACAAACGGGTTTTCGAACTGGTCGTTAACAGCCTGCCACCACCAGATTTGTTGATCTATTTAAAAACCCCGGTCGAAGAACTGATGAGGCGAATCCATGACCGTGGCCGCGAAATGGAGGTTGGCATTTCCGCCGACTACTTGAGCCTGCTGGAATCCTTCTACGATGATTGGATGGAAAATTTCAACATTTGCCCGGTGCTGACGATCCACTCAGGCGATTTGGACTTTGTCAATAAGACCAAGCACTTGGATATTGTCGAACACCGAATCCTGGATAAGTTATCCGGCAAAGAGGACGTTTACTTCCCGGAAGATTGAAATCTTACTAAAGAAAAACAACCCTGGATGAAATTTTTTCCAGGGATGTTTTTTTAATCGGCCATGGAATTTGGGAATTATCCAAAGATGGCAATCCAGGCAACGTCCAATATCAAACCCAGCAGGAAGAACCAACCGAACGTCCGGTTGTGCACGAAAGCTCCAGCAACGAAGTAGTTCGGCCACACATCCGGGTAATCGTCCGGCTTGGTATCCGGCTTTGGCTTGCGGAACATGGGCAGGAGTTCGAAGAATTTGGTGAGTGCAAAAAAGACCAACAATAACGTCGGTTTGAAAAAGCCAGTGATCACCAGGTATGTTACCGCAGCATACTGCAGCACCCACATGACCAGCACCGTTACACGTGAGATTTTTTCACCCAATAATACAGGCAAAGTGTGGATATTTTTCCCCTTATCGACATCAATCTTGTCGATATGTTTGCCAAAGATCACGCCGGTGACCCCTAAGGCATACGGCAGGCTTGCCAGTACCACCTCCCAACTCCACTGACCGGTGATCACGTAATAACCTCCACCGATCATCAGTGGACCCCAGGTGATCAGCACCGCGATCTCTCCCAGAGCTATATACTTCAAGGGGTAGGTGTAGAAAAGGACGAAGAAAGCACCCAGGACCATAAACAACCAGGTATATCCACCCTGCAGGAAGATCAGGATAACCCCAGCTGCTGCTGCCAGGCTGCCAGTAACGAGAGCGTATGTCAGCAGCTGGCGTTTGGTCATCAATCCATGGGACAACGGCTGCGGTCCGTATTGATTGCGATAATAATTATCCTCATCCACACCTTTGACGAAATCGGTGTAGTCATTCAGCAGGTTATTGGTTGCATGTGCCAACAACAACCCCAGAGTGACTAAGAGCCATTTGACAAGATCAAACTCACCGGCACGGAATGCGAAAGATCCCGGCAAATGCGGCTGATAAAAAAGTCATGACTAACACGACGGAGCGCGTGCTGATCAGCCATTTTGAGATGACATCCAGATCATCCCATTCGTCTTTGTCGATCCGGGGAATAACCCTGAGAGCCTTGCCCCACATTTTAAAATTCATGTATTTCCTCCAAGAATCCTTTTGAGTGTACTGCATACATATTCAACTTGATCTTCCGTCATCACGCTGGAAAAAGGAATCGCTAATGAGCGATTG
>JABAOG010002982.1_pt1 | contig 16831 bp, 15 predicted proteins | sample 7062131 | NCBI WGS metagenome assembly JABAOG01 (sample SAMN14538629, study PRJNA623070) | marine sediment metagenome | biome: marine biome [ENVO:00000428]; feature: marine pelagic biome [ENVO:01000023]; material: deep marine sediment [ENVO:00002113] | place: India: Arabian Sea | collected...
GGACGGCCGTTGGGCAACCGGGAGGCGCGGGCCAGAATTGGCTTTTTGCCGGAACATTTTCGCTTTCATGAATGGTTGACGGCGGCCGAGTTCCTTGATTTGCACGGCCGTCTTTATGGGATGAGTAAGGTGCGGCGATCGGTTGTTATCCCTGACCTTCTAGAATTGGTTGGGTTGGGACAGCGGGCCAAAACGAAGTTGTCTGCGTTTTCCAAAGGTATGTTACAGCGCATTGGCCTGGCCCAGGCGATGATTAACGATCCGCAATTGGTTTTTCTGGATGAACCGACTTCTGGCCTGGACCCACTTGGACGTCGGCTGGTTCGGGACATTATCAATGGTCTTCGCAGCGAACGAACAACCGTTTTTCTCAACTCTCATCTCCTCAGCGAAATTGAGTTGACCTGTGATCGGGTAGCCTTCATCCGGGAAGGGCAAATATTACAGGTCGCTGCCCTGGATGACCTGGAGAGCCAGAGTTTGCAAATCAGCCTGCGGGTTGGGCAGCCAACCCCGGATTTATTGGATGGACTGGCCCAATTTGGCAGTTATATCGAATTTGAGGCGAAAAAAGGGCGCATCCAACTGACTATGGAGGAAGAATCGCAAATTCCGGAAATGGTTAACTGGCTGGTTGCGCAAGGTCAGAATCTTTATGAATTAAGCCCCAGGCGGCTGTCGCTCGAAGATATTTTCTTACAAATAGTTGGGGACGAAATGTATGATGCTTGAGGAAAAAAGCCAGAAATTGAACCCGTTCCTGGATGTGACGAAGGCGGCGCCATCGGGCCTGGGGAGTGTGGCTAAAACCGTAGTTACGATTGCACGTCTGACAATCCGAGAAGCCCAACGACGGCGCTTGTTAAGAATGGGGTTCCTAATGGGGGCCTTATTCCTCATTGTTTTTGGGATTGGATTTCATCTGATATATATGGATTTCACGGAGAGCATGCTGCCTTCTGAACTGGAATTTCCTTTCTTGTTTTTAACGCTGGCGGGGCTGTATTCCACTAATTTTTTGGTCATTATGGTATCGATCCTGGTCTCGGTGGCCACAATTTCAGGCGAGGTTGAATCCCATACGATTGAGAGTCTGATAACGAAGCCGGTGCGCCGTTGGGAGATTGTTCTGGGTAAATGGCTCGGTTTTGCGGCCATCATTCTGGTTTATGTGCTTTTACTGCCGGGTGGGATCTTGTTGATTGTTTATTTGCGGGCAGATTTTACATTGAATAATGTGCCTGCCGGGCTGGCGCTTATTTATATGGAAGGGTTAGTTGGTCTTTCGATCAGTCTCCTGGGGGGAACCCGCCTTTCAACCCTGGCCAATGGGGCGCTGGCTTTTATGTTGTATGGGATTGCTTTTGTTGGCGGCTGGGTGGAAACAATTGGGGCGCTGCTGCGGAATGAAACGGCCGTTGACCTGGGAATCCTGGCCAGCCTGGTAATGCCGTCGGAGATTTTGTGGAAGAAGGCCTCGTCCCTTTTTGAACCGCGCCTGGTCACCGGTTTTGAGTTTGCAGGGCCATTTGCCGTTAGCTCCCAACCAAGCGACGCGATGATAGTTTATGCGTTCATTTATGTGGTTGTTTTACTGCTGCTGGCTTTATGGAGCTTTTCCCGCCGGGATTTATAAATTTCCCTGAGTGTAAGGCAATTTAACTCGAAAAATTGTTTGCCCTTTCTGGCTGCTATCTACCTCTATCACACCCCGGTGCAGATCGACAACTTCTTTGGCGATGGCCAGCCCCAAACCGGTGCCGGGGATATCTGATTGGCCTGTCTGCTGTCCCCGGTAGAAGCGGTCAAAAAGGTGGGGCATATCCTCCGGGTCAATCCCAATTCCAGAGTCGATAACTTCCAGAATGGCCTGTTTATACTGGTCGTCGGAGCAGGTTCTGACATGAACAAAGCCTTCAATTGTGTAATTGAAGGCGTTGGAGAGCAGGTTGTTGACAACCTGGGATAACTGGTTTTTAACACCCTGAATGAGGGGCATGTTTTCTTTGGGGGTAAAGGTAAATGCCAAGTTATCAATATCGGCTCTAGGACGATAGGCGAATATGATTTGGTTAATGATGGCATTTAGATCGACCATTTCAAAAGCGGTCTGGTAATCGGTCATTTCCAGGCGAGAAAGGCTGAGGGTATTTTCAATGAGCTGTTCCAGGCGCCGGGTCTCTTGTTTTAAGACTTCCAGATAATGGTCGCGCTTTTCAACCCGGCCGCGTTCTAACAGATCCAGGTAAAGCCAGAGGTTGGCAGCCGGTGTGCGCAGTTCATGTGATACGTCGGAAACAAATTTTGATTTGAGCCGATCTAATTCCTTTAGCTGTTCATTTGCTTCGGCCAGTTCTTTGGTGCGCTCGCTGACGCGTTCTTCTAATTCGGCGGCATGCGCCTGGAGTTGTTCGTGGAGTTCGGCCGTTTCCAAAGCCCGGCCTAACTCCTCTCCCACAACCTTGGCCAGCTGGAGTTCCTCCAACACGAAAGTTCTGGGAGCAACAGCGTCAATCCCGAGAGTGCCTACAATACGGCCGCGGACCGGGATCGGGATCAGCAACAAGGAGATGGTTCCGCGCCTGGTCAACAATTCTTGAACTGGTTCAGGAACCGGTTGGTTTTGAACGTTTTCAATAGCAAGGGGCAGGCCGGTTTCAAGCACCTCCTGAAGATAGGGATTATTTTCGACAGGAATCTGTTGGTGAATGACGGGCAGCCGACCGGGGGCCAGGTATTCAGCAACAACTGTTCCAAATTTTCTCGTTTCATCTAACAACGCCAGGGCGGCCTGGGGGACATCAAAAAACAAGGCCATTTCCTTACAGCCGATCTGGAGGACCTCAATCCCTGTTTGGGCCGTAGCGGTGGCGCTAATAATTTTATTCAGTAAATCTAGCTCTTTGGCCCGCTGCCTGGCCTCGGTGAAAAGGTGGGTTTTTTCCACGGCTAAGGCAATCGCCTGGGCTATTTGACTCAGGAGCGGCAACTGGGAAGGATCATATCCGTTCTCATAGGACCAGACTAAGTTCAGGGTTCCAATGACCCTTTCTTCAACGTAGAGAGGGATGTTAATCCGGGAACGATGACCGGCGTCGAATAAAGCTTTTTCGACCGGGTATGATATTTCTTGTTCTAAAATTGGTGTCAAGTGAGACTGGCCGGCCAGGACATTGGTCGCACAGGCGGTCATGGCTACCGGCATCCTGGTTCCCTGAGCCAGTTCGGTGCGGGGTTGGTCAAGGGCATAAATGGAGAACCAGGTGTCATTCTCCTCAAGTAAGGCAATACTGACCCGATCGCAGTTGGTGAGTTTCTTTAATCCTTTTGATAAACCTGGGAAGGCGTTGACAACATTTGGGTGAGCGTTGAGGGCCTGGAGAATGTCCTGGGCGGATTGTAAATCTTCCGAACGCTGGCTGGTTTCTTCAAATAAGCGGGCTTTTTCGATGGCAATGGCGAGTTGATCGGAAACGGCCGTCAAAGTGGCTATATCACCTGGGCTGAACGCATTCAGCTCGGAACTATCAACATTTAGAACTCCAATCACCCGATCGCCGACCTTCAGGGGCAGGGCTGCCTCAGACAAAATAGGCATGTCATTTAGGTCAAAGAATTCGGCCGCTTCATTGGTGTTGTTGAAGACTTGAGGCAGTCCTGTTTCGGCCGCTTGACCGATCACTCCCTCTCCAAATGCCTGCTTGTAATTACCGAATTCCAGAAAAGATGAATAGGCGCCGGCAATGTGTTGGAGGACAATTTCTCGTGAATCGGAACTAACTAAAAAGATGCTGACATTAAAATAGTCAAATGCCGAGCAAATACGTTCGGCGACGATTTTGCATAGTTCCTGCACTTTCAGAACGCCGGTCATCTCCCGGGCCAGTTCGGAGATAATCAACAGCCGCCGACGTTGTAAGCGTTCTGCGCTCTGGGTTCGCAGCCGTTCAAGCGCAATCGCCAGTTGGTTGGCCAGGGTGGTCAACAGCCTTTCATCACTATCTGTGAAGGCTTTTGGACGGCGACTCTCAGCATTGATCACCCCCATAATGCGGTCTCCGACCTTCAGGGGAACACATAGCTCTGAACGCGTTTTTTTATCTCCCTCCAGATAGTGTTCAGATTCACTGACATCGTCTAATCGAATTGCCTGACCGGTAGAAGCGACCCGGCCAACAATTCCAACTGACACTACAATTTTAGTGAAATTCTTATTTTCCAGTCGGTATGAGGGATGAACATGTAGAACTTGTTTTGACTCGTCTAACAAAAGTACGCCAAAATTATGCGGGTAAAACGTATCCCCAATCAGCTTGGTTGTTATCTCAATCAACGCGTTTTCATCAATGGTAGTCACGCCGGCGACAGCGATGGAATGAAGAACCGTTAATTCGCCTAATTGACGACGGGTTGCTTCGAATAATTGGGCGTTTTTGATGGCGATGGCGGCCTCATCGGCAAACAACTTTAATATTCTTTGTTCGTTGTCGTCGAAGTCATGGGGGCGATCCATGGCAATATTCATAACGCCTACAATTTCCTCACCAATTTTCAGGGGAAATCCGGCAATGGCGCCGCCCCACTGCCAATTTTGAAAAAGATCATGTTCATTCACATTTGGAATAATGATTGCTTTTCCCTCTCTGGCGACGGTTGCAGTCAGGCCATCTGAACGAACGATTTTGTAGGGTGTTTCATGGCGTTTGTCTGCCCACCGGGCGGCTCCAAAACTGAGCTGATTGCCGCTGTAGAGAAAGATATGAACGTCTGTGGCGTCGATCAACTGCATTGCTTCCTCGAGAATGGCCTCGAGGAGTGGTTTCAACTCCAGGTTGGCCGTCAGATGAAAACTGGCCTTGCGCAGCGCTTCGAGTTCGGCATTCCGCTGATTTGACTCTTTGACACGTTCGGAGATCTCTTCATAGAGGCGGGCATTGGTGATGGCAATGGCGGCATGACTGCCTAATAATTCGGCCAATTCAATGTCTTCTTCCCTGAATTTGTATGGATCTTCAGTGTCAAGCAGCATTAAAGCGCCAATTGCCTGGTTATCTGCAATTAATGGTGTTCCCAGGATAGCTTTGGTGTTGAAGTGAGTAATCAGGTTTGGATCAGTTTTATCAGAATTTGGGGCATCGTTGACATAGATCGGCCGTTTCTCTCTTATTACCCTGGGACCGAGTATTGGTGACTCTAATAGTGAGACCCGTAAACCGATGAAATCTTCCCGTCGGTAGCCATAACCGGCAAAGCCAACCAGGTCTTCACCTTCTAGCAGCCAGATAAAGGCTGCCCCAACATTGAAAAGCTCGCTGCTTTCTTTGCAGATCAACTCCAGGAGCTTTGACAAATCGCGGGTAGCATTAAGCGCCAGGCTTATGCGGCCCAGCGTTTCCATCGTTCGGGTTTGGCGAAGTAAACGAGTTTCTTGTTTCATAGCAATAATTAGCAGTTTACCACAAGATGGGCATCGCGTTGGGATCAATTGCCCAAATTTCATGTGAAAAATGAATCGCCAGCATCCGAGCTTTCAGGTAGACTTCTGAGGGTATATGGTTTATAAAGCTGGCTTCGGACCTATTTTCTACCGCTTTGGGAGGGGATATGGGGCTGATTAATGATGTGAAACAGAAGCTGCGTGGCTTGTTTGTGGCTGATAGTGAGGGCTATGAAATGGAAAGTCGACAATCTGACAACAGAACGGTAAGGCGGCGATATAAACGGGCGGCCGAACAGATCTATGGAAACAGCAGTTTGCGGGATGAGCTAACGGATGAACAGGCGACTCGATTACTTGATTGGGGTAATCGTTTTTTGAAGAAAGCGGCCGGTGAGACGGCCGATTTAGCCGACGATGAGGCTGACAATCTCCTGGATAAAAAGACTGAGCAGGTGAGCAATGTCATGCGCCAGGTCAATCAGCTTACTAAATTGGTAGCGAGGGGGGAACAACAGGGGATGACCGATAATCTCCAGGCGCTGAGACAAGATTTGGGTGTTTTGATGAATGCGTCAGAAAAGGTATCAACTAATGTTGAACAAATGCCGTCGCTGCAAGGGGAGGACAGGGATCAGGTTTTTGAAAAATTGATGACTATGTTGGATGAGGAAGAAGAATAGATAGATGGCAAAAGGTAGAGGTAAATCAGGTAGCGGTCCGCTTGGCATTGTTGGTGTTATTATTGTTCTCATTTTAATGGCAGCGTCTTATTTTTTGGGAGTCGATTTACTGGGGTTGGGTAGTAATGAGGATGAGCCGGTGGTTGTCAGCACATCTGGTGAATGGTTCCAGATTTACTTTACCAATCCGACCTGTCCGCCGGAGGAGGCGCGTTCGGGCGGGTTGGACGAAACGATTGCGAATGATATGTTGCAAGCCCAACGCCAGGTGGATGTGGCGGCCTTTGATTTTGATGCGGCGCCAATGGTCAACGCTTTAATTGAATTAGAAAATCGGGGGGTAATTGTTCGGGTTGTTACGGATGAGGATAATGCCTCTCTTTCGAGCATTAGCCGCCTGCGGCGCAATGGTATCAGCGTAATTGAGGATAAACGGTCGGCTCTGATGCATGATAAGTTTGTGATTATTGACGGCCGAATCGTCTGGACCGGCTCGATGAATTTCACCAGCAATGGCGTTTATTGCAACAACAACAATATTGTGCGTTTTGATTCACCGGAACTGGCGGTAAATTATACGGCCGAGATGAGCGAAATGTACGACAACCAGGCTTTTGGCCCGACTTCTCCGGTCAATGCACCGAACAAAGCGCTGGCAATCAACGAGGTTCGGATTGAAAATTATTTTGCTTCTGAAGATGAAATCGCGCCTGTCCTGGCGACATTGATTGATGGCGCGGATCAGTCAATATATTTTATGGCCTTTTCTTTCACGTTGGATGAAGTTGGGGAGGCGATGTTGGACCGGGCAGGAGCTGGTGTTGAAGTCCGGGGGGTTTTTGAAACAACCGGTTCAGAGACGGAATTCAGTTACTATCCAATCATGTTATCGGAAGGACTGCCGGTGCGACAGGATGGCAATTCGCGTATCATGCACCATAAGGTGATAATCGTTGACCAGGATACGGTTGTTTTTGGTTCTTATAATTTTTCGGGCAATGCCAATGATAATAATGATGAGAACCTGTTGATTATTTATGATCCCACATTTGCCGGCGCCTTTGTGGCGGAATTTGAAAAGGTGTGGAATGAGGCCAGTCCAGGTTAATCTGTGTTTAATCTTACTGAGACGATGAGAAATGACCTGTTATAATACGCCGCAACAAAGAGGAAGACAGGTTCAATAAAATATGCAGGCGACACAATTTGCACCAAATCCACAACCATCCAACCCGGGCAGCCAACTGGCCAGAAACCTGGGCTGGTTTATGGTTGCGCCGGTTACGGCCGTGGCCATTATTACTATTTTGCTGGCCCTGACCTTAAACGGCTACCAACGACAGCATGATGACCGTATTTACACCGGCGTTATGCTTTGGGGGCATGATCTGGGCCTGATGACCCGGGTCGAAGCTGAACAGGCTTTAGAGGCGGCTTTTCCCTACCCGAATGAAGCAGCGATTGTTTTGATTGACGCCAAGACCGACCGGGAATGGGTCTTTACACCGGCGGAACTGGGGCTGACATTTGACGTTGAACAGACGGTCTCCCAGGCTTATACGATTGGCCGGGACGGGACGAGTGTATTTGGCCATCTGCGGGATCAGTTTGATACTTGGTATTACGGTCGTCAGATTGCGCCGGTTGTTGTTTTTGNNTTATGGCCGTCAGATTGCGCCGGTTGTTGTTTTTGATGAAGCGAAATTAGACGCAGCCATCAACATGCTGGCCGGGGAGATTAACCGATCTCCGGCCGATGCGGCCCTTGATTTTACCGGCACGTCGGTTAGTTATGAACCTGCTCAAGTGGGTCGCAGCCTGGATGTGGCTGATACGCGCGGCCGTCTGATTACCCCCATTACAAATTTGCGTGAAGTACGGATGCAGCTGCTGATTCATGAAACGCAGCCCCAGGTTCACGACACCAGTAAGGCGGCCGAGCAAATTGAACAGATTATCAGCGGGCCGTTGACGCTTTATATGCAGGAACCGCTGGAAAATGTTGATCTGGAACGGATTGTTATTTCGGAAGATCAACTGTCGGAGTGGATCCGGATTCAGCAGGTTGCGGCCGAATCAGGCCCGGTTGAGACACAGGTTTTCCTGGATGAAAATGCGATTCGGACCTGGCTGGAGCCGTATGATGCTACCTTGCGCCGCAACCCGGTAAATGCCCGCTTTTATTTCGATGACTTTACCAGGGAATTGGTTCTGGTGGAGCCGCATGTAAATGGTAGAGCGCTTGATTTGGAAGCAACCGCGGCGGCGATCAGCCGGCAGGCATTGGAACTTAATCGCTCGACGCCGCTTATTTTCAAAGATGTGGTGCCTGTTGTTCATGCGGGGGCAACGGCCGAAGCGTTGGGCATCACCGAACTGGTTAGTGAAAGCACAACCTGGTTTTTTGGCTCGACCGATGAACGCAAACACAATATTTCGCGCTCGGCCAGCAACTTTTATGGTATTGTCATTGCCCCAGGCGAGGAATTTTCCTTCAACCACTTTTTAGGTGAGGTTAGTATTGAACAGGGCTATGAGACCGGCTTGATTATCTTTGGCGGACGGACGATTGAAGGGGTGGGCGGCGGTGTTTGCCAGGTTAGCACCACCGTTTTCCAGGCTGCTTTTTGGGCCGGATTCCCCATTGTTGAGCGATGGGCGCATGGTTATCAAGTCTCGTATTACAATGACGGTGAAGGAACGGGCATGGATGCCACCGTTTTTTCACCGTTGGTAGATTTTCGCTTTATCAATGATACGCCTTACTATCTGTTAATCGAGAATTACTATAATGAGGCCAACTCTTCTCTGACTTTTAAGATGTACAGCACCAGCCTGGGGCGGCAGGTGGTTAAAGAGGGGCCTTTCATTGAAAATGTGGTGCCGCCAAAACCAGATATTTGGGAGTTTAACGAAGAGTTGGAACCGGGTGAGATTGAACAGGTTGATTGGGCTGTTGAAGGGGCGGATGTAACAGTCGGCCGTACCGTGTATAATGCCAACGGTGATTTGCTCCGCCAGGACACCTTTGTCAGTCACTATATTCCCTGGCAAAATATTTATGAGTATGGACCTGATGTGACCGTGCCGGACGACGCTCCGGCTGAAAGCACACCGGAAGCGACAGAAACGCCGCCAGGAAGCTCTGAATGATCCGGCAAAGGGGTAAATAGCGATTGACGGCCTGGCTGAGATCACCCATATTATTCCGGTTGCCAGCGGCAAGGGGGGGGTTGGTAAAACGACGGTTACGGTTAATTTAGCCCTGGCCTTACAACGACAGGGGGCGCGGGTTGGCATTTTTGACGCCGATGTTTATGGTCCGAATGTGCCGCTCATGCTGGGCATCCACCAACGGAAACGGAGCCGGGAAAGCTATGTGCCGATTGCCCGGCGACCGGGGAGCAAGCCGACTGTTAAGCCGATTGAACGATTTGGCTTGAAGATCTTTTCGATGGGGCTGTTGATTAGCGAAGACCAGGCGATTAATCCCCTGCCGGAAGTGGTCGGTCAAATTGTGGTGCATACGCTTCGAGAGGTGGCTTGGGGTGAATTGGACTATCTCTTGATCGATATGCCGCCATCGTCGGGACAACCACAGGCGGACCTGGTTAAAGAGGTTTCGTTAGCCGGGGTTATCATTGTGACTACTCCACAGGATTTAAGCTTGCTTGATGCTGGTCGCTCTTTTCGTTTGTATGAACAGTCGAACGTACCAATTCTGGGCATTGTGGAGAATATGAGCTATTTTATTTGCCCGGATTGTGGGGAGCGCCATGAGATCTTTCGGCGCACCACGAACGCCCGCCCGCCCGTATTTGCTGAAGCGCCGTTGTTCGGCCGTATTCCCCTCGCCCCCGCTATATCAAAAGGCATTAATCGGGCAGCACCAATTGTCTATGATGATCCGGAAAGCGCCCAATCCCTGGCTTTTCTGGAAATTGGGGCAATTCTTCAAAACACGCTTTCTTAGAATAGCGGTCAATACGCCGAAAAATTAATAAAAGTCCTTAAAACAACCAAAATTGAATCTACCCGTTACTTTTCTAATGGATAAGCGACCTATATAATGACAAACATTATTTATGCTTGATTTGTCTAACGAAGATAGAGAAGGAATCGTTCCGGCGGATATGGCGTCTGAGCAGATAAATGTTATCTCACCACCTTTTTTCTCACGATTGATTGAACGATTTTCAGCGGCCATAGATGTCAGAACGATTGTTCAGGCGGCCGTGTTGTTCAGCCTGTTTGCCGGATTGATGTCAATTATCCAATACGCCACCGATGCGCTTGTTGGCACTGATGGCTACTACCATGCCCGGATGGGGTTGTTAATCCGGCAAGAGGGTTTGCGGCCTGATTTTAACTGGCTGCCATTGACAATTTTGAATGCGGACGCTTTTTATGACCATCACCTACTCTATCATGTTTACCTGGCCTTGTTTGCCGGGACAGACCCGTTGGTAGATGGCGGTCAGGCACTGACTGAAAGTATAAAAATCGCCAGCATCATCATGCCGGCCCTGGCTTTTCTGGCAATTTGGTGGCTGTTGCGCGAACAAAAGGTTCGATGGGCATCGCTTTGGGCACTTGGATTATTTGCTGTATCAGAGGCGTTCCTATACCGGATGAGTATGCCGCGGGCGCAGTCAGCGGCGCTGCTGGTGTTGGTGTTAGGCTTGCATTGGCTGCTGGTGGAGAAGTACCGGCTGCTGGTGCCGCTCGGCTTTGTTTTTGTATGGCTATATGACGGATTTCCTTTGCTGCCAATCATTGGCGGCATTTATCTGATTGCAAAATTAATAATTGAACAAAGGTTTGCCTGGCAGGCGGTGGTTTTTCCGGTGGCTGGAATTGTGTTGGGGTTGTTGATAAACCCCTATTTCCCGGACAATATCCATTTTACGCTCAATCATCTGCTGCCCAAGATTTCGTTTTCTGAGACGGCCGTTGGCAATGAATGGTATCCCTACGATACCTGGATGTTGATGGGCAATTCCGGCTTGGCGTTGGGTGCCTTTGTGCTGGCTGTTTTGGCGCTTAGCTGGCAAAAAGAACGGATCAATTTACCTACCTTAACAGTTCTATTACTGACCATTTTCTTCGGGGTTTTATTGTTCAAGTCACGCCGGTTTGTGGAATATTTTCCGGCATTTACGGTGATTTTGGCGGCCCTGGCCGTTGGTCCGGTGTTTCAGGATTGGCTGGTAGATCATCCCCGATTGCAAAAGAAAGGACCGCTGATTTTAATTGTCGCCTTGCTGGTTCCAATGGTTGCTATGATACGGCTGGCNNCAGGATTGGCTGGCGGATCATCCCCGATTGCAAAAGAAAGGGCCGCTGATTTTAATTCTCGCCTTGCTGGTTCCAATGGCTGCTATGATACGGCTGGCCCAGGATTCGGTTAGCAGCTCCACGCCGGCGGACCGATATGCCGATGCCGCGCTGTGGTTGGCGCGAAATGAGCCAGCCGGCAGCTTTGTTTTCCAGACGGATTGGGATGATTTTCCCAGATTGTTTTTCTTTAATCCATCTATGATTTACACGGCCGGATTAGACCCGACCTATATGGAGCTTCACAACGCCGACCTTTTTGACCAATGGGTTGATATAACCCAGGGTAAGGTTGACCGGATGGGTGAAGTTATCCGGGATCAATACGGCGCTGACTTTGTTTTTACTGATACCGACCACGAGGATTTTATAAGCATTGCCAATGAAGATCCCTTGTTGGAGGTGATTTATCAGGACGATGAAGCTGTGATCTTTGCAGTTGACACCGGGGAGGCGGCTGGTAGTGAAGGATGAGCTAACGCTCCTGACCGGTGTCCGCAGGCTCGATCCACAGGCTTTGGCGGAGACACATGACAAATATTATCCGGCAATTTTTCGATATATTACCTATAAGGTTGGCAATCAGGAAACGGCCGAAGATTTGGCCAGTGAAGTTTTTGTCCGGCTGTTAGATGCTGTTCGGGATCGTCATGCGCCTCAAAAAACGTTGCGAGGCTGGTTGTACAGCGTCGCATCGCATATTGTCAATGATTACCATCGCAAACAATATCGGACCCAGGAAGTGGGGCTGATGGAAACGTTAGAAAGTGACGCGTCCAGCCCGGCCGAACAGTTTTTTAAGAAACAAACACTGGAAGCGTTAAGTGAGGCGCTTAAAGAATTGACAGAAGAACAGCAGGATGTCATTGCACTACGTTTTGGTTATGAAATGCCAATCAAAGAAGTGGCCGAGGTGATTGGTAAAAGTGAAGGCGCGGTAAAACAACTACAAGCTCGGGCTGTGGCTTCCCTCGCTCGAATAATGACGCCAAAAGGGTCGGCTTAAGGAATTGTGGCGAAAAGATGGATGATAAATTAGAAGAAAAAATCATTCAAGCGCTTGAAGCATTAGAAAGTGGTCAGACTGTAGACCAGGTATTGAGCATGTTCCCGGATGACGCGGAGCAGCTTCGCCCGCCCCTGGAAATGGCTGCCATGCTTTCTAGTGTTCGGGTCGCCCATTCGATTAAAGCGCAATCACAGTCCCGGCAGCGTTTTCTGGAACACGCGGAAGATTTGAAAGAAGGCCGGCAAGCACGGAAACGGTCTCTGCCTTTTTGGCGCAGAATCCTGACACCGCTAGCCTCGCTGGCATCCATTCTTTTTGTCCTGGCAATTGGTATTTATCTGGCTGCTCAATCTGCCCTGCCCGGGGACGCACTTTATGGGGCGAAACGGACGATTGAGGGCATTCGTCTTTCTCTTGTTCGAGACCTGGAGGCCCAGGAACTGTTGCAACAAGAATTTCAGGAAGAACGGCTGCGGGAGATTAATGAGCTGATTACAATCGGCCGTCGGGAAGACGTTGCATTTAATGGGATCATTGAGTCGATGGTTGACACCAACTGGGTTGTTTCTGGCATCCCGGTTAAAATTGGTGATGTCACCCGTATTGACGGTACCCCAGATATTGACGTTAAGGTTCAAATCAGAGGGTGGACAACTTTTGGTGAAGTGTATGCAGAAGAAGTTATCGCGGAGTCTGTCGAATTACCCGCACCAGAGCCGACTGCTACANNGCATCTTTGACACCAGAAAACAGTCCCTCTCCAGAACCAACTGATGACTCGTCTCCGCCCGGAAACCAACCGGAAACTGAAACTGAAACTCCCACTTCGACGGCGTCGCCGTCGCGCACACCAACAGCGACGGCAACCGCAACGGCAACCGCGACTGCAACGAGAACGCCTGTGCCGCCGACCTGGACACCAACCGAGACGGCAACGCCTGAGCCAACTTCGACCCCAGTGCCGCCAACTTCGACCCCAGAACCCCCTACCTCAACACCGGTTCCCCCAACTTCTACTATTGAACCAGCTGAAACGGCCGAGCCAACTGAAACGGCCGAACCAACGGACGATAATAACAATAACAACAATAACAATAACAATAACAATAACAGCAGTGCCCCCGGTAACTTTAACGACAACAGCACTAACGTCAATGGGCCGGTCGCCAACAACCAGCCTCGCGGCATCGTTGAGTTATCGGTGGGTATTTCACTTGTATTTGCTTATGCTGTCACTCTGAAAGAAGATTGATATGTAGGCAAATTATGGGGAGTCGGTCAGAGGATTCTTTGCAGTGGGGGGAATGAAGTAGAGGCACCAGACACTTTTTGAAAATGTCTGGCGCCTTACAGCTTATACGCGGGTAATGTACTCTCCCGTATCGGTATTGATCTTAAGCACGTCGCCAACGTCAACAAACAAGGGCACCTTAATAATGGCGCCTGTTTCTGTGGTGACATCTTTGGTGGCTCCGGTGGCGGTATCTCCGGCAATGGCAACTTCCGCTTCGACCACTTCCAGCTCAACCGTTATCGGCAGGTTGTAATCAATGACTTCTCGTTCATAGAATAGAAGTTCCATCTCCATATTCTCTTTGAGCCATTGGGCGTCTTCACCGAAGACGGCTGGACTTACATGGGGCTGCTCATAGGTTTCGGTGTCCATGAATACGTAGAATTGGCCGTCATTATAAAGGTATTGAACGGCCCTTTTATCCAACCGAATATCTTCGACGCGGTCACCAGAGCTGAAGGTCATATTTACATTGGCGCCGGAACGCACATTGCGAACACTGACCTTAATAGTCGCTTTGCCTCGGCCTGGTTTGCTGTGGGAATATTCGGTCACTTTATATATTTCCCCGTCGAGCAGAAAGGTTCTGCCTCGACGTAACTGGTTTACATCAATCATCTTCAATCATTCCTTAATGTTTTAATCTTTGGGGTCGTGTCTCCGTTTATGCAACGGGATGGCTAGTGTATCACAAACCCTGAACTCTGCCTATCCGTCTGAAAAGCCCAAAATCGCCAAAAAAGCACCCAATTCTTATTATCATTATGTCAACAAACTATCCCTTAACGTAACTGTCAACCCCACTCACTAATTCTTGGCCNNACTAATTCTTGGCCACCTTAATCACCTAGTCCCCCTTGATGCCCTCTAATAGCTTGACTATTGAAAAACCCTAGTCTACAAGGAGAAAGATCCAAAACCGTTTTGCGGGAACGGATAGCATGTTAAAATAGGCGCATGAGTTCTGTACCAGACGCCGCCCAAGTACTTTGCCGCCAGTGTAATGCCCCGCTACCTGTTGAACAGGGTGCCCAATTTATCACCTGTGAGTTTTGTGGCACAACTAATTTTGTGGATAAGGGGCGGGCGGTTTTCCATTATGCGGTTCGCACCACCGTTCGGGAGAATGATGCGCTGGCTGCCCTGCGCCGTTGGATGGCCGGGAATAAGACGGTTAAAGATTTGGATAAGAAAGCGCAGATTGAACGGCCGATTTTCGAGTTTTTCCCGATGTGGCTGGTACGGGTTGTCCAAAATGGTCAGGAAAAAGTGCTGTTGGAACCGGCTGCTGCTCTTTCAGTCAGTGAACTAAAAGAGATTGTGCTCCCGGCGGGCGACCTGGAACCCTATGACCATAATATGGATGGGACCGCTATGGAAGTAACTGTCCCTTACGAGGCGATGCTCCACTGGCTGGAGGGTGATGAGGGTGTCCAGGAAGCGCAGGTTAAAGAGGTCTCTCTGGTCCACCTGCCTGTGTACCAGTTCAAATATAGCTTTGGCGACCGGCGCTACACGGCGATGGTGGATGCCGCTTCTAGTAAGGTTTTTGCCAATATTTTTCCCTCGAAATGGGAAGCGCCTTATTTTGCCATTGGGGCGGCCGCTTTCGCTGCCTATTTTTGTGCGTCTCTGGTTCCACTAGGCGGTTTTTTGTACAACGATTTTGCCGGCCTGGCCCTTGGCATCCTGGTCTATATTGTTGTCGCCGTCCTGCTGGCAGTTCCTATATTTATCATTGCTTCCGTCATATCCGCGAAGGTCTAAGTGGCTGTTCAAACGAAATCACAAGGTCTAATCTGTCCAAATTGTAGTGGTGTTGTGCCTGTTCCTGAAGGGGTGCGGGTTGTTGTTTGTCCCTATTGCGAGATGCGGTCGATGGTGCAGGGGGAGCGCGGGATTCGCCGCTGGCAAATTCGCAATAAAATTGAACGGGAACGGGCGATGACGGCCGTAAAAGGCTTTTTCTCCGGCATGAATAAGGCCCGTGATCTGAAGAAGACGGCCGAGATCAAAGAGTTGTTTCTGGTCTACCTGCCCTACTGGCGGGTGCAGGCTTTTGTCGCCGGGTGGATGTTCGGCCGGGAGAAGTCGGGCAAGGATTCGACTCGACCGGTTGAAGTAGAAGTCATGGAAGAGATGGTCTGGAACGATGCGGCGGCTGATGTTTCCGAATTTGGCGTTCACCGCGTTTCGGCCGAACATGCCGACCTGGAACCATACGACTCCGACTTACTCCATGCCGAAGCAATGGTATTTGAGCCGGTGGAATCCAGGGACGATGCCCTTCAGGAAGCCCAATCCCATTTTCTTTACCAGGGTCGGCTTGCAACAACACTCAAACAAAAATTCTTTGAACAGTTTCACTACTTACGCCAAAAGTTATCCCTTGTTTATTATCCGCTTTGGGTTGCCCGTTATGAGTATCGCGGCCGAAATTACCAGGTCGTCGTAGACGGGACTAGCGGCCAGGTCTTGTATGGTAAAGCTCCCGGCAATATCTTCTATCGGGCATTGATGCTGGTTGCCGGGATGGCGGTTGGTAACTTCATTCTTGTGAATGGCACAATTATCGTCGGCCTGACTGTCGCCGGTAGCGATGATAGTGATGCTTTATGGCTTCCCCTGGTTGCCTTAGCGGCTGGTTTAGGTATCGTAATTGCCGGTTACCTCCGCTTTCGACATGGAGAGGAGGTCGAGTCGCTCCAGAAAAGCGCCCGGAAAGCGGCCCTGGCTGATGGATCATCCCGCGAAGGCGCATTTTCTTTGTCCGGCGGTCTGGATCTCATTGGGGAATTGTCCGGCCTTGATGTCTCCGATATAACGGATTTACGAAAACTGTAGGGATACGGATGAAACTAATCGCCCTACGCTGCCCAAAATGTGCCAATCCACTGCCTGTCGAAAACGATGATGTTGTCGTAGCTTGCAATAACTGTCAGGCGACTGTTGCCATCAGCCAGAATGGCCCGGTGAAGATGCCGGTGCGGTTCGCAATTCCGAGGGGCCAGCAGCAAGTTGGCAATCAATGGGCGCCGTTTTGGGTCTTTAACGGCCGTGTCATCATCAAG
>JABAOG010009733.1_pt1 | contig 16828 bp, 20 predicted proteins | sample 7062131 | NCBI WGS metagenome assembly JABAOG01 (sample SAMN14538629, study PRJNA623070) | marine sediment metagenome | biome: marine biome [ENVO:00000428]; feature: marine pelagic biome [ENVO:01000023]; material: deep marine sediment [ENVO:00002113] | place: India: Arabian Sea | collected...
TCAACCGGTCGGCGGCGGCGTCCCGGGCCAGGGCGTCCAGGATGCGGTCGAGGGCTGCGGCGCCGGCGTCCGCGTCCAGGCGTGCCGCGTCGCCGGACGGTCGGGCGTCGGCGCGCTCCGCCGCCCCGGGGTCGCCCAGGTCCAGCAGGTCGTGGGTCCGGTCGAGGAACCCCCGGATCTCCGAGGCCGCGGTCGGCCAGCCGGCCACGACCACGCCCCCGAGGCCAACCGCCGTGAGGCCGGCCAGAAGGTCCAGTCCGCCGAGGCCGTGGGGCACGGAGAAGAGGAGCCAGGCGAGGAAGAGGATGCCCGGGACCAGCAGGGCGCGGGGGTCCTTCATCCGCTGGTCCCGCGCGTTCCCGCCGGTAGCTGGTTGATCCGGGTCGCCGCCACCGCGGCGCCGAAGCCGTTGTCGATGTTGACGACCGTCACGCCGGCGGCGCAGCTGTTGAGCATGCCGAGCAGCGCCGCGATGCCGCCGAACGCCGCGCCGTAGCCCACGCTGGTGGGGACCGCGATCACCGGGACGGCGACCAGGCCCCCGACCACCGACGGCAGCGCGCCTTCCATTCCCGCCACCACGATGACCACGGCGGCCCGACCCAGGGTCTCCGCGTGCTCCAGCACCCGGTGGATTCCCGCCACCCCGACGTCGTACAGCCGCTCGACGGGGTTGCCGAACGCGCCCGCCGTCACGGCGGCCTCCTCGGCCACGGGCACGTCCCCCGTCCCCCCGGTGAGGACCAGCACCGGACCCCGGACGGCCGGCCGCGGCCCGTCGCCGGGCAGGAAGAAGGTCCGCGCCGCCGTCGCCGCCTCCCCCTCGGGGAACGCGGTCCGGAGCGCGTCCCGGCCCGCTTCGTCGACCCGCGTGACCAGGACGCCCTCGCCCCGGTCCGCGAGCCGACGGCAGATGGCCAGCAGCTGCTCCGGCGTCTTGCCCGGTCCGAACACGACTTCCGGCTGGCCCTGGCGCAGCGATCGGTGGTGGTCCAGCCGGGCGAACGGCGCGTCGCCGTTGGCCGCGACCTCCTCCACCGGGAGCCACGACAGCCGCTCCAGCGCGTCCCGCGGCGAGGCGTCGCCCGAGGCCACCTCCGCGAGCAGCCGCAGCACCCGATCCCTCACGCCACCCCCACTTCCACCTGCTCGAGGTACGTCGCCAGGCGCTCCTCGGCCTCCCGAAGCGACGTCACCCGGAACAGCTCCTGCCGCAGCGAGCGGCCATCCGGGAGCCCCTTCGTGTACCAGCCCAGGTGCTTGCGGAACTCGATCATGGCCCGGGCCTCGTCCCGCTCGAACGCGATGGCGTTCCGGGCGTGCTCCAGCGCCACCGCGAACCGCTCCGCCACGTCCGGCTCCCCGGGGACCGGCCGCCCGTCCAGCGCCGCCCGGGCCTCCCGGAACAGCCACGGCCGACCGTGCGAGCCCCGGGCGATCATGACCCCGGCGCACCCCGTCTCGTCCCGCATCCGGCGCGCGTCCTCGCCCGAGCCCACGTCGCCGTTCCCCACCACCGGGATGTCCAGCGCATCCACCACGGCCGCGATCTCGCTCCAGTCGGAGCGGCCCGAGTACATCTGCGTCCGCGTCCGGGGATGCAGCGTGAGGACCCGGGCGCCGGCATCCTGGCAGCGCAGCGCGATCCCGACAGGGTCGCGCAGCTCCTCGCTCCAGCCGCTCCGGATCTTCACCGTGACCGGGAGCGCCGTCGCGTCCACCACCGACCGGATGATCGACTGAACCAGCTCGAGGTCCCGCAGGCAGCCTGACCCGCCGTTCCGCTTCACGACCTTCTTGACCGGACAGCCGAAGTTGATGTCGACGAAATCGGGGCCGTAGACCTCCTCCACCAGCGCCGCGGCCTCCGCCATGGCCCCGGGGTCGCCGCCGAAGATCTGGACGCCGATGGGGCGCTCCGCCTCGTCGAACCGGAGGTACTCGTGCGTGCGGTCGCTGCCCCGCCGCAGCCCCTCCGCGCTCACGAACTCGCTCACCACGACGTCCGCGCCGAACCGGCGGCACAGCCGACGGAACGGCGACTCGCTCACGCCGGCCTGCGGCGCCAGGTAGAGGGGCGTCCGGTCGCGGAAGATGCGGTCGATCACGTCGCTCATGGCACGAATCTAACGGGGGCAGAGACCCGGTTCAATCGCCGTAAGTGCACCTTTTGACACTGTTTTCGCCTGTCCATATCTTTCCGGGTTCCATACGAAGGACCAGGAGGAAAGAACATACGATGATATTGCGTGAATTCTTCGATACCGATGTGGTCGCCCTCGACCTCGAGGGAGAGACCAAGGACGAGATCCTCAAGGAGCTCATCGCCCTGCTGAACCTGGACGAGAAGAGCGAGGGGATCCTCTTCAAGATGCTGAAGCGGCGGGAGAACCTGGGGTCCACCGGGATCGGCCGCGGGATCGCCATCCCCCACTGCCGGTCGCTGGTGGTGAACCGGCTGCGGATCGCGTTCGGCCGCAAGCCGGAGGGCATCGACTACAACGCCATCGACGACGAGCCGGTCCACCACTTCTTCCTCATCGTGGCGCCCCCGCTCGAGGTCAGCAACCAGTACCTGCCGGTGCTGGGCAAGATCGCCCAGTTCGCGAAGGAGCCGGACGTGCCCGAGCGGCTCGGCGAGCTCCAGAGTCCGCAGGACTTCCTGAATCTCCTCGAAGAGAAGTCGATCTAGGGGGGGTGCACATGGATCCGCAACTGGAGATCCTGCTCCAGATCCAGGACCTGAAGTCGAAGCGGAAGGACCTCGTGGAGGTCGACGCGGCGGCCCAGGTGCAGGAGGAGGAGTTCGGGCTGGACCTGGAGAGCGCGACCCGCCAGCTCGACGAGAAGATCGGTGAGATCGAGAACGAGCTGGACCCGGCCGTCCGCTCCCGCTACAACCGGCTCGCGAAGGGGCTGAACCGGGTGGTGGTGCCGGCCATCAACGGGGTCTGCTACGGCTGCTTCGTGGCGGTCCCCACCGCCATCGCGTCCGATCCGGACGAGCGATCGACGATTCAGACCTGCGGGCACTGCGGCCGGTTCCTCTACTTCGTGAACTGAGGCCCGGGCCGGCCGGCGAGGGGCGGGCGACGCCACCGGCCACCGGTTGGAAAACGGAAGCGCCCGCCTCCGCGGCACGGAGGCGGGCGCCTTTTCCTGCCCCGGCCCCTCGGGCCCGGGCTACTTCGACACGAGCATCTTCATGATCTGCCGGCGGCCGTTCACGATGATCTGGAGATAGTACAGCCCGGACGCGACCTGGCGGCCGTGCTCGTCGTAGCCGTCCCAGAACGCTTCCTTCCGTCCCGGCGTATAGTACTGTAGCCCGTCCACCTCGATACCGGCCCCGTCCGGATGGTTCAACGCGGTCGGGGTGGCGACGGGCTGCTGCAGAACGTTGAAGATCCGCATGGTGACCCGGACCTCCCCTTCCTCGAAGAGGCTCGGACCCAACGTGAACGGGATCCGGGTGGTCGGGTTGAACGGGTTCGGGTAGTTCTGCTGGAGCTCGAAGCCGGCATCATCGGTGCGGGTCGACGTCCCGCTCCCCCTGTCCTGCGCCGACAGCACCATCGGTGTGAAGGCGAGGAGCGCGAGGAAGACAACGCCCGTGAAGCTGCGGCGTATCATGGACTCCTCCGCACGATCCAGCTGTGCAGTAGCTGAGTGTTCGATCGCCCTCCAGATGGTCGAGCCTGGCGGAATAACCGTGTAGGCATAGTAGGTTCCGGACCCGTCGCCGGTCAAGGTTCCCACGCCCCGCCGAGGGGGTGCAAGAGCCGGGCCCGTCAGGTCGCGTCCGGCACGGTCCTCCCATCCCGGTCCCGTGCGGTCACGCCGGACCGGTCCAGGTGCTCGAGGATGGGGATGAGGTGCCGGCGGGAGACGTCCACGATCTCGCGGAAGTCCCCGGGACTCAGTCCCGACCGTCCCCCGAGCCGCCGGCGCACCGCTCCGGTCACCTCGGCGAGCGCGCCGGCGTCGATGTAGAGGTCGTGCTCGAGGCGCACCAGGCGTCCGTCGGCGTCGAGGAGCGCGACGATGTCCTCCAGCCCGTCGGGGTCGTCCAGGGCCTCGGCGAGCTCGGGGAGCCGGGGCGGCGCGGGGCCGGCGGCCTCCAGGGCGGTGAGGACCCGGTCCCGAACGACGCGCTGGCCGGGCGAAAGCGTCGGCGAGAAGCCCTCCCGGGCCACGCGCCCGGCGAGCATGCGCAGGACGCCCTCGTCCAGGAGTCCGTCGAGGACCCGCTCCACGAGGCCGGGGTCGGTGCCGGGGGCGGACCGCCGGAGCTGCGCCGGGTCCATGCCGGGCCGGAGCGGCCGATCGCGGTGGTACCGCTCGACCGCGCCGACCAGCCGCTCCCGGAGCCCGGCCAGGATGCCCGGATCGAAGACGTCCTCGCCGACGCGGACCGCGTCCCTCGCCTCCAGTGCGCGCTCCACCTCGCCCGGCGGGGCGCCGGTCAGGATCGGAAGGGCGCCACCGTCCAGGCCGTGACCGCCGGCCGCGTGGAGCAGCGAGGCGACCCGGTCGGCGGCCGATCCCCCGACCAGCGCGTCCAGGTGCCGGCGGTGGTCCGGCCCGAGCCGGGTGCGTCGGGGGGCGACGGGCTCGGCGACGACCCCGCCGCCGATCGTGGTCACCGGGGAGTAGGAGCGGAGCACGAGGCGGTCCCCCGCCCTGGCCAGCAGCGGCCGCTCCAGGCGGAGCTGCGCCCAGCCGCGCTCGCCGGGGTCCAGCCGGTCCCGGTCCAGGAGCACGGCCCGGGCCATGACCTCGCCCGTCCCCAGATGGACCCGCAGGCGCTGCCGCTGCTCGATGCTCCACCGGGAGCCGGGCAGCACGCGGGTGGCCACGGTCAGCATCCCCGTCTGCCTCCAGGCCGGGTCCGTGACCACGGTCATCCCCCGGGCCACGTCATCGCGGTCGATCCCGGCCAGTGCGACGGCCGCTCGCTGGCCCGCCTCCACGGCCGCCACCTCCTCTCCGTGGGCCTGGAGCCCCCGGACCCGGGCGTCCGGCCCGCCGGGCAGCAGCCGGACCGCCGCGTCCCGCTCGAGCCGCCCGGACCAGACGGTGCCGGTCACCACGGTCCCCGTGCCCCGGACGGTGAAGGTCCGGTCGACGGGGAGCCGGAACAGGTCGTCGGCGCGGCCACGGCCGCCGGTGAACGACCGCTCGATGGCCGCCCGGAGCGCGTCGATCCCCTCCCCCGTGGCGGCGGACGTCGGCACGACGGGCGCGTCGGCGAACGGCGTGCCGGCCAGGAACCCGGCGACATCGTCCCGGGCCAGCTCGAGCCAGGCCTCGTCGACGAGGTCGATCTTGGTGAGGGCGACCACGGCGTCGCGCACGCCGAGGAGCTCGGCGATGGCGACGTGCTCGCGGGTCTGGGGCATCACGCCCTCGTCGGCCGCCACGACGAGCAGCAGCAGGTCGATGCCCGTGGCGCCCGCCAGCATGTTCCGGATGAAGTCCTCGTGGCCGGGGACATCGACGATCCCGAGGTCCCGGTCCCCCGCCACCAGACGGGTGAATCCGAGGTCGATGCTGATGCCCCGCAGCCGCTCCTCCGGCAGGCGGTCGGTGTCCACCCCGGTCAGGGCGCCGACCAGCGCCGTCTTGCCGTGGTCGATGTGGCCGGCCGTGCCGACGATCCCCCTCATTCGGCGCCGACCTCGTGGGAAAGGAACTCGAGCGACCGGAGCGCCCCGGCGTCCACCAGGTGGTACGCCAGGAACCGGGACAGGAGCTGCCAGTGGGCGCCGGTCCGTCCGAGGGCCACCCGATCCCCGCGCATCAGCGAAGCGAGGTCCGCCCTGGCCGCGGCCGGGAGGACCCGTCCGCCGCCGCCGCCCCCCCCGCACTCGCCGCACAGGACGCCGCCGGCACCGTAGTCGAAGAACAGCTCGCGCTCCGGCGGCAGCCGCGCACCACAGTGAACGCAGTGGTCGAGGGCGGGCCCGAAGCCCAGCGTGGTCACGAGGGCCCAGGCGTGGGCCAGGGCGAGCTCCTCCACCCGGTCGCCGGGGACGGTCTCGAGCTCCGTCAATGCCGTCCTGAGGCGATGGAAGAGCCGGGGAGAAGGCTGGCCGCTGCCGGTGCGGAGCACGATCTCGGCGAGCAGCGAGGCGGCGCCGAAGCGCACGAGCTCACGGCCCAGCGGCTGCCGGGGCCGGTCCAGCTCGAACTCCCGCAGCGTATGGAGGTCCCGGGTGTCCTTCAGGTAGAACGTCGCCGTGCCGTCGGTGAACGGCTCCAGCACCCCGCCGAACCGACTCCTCGGCCGCCGGGCGCCCTTGGCGATGACCGACTGCACGCCGTGCTCGGCCGTCAGCAGCCGGAGGATCTTGCTGGTCTCGCTGTAGGGGAAGGCCTGCAGGATGGTGGCGTCGGCCGTGACCAGCGGCATGTCAGGGCCGGGGAGCCAGCTGCTCCCTGAGCGCGTCGCGCCGCTGCCGGAGATCGGCGCGGTCGCCGTCGAACTCCGGGTCGTCCAGCCGCCGGTCGATGCCGGCGATCTCCACCAGCGCCTCCCGCGTCCGCCGGCGGCGGTACCGGGGCGCGGCGACGAGGAACGCCGTCGCCGTGGACAGCCCCAGGAGCGCCACCAGCACGATGGCGCCGATGTCGTTCGACGCGGCGTCCCCTGTCCGGGACGCCGGCCGCGCCGGCGGCATGGCCGGCGCCCGGCCCGACAGCGCCGCTCCCACCGCTCCGGCCTCCGCGGCCGGCTCCACGCGCAGCACGTAGCCGGTCACGGGCTCCGCCCCGGCCTGGGCCGCCGGCCCGACGTACATCCGACCCTCGTATCGCACGACCGCGAAATAGATGGCCGAGTCCGGGCTCTCGATGGCGAAGTGGAAGGTCCCGTCGGGGCCGGCCGTGTCCGTCGCGACGAAGGCACCGCCGCCCTCGCCCACCCGGTGCAGCACGACCGGGACCCCGGCCAGCGGCTCGCCCTCCGGCCCTACGGCCATGCCGGCGATCTCCTGTGCCGCTCCCGGCGCCGGCCGGAGCACGACCAGCAGGGCGAGCAGGAGCGTCCAGCGGGCGAGCGGAGCGCCGCTCCTCACGGCGTGAACCGTCCGAAGTCCTCGGGGTGCAGCCGGCGGAGGTACTCCTTCAGGTCCTCGGGACGGCTGATCTCCTCGGGCAGGTCCTCCGGGATGTCCCCGGCCGCCTCCTCCAGCTCCTGCTCGTCCCCGAACTCCGAGGGCTCGGCGATCTCGATGGAGGTGTGCTCCAGCAGCTCGTCGCTGGTGTAGATGGCGGCGTCCATGCGGAGCGCCATGGCGATGGAGTCCGAGGGCCGGGCGTCGAGGCTGAAGAACTCGCCGTCCCGGGTGATGATCATCTCGGCGTAGTAGGTGTTGTCCACCACCTTGGTGATCATCACGCGCTGGAGCGACCCGCCGAGTCCCCGGATCGCCGAGGCCATCAGGTCGTGGGTCAGGGGCCGGGAGAAGTTCATGCCGGCCAGCTCCATGGCGATGGCGCTGGCCTCGCCCGGGCCGATCCAGATCGGAAGGACCCGCGACCCCTCGCTCTCCTGGAGGATCACGACCGGGGTGTTGGAGCTGCGGTCCAGCCCCAGACTCTGTACGATGACCTGTTTCATCGGACCTCGTGCCATCGGGTGCGAAGCTACCGCATCCAGTACTCCCGAATCGCCGCAGAGTTCACGCCGGGCCCGCCCGGCGTCAGGACCCGGCCGCGTGCCGCAGCGGGTCCACCCGGTTCGTCAGCTCCCAGGGGAAGAGCTGTACCGTCCGCCCGTCGACGGAACGATGCTCCGGGGTCCGCCCGAAATGGCCGTACGCGGCCGTCGGCTTGTAGATCGGATCCGTGAGGCTCAGCGTCTCGATGATGGACCGGGGCCGGAAATCGAAGACCTCCGACACGGCCCGGGCGATCTCCTGGTCCGGGATCCGCCCGGTGCCGAACGTGTCCACGTGGATGGAGACCGGCTCCGGCACGCCGATGGCGTAGGCGAGCTGGATCTCGCACCGGCCGGCCAGCCCCGCGGCGACCACGTTCTTCGCCGCCCACCGGGCCGCGTACGCGCCCGACCGGTCGACCTTCGTCGGGTCCTTGCCGCTGAAGGCGCCGCCGCCGTGCCGGCCCACGCCGCCGTACGTGTCGACGATGATCTTCCGGCCCGTGAGCCCGGCGTCGCCGTGGGGCCCGCCCACCACGAACCGGCCGGTCGGGTTCACGTGGAAGGTACACCGGTCGCGCTGGTACAGGGCTTCGGGCAGCGTGGGCGTGATCACCTCCTCGATCACGGCCTCCTTCACCTCGTCGAGGGTGATGTCCGCCGCGTGCTGGGTGCTGACCACGACGGTGTCCACGCGCACCGGGCGGTCGCCGTCGTACTCCATGGTCACCTGCGCCTTGCCGTCGGGGCGCAGCCACGGGAGGCGCCCCGACCGGCGGAGCTCCGCCAGCCGGTGGGTCAGCTTGTGGGACAGCAGGATGGGCGCGGGCATGAGCTCCGGCGTCTCGTCCACCGCGTAGCCGAACATCATCCCCTGGTCCCCCGCCCCGCCCGGGTCCACGCCCTGGCTGATGTCCGGCGACTGCCGGTCCACCGAGACCATGACGCCGCAGGTGTCGCCATCGATGCCCCAGCTCGACTCGGTATAGCCGATGGACGAGACCGTGCCCCGCACCAGCGGCGGGTAGTCCGGCGGAGTCCGGGCCGTGATCTCGCCCGAGACCACCACCAGCCCCGTGGTCACCAGGACCTCGCAGGCAACACGCCCTTCCGGGTCCTCGGTCAGGACGGCGTCCAGGATCGCGTCGCTGATCTGGTCCGCGATCTTGTCCGGGTGCCCCTCCGTCACGGACTCCGAGGTGAACAAACGAGTCGACACGCTGATGGTTCCTTCTTCCGTTGGCTGCGGTGGCAGGGGCGAAGTGTAGACGCTCAGCCCGGCCGGGACAAGTTCCAGCGGCCGGAGAAGAGGGAGAGGTCGAGCCACTCCGAGATCCCCTCGGCGAGGATCTGCTGGACGGTGGCGCTGTCGGGCGCCTGGAGCGCCTCCGCGACCCGCTCCCGGGCGTCGCTGGCCGGGACCGTCCGGACGACCTTCTTGATCTCGGGCAACGCCGTGGGCGCCATGCTGAACACGGTGATCCCGAGCCCCAGCAGCAGGTACACGCCCAGGGGGTTGGAGGCGAGCTCCCCGCACACGCTCACCTCGAGCCCGGCGTCCCGGCCGGCCTTCGCCGTCCGGCGCATGAGCTCGAGGACCGCCGGGTGGAAGGGCGAGAACCGGGCGGCCAGTCGCGCGTTGTTGCGGTCCACCGCCAGGGTGTACTGGGTGAGATCGTTGGTGCCGATGGAGAAGAAGTCGGCGTAGCGGGCCAGCTCGGGCGCCGCAAGGGCGGCGGCCGGCGTCTCGATCATGACGCCCAGCTTGTAGCCCGCGTTGAACGGCACGCCATCGGCGCGGAGGCGGTCCTCCTCCTCCTCCAGGATCCGGCGGGTCTCCTGGACCTCCTCCAGGGCGCTGATCAGCGGGACCATGATCCGGACATCGCCGTGCACGGTGGCCCGCAGCAGCGCTCGGAGATGGGTGCGGAACAGCTCGGGCATGTCCAGGCATAGCCGGATGGCCCGCCATCCCAGGTAGGGGTTCTCTTCCGCCGGGATGTCCAGGAACACCGGGAACTTGTCCCCGCCCAGGTCGTACGTCCGGATGAGCACCGCCTCGTGCGGGAACGCCTCCGCGACCCTGCGGAACGCCTCGTACTGGTGCTCCTCCTCCGGCAGGGACCGGCGACCCACGACGAGGAACTCGGTTCGGAAGAGCCCGACGCCCTGCGCCCCGTGCTCCTTCGCCGACTTGGCCTCCCCGGGCATGTCGATGTTGGCCCTCAGCACCACGGGCTGACGGTCCGGCGTGACCGGCTCCAGGTGGGCCAGCAAGACCAGCTCCTGCTCCCACTCCCGGGCCCGGATGTCCCGCTCCCGGTAGAGCCGTCGCTCGTCCTCGTCGGGGTTCACGATCACCCGGCCCGCGCGGCCGTCCAGGACCAGCTCGTCGCCGTCCTCCACCAGGGTGGAGAGGTCGCCCAACCCGACGACCGCGGGGATGTCCAGGGCCCGGGCCAGGATGGCCGAGTGGGACGTCCGGGTCCCGGCGTCCGTGGCCAGGCCCAGGACGCGGGCGGGATCCAGCTGCACGGTGATGCTGGGGGTCAGCTCCCGGCCCACCAGGATGACCGGGCTCTCGATCCCCTCCAGCACGCCGTCGGGATCCCCGACGCCCACGAGGTGCCGGATCATCCGCGTCTCGATGTCCACCAGGTCGTTCAGGCGGTCCATCACCATGGGGTGCCCGGTGTCCCGCCAGTCCGATTGGAACTCCAGCATGCGGAGCTCCATCGCCCGGGCCGCGGAGATCCGGTTCTCGCCGATGTAGGCGATCACGTCGTTGACCAGGTCTCCGTCATCCAGCATGAGCAGCTGCGGATCGAAGATCTGGGCCTCCACCGGCCCGAGGCGCTCCGCGGTCTGTGCCTGGATCTGCTCCAGCCGGCGCCGGGTCGCCTCCCGGGCCTCCTGGAATCGCCGGATCTCGTCCTCGAGCTGATCCTCCGACAGCGTCTGGTGGGGGACCCGGGGGCGCTCCCATATCACCACGTGGGCGGGGCCGATCACGATGCCCGGGGACGCCGGCGTCCCATCCCGTACCAACCGGTCGCTCACTACGCGTCCTCCCCGAAATGGCCGCTGACCAGCTCGCTCAGGCCTTCCACCGCGGCCTCCGCGTCCTGGCCGGCCGCCCGGATCACGATCTCCGAGCCCTGCTCCGCCGCCAGCATCATCATGCCCATGATGCTCTTGCCGTTCACCTCCAGGTCCTCCTTGCGGACCCAGACGTCGGCGCTGAACTGGTGCGCCCGCTTGACGAACTCCGCCGCCGGCCGGGCGTGCAGCCCGTACTTGTTCTGGATCACGACCGCCCGCTCGCAGCTGTCACCGCTCACGTCAGCACCCCCGCGAGAACGCCCGCGACGGCGAGCAGGGCCGCGCCCGCGACTCCGAACCGACGGGCCCGCTCGCCCCAGCGCGCCCCGGCGACCACGCCCACCAGCGCCAGTCCGATCCACACCCAGTGCGGATCCGCCGCCGCCACCGGCACTCCCCTCAGCAGCACCAGCGCGATCACGATGCCGGCCACGAAGGCGCCGGCCGCCATCAGGCGCGGCTGCGACCCCCGCACGGCCGAGCTCCGGAGCCGCTCCGCGACCCGCCGTCCCTCGTTCAGCCCCACCGACAGCCCCCACGTCATCAGGGCCAGGTGCGCGCTGTTGTACAGCACCAGGAACGCCAGGACGGCGCCCCACCACGGCACGCCGAGCAGGACCAGCGAGAGCCCGATCAGGACGCAGACGGGCCGCAGCCCGGCCCAGACCAGCTGGTCCCCCAGGGTCCCAAGGGAGCCGCGCAGCGCGGCCTTGAATCGTTCGATCACCGCCGGGTCCTCTCCATCCTCCTCCATCCGGATCACCGCGCCCAGCGCCAGCGGCGCCAGGTACGGATGGCTGTTGAACGGCCCCTCGTGGCGCCGGACGGCCTCGTCCAGCGACGCCGGGTCCCGGTACACGCGGCGCAGCGCGGGCAGGATCACGAAGCCGAAGCCCGTACCCGTGAGCGTCTCGTAGTTCCACGAGCCCTGGACCGCCAGGCACCGCAGCAGGATCGCCAGGGACACGCGCCGACTCTCCATCAGATCGCCACCGCCAGGACGACGCCCGCCGCGAGCCCGCACAGCAGGGCGATGCGCCGGGCCCGGAGCCCGCCGAACAGTGGCACGGCCGTCCCCACCATGGCGGCCACCAGCACGGCCAGCACCGCCAGCGTCGACGCCTCCGGCAGCGCCCAGAGCGGCGCCAGCAGACCCAGTAGGACGTAGCCGACGAGGGCGCCGCCCAACGAGACCACCGCGCCCCGGACGAAGTCGGTCGTCATGGCCGCCAGGTGGCGACGCTCCAGCTGCCGCGCCGGGACGCCGCCCTGCCGGAGCAGGATCCGGCCGTTGTTCCTCCGCTGGAGCACCACGGTCACGCCCGCCAGCCACTCCCAGGCCAGCGCGAAGACCACGGCGAGGGCCAGCGTGCCGGGGACGAGGCCGGGCGGTGCCACCGCCACGTACGCGCTCGTCGCCGCCACCGTCGCCGTGCCCGACTCCGGGTAGCGGGCCGCCCCCACCGGCAGGATGATCAGCGCGAAGGCCTCGACGATGAACCCCAGGACCAGCCCCTCCGCGGGCCGGCCGAACAGCGCCCCGGTGAGGGCGCCGGTGACCAGCGGGCGCGAGATCATGACCTGGGGGAACGACGTCGCGTCGAGTCCCACGAACCCGCCGAACAGGGCCACGGCGAGCCAGCTCATGAGGTCCGCACCAGCTCTTCGAGGGGGACGCCCCGGGCGCCGGGCAGGTCCCGCGCCACGACCGCGCCGCTCCGGCCGGACAGTTCCCGGAGCTGGGACCGCTCGGCGTCGTCCAGGAACACGTATCGGAGGACCCGCGTCCGGCCGGGGGCGTGGTGGATCCCGCCCAGGTTGATCTCCGCGCGCTCCAGCAGACCGGTGGCGGCCAGGCGGTTCATGGTCGCGACGTCCCGGGTCAGGATCAGCACCCGCTCGTCCGACCGCTGCCACTCCGGGAGCTGGTCGCGCGCGGCGGCGACGGTGTCGAACTCGGCCGTCATCTCGTTCGGGACCCCCACGGTGTAGAGCTCCTGCTCCCAGTCCGATTCGGCCAGCGCGTCATCCACGACGACGATCCGCTCGGGGTGGAGCCGGGCGCCCCAGCCCACCACCACCTGGCCGTGGATCAGCCGCTCGTCGACGCGATAGAGGACCACCATGTCAATCCCGGGCGGGCAGGGCCTCGATGGCCGCGCGGCCCCGCTCCTGCAACCGCTCCAGCAGCTCGGCCATGGGCATCTCGCGGTTCATCACGAAATCCAGCAGGACGGCGAGGTTCACTCCCGTGACGAGCCCGTTGCCGGGCCGGCTCCCGCAGAGCTGGCGCGCCGCCATGCCGCAGCTGCCCCCCTTGAGGTCCGAGAAGATGACCGCGGGGTGGTCGCCCACCAGCTCGTCGAGGCGATCCCGGATCCCGCCGGGGCCCAGGCCCTCGTTGCTCAGCGCGACGAGGGCCTCGGGGCCGACGCCCGAGATCCGCTGGACCGCCGCCACCAGCGCCGCGGCCAGGTCGGAATGGGCCACGATCACCCCCCGCAGCGGCTCACTCATAGTCCTGCTCCAGGTAGTCGCGGACGGGCCGCATCGCCGCCTGCAGGCTGGCGTTGAACCGCTCGGCCGTGTGGATCCCCGAGTACTTCAGCAGGTGGTTCATGGCGATCACCTCGGCGATCACCGTGATGTTCTTGCCGGGGTTCAGCGGGATGGTCACCTGCGGGATCGAGACGCCCAGGATCCCGACCTGGTCCTCCTCCAACCCGGTCCGCTCGAACGTTTCCCGGTCGGTCCAGTCCACGAGCCGCACGACCACCTCGATGCGCTTCTGCTGCCGGATCGACCGGATCCCGAACAGGGCCGGGATGTCGATGATCCCGATGCCGCGGATCTCCATGTGGTGCCGCTGGAGCTCGTGGCCCCGGGCGATCAGCACGTCGTTGCCCCGCTTGCTCACGTAGACCAGGTCGTCCGCCACCAGCCGGTGACCCCGCTCCACCAGGTCGAGCACGCACTCGCTCTTCCCGATCCCGCTCCGCCCCACGAACAGCAGGCCCACGCCGTACACGTCCGCCATGGACCCGTGCATGGTGGTGGTCGGGGCGAACATCCCCTCGAGATACGGCTGCAGCCGGCGATAGAACTCCCCGGTCTTGAGCGAGGTGCGGAGCACCGGGATCGACTGGTCGGCCGCCAGCTCCAGCAGCCGGGCCGGCACTTCCAACCCCTTGGTCACCACCACCGCCGGCATCGCGATGGAGAAGAGCCGCTCGAGCGCCGCCTCCAGCCCGGCCCGGTCCAGCGACCGGAGGTAGGAGACCTCCGTCTCCCCGAGGACCTGGAGCCGACCCTCGGGGACCCGCTCATCGAAGCCGGTCAGGATCAGTCCCGGGCTCGACAGCGTCGGTCCCTCGATGGTCCGCGCCAGGCTCGCCTCCCCCGTGAGGAGCTCGAGGCCCAGCGACTGCTTCTTGTCGGCGTGGAACGTCTCGACCGTCAGCTTCCGCACGGCCCCAGCCTATTCGCCGATGACGGCGCCGGACGGCGGCGCCTGGTGGTCCACCCGCTTCGACCGCTCCCGCCGCAGCCGCCGTCCCAGCTTCTGCATCGCCTCGTCCAGCGTCTTGCGCTTCGATGTGCCCGTGGCCCGGGCCACGAGCGTGGGTATCCCCGGGACCTCCGCCCGGGCCTCCGTGGAAAACTGTCCGTGGTCGTCCTCGAAGATCAGGTCCACCGCGATCAGACGCGGCTCGTACTTCGCCAGCTTGTGCGCCCGCTCGGTCGCGTGCGCGGCGAAGGAGTCACTCAGGCTCACGTGCCGGGTGGTGATCCGAACGTCCATGCGACCTCCACAGTGAAATAATACTCAGTGCGCCCGCGCCGCCTCGCGGAGAAACGCTTCGGTCTCCGAGGCGGCCCGGTCCCACGTGAACCGCAGGGCGAAGCGCCGGGCATCGGCGCCCATCCGCTCCACCAGCGCACGGTCCTCGATCAGCGCCCGGAGCCGGCCGGCCAGCGCCGGCACGTCCCCGTGCGGTACCAGGAACCCCGTCTCGCCATCCACCACGGAGTCCCGCAGCCCGGGAGAGTCACTGGCCACCGTCGGCGTCGCGCACGCGGCGGCCTCCAGGTTCGTGATCCCCCAGCCCTCCTTGGGCGAGGTGAGCACATGGGCCCACGCCCGCCGGAACAACTCCAGCTTGCGGTCCTCGGACACGAATCCCGCGAACTCGACTGCGTCCCCGATCCCCAGCTCCGCGACCAGCTCCCGGAGCGGGGCCGCGTGATCCCCGGTCCCCGCGACGATCAGCCGTACGTCCACGGCCTGACGCCGCAGCAGCGCCACGGCGCGGATCGGCAGGTCCACGCGCTTGTAGCGCTTCAGGCGGCCCAGGTACAGCAGGGTCGGCGTGTCGAAGCGGGCTCCCGACTCGACGGGCGTGAACCGGTCGGTGGGCACCCCGTTCGGGATGACCGCGATGCGGCCCACGGGCAGCCCGCGGGCGCCCAGGTCCTCCGCCGTGCTGCGGGAGACGGCCATGGTGGGGACCTGTCGATACATCCTCCCCAGTGGTCGCTCCAGGAGCCAGGTGGCGGCCGCCACGGGAGGCGCCGCCTCCTGGAACGCGGTCCCACCGAAGAGGTGGTGGACCAGCAGTGACAGGGGGTGGCCCGCCCACAACGGGGACATCAAGGGGACCTTGTTCAGGTCCTCGATCATTACGTCGAAGTTTCGTTGCCTGAGGCGGCGCCGGTAATAGAGCGGAGCCGCAAGGTTGAATGTATATCGCCCGCCGGTCCGATGCACCTCCATCCCGTCCAGCACGTCCCGGGCCGGCGCGTCGGGCCACCCGGAGACGAGGAGCGTGACCTCGTGGCCCCGGTCGGCGAGGCGGCCGAAGATCTCGTGCAGGTGGGTCTCGGCCCCGCCGGCCTGGGGATTGAGCCGGTCCTGCCAGTTGAGGACGAGGAGCCTCATGCCCCGTCGAGTCGCTTCATCAGGGCGTCCAGGACGCCGTTGACGAAGCGGGGGCTCTGGTCGGTGCCGTACCGTTCGGCCAGCCGGAGCGCCTCCTGGATGGAGACCCGGGGCGGCACGTCGTCGAAGCGCAGGAGCTCCACGGCACCGAGCCGCAGGATGTTGCGATCGATCACGGACAGCCGATCGAGGCGCCAGTTGGTGACCACGGCCCGCAGCGCGTCGTCCACCGTGTCCAGCTCGTCGGCCACGTTCTCGATCAACCGCCGGAGGTAGGGTCGGCGGGCCGGGGCGATGCGGCGCCGGGCGAGGAACTCCTCGAGGACGACGTCCAGCGGGGCATCACCCCGCGCCTCCCACGCGTAGAGGACCTGGAGCGCCCAGGCCCGGGCCTTACTCCGCTGACGCACGCGCCCGGATCACGTCGTAGGTGGCCGCCAGCTCCAGCGCGGTCAGCGCGGCTTCCCAGCCCTTGTTCCCCCGGTCGCCGCCGGCCCGGGCCAGGGCCTGCTCGCGGGTGTCGGTGGTGAGGACGCCGAAGCCGATGGGCACGCCGTGCGCGAGGGCCAGCTCCTGCAGCCCCCGGGCGGCCTCCCCCGCGACGTAGTCGAAGTGGGGCGTCTCACCCCGGATGACGCAGCCCACGGCCACCACAGCGTCATAGCGCCCGCCCCGGATCGCCACCGCGGCGGCGCCCGGGAGCTCGAACGCGCCCGGGACCCGGACCACGTCGATGTCCGCCTCGGCCACGTCGTGCGCGAGCAGGCAGGAGCGGGCGCCCTCGAGGAGCCGATCGGTGACCAGCTCGTTGAAGCGCGAGACCAGGACGAGGCAGCGGCGGCCGTCGCCTGCGACCGTGCCCTCCAGCTCCGGCACGGCTAGCGCTCTCCGTCCATGCCGACCTCGGCCTCCACGGCCTCCGGGGGTTCCGGCAGCCCGGCGCGAAGTCCGCCCGGCCCATCGCCCAACGCCGGATCGACGGCCCGGGGCAGGATGTGGCCCAGCTTGCTCCGCTTCGTCTCCAGGTACTCCCGGTTGTGGGCCGTGGGCTCGATGTGGATGGGCTCGCGGCCCGTGATCCGCAGCCCGTACCCTTCCAGCCCGACGATCTTGCGGGGGTTGTT
>JABAOG010004063.1_pt1 | contig 16821 bp, 13 predicted proteins | sample 7062131 | NCBI WGS metagenome assembly JABAOG01 (sample SAMN14538629, study PRJNA623070) | marine sediment metagenome | biome: marine biome [ENVO:00000428]; feature: marine pelagic biome [ENVO:01000023]; material: deep marine sediment [ENVO:00002113] | place: India: Arabian Sea | collected...
CGACGACATCATCAACGTCGCCGGACACCGTCTTTCGACCGGCGGCATGGAGGAGGTGCTGGCGGCTCACCCCGATGTGGCCGAATGTGCCGTCGTCGGCGTGGCCGATGACTTGAAAGGGGAGATCCCAGTCGGTTTTGTGGTCTTAACAGCGGGAGTGGAACGGGATTCGGCCGAAATCGTACAGGAACTAATCCATCTGGTGCGGGATAAGATTGGGCCGGTGGCTTCGTTTAAGGTTGCGGCCGTGGTCGACCGCCTCCCCAAGACCCGCTCCGGCAAAATCCTGCGCGGCACCATCAAGAAAATCGCCGACGGCAGCGAATACCGCATGCNNGGGTAACCGGCCCCCAGACCTGCGTTTGCAATTAGAGCTTCCCGCAACTGTTCCACGTCTTTCGCAATGTTGGAAATTTAGGCAAGCAGGGCTATCTTCCAACCAGCTGCAAAGCTTATTTCTCTAAGCTGCTGCTTGCAGCCGATCTATATCTCGCTTAGGTGGGAGACCAAAAAGTCCTTTATAATCCCGGCTAAAGTGTGAGGAATCATAATAACCAACGCGAAATGCAACATCCGTCGCGGTAAGTCCTCCGCCTAGCAAGAGCCGTCGAGCTTCCTGGAGGCGCAATCGCTTCTGGTACTGCAAAGGACTCATGGCAGTGATCGTCTTAAAATGGTGATGAAATCCAGAAACGCTCATCCCCACCTCGCTGGCGATATTTTCAACTCGAAGTTGTTGATCATAATCTTCATTGATAAGGGCAATTGCTTTGGCAATGAGGGGCGTATTTCCATCTGTATTCACGATTTGAAGAAGCCGGTCGCGTTGATCGCCCATCCAGAGTCGATAGATGATCTCCTTTATAATCATTGGAGCCAGGAAGGGCGCTTCTGATGGTTTGTCGAGAAGCACGACAAGACGCAGAACTGCATCCAGTAAACCAGCATCCAGAGCGCTGACATTGATGGCTCTCACATTTGCATCATTTTGGGGAGCGATATCCCCCACTTCAGCAATAACAGACCCGACAAGGGTTGGGTCGAGGTCAAGCAGCAGGCTGAGATAAGGTTCCTTATCCGATGCCTCGAGCACCTGACCAACAAGCGGTAATTCGGCCGTGACGAGAAGGTAATTGTCCGGATCGTATACATAGCGCTCATCATGGAGGAAGAATTCCTTGCTGCCCTGGGCCACGACACACAAGGAAGGCTTGTAGACACTATGAATCGGTTCGCCAGGGGAGGATACCCGGAAAAGATTCAAATCTTTAAAGGGTTTAATGGCTCCATCTTCCGGGATAAAGCGAGCAATCTGATCAACCAGTTCATTTCTACGGGTTTCTGCTCTGCGTCTCTCGTTTGTTAACCGAGGCGAAATTTGTTTACTCATAATAACTTATCCAGCCTTCATAGCCTGATTTATACAATATTTATACCCCTGATCTAAATCATTATACATGTTGTCGTTGGCAACATGAGGTAGGGTAAAATTCCAATATTTGTAGAATCGTACAAAAAATTTCGAGAAACATTATATCATTCAGCCCTTTTTGCTTCTAGAATGTATATAAATGATCAAATGAAAGGAGAATTATCATGATTTTAGAAGAAAATTATACGCTATCCAATGGGGTAGAAATTCCGAAACTAGGTCTCGGAACATGGTTTATCAACAATACAGATGTCGTCCAGGCAGTGCAGGATGCTGCCGAAATTGGCTATCGCCATATTGATACCGCACAGGCGTATCAAAATGAACGCGGCGTTGGTGAGGGGATCAGAGCCAATGGTGTGAAACGAGAAGATTTCTTCATAACCACCAAACTTGCGGCCGAAGTAAAGTCATACAAAGAGGCCGTTTCATCTATTGATCAATCACTCAAGACGATGGGTCTTGATTATATTGACATGATGATCATTCACAGCCCCCAACCATGGAATAAATTCGGAGAAGAAGATCGGTATTTCGAAGGCAATCGTGAAGCATGGCGCGCGCTTGAGGAAGCATATGAAGCCGGAAAACTTTGTGCCATTGGTCTTTCGAATTTCGAAAAAGCAGATCTTGATAACATCCTTGAATCTTGTACTGTAAAACCGATGGTCAACCAGATTTTGGCCCATATAAGCAATACCCCGAAAGAACTGATCCAATATACACAAGACAAAGGGATCCTGGTCGAAGCTTATTCACCGGTTGCACACGGCGAACTGCTGAAAAATCAGGAAGTTGCGGACATCGCAGAAAAATATGGTGTTTCTATTCCACAATTAAGTATTCGTTATCTTCTGCAGCTTGGTCTTCTTCCATTACCTAAGACGGAAAATCCGACGCATATGAAAAGTAATGCGGACTTGGATTTTGTTATCTCTGAAGCGGATATGGATTTGTTGAAAAATATAGAGCAAATCGAGGATTATGGAAGTGCCAGCAGGTTCCCAGTTTTTGGTGGAAAATGAATCAGTAGTTTCATCTAGAAAGGAGTGTAAAAATGAACATCATACGAATTGGTTCCCGGCCTTCGGCTGAAGGCCCGGCCGATTGGTTTACGGGCACGGTGCGAGTTGACCCCCTATTTAGCCCTACTGAACCGGCCCGTACTGGTGGCGCCAGCGTCACTTTCGAGCCGGGTGCGCGCACAGCCTGGCATACCCATCCTCTGGGGCAAACTCTGATTGTGACGGCCGGATCCGGCCTCGTCCAGCGTTGGGAGGGCCCCATCAAGGAAATCAATCCCGGTGATGTAGTGCAGTTTGCGCCAGGTGAGAAGCATTGGCATGGCGCCTCACCAACCACAGCCATGACCCACATTGCCATTCAAGAAGCACTTGATGGCACGGCCGTTGAATGGCTGGAACATGTTAGTGATGAGCAGTATAAAGCTGAACAAGCATAGATAATAAGGAGACAGTTTCATGACTACCTGGTCAAATGATGAACTGCAAAAGATTGGAACGGCCGAAGAATTACAAATCGCACCACGTCGCCAGGATGGGACTCTGCGCGATTCAGTTACAATTTGGGTCGTGCGTCACGATGACAACCTGTATGTTCGTTCCTACCGGGGCCAAAATGGTTCCTGGTATCGCGCTGCCCAAAAAAGCGGGCAAGGTCGGATACGTACCGGTGGAATAGAAAAAGAAGTTCGCTTTATCGATGCTGATGCCGATCTAAACGACCAGATTGATGCTGCCTATCGAAGCAAATATCGACGCTATCCGCAGTATGTCAGGCCGATGCTGAATGCTGATATCCAATCAACAACGCTTAAACTGGTACCGAAAGATACAAACAGTTAGTGCAAGGATCAGTTACTGTGCAAATACAGTTGACGGTAAAAGATACAGTCCTTAATGCAACATTGTTGGACAGCGAAACAACACAAGACTTCGTTTCGCTGCTGCCTCTCACCTTGACCCTGGAAGATTATGCCGGAACTGAAAAGGTCAACAACCTTCCAAAACGGTTATCTACAGCGGGTGCGCCTTCCGGTAGTAAAGCTGCTGCCGGAGATATTACATACTATGCTCCGTGGGGAAATCTAGCAATCTTTTATCGAGATTTTAGGTACGCCAGTGGCCTTGTCATCCTTGGAAAGATTTCTGGTAACATCGAAGTACTCAAAAGTTCTGAAACCGTCACTGCTAAAATAGACCTGGTCAAAACGTCCTAACTCCCGCCATTTCTCATTAGTCTATGATTGGTTAAACCACTTTCCTTTGCGGCTGGTCTCGAACTCTATTTTGTTGCGGCGGAAATCAGGGGAAGGACCAACCAGCAGCACTTCCGGCGTCTCGCCGCCCAGGAAGTTGCCTTCGAGGCGGGCAATGTCGCCGGCCCCAAATTCCAGGAAGCAGACACCGGTGCCGTCAAACTTGACCGGTTCATCACGGCCGAGAATTTTATTGACAATGTCCTGGACAACCACTTTGGCCGCCCCTTCCGCGAAGGCGCCCGCCTTGGGAACTGCCCCGGCCCCAACCGGAATCTTGGTCACATCACCGACGGCATAGACATTGTGGAACTCGGTCTCCAGGGTGTCGTGATTGACCATAATCCAGCCCCCGAAAGCTGATTCGCGCACCACCCGGGGCGGAACATGGAGCGGCACGCCCAAAAACAAATCGTAGTCCAGCGGGTCATGCCCTTCAACGACGGCCTGATTTGTGTGGGGGTCGAGGGCGGTGACTTGGTGGCCGGTCAGCAGGGGAATATCGCGCTCTTGCAGCCGCCGCTCAACCTCGGCCGTTCCGGTCGGCGAAACAGGCAGGGCGCTGGGGGCCGGGGTTAAGACTTTGATGGTGATGGCGTCCCGCAGGCCCTTGCCGGTGAAGTAATCGTGGAGCTGGAAGGCAGCTTCAAAGGGGGCCGGCGGGCATTTGTAGGGGGCGCCGAAGATGCTGATGAGGATGGTCCCGGCGGTGAAGGTTTCGATAACGGGCCAAAGTTCGGCCGCCGATTCAACCGAATAAAAGTGATGGCCGCCGGTCACAAAGCCGGGCGTCGCTTCCGGGGCCAGGTCGGCGCCCAGGGCAATAATGAGGTAGTCGTAATTAAATTCGGCCGAACCCGTCTTGACCTGCTTACTAATCAAGTCGATTTCCTTGACCTCGTCCTGGACAAAATTCACCCCGCCGGCCGCCAAATCTTTGTAATAGGACTTGACCGACTCCAGGGAACGACGGCCGAACATGACATCAAACTTGTTAAAGCCAATTACAAAGGAGTCATTTTTATCAATCAACGTAATCGTGTTTGAACTGTCCAACTGTTCCCGCAGCCCGGTGGCCGCTTCCAACCCCCCAAAACCGGCTCCCAAAATTAAAATATCCTTTCCCATTTCGTATTTATCTCCATTTTCAAAAAATCAGGCCTGTTTCACACAAAAAATCCAGCCTATCAGAGTCAAACAGCCTGATTGCTAAAGTTGTCATTTTTTTAACGGACCCAACTTCCTCAATAACATATTCCAAGACTGCCAAAATAAAAACTATCTTTTTTTGGCAGCCTTCGCAGCCTTCGCAGTCTTGACATGAGTCTTAATTCACCAACCCTACCCCATTATACCCAAAACCCAACAATCTGCGGTGATTTATTTAAACATATAGCCCGTTGTCAATTCCACAATTCCAACATATAAACTCACCCATGAAAATCACTATCATCGCCTTTGGTTCAAGGGGGGATGTGCAGCCGGCTGTGGCGCTGGGGGTGGGCCTGCAAGCGGCCGGTCACAAGGTAAAACTGGCCTCTTACGCCCCGTTTGAAAAGCTGGCCACCGTTTATGGACTGGACTATAAGCTGGTGCGGGGCGACATCATGTCATTCATGGACAATGACGAGGTGTTGGAAATGCTGGCTTCCGGCCGTTCCAACCCCCTCGGCCTGCTCCGCAATATTCGGGATTTTGTGCGCCAGGATGTAAAGCTGTCGGTGGAAGATGTGATGTCTGCCTGTGAGGGGGCGGAGGTGTTAGTGGCTTTTTCGGCCGCTTTCTATGCCGGGGCCTCTATCGCCGAAGAGACCGGCCAACGTCTCATGTCGGCCAACCTTCAGCCGATTATACCGACCAAAGCCTACGCCAACGCCCTGCTGCCGCCTCCAAAATTCGACAGCGGCCTGGTCAATCTCCTCAGCCATCATGTCGCCATCCAGCTTACCTGGCAGATGTTACGGCCGGTTATCAATGAGACCCGCCAGGAAGTCCAGGATTTACCTCCCTGGCCCATCCTTGGCCCCTGGGACAAATCCCATTGGCAATCGATTCCGATTTTGAATGGCTTCAGCAAGCATGTTCTGCCCCTGCCCCAAGATTGGCCCGACAACGCCCACATTACCGGCTACTGGTTCCTCGAGCACCGGCCGGACTGGCAGCCGTCGCCGGAACTGGAAGCGTTTCTTGACAGTGGCCCGCCGCCGGTCTATATCGGTTTTGGCAGCATGAAGAACCGCGATCCGAAGGGGACGGCCCGGCTGGTGATTCGGGCCTTGAGCATGGCCGGGCAGCGGGGTATTTTGCTCTCCGGTTGGGGCGGCCTGGCGGAGTCCGACCTGCCCCATACTATCTTTATGGTCGACAGCATCCCGCATGACTGGTTGTTTCCGCGAATGTCGGCCGTTGTCCATCATGGTGGCGCGGGGACGACGGCGGCCGGGCTGCGGGCGGGTGTGCCTTCCATTCTCATTCCCCACTTTGCCGACCAGCCTTACTGGGGCCGGCGCGTTCACCGGCTGGGCGTGGGGCCGAAGCCTATCCGGCGTAACAAGCTGGACGCGGCCAGGTTGTCGGGAGCGATTCGGGAGGCGGTGACCAACGAAGCGATGAGGCAAAAAGCGGCCGAACTCGGCCGAAAAATCAGGGCTGAGAAAGGGGTGGAAACGGCCGTCAACCTTTTCAACCACTACTTCAACTGAGAAATCAGTCAACAGGTAGTCATTTATGTTATAATGGCTATCATGAGCGTTAAAATTCCAGCCAAGCCTGGAGAACCAACCTGGGATATTGCTTATCTCTATCCGAACCAGGGTCACTGGTCGGAACAGGAATATCTATTATGAGCTTCACGGCCGATTTTCTCCCGGCCAAAGCGCCACCTCGGTTTTGTTACCCGGCTTTTCGGCCGAAGTGGGACAAATCTTCGCCGCGGCCGACGCTTAAAGACCAGAACCCCATCTTATTAGCCGATTAAGATAACGGATAAACAAGCGGCCGTTCTTGCTCATGACTGCACCGCTTACTATAATCTCGCAGTCATGGAAACGCAGACCACCCAACCCGGCAACCGGCGGCTCCAATTCTGGCTCGGCATCGTTGTCAGCCTGCTCTGTCTGGCTGCCATCTTCATCTTCATCAGCCCGGCCGAAATTCTGGAAGCCCTGCGTACCGCCCAATACGACTTTCTGGCCTTGTCGCTGCTGGCTTTTCCCGGCTTTATGTTTCTGCGGGCCATTCGCTGGCGGTTTATGCTTAACAGCGGCCAGGAACAAGGCGTTCCTTTTGGCAAGGTGTTTCACATCCAGAACATCGGCTACATGCTCAACAATCTGCTGCCCTTTCGCTTGGGCGATGTAGCTCGGGCCGTCCTGATTGGCAATACGCCGCCCCTATCTATTTCACAAGGTATTTCAACCATGGTGGTGGAACGGGTCTTTGACCTGCTGTTTATGGTTATCCTGTTTCCCTTCACCCTGGCAGCGGTGACCGACCTGCCGCCGGAGATAAACACGGCCGTTCAAATCACCGGCATTATCGCCATTGCTGCGACCATCATACTTATCATTGCCGCCAACCAACGGCCGTTAGCCGCCCGCATCGCCACCTTTTTCCTGGATCGCATTCCCTTTTTGGAAACGGCCGTCTGGCTCAAACGGCTGGACGACCTGCTGCTGGGCCTCAAAACNNCCCATCATCGCCGGTTATTATCTGGCCATGCGGGCCGCCAACCTGGAACCCACCCTGATTCAAGCGATTTTCACCGTTTGTGTGGCCGCTTTCAGCATCACTGCTCCTTCCTCTCCGGGACAGGTCGGGGTCTTTGAGGCTGGTATCACCCTGGCCCTGGTCACTATCCTGGGCTTTCCGGAGGCCGAATCGGCCACCTTTGCCTTTCTTTACCACGCTTCAAACTACCTCGTCCTGGGGCTGTTGGGCGTTATTGGTATTAACCGTACCAGTTCCACCTTTAGCAGTGTGGTCGCCTCGGCCCGGGCTTTGAGACAGTAACAATTCAGTTGCTCTAAAGACTTTTTTCAGTACCGACTAACCCACGTCTCTAGAGAGCAAAAAACAAAAGTCTGAACATATTATTATGAAAATTCTAGAAGTTCTAACTTACTATCGGCCGCATATCAGCGGTCTGACCATTTACGTTGAGCGGCTCAGCAAAGCGTTGGTCCGGCAGGGCCATGAGGTGACCGTTTTAACCTCCCATTATGAGACCAGCCTGCCCCGCGAAGAGACGGTGGAAGGGGTTAAGATTGTGCGCGCCCCGGTCGCCTTTCGCATCAGCAAAGGGGTTATCATGCCCACCTTCGGCTTTCTGGCCTGGAAGCTGGCTCTTGAGGCCGATATTATCCACCTCCATCTGCCTCAGTTTGACGCCCCGGGNNGGAAGCCGACATCATCCACCTGCACCTGCCCCAGTTTGACGCGCCGGGAGTGGCGATGCGCGGCCGTATTCTCAACAAGCCGGTCGTCCTGACCTACCATTCCGATTTGCAACTGCCGGAAGGTCTGTTTAACCGCCTGGTGGACAAGGTCGTTCACACCATGAACCGGGCAGCCGGGACGCTGGCCGACGCCGTGGTCACCTACACCCGGGACTTTGGCAGCCATTCGCCCTTCCTCTCCAGCTACCTGGGCGAAAAGCTGTATATCATTCCGCCGCCGGTCGAATTGACAGACGCCACGCCCCAGGATGTGAGTCAATTCCAGGCCAAATACCATGTCAACGGTGGGCCTGTAATTGGTATTTCAGCCCGGATTGCGGCTGAAAAAGGCATTGAAGTCCTGCTCAAAGCGATGCCCGCTATCCTGGAAAAGCACCCGCATACCCAGATTCTCCACGCCAACCCGCCCACCCTGGGTGAAGACGCTTACCTGGCCAAACTCAAGCCGATGTTCCAGCAGTTCAACAGCAACTACCATCTGCTGGGCGGCCTGCACGGGGCGGAACTGACCTCTTTTTACAAAAGCCTGGACTGCCTGGTGCTGTGCAGCCTGAACAACACCGAGACCTTCGGGATGGTGCAGGTTGAAGCGATGATGAACGGCGTCCCTTCGGTGGCCTCCAACCTGCCCGGGGTGCGCCAGCCGGTGACGATGACCGGCATGGGCGAGGTGGTTCCCATCGGCGACCACCAGGAACTGGCCCGGGCCGTCATCCTGGACAACCGGCAGACATACTTGAAATCGCCGGAGACGATTGCCCACAGCTTTAGCCCCGATGAAACGGCCGCCGAATACGGCCGTCTCTTCACCGCCCTGCAGCAAGGCAAAAAAGACCCCAGCGCCCGGGAACCGGCCGCCTATGAACGCCTGCGTCAAATGCGGGATAATTAACAATTACCAATGACCACCGACGACCTCCTCTGGCAGCACCTCAAAACCCTGCCCGCATTCCGGGCCTTACTACGGGCCGTCGAAGCCCGCTTTTACCAGAACATAGAGCTGCCGGAGCCGATTCTGGACCTGGGGTGCGGCGATGGCAACTTTGCCGAGCTTACTTTTCCTGACCGGACGCTGACGGCTGGTATCGACCCCTGGTGGAACCCGCTTCAAAAAGCCAGGCGCGCCGCCGCCCACCATTATTTGCTCCAGAGTCTGGGCGACAACCTGCCCTTCCCCGACAACCATTTCGCCTCCATCATCAGCAACTCCGTCCTGGAACATATTCCCGACATCCAGCCGGTGCTGCGAGAGGCCAACCGGGTGATGCAGCCTAACGGCCGTCTGGTCATCACCATGCCCAACCACAACTACACCAATTACCTCGACGGCGCTTTATTTTTCGAAGGGCTGGGTCTCAAGGGAATGGCTGACCGCTACCGCCGCTTCTTTAACTTCATCGCCCGCCACGCCCACACCGATTCGGCCGAACGCTGGGCAGTCCGGCTGGCCGAAGCCGGGTTCGTCGTCGAGCAGTGGCAGTACTACTTCTCCAAAAGAGCTTTGCACGCCCTGGAATGGGGCCACGTCCAGGGGCTGCCCTCGGCCGTTATTCACGCCCTGACCGGCCACTGGATTATCGCCCCCTGGGAGAGCAATCTGCGGGGCACCGAACGGTGGGTGCGGCCGTTTTACGAAGAAGAATCGGCCGCCGACGGCACCATGGTCCTCATCATTGCCCGCAAAGAAAGCCGCGGCCCGGTCGAAGCCACATTGCCCCCCCAAAAACCGGTCGCCATCCGGCCGGAACCGGAGGAACCAACAGCACCCGACACCCAGCCCGAACCAATACCTGTCCCAGCGGTCGAAGCCCCGGAGCGCGTCAAAATTGAACCATTTTCAGATGAGCCGCAAGCGGATACGGCCGTTTCCCAACCCATCATCAGTGCAGCTACCATCCAAATCGGCCTGCTGGTTCTGGCCCTGCTGACCGCCTTTTTGGGACAGGCGGCGCTGGCCAACACGCCGCCCGATACGGCCGCCGCCCTGCCCCTTTTTGCCCTGACGCTGTTATTGACCGGTATTTTTACTAAATTCACTATACGAAATGGGATGGCCCTCTCATTCGGCCGTTTTATCCCCCGCAACATCTCCCGCCGCCGCTGGATAGCGGTTGGCGGTCTTTTATTATCCTTTATAGCCTATACGCTGGTCAGAAATCCCGGCGCCTCCTTCAACCCGGCCTTTGCCATTTATCTGTGGCTGATCGCCGCCGGACTGACGATTTACGCCCTCTGGCCGGAACAGGAAGCCGAAAACGTCCCCCTCGCAGACCAGTCACCCCGACCAGCCTGGGAAATTCCAGCCGTAATCGCCCTGACAATTGCGGCCCTTATAATCCGCCTGTTTGACCTGACCGGCCACCCCTATATCCTCAACGGCAGCGAAGCCAGCATCGGCCTGGATGCCCTGGCGGTCGCCAGAGGCCAGATACAGACCCCTTTCGCCGTTGGCTGGCTGACCAATCCAACCCTGCCCTTCTTTATCCTGGCCCTGCCGGTGCAGCTGCTGGGGCCATCTGCGCTGAGCGTGCGCTTGCTGCCGGCCGTTATCGGGGCGGCGACCGTGCCAACGATTTATTTTTTCGGCCGTCGCTGGCTGGGCCCGCCGGTGGCTTTGCTGGCCGCCATTCTCCTGGCCGGCTCCCATCTCCACATCCACTACAGCCGCCTGGGGCTGACCAATATCTGGGACCCGCTGCTGGCGCTGCTGGTTTTCGGCCTAATTTACGCCGCCTGGCAAAACGGCCGCCGCCGGACCTGGCTGCTGGCCGGGCTGGCCCTGGGCCTGACGCCCTATTTGTTTACTACCGCCCACCTTTTTCCGTTCATGCTGCCGCTTATTATTGTCGCGCTGTTGTGGAAACGGCCGTATCCGCCCGGCTATCTTCGTAACCTGCTGGCGGCGGCCATCGTGGCCCTGGTCGTGGCCCTGCCCCAACTCCTCTTTTACCAGGCTAACTACTTAATCTTTATGGACCGGGCCAATACCCTGGGCATTTTTCAGAGCAACTGGTTTGTGGAGGAAGGGGTGCGGACGGGCCAAAATGCGGCCACCGTCCTGGCCCAACAGTTCCGGCGGGCGTTGTTTGCCTTCCAGGGCGGGCAGGATACCAGCAACGCCTATAACCCCGGCGTCTCGCTGCTGCCTTTCTGGCCGGCCGTTTTTTTTACCCTCGGGCTGGCGCTGGCGCTCTGGCGGCTGCGGCAACTGCGCTACCAGCTGCTGCTTATCTGGCTGGGGGTGACGCTGGTAACGGCCGCTTTCCTCCTCCAAAGCCCGCCCAGCAGCCACCGGCTGTTGATAGCGGTTCCGGCCGTTTATCTGCTCATTGCCCTGGCCCTTGGCTGGCTGGGCCAACAATTTTTGACGCTGCTGGGTCTGAACAAACGCTACCTGCTGCCGGTCCTCACGGTGCTGGCCCTGTTCATGGGCCTGTCCGACCTGGGCTTCTATTTCGGCCAATACCGAACCCAGCACCGTTTTGGCGACCGCAACACGGAAATTGCCTATGAAATGGCCGGCTACCTTAACTCGCTGGACGGCGATTGGGCGGCTCATTTCTACGGTCCGCCCAATATGTATACCGGTTTTCCCACCTTCCCCTTCCTACTAACAGACCTCGGCCAAGGATTAACTTTCACCGATATCATTGGCGGCGAGGAACCGCAACCGCCCCAGGGAAATACCGTATATCTATTTATACCGGAACGGGCGGCCGAATTGCCGGAAATTGAGTCGCTTTATCCCGACGGCCGTCTTCTAACCTTCGAAGGCAACAACGCCAACCCATTATTCTACGCCTACGAAATAGGTCAGTAGCCGGTAGTCAGTAGCCGGTAATCAGTAATCAGTATTATCCAGGTCCAATTACAAATTACCACCCCCCGGAGGACTAAATAGAAATGAAAAGACACCCCAAATTCCATGCTTTATTCTTCGCCATTATCCTTCTCCTAACCGCCCTGGCCTGTAACACCTTGTCCAGTGATACTGATTCAGGCGGTGGATCGGGAGAGGCTGGCCCGGGGGTGGAAACGGCCGAGCCGGCCTACACTTACGACAATATCCCCAGCAAGAATGATATGAGCAACGCTATGGCCGAGTTTAACGCCATCTCCAAATGGGGTAAAAATGACCTGACCTATGTCTTTTTGAATGAGTCCGATGCCCTGCCCGGTCAGGACGAACACCAACTGGTGCGGGACGCCTTCGCCCTTTGGGCTGAAGCTGTTCCCCTGACCTTCACCGAAGTCAGCAGCGCCGCCCAGGCCGATTTTCTCATCTCCTGGGAAGTGGGCAATCATGGCGACAGCGACCCCTTTGACGGGATTGGCGGCATCCTGGCCCACGCCACCTTCCCCAATCCCTTTGCCGACCGGCAGGTGATAGTCCATTTCGATGAAGAAGAACCCTGGACCAACAGCACCACCCAGGATGTAGACTTGCTGACTGTTGCCGCCCACGAACTTGGCCACTCGCTGGGCCTGGACCACAGCAACGACCCCGACGCCCTGATGTATCCCAGCTATTTTGGTCCACGCCGCTTCCTGGGCAGCGACGACATCGCCGGGATTCAGTCCCTTTACGGCCAGAATGAAACCCAACCGGAACCGCCGGAGGCGCCGCCCGCCAACCCTGAGACCCCATCGGTTCCGGCCGGGGAACCGGACACCGACGGCGACGGCCTGTCCGATATTGAAGAAGCCTTCATCGTCGGCACCGATTTCCGCAACCCTGATACCGACGGCGATGGTCTGTCCGACGGTGTTGAAGTCGAGAGCCGGATGAACCCCCTCGACCCCGATATGGATAATGACGGCGTCAGCGATGGGGATGAAATTGCTGGCGGAACGGATCCCTTCTTCCCCGACAATGAGGCCACCAGCGACCCCGGCATGTCGCCCGAACTGGCCGAAGAAGTATCCCAATTCCTGACACTGGCCATTGAACTGGAAATTGAAGCTTTTGCCAATGGCGACCCCTCGATTGCGGCCGAAATCTTCGCTGGTTCTGTTCTGGAAGATGTCCAGGCCGCCATTGAAGACCTTAACAGCCAGGGGCTGGTCCAAATCGCGGAACTTGACTTCTACGAAAGCTATATCGACGATATCCGGGTGGTCAATAACGACCGGCTGGACGTGGATACCTGCGAGACCTGGAGCACCGCCACCTATCGCCTTTCTGATGGGGCGTTTGAAGGCAGTGAAGGGCCGACTCTGCTGCCGCAGACGATAACGATTGAACGGCTGGCCGACGGCTGGTACATCACCGATGTCGTTTTCTACGACGCTCCGGCCTTCTGCACCTTCTAGCTTGAATTAAACAGCCATGACTCATACCGAACATCATCATGCTCATTTGGTATGAGTCATGTCCGTTCACAGTTTGACTATTCCTTCAAAACGGCCGGTAAGAAGATTAGATATGTCTGTTCACTGGCCGTAGTTGTCACCTGCATCATGGCTGTCACGCTGGGGTCCCAGACAGAACTAATCACCAATGTGGCCACGTCCTGGTCGCCGACTGAAGCGCCAGCCGGTACTGTCACCCAGAAGGTGCCTTCCAAAGTACCACCGGCCGGAATTAAGGGGGTGGTTGTATAGGGCAGGGTCACATTCCAACCACTTTGGACAGAGAGTGAAAAGCTGTCCGTATAGTTACCCATATTGGAAATCGTGAAGTCATAGGCTACAGTTGACCCTGGTGGGCCGTTTTGCCCGGTTGGGACAATGTTCAGGTCCGCCCCGGCTACAATCACCGCATTCGTTGTCCCCGTTACCGAACTGGTTACGGCCGGATCGGAAACGGCCGTTGCGGTCAGTGTGAAAATGTCACTGTGCGAATCATCCGGCAAAAGATGGGGCACATCAACTGTGACTGTCAGCGAAACCGTCTGGCCGGACGTTATTGTCATCGGCGATGACGCCAGCAGGGTAGTTGGCCACATATTACCACTGACTGCAAGGGTAAACTGGTCTGTCATGCCCAGGTTTTGCAACGAGAAAGTATGCGTCACAGTGGTTCCCGGCATCGTTGCCAGAGTGCTGTCCGGCCCCCAGTTTATGCCAGAATTTGACTCCAGATTCCTGAAGGCAGGCAAGCCGGCATCCTGGTCGGCGACGAAAACATAAGCCCCGTCGGCTGTCAGACCGCTGGCGTCCAGGGGCAGGTCGACGGTTTCCATCAATATTGGATTGGCCGGATCGGCAACGTCGAACAGGTGCAGCTCGTCCTGAAGGCTGACGTAGGCAAAACGGCCGAGGACATCAACATGATACGGATGGAACCAACCGGTTGGATTATACTGTGACACCAAGATCGGGTTGGTCGGATCGGAAATATCCACAATGAGAAAACCACCATTCCAGTCCGTCGATGCAATGTAGGCATAATTACCTTGCAGCGACACGTCCCAAACATCAGGAGCGAGGTAGGTGCCGACCTCCACCGGCTGGGTGGGATCAGAAACGTCGATAATCCGCAGGCCGGTATCATCGTTTGCCACGTAGACGTAATTGCCCCGGGCCACAACCCGCCAGATAAGCATGCCCAACTCAATAGAGCCAACTTCGGTTGGGTTGGCCGGGTCAGAGACATCAACGACCCGCAGCCAGTATGGCTGGTTGACAATCGCATCGGCCACATAAGCATAGTTACCTTGTACATCCACCCGGAACGCATCAAACCCACTATAAAAGCCAGTCTCAGCCGGATTGGCCGGGTCAGAGACATCCACCACCCGCAGCCCGGTGTCAACGTTAGCGACGTAGGCATAATCGTTCTGCACGGCCACGTCATAGATACCGCTGCTGTCAAAACGGCCGGTTAAGGTCGAGGACATCGGTTCGGTCACATCCACAATCAACAGACCATCCTGGCCATTCGCAACATAGGCATAGTTCCCCTGAATGGCGGCATATGTTGTCCATCCCGGCGTGTCATAGAAGCTCACTTCAGTGATGGCATTGGGATTTGAGATATCCACCACCCGCAGTCCGGCATGATCGTCAGCCAGGTAAACGTATTGACCGATACGTGTCAGGTCATTGGCGTAGCCGGGTGAATCATAAATACTGGTCTCCACAGGCGTACTGGGATCGGAAATGTCGATAGCATGCAAACCAGAAGAGTAGGAAGCGACATAAGCATGCGTACCGGAGAGAATGGTGTTCCCGGCATCAATAGTCAGCATGCCGACCGTGGGCAGGAATGGGTCTGTGAGGTCAAGAATATACCAGTCGCCGCAGCCAACATAGGCCAGCGGACCCTCAACGTAAACCGAACCGCAAATGCCAAAATCCCGCCCGCCTTGAAAATCAAGCGAGCCATCGGGCTTGATGCCAAAGACGGAAAAATCGCCTTCGAAAAATGGCCCTGTGTCATTGCCTACAGCATAGACGTGGGTGGTTGTGGCGAAGACTTCGGTCGGCCGTACTGCCTGGCCATTGAACCCAATCTGCACCGGATTTGCCGGGTCAGACACATCGATCCAGTGAAGATAGCCCCAATCTCCGGCAATATAGGCCATATTCCCTTCAACAGTGATACCTTCGATGGGAATATCTACCCCGGCATAGAGAATTTCGGTCGCGCTTAACTGCTGCGGCGTAGCCGGTGACTGCATATCCCAAATTTCCATTCCTCCCCGGCCGGCGGCAACGTAGAGCCGCTGAGTGGTCTCATCATAGAACAGGTCCTCGACGAATCCCTGGGTGTGTATCAAGTCCGTTAATAAGGTTGGCGCCATTGGGTTTGCCACGTCTATGACGAGGATGGCCCCGCCGGAGCCAAGAAAAATTATTTCTCGACCGACATCGGCCGCAATTGCATCGGCCGCGCCATAGGGCCAGCCGTCAACCCGCTCCAGGGAAACGTTTTCTGGAGACTCAATTATTGGCGCTGCCAGGGATTCGGTTTTCGAAGCAGCGAGAACAGGAATTGTGACCAAAAGCAAGGCAGTCACAATGACTAAGATAATCAGGTTTTTCTTCATTTTGATCTACTCCTAAAATTTGCTGTCAAACACAAAAATAGAAACCCATCACATGTGATGAATTCTGTATGTAGACTACCCGAACTGACAGCGTCACAACAGAAGAACCTGACCTATTTACATAGTGCATTTGCCCTATTTTGAGACTGTTTTATTTGAATAAGGCGCCCCAGCTACTTCATTCATGGTCTGCGGGTTGGTTCAGGATTGATTTTAGGCAGGCGGCTCGGCCGTTTCAGGGACAACAGCCATTTTGCGAGCCAACAGGGCAAGGCTGGCCAGAAGGATGAGCAGGGAGAGGATTTGGAGGATGTGGAGACCGCTGCCGGTCAGCCAGGCGTTGGCCCGGTAAGCGTCTGTCAGCAAACGACCGGCGCTATAAACGGCCGTACCAATCAAAAATAGCTGGCCGTCGAAAGTCCGGTTGGGCAAAGCCCGCCACCAGGCAAAGAAGGCCAGCGCCCCGACCAAAATTTCGTAAATTTGGACCGGATGGCGGCGAATGCCGAAGACGTTTATGCCCCAAAAAACGGCCGTCGCCTCCCCATAGCCCGGGCCGCCCAGAAAATCGGCCAGGCTGACGATGATGAGGGCCGTGAGCAAACCGGGGGTGAGGGCATCGAGGGTAGCAAAGGGGGGCAGCTGGCGGGAACGGCCGTA
>JABAOG010008611.1_pt1 | contig 16810 bp, 13 predicted proteins | sample 7062131 | NCBI WGS metagenome assembly JABAOG01 (sample SAMN14538629, study PRJNA623070) | marine sediment metagenome | biome: marine biome [ENVO:00000428]; feature: marine pelagic biome [ENVO:01000023]; material: deep marine sediment [ENVO:00002113] | place: India: Arabian Sea | collected...
GGCCAGGCGCCGCTCGGTGTTGCCGGGCCAGACGAAGCCGGCCACGCGCAGGTCGCCGTCGGTCGGGAAGACGACGGGGTTCGCGCCCTTCTCGGACAGGCTCAGGAAGTCGTCGCCCTGGACCAGCACGGGGAGCGAGGGGTCGACGTAGCCGATGGTCAGCCAGTGCGAGAGATCGAGCGCCGCGCGGAGGTTGGCGCCGGCGACCGGCTGGATCGCGTGGGGCGCGGCCGACGGGCTGAGCGCGGGCGGTCGCGCGCCCGGGCTCTGCGGCAGTCGGTCGATCGCGTCGATGGCCGCCTTGACGGCACTTTCGTCCGCCTCGAGGCCGTCGGCCACGAGCGCGGCGGTGGTCAGGCCGTGGCGCGCGGCGAAGGCGGTGCCGCCGCCCCAGGCGACGAGCGTGCCGCCGCGCCGGATCCAGCGCTCGAGCCGCTCGATCCCGCCATCGCCGAACGCGCGCTCGATCGCGCTCGCGGCGCCGTCACCGAGCACGATGACATCGAATTCGTCCAGGTCGGCGCGCAGCAGTTGCTCGAAGCGGATCGGGGTGAACGGGTAGCCGAGGCGCTGCTCGAGCGTGAACCAAGCGGCGCCGTAGCTCGTGATCCGGATCCCCTCGTCGGCGATCATGGCGATGCGCGGCTTGCGGAGGCCGACCACCGAGTTGGAGCCCACGCCGACCTCGCCCGCGTCCGGGAACGCCGTGTCGGCCGCGTACACCTCGACGGCCGCCTCGCGGGCCAGCTCGTCGATGCGCGCGTGGACCCGCTCCGGGTTGCGGTCCACGCGGACCACGAAGCTGCCGCGCGGGAACGCCCGGGCACCGGCCATGAGCGGCAGCAGCGAGACGGCCACGCCGTAGTCCTCGCGCAACAGGCCGGCCACGAGCCGCAACGCGCCCTCGGTCCGTGGCGCGAAGACGTAGGCGGAGCGGGCGCGGCGGCCCCCGGTCCCGGCGGCGACGTCGGGGAGTGGGAACGGGACGTCGTCGGCCCAGGCGCCAGTGCCCACGAGGCCCTTCGCCAGCACCTGGACCGGCTCGGCCGCCGCCGCCGGCACGCGGGGGAGCGTGTACGCGCGGACGCCGAACGCGACCGGCAGCGACCACGCGGTCACGTCGTAGAACTCGTACCGCTCCTTCGGCTCGTCCTCGCCGCGGCGCGCGTTCCGGCTCCAGCGCGCGATCTGCTCCCGGACGAAGCCGGAGTCGAGCGGCGCATCCAGCGCCAGGAACGTCTCGGCCACGCGCTTGTCGGGCTGGGCCATGTCGACCACCCAGGTGCCGGCGGGGAACTCCCGGGCCACGCTCCGGCCGGTCACGAGGCCGCGGGCCTCGGTCCGGAACGGCGCCGCCGCCCGCTCGACCCGGACGCCGTGCCGCAGGAGCGTGGCGGCCAGCGCGGCGGCGCGCCGCGGATCCGGCTCCGGGTCCAACGCCACGGCCCGGAACGGGTCGCCACGACGGCCCGCCTCGAGCGCGTCGGCGAAGAAGGCGTGGAAGTCGTTCAGCAGCGCCTCCCGGCTCTCGACGGCCGTCCGCACCGTCGCGATCGAGGCCGTGAAGTGGCGCGCGATCCCGTCGCGGAAGGTGACGATGCTCCCGTCCTGCCGGCGCCAGCGCAGCCCCTTGCTGCCGCCGCCGTCGGTCTCGTACGTCATCCCGATCGCGCCGTGCAGCGACGGCCAGGAGTCCCAGTACCCCGGATAGAACAGGTCGAAGACGTCGCGCGCGAAGTACTGCCAGCCATGCTCGTCGAACGCCCGCGCGTTGCCGCGGCCGAACGCCTCGTACCACTTCCGGTGCGACGCCGGCAGACTGGTGTTGATCGGCCGCACCGGCGGCGCGAAGAAGTAGTTCTCGGTCTGGCCGTGGTGATCGGCGAAGACCTGCGGCCGCCACTCCAGCACCGCCGCCGCGATCGCCTGGTTCTCCGGCTGCGTCAGCGGCCAGGCATCCCGGTTCAGGTCGATCTGGTAGTGGTTGTTGTTGGTGCTCATCCCCCAGGGCGCGTGGTGCTCCATCGCGAGCGGGTCCGCGGCGCCGACCCCGAACGCGTTGTACCAGAAGACGTGCCGGTCGTGGCTCTCCGGGTTGTGGTCCGGCTCGACGATGATGACCGCACGGTCCCGGAACCGCCGCATCTCCTCGCTCTCGCCGGCGACGAGCTGGTAGGCCACCTGCATCGCCGCCTCGAGGTTGGCCGTCTCGTTCCCGTCGTTGCCGTAGTCCAGCCATACGATGACCGGGTTGGAGGCCGCGATGCGCGCGGCCTCCTGCCGCGTCGTGTTCTCCGGGTCGGCCAGCCGGAGGTTGTCCCGGCGGATCTCCTCGAGCCGGGCCAGGTTCTCGTCGGAGCTGATCACGGCCATGAAGAGCGGCTGCTTCTCGATGCTCTCGCCGTACGGCACGAGCCGGATGCGCTCGGGCGCCGCGGCAGCGATGGCCTCGAACACCCGCATCATGCGCAGGTGGGGCGTGTGAAGCGTTCCCGGCGCGTAGCCGAGCACCGCCTCCGGCCGCGGCACGTCCTCGCGATAGGGGCCGTACGCGTAGAAGTCGAAGACTGGCGCCCGTGCGGCGCCGCGCGCCGCCACGTCCGCCGGGACGCCCTGCGCGAGCCCGCCGACGGGGAGGAGCAGCAGCAGCGCGAGCTGCGTTCCGGACCAGCGCATCATGGCCATCTCCGCTCGAAAGGGTGAGGGTGCCGTGCCGTGCCGTGCCGTACGGCGAGGATCATGGCCACACCGACGCGCTCCGGCAATGCCCGGCGTCGGGGATCTCCCCCGCCGCGTCGTCCGATGCCCCACCCGAATTTCCACCTCCCCCCGACAGACGTGCGGCCCGGAACGTGGTATTCTGTCCCGCGAATGGACGTGCTGAACCGGGAGACCGAACATGTCGAACACGAAGGCGCGAGTGCCAGGGCGGACGATCGACCGCGCCGTATGGCCGTGCCCGCCCGTTCACCCGCGTGGGCGCCTACGCGGGCGCCGCCGCATTCTGCGGACCGCTCGCGCATGTGCCGCCCGCCTCCCTCGCCGCATCGCGGCGGCGCTGGTCGTGGCCTCCTCACTCACCGTGGCCGCCGCCGGGCAGGCCGCCGACCCGCCGACGCTCCCGTTCGCGCCGGGCGAGGCGATGGTCTTTCGCGTGACCAGCGACCGTTTCGGCGAGATCGGCACCGGCTCCATGCGCGTCGAGCGGCGGGAGCGCGTCCGCGGAACGGACGCCTACCTGCTGTGCTTCGACTTCGGGAGCCGGGTCGGCCCGTTCCGGATCGAGGACCGTACGCGCTCGTGGGTCGACCCCGTGACGATGGCCTCGCTCCGGTATTACAAGCGCGAGCGCAGCCCGCTCGGCGGCCGAAGCGAGGAGGTCGAGATCTTCCCCGGGGAGCGGCGCTGGACCTCCGACGACGGCGACGCCGGCGCCAGCCCCACCGACGCGCCGCTCGACGAGCTGTCGTTCCTCTACTTCATCCGCACCCTGCCGCTCGAAGACGGCGCGACGTACACGCTCGGGCGGCACTTCGACGCCGGCCGCAACCCCGTCGTCGTACAGGTGCTGGGCCGCGAGCGACTCGACCTCCCGATCGGCGTGTTCCGCACCATCGCGGTCGAGATGCGGGTGCACGACGCCGGCCGTTTCGGCGGCGAGGGCGTACTGAGACTGTATCTGACGGACGATGCCGCGCGCTACCCGGTCCGCATCCAGACCTCCATGCCCTTCGCCGGCGCGCTGACGCTCGATCTGGAGTCGCTCGCGCCCGGCGCCGGCTTCTGAGCCGGGCGCCCCCCGCGCGGCCGCGACACCGCGGCCGCGCGACCCGGCGCCGGCCCGTCGCCCCGCCCGCGAACGCCGACGATCCTGTAGGGCACGGCACCACGCGACCCCGCGCAACTTTCCTCGCTTCCTCCGACACGGTTTCCGTCGTCTTCCTACAGCGGCCCGATTCCGCGACGTCTAGCTTGAGCACCGTAGGACGTGGATGCTCCGGGCGACACGCGGCTCCCCGGAGATCCACGCCGACCGAGAGAAGAGCCGCGGATGGGAGAGGCAGTCGACATGACGACACGGATCTTCGGGATCTTCGCGATAGCAGCGCTGTTGGTCCCTATTGACCCGGGCGAGGCGCAGCAGACCGCGGCGGTGATCGTGCCGGCCGCCGCGCCGGCACCGGCCCTCGCCGGCAGCATCATCGTCCACCCGGACAGCCGGCTGTGGGTCACGGGGTCGTCCACCGTACGCGACTACGAATGCGCCGCGACCGAGATCACGGGCGCGCTCCAGACCGACGTGGCGAAGGCGGCACCCGGGCTCGACGACCTCGAGTCCGTCGTCAAGGGTGCCGAGATCACCGTCGCCGTCGACCGGCTGGACTGCCGCAACGATACAATGAACGGCCACATGCGCAAGGCGCTCGAGGCCGAGCAGAACCCGGACATTCGCTACCGCGTCGACTCGTTCGTCACGGCGCCGATGGCGGAGGGGCAGGCCGTCATCGAACTGAAGGGCAGTCTGTCGATCGCCGGCGAGGAGCGGCCGTTCTCGATCATCGCCGACCTCGTCTCGGAGGCGGACGGCGCCCTCGTGGTGCGGGGCGAGACGCCGCTCGACATGACCGAGTGGGGCGTCAAGCCGCCGAAGCTGATGCTCGGCGCGTTGAAGGTGCACGACCGCGTCGTGGTGCACTTCGACGTCAAGTTCACGCCATAAGCCGTGGGCGTCGCGGCGCCGGGCGGTCCGTGTGGGCCGCCCGGCGCGACCGCGCGCCTGAACCGATCGCTCGTGAAGCGCCCCCCTCCACGCCGCGGGCCGGTTCAGCGGCGCTCGCTCTTCCAGATTCCCGCGAAGGTCGAGGGCGTTGCCCACCGCTGCCGGGGCGCTCCCCACACGCGACTCCGGCGGTTCCCGACAGACACCGTCGCGCCCTCGCGATACGTTTCCGTCGAACCCGCGATCCCGAAGGGAGGAACCATGAACGTCACGATCACCGCACGGCACTGCATGGTCGCGGAATCGCTCCGCCGCCGCACGGCGGCTCGCGTGGCGCGGCTGCGCCGCTACGATCCGCGGGTCCTGGTGGCGGACGTCGCCTTCGATAAGGATCACGACGAATACACCGCCGAGGCCCGGCTCGAGATCCCCCGCGAGCCGGCGATCATCGCGCGAGCCTCCGCACGCGACCCCGGCGTGGCCCTCGACCGGATGCTCGATCGGCTCCGCAGACAGCTCAAGCGCGAACGGGAGCGCGCTCGGGACCATCGCGCCGCCCCCCTCCATCGACCGCGAACGCCCGCCGGCGGTTGACGCGCCGCGCACCGGCCGGCGGGCCGCCGCGACTCAGTGGCGGAAGTGCCGCCGGCCGGTGAACACCATCGCCATGCCGTGCTCGTCGGCGGCGGCGATCACCTCCTCGTCGCGCATCGAGCCGCCNNGCTCCCGCTCGTCCCGATACGCCGGTGCGCGCGCTCAGTGACGGAACAGACGACGGCCCGTCATCACCATGGAGATGTCGTGCTCGTCCGCCGCCGCGATCACCTCGTCGTCTCGGATGGATCCGCCCGGCTGCACGATGGCGCGTACGCCGAGCTCGGCCGCCGCATCGATCCCGTCCCGGAACGGGAAGAACGCATCCGACGCGAGCACGGTGCCGTGCAGCTCGAAGCCCTGGTCGCGGGCCTTCATCACGGCGATCCGGGAAGCGTCCACGCGGCTCATCTGTCCCGCGCCGATCCCGACCGCCCGCTCGTTCTCGGCCAGCAGGATCGCGTTCGACTTGACGGAGGCGACGGCCCGCCACGCGAAGCGCAGGTCCCGCCACTCGCGCTCCGTCGGCTGACGCTTCGTCACGACGCGCCAGTCGTCTTCCGGGAACACCATCCGCAGCCGCCGCTGGACGAGCAGCCCGCCTCGCACGCGCTTGAAGTCCAGCTCGTCCGCGCCGGCCGGTTCGATCGGCAGCGTGATCAGCCGCAGGTTCTTCCTGCCGCGGAGCACCTCGAGCGCATCCTCCTCGAAGCCCGGCGCGACGACCACCTCGAGGAACGTGCTGGCCATGGCTTCGCCCGCCGCCGCCGTGACCGGGACGTTCAGCGCCACGATCCCGCCGAACGCCGAGACCGGATCCGTCTCGAGCGCGCGCCGGTACGCGTCCTCCGCGTCCGCGCCCAGCGCAATCCCGCACGGCGTGGTGTGCTTGAGGATCGCGCACGCCGCGCTCCCCGATCCTGCCCATGCCGAGACCGCCGTGACCGCACCCTCGATGTCGAGCAGGTTGTTGAACGACAGCTCCTTGCCGTGGAGCTGCTCGAGCGTCGGCACCGACCCCGCCGGCGCACCCGCCTCCGCGTAGAACGCCGCCGGCTGGTCCGGGTTCTCGCCGTAGCGCAGGTCCTGCACCTTCCTCAGTCGGAGCGGCAGCACCTCCGGGAATCCGCCGTCCGGCGACGTCGCGCCGCCGGCCCCCGAGGCGCCCCCACCCGCCTCCCGCGACAGGTACTCCGCGATCGCCGCGTCGTACGCCGCCGTGTGCGCGAAGACCTTCCGCGCCAGCCGCGCCCGCAGCTCGCCCGACACCGCGTCGGCGCGCAGCGCCTCGAGCACGGGCGCGTAGTCGCCCGGGTCCACCACCGGGAGCACCCAGGCGTGGTTCTTCGCCGCCGCCCGCAACATCGTCGGCCCCCCGATGTCCACCTGCTCCATCGCCGCGTCGACCGCCGCGCCGTGGGCCACCGCCTCGCGGAACGGGTAGAGGTTGACCGCGACCAGGTCGATCGCCTCGTACCCCAGCTTCGCCAGCGCCTCCCGGTCCCCCTCCACCTCCCGCCGCGCCAGCAGCCCCGCGTGGATCGCCGGGTGCAGCGTCTTCACCCGGCCGCCCATGATCTCAGCGTGCCCGGTCACCTCGCTGACGCCCCGGACGTCCAGGCCCGCTTCGCGCAGCTTCCGCGCCGTGCCGCCGGTCGAAACGAGCTCCCACCCCAGCTCCGCCAGCCCCTTCGCGAACTCGACCAGCCCCCGCTTGTCCGATACGCTCAGAATCGCCCTCGGCATCGCCATCCGTTTCTCGCAGTATGGTTGCCCCACCACCTCCCCCCCCCCCAGGCGAAGGCGCCCCCCAACGCCCCTCCCCGCCGCAGGCGCCCCCCGCCCCAGGCGCACCTCCGCCCCAGGCGCACCCCCGCCGCAGGCGCACCCCCGCCGCAGGCGCACCCCCGCCCCAGGCGCAACGCGCCGCAGGGCGCCCCCGGCCGCCCCACCTCACGCTCCCCCAGCCTCGCCCGCGGCCGTATCCAGCCCGAGCGCCCGTCCCACCTGGGCCTCGTCGGGCGCCTGGGCGTCGAGGAGCCCGAACGCCGCCGCGGCCGGCGGTGAGAACGGGCGTACGGGCTGGCCGGCCTCCAGTGCCCGCGCCATGGCCTCCACCGTCAGCGGGTAGATCCGGTGCTCGACGCACAGCACGCGCGCGGCCAGCGACTCCGGCGAGTCGCCGGCCAGCACGGGGACCGGCCACTGGAATACGATCGGCCCGCGGTCGTAGTGCTCGTCCACGAGGTGGACCGTCGCGCCGCTGACTCGGCAGCCGGCCGCGATGACGGCCTGGTGCACGCGCCGGCCGTACATCCCCTTGCCGCCGAACGCCGGGAGCAGCGCCGGGTGGATGTTCAGGATCCGGTCGCGGAACGCGCGCACGACCTCCGCCGGGACGAGGCGCAGGTAGCCGGCGAGGGCGATCATGTCGATGGCGGCCGTCCTCAGCACCTCGAGCGTTTCGCGCGTCACATCGGGCTCCGGGCGGTCGCGCACCGGCACGACGCGCGCCTCGACGCCCGCGCGCCGGGCACGGTCCAGCGCGCCGGCCTCCTCGCGGTCGCTCACGACCATCATCACGCGCGCGACCTCGGCGGCCGGACCGCGCAGATGGTCGAGCAGCGCCTGGAGGTTCGTCCCGCCGCCCGAGGCGAAGACCGCGACGCGAACCGGGCGCGTCGTCGCGCCGGTCTGCGGGCTCGTCGATGCCATCACGCGAAGCCGCCGCGGTAGTCGGGCACCAGGAACGGGTTGGACGCGCGCTCGTGCGCGACCGACGTCTCCGGCCCGTGCCCCGGGTAGAGCACCGTCTCATCGGGGAGCGTCAGGACTTGCTCCCGGATCGAGCGCATGAGCTGCTGGAAGTCGCCGCCGGGGAGGTCGGTCCGTCCGATCGAGCCCTGGAACACGACGTCGCCGACGAAGGCGACGCCGGCCTCGGGCACGTAGAGCACGACGTGGCCGGGCGCGTGGCCCGGCGAGTCGCGCACCTCGATGCGCACGCCGCCCAGCTCCAACTCCTGTCCGTGGCGCAGCTCCCGGTCCGGTGGCGGCGGCGCGGTGATCCGCATCCCGAACATCGCCGCCTGCTCGGCCACGCGGTCGTACCACGGGCGCGCGTCCGGATGCAGGTACACCGGCGCCGCGACGCGGCCGACCAGCTCGGCGACGCCCACGATGTGGACCAGGTGCGCGTGGGTCAGCAGCACCGCGTCCAGCGTGAGGCCCTCGGCCTCCAGTCCGTCAGCCACCGCCGCCGCGCCCGCGCCCGGATCGACGGCGACGGCGCGGTCCTGGCCCCGGCGCCACGCCAGGTATGCGTTCTCCCCGAATCCCGGACCGGGGAACACCCGGACCTCGAGCCGCGCCTCCATCCTCATCGATCGAGTGCCTCCAGGATCTCGTCCGTCCTCGCCGTGCCGCGCCGCGCGAACACGATCGTGCCTTCCCTGTCGATCACGTAGACGGCCCGCTCGACCCGCCGCTCGTCCGGCGGCGCGACCCGGTACCGGCGCGCGACCTCGAGGTCCGTGTCCAGCAGCAGCGGAAAGTCGAGCCGGTGCAACTGCGCGAAGCGCTGGTTCTCCTCGAGCGAGCCCGGGTTCACGCCGAGCCGCTCGACGTCCGCGCCGACGAAGCGCTCGTGGTCGTCGCGCGCCGCCGCGAGCTGCCGCTCGCCCTCCGGCGTCGCGTGCTCCGGGTAGAAGAACAGGCACGCGTTCATCCGCTCGCGCAGCTCCGAGAGCGTGAACGGATCGCCGTACGCGCTCATGAGCGTGAAGTCCGGTGCGTCTTCGCCGACCGCCAGCAGCTCCAACTCGTCCGCCATCGTCGCCTCCCCTCGGAGAATCGTCGATTCCCCGGCCCGCCCGGCCGCGAAGATATCACGCTTCCCGCCCGTGGGCCAGGCCGTGGGCCCTTCCGGTATGGTGTCCGCCCAGCATGAAACCTGCCTCCGGGTACGACGGCTCCACGCGTCGCGCGCGCGGTCCGCGCCGAGCGCCCGCGCCCGACCGACACCGCCGACGGGCCGGCGGCGGCCGCCGGCGGTTGCCGCCCTCGTGGCCACAGCCTACATCTCAGGGCGCCGACCGGGCGTGGCGCCCGAACGCGTACGGCCCGCCAGCCCGGTGCACCGTGCTCCGGTCCCCGGCCGCGTCGCCGCCCGCACCGCCCGCACCGCAGAGGGTTCGTGACGGATCTGCCGCTCCTTCGGAGCCTGGGGTACATCATCGTCGCCGCGGCCGCGTTCGTCCTGGTCGCGAGGAAAGCGCGCGTGCCGGCGATCGTGGCCTACATCGTCGCCGGACTCTTCATCGGCCCGCTCGCTGGACTGCTCCGCGCGACCGAGGTCATCGACCTCGTCGCCGAGGTCGGCATCGCCCTGCTCCTCTTCCTCGTCGGCCTCGAGCTGAGTTTCGACCGCGTCCGCGACGTCGGCAAGGTCGCGCTGCTCGCCGGGATCGGCCAGGTCGCGTTCACCGCGGCCGGCGGGTTCGGCCTCGCGCTCCTCCTCGGATTCGAGGTCGTCGAGTCGATCTTCATCGCCACCGCGCTGACCTTCAGCAGCACGGTCGTCGTGGTGAAGCTGCTGGACCAGAAGAACGAGCTGCACACGCTGTACGGCCGGATCGCGGTCGGCATCTTCCTGGTCCAGGACCTCGTCGTGATCGTCGCGCTCACGTTCCTCGCCGGCCTCGGCGAGCCGGACGCGCTCGGGCTCGATCGCCTCGCGTGGCGTCTGCTCGGGTCGTTCACCGGGATGGGCTCGCTCCTCGCCGCGGCGCTGCTGTCGTCCCGGTTCGTCCTGCCTCGCCTCTTCGGCTGGGTGGCCCGTGCCGCCGACGCACTCTTCGTCTGGAGCCTCTGCTGGTGCTTTCTCTTCGTGCTCGGCGCCGAGGCCATGGGGCTGTCCCTCGAGATCGGCGCCTTCCTCGCGGGCATCAGCCTGGCGCAGCTCCCGTTCAACCAGGACCTGAGACGGCGGGTCCACCCCCTCGTCGACTTCTTCATCGCCGTGTTCTTCGTCTCGCTCGGGCTCCGCATGGAGCTCGGCGACGCGGCCGGGCACCTGGGCTCCGCCGTCGTGCTCTCCCTCTTCGTCCTGATCGGGAACCCGATCATCTTCATGGCCATCATCACCCGCATGGGCTACGCGGAGCGTACCTCGTTCCTGACGAGCGTGACCGTCGCCCAGATCAGCGAGTTCTCGTTCATCTTCGCGGCCATGGGCCTCGGCGCCGGCCTGATCGACGACTCGATCCTCTCGCTGATCGCGCTGGTCGGGCTCGTGACCATAGCGGTCTCCGCGTACATGATCCTCTACAACCACCGGCTCTACGAGTTCGTCCGCCGCACGGGCCTGCTGCGGGTGTTCCGCGCGCGCCGCGTCGCCGGTGAGGAGAAGGCGCCGGTCCGGGAGGGCCACGTGATCGTGGTGGGCATGAACGCGCTGGGCAGGATCCTGGTCGAGGAGCTCGCCAGGCGCGGGGAGCGGGTCCTCGCCATCGACACCGACCCGCGCAAGCTCGCGGGGCTGCCCGGCGAAACGCTCCTCGGGAACGTCGAGCACCGCTCGGTCCTCGACGATGCCGGGCTGGACCGCGCGCGGCTGCTGGTCTCGGCGCTCCAGATCGAGGACACGAACAACCTCCTCGCCTATCACTGCCGTCGCGCCGGGGTGCCGGCCAGCATTCACGCGTTCGACCGGTCCGTCGTCGACGAGCTGAGGTCGATCGGCGTCGACCACCTCATGCTCTCCAAGAACGTCGGCGTGCAGCAGATCGCCGCCGAGCTCAGGCGGCGGGAGGTTCTCGACTCGTGATCGGGATCGCGTTCCTCCTGGTCGGCGCGGCCGTCGGCTTCGGCATAGCGTGGTGGATCCGCGTGCCGGCGATCCCGATGCTGATCCTGGCTGGCGTCATCGTCGCGGCGACCGGCCTCGTGCCCACCGCCATCATCGAGGACTCGGTGGTGCTCGGCGTGGCGTTCCTGGTCTTCGCCGCCGGGATCGAGATGAGCCCCCACCGCGTCGGCACCCAGATGCGGGCGGCGCTCCGCGTCGGGGCGATCCAGTTCGCATTGCTCGGCGCCGCCGGCCTGCTGACCGGCCTCGCCCTCGGGTTCCGCCTCCAGGTGTCGCTCTACCTCGCGCTCGCGCTGACCGCCAGCTCGACGCTCGTCGTCGTCCGGCTGCTCCAGCGCAGGCAGCAGCTCTTCGAGCCGTTCGGCCGGCTCATCATCGGCGTGCTCCTGCTCCAGGACCTGCTGGTCATCGTCCTGATTCCGGTCGTGACGCGGCTGCCGTACGGGCGTGCGGGCGCGCTGCTCGGCCTGGCCGGCGCCCTCGCCCTGGTCGGCCTCGCGTTCGTCCTCCACCGCTTCGCGCCCGTGCTGCTGCGGCGGATCGAGGCCGACGAGGAGACCCTGCTCCTGACCGTGCTGGCGCTCCTGTTCCTCTACATCGGCCTGGCCGATGCGATGGAGCTGCCGCTCATCGCCGCCGCGTTCCTCGCCGGCGTCTCGCTCTCGGCGTTCCCTACGAGTGCGGTCCTGCGCGGGCAGCTCAACTCGCTGACCGACTTCTTCACGGCGATCTTCTTCACCGCGCTCGGCGCCCTGCTCGTGCTTCCGACGCCGACCGAGCTGCTTCAGGCACTGCTGCTCGCGCTGCTCGTGATCGTGCTCACCCCGCCGGTGGTCGTCGCGGTCGCCGAGCGCGGCGGCCTGTCGGCCCGATCCGCGATCGAGGCCGGCCTCCTGCTCTCGCAGACCAGCGAGTTTTCGCTGGTCGTCGGCCTCCAGGCGCTCGTCCTCGGCCACATCGGCTCCAACGTCTTCACGATCATCGCGCTGGTCACCGTGATCACCATGATCCTGACGCCGTTCATCGCGACCGATCCGGTCACGCGCCTGCTGATGCGGATCCACCCGCTGCGGCGCGAGGACCGCGTCCACGTCCCGCCCGCGGGGCACGTCCTGCTCCTCGGCTGCGGCGACAACGGCATGCCGCTGCTCGAGACGCTCCTCGCGGCCGGGCACGAGGTCCTGGTGGTCGATGACGATCCCGCCGTGATCCGCCGCCTGCGCGAGGGCGACGTGCCGTGCATCCGCGGCGACGGCTCCGACCCTGAGGTGCTCGCCGGCGCCGGCGCGGACCGGGCGCGCATCATCGTCTCGACCCTGCGCCGCCCGGCAGACAACCTGCCGGTGCTCGACCGGGTCGGCCGCGTCCCCGTCATCGCACGCGTCTTCGACCCGATCATGGCCGACCGCATCCGCGAGCGAGGCGGCACGCCGGTCGTGTACGCGGAGGCGGCGGCTCGCGACTTCCTCCGCTGGTTCGAACGCACGGTCGCGACGCCGGCCGCCGACGTGGACGGCACGCGATCCGACGGGGCGCCGGCCGACGCCTGAAAAGAAACCCGCTCAGGGACCGCGCACCCGTTTCATGCTCCGGGGTCGGCGCACGCGGGTGGAGAACTGATAGGGAAACCGCGTGAAGGCTTTCGCTTCCTCGCGTTCGGCCGCCGGCCCGGGGTCCGCTCCATCGCGCAGGGCGGGCGGCGTGGGCCGTTCGTTCTCACGCAGAGTCCGCAGAGGCGCAGGGGGGGCGCAGAGGCGGCCGAGCGTCCGTGGCCGTGGAGGCGCGCTCCGTACGACCCCCGCAACTGGAAAGGCCCGGGCGCGCTGCGCCCGGGCCTTTCGCGCGGCTCTCGATCCACGCTCAGGCGCAGCCGCAGCCCCGCACCCGCAAGCCCGACTCCTCCAGCCGCCGCTCCTCGTCCGTCGGCGCGCGCCAGCCGCCGGACAGCTCCAGCATGCGCCGCAGCGAGCGCTCGGCGCGACGTCGCACCGCCTCGTCCAGCGTGACCTCGTGCTCGCCGTGGTCGAGGCACCAGGCCAGCCTGGCCAGCGTGTTCATCTTCATGTTGCCGCAGATTGCCGCGCGGGAGAGCGGGATGATCGTCTTCTGCGGGAACCGCTCCTGGAGCCGGTCGATCAGGCCCCGCTCCGTGCCGATGATCAGCGTGTCGTGCTCCGCGGCCAGCTTCGCCATCCCCGCGGTCGACACCACGTGGTCGGCAAGGTCCAGCAGGTCCCGACGCGCCTCGGGGTGGATCACCACCTTCGCGTCCGGGTGCGCGCGCCGCGCCTGCTCCAGCTCGTCCAGGACCATGTCGTCGTGGACGTAGCAGTAGCCGTCCCAGGCGATGATGTTGTCCCGCCCGGTCCGCTCCGCCACGTACTCGGCCAGGTTCTGGTCCGGCACGAACAGGATCGGCCGGTCGCGCGGGATCGATTCGACCACCTTCACCGCGTTCGAGCTCGTGCAGCAGATGTCCGCCTCCGCCTTCACCGCCGCCGTCGAGTTGACGTAGGCGACGACCGCCGCATCCCGATGCTCCGCCTTGAGCTTCCGCAGCGCGTCCGCCGTGACGAAGTCCGCCATCGGACACCCCGCGCGCAGGTCCGGCATGAGCACGCGCTTCTCCGGCGACAGGATCTTCGCGGTCTCCGCCATGAAGTGGACGCCGCAGAAGACGATCACGTCCGCGTCGGTGTCCGCCGCCTCCTGGGACAGCCCCAGCGAATCGCCCACGAAGTCGCTGACGTCCTGGATCTCGCCCCGCTGGTAGTAGTGCCCGAGGACGACGGCGTTCAGCTCCGCCTTGCGCCGCTGGACGCGCTCCACGAGGTCCTCCCGGGGGAGCTTCGTGTACTGGAGTGGTTTGCTCAACGGTTCGGCCGTCGCGATCATCGGCCCCGATCCATGCGAACGTGGTGCGTAAGCGACGACGGGCTCGCAGGGATGTCCCACGAGCCCGGGTCGAGTGTCACACTGCCGGAAACTGCGATCAAGCCGTGAACGAGCTGCCGCAGCCGCAGCCGCCCGTCGCGTTCGGGTTGTTGAACGTGAAGCCCGACCCCATCATCGTGGTGACGTAGTCGATCTCGACGCCCTCCAGGTACTGGGCGCTGAACGGGTCGACGAAGAGCCGCACGCCGTTCATCTCGAAGAGATCGTCGTCCTCCTGAGCCTCATCCTCGATGTTGAGTCCGTACTGGAAGCCGGAGCAGCCCCCCGGGAGTACGGCCACACGGAGGCCGGCCGTCTCCGCCGCCCCCTGCTCCTCCATGAACTTCTGAACCTCGGCGACCGCGTTCGGCGTGACCGTGATGGTCATCGGCTCCTCCTCACGAGTGAACGGGATGCGCTCCCGAAGCGTCCGGCAACTGGATACACCGCCGCATTGCGCATGTTTCAGGCCAAGGATAGACGCCCATCAGGGGGCTGTCAACCCCGGAAACCCGCCTCGGATGCGGCTCGCCGCGGCCGCCGCGACGTTTCCGAGACCGGCCACGACCGCGACCGCTTCCGGCGCCGCGGCGGCGTGCTCCGCGCCGTAGCCGGTGCGGACCAGGAACCCCGCGCCCCCGAGCTCCAGGGCGGGCAGGACGTCGCTCAGCTTGTCGCCCACGTAGACGGAACGCGCGAGGTCGAGCCCGTGTTCCCGGGCCGCGCGCCGGTACATCCCGAGTCCCGGCTTGCGGCACTCGCACGCCCCGGTCACCTCCGGATGGTGCGGGCAGAAGTAGACGGCATCGAACCGGACGCCCCGTGCCGCGAACCGCTCCTCGACCCGCCGCTGGACCGCGCGAAAGTCCGCCTCGCCGTATACGCCTCGCGCGATGCCGGACTGGTTCGTCACGACCACGAGCGCGAAACCCGCGCAGGCGAGCTCGCGGAGCGCTTCCGCCGCGCCGGGCACCAGCGCCACGCCGTCCGGATCCGCCAGGTACCGCCGCTCCACGATCAGCGTGCCGTCGCGGTCGAGGAACGCCGCCGGCCGCGCGGCATCAGACGACGGCATCGCGCACCCGCCCGAGCAGCGCCGCCTCCTCCTCCTGTGCGACCGTGCGCGGATCGAGCGCCACGCGGCCGTCCACGATGCGCGCCACCACCGCCGGCTCGCCGGCACGGAGCGCCGCCTCGACCGCCCGCGCCGAGCGCCGCGCCGATGCCACCAGGACGAGCGTGGTCGGCAGCTCGGCACCGGGGTGCGCGCCGCCGCCGACCGCCGACGCGCCCGACATCGTCTCCGCGGCGACGCCCGCGGCCTCGAGGCGTTCGACCCACGTGCGCGCGCGCGTTTCCAGCGCTTCCGCGCCGAGCGAGAGCATCCGCAGCACCGGGATCTCCCGCAGCGCGGCGTCCGGATCGCGGTAGAGCGCCAGCGTCGCCTCGAGTGCGGCCAGCGTGAGCTTGTCCACGCGGAACGCGCGGCACAGCGGGTTGCGACGCATCCGTGCGATCCATTCTCCGCGGCCCAGCACGATCCCCGCCTGCGGACCGCCCAGCAGCTTGTCGCCGCTCATGGTCACCACGTCCGCGCCCGTCCGCAACGCGTCGCCTGCGGTCGGCTCCTCCGGCAGACCGACGCGAGCGAGGTCGAGGAGCAGACCCGAGCCGAGGTCGTTGACCACGGGCACGCCGCACGCGCGCCCCAGCTCCGCCAGCTCGGCCAGCGGTACCTCCGCGGTGAACCCCTGGATCCGGAAGTTCGAACGGTGCACCTTCAGGATCGCGCCGGTCTCCGGCGTGATGGCCGCCTCGTAATCGGCGCGGTGCGTCCGGTTCGTCGCGCCGACCTCGACCATCCGTGCGCCGCTCCTGGCCATGATCTCCGGCACCCGGAACGACCCGCCGATCTCGACCAGCTCGCCGCGGCTCACCACGGCGCCCCGCGCCTCGGCCAGCGTGTTCAGCGCCAGCACGAGCGCCGCCGCGTTGTTGTTCACCACCAGCGCCGCCTCGGCGCCGGTCAGCTCCACCAGCAGCCCGGCGCAATGGTCGTAGCGCGAGCCGCGCTCGCCGGCCTCGAGGTCGTACTCCAGGTTCGAGTACCCCGCCGCCGCGCGCTGCACCGCCTCGCGCGCCGCACGCGCCAGCGGCGCGCGCCCCAGATTCGTGTGGAGGACCACCCCGGTCGCGTTGATGACCGGCCGCAGCGACGGCCGCCCGCTCGCCTCCAGGCGCGTGCGCACCCGCTCCGCGTACCACGCCGGGTCCATCTCCGGCGCCGCCCCGGCGTCCGCGGCCAGCGCGACGCGAAGCTCGTCCTGCNNTCGCGCACGAGCGGGCGCGGCGCGCCCGACAGGAGCGGCGCGAACGCGTCGCTGCCCAGCAGCCGGTCGATGGCGGGGATCGCGCGGCGCGGATCGGTCATGACCGGGCCGGGCCGTCGGTCGACGCCGCGGGCACCGTGTCCCGCGCCGCCGCGGGCACCGAGTCGGCCGCGGGCGCCTCCGGCCGCTTCGGCGTCGTGAACTCGGCGCTCCCGCCGCCGCCGACCAGGCCGCGGAGGTTGCGGACGCCGTCGACCGTCACCACGAACCGCGTCTCCGGCGGCAACGGCTCCGCGGGGACCACGACCAGCTCCCGGCTCGGGAGCGGCGCGGCCGTATCCGCGGCCGCCGGCGCTCCCGCGG